>Ga0307373_10001251_pt1 | contig 47686 bp, 44 predicted proteins | sample OX2MG_FD_202534 | JGI IMG/M metagenome (GOLD analysis project Ga0307373, IMG submission 202534) | Soil microbial communities from Risofladan, Vaasa, Finland - OX-2 | ecosystem: Environmental > Terrestrial > Soil > Coastal area > Acid sulfate soil | place: Finland: Risofladan, Vaasa | collected...
CCACGTGGGCGCGAATGATGATCGCTAGTGGACGTTGGGCGCTCGTCCTCAGCGTGACCGTGCTGGTGGGCGTCACCACGTGCGCTGCACCCACGGCGTGGGCGACGACGCGTCACGCACCGGAAGTGCCGCGCCCGAGTCCCCGAGTTGCGCGCACCAGACTGCCGCGTACGCGGTGCGACGTCTTCCCGAGCGACAATGTGTGGAACACGCCCATCACCGACCTCCCGGTTGACGTCCACAGCGCGACCTGGCTGACGTCGATGAACGCTTCGACGACGTTGCTACACCCGGACTACGGCCCCTCGTCCAATCCGAGAAAACCCTACGGGTTACCGTGGAGCATCGTCCCCGCCCGCACGACGTTCACTCGAATCAAATTTCTCTACGCCTCACAGAGCTACCGCGGCCCGTACCCCCTCACGGCGTTGACGCCCATAGAAGGGGGCTCGGACCGCCACGCCCTCATGGTCGACCCGAGCCGTTCGGCCACGTCGGCCGCGTGCACGCTCTTCGAGACGTACGCCACGTCCTACCGTGCTGACGGTCGGTCGGTGGCGGGTTCGGGTGCGACCTGGAATCTCAACTCGAACGCCCTTCGCCCGAGCGGCTACACCTCGGCCGACGCGGCCGGCCTCCCTATCCTTCCCGGTCTCGTGAACTACGACGAAGTGGCGTCTGGATCAATGAACCACGCCCTTCGCTTCACGGTCGAGTGCACGCAACAGTCCTACCTCTGGCCCGCTCGCCACGAAGCCGGACGGGCCAACACCAACTGTCCGCCCATGGGCGCCCGGTTTCGACTGAACGCGTCGTTTTCGCTCCCGACCTCGAGCTGCGCCGCGTTCTGTCAGACCGTACTCACCACCATGAAGACCTACGGTCTCTTCGTGGCCGACAACGGGAGTAACTGGTACTTCCAAGGGACGGCTGACACCCGCTGGACGGCGAGCGAGGTCGATCAGCTCAAAGCGATTCCGGCCAGTCAGTTCGTCGCCGTCGACGAGTCGTGCTTGATGGTGAGTCCCAACTCGGGCCAAGCGGTTCAACCGGGTACGCCAGGCTTCGCGCGGCGTTGTACGTCCACGGCGGGCTCGTCGTCGTCCAAAGCCCAAGGTCGTCACCTCGGCTGAGATCGACGGACTCCTAACGAGCGCCAGTAGGACACGTCGTTCCGATCGTCGGGTGGTGGAACCTGGAAGAAACGTACGACGCGGTCTGCTTTCGGCGCCGTCTTTTTCTTGGTGGGGGACGGCGAGTGGGGCTATTCTGCGATAACGAGGTGATCTATGGCAATCGCATGCAAACTGTCCGGGGAGTTCGCTCAGAACATCACCTGCCAACTTGACGCCGGTCAATCGATGTTCGCTGACGCGACGAAGTTTCGCTGGAAGACGACCAACGTCGCGATCGAGACGCGCCTCTCGGTTCCTGGTGGGGACGCGGACACGGCGAATCAACAGGCCAAACAAGGCGGCGGGGGCTTCTTGAAGTCGGTGGTTGCGACGGCGACGGAAGTCGGAAAACGTGCACTCGCCGGTCAGAGTCTCGCCTTCCAGTGGTTCACGCCCTCGGGAGGATCGGGACTGGTGTCGTTCGCCGGCGAAGTTCCGGGCCAGGTCCGCGTCATCGAACTCGACGGCACGAGCGGATGGCGCGCGGAGAGCCGAGCCTTCGTGTGCGCCGAAGCGAGCGTCAAGTATGACATCGACTTCAGCGGCTTCAGTATTGGTCGTCGTTCACGCAACGGCTTCATTTTCGAGCACTTCACCGGTGTGGGGACCGTGGTCCTCGGCGGAGGCGGAAGTCTGCTCGAACTCAACCCCGTCGACTACGGCGGGAAACTGCAAGTCCACGGCGGCGCGGTCGTAGCGTTCTCGGATTCGGTTGCCTTCAACGTGGAACGCGTGGGAGCCCTGAACGCCCAGACCATCATGACGGCGGCGTTCGGCGGGTCGGGAATCAATCTCGTCACGCTCTCCGGCGACGGACCTGTGATACTTCAGTCAACATTGCATCGCGAGTTCGAAGACGACGAGCACCAAGACCAGAGCGATTCAAACCCACTGCGCCAGGGACTTCTCGGTCGACTCTAAGTAGAAAGCAGGTGAAGTATGGCTTTGATGGACAAGATGAAGGCCCAAGCGGCCCAACTCGCCCAGAAGGCGCAAGAAGCGGGCAAGGCAGGACAGTCCAAGATTGGCGACGTGCAAGCGAAACGCCGCGCGGACGGACTGCTCCGCGAGCTGGGTGCCGCCGTCTACGCACAGCGTGCCGGCCACGCCACGAGCGACACCGCCGGTGACATCGATCGATTGGTCGCCGAGTTGTCAACGCTCGAATCGGAAAATGGCCCGCTCGACGTGAGCGACGCGGGCACGCCCGCCGGCGACGCCACGAGCGAGCCGGAGGACCCGCCCGAAGGTGGTTTCACCCTCTAAACGTGTGAGAGCCGTTCGTTCGCTCGCGCGCCCACACCATGACCGTCTCGTCGTGACGGCGCGAAGAGCGCGTCCTGCTTCACTCACCCACCAGATAGGAGTTGGCCGTGACGTACTCGCCCGTCGTGACGTCGCGTGGTCGAAGGACGTGGCGACATCGACCGGGCGCCCGTCGATGGACGTGAGCGCCGGGCGCAGTACTTCGTCGGCCGTCCTCTCGCGAGCAAACGGGCTCGCATGATCGGACAGTCGGCGTTCTCGGTCGAACCGTGGTGTCTTCGCGAGACCGAGTTGAACCTCGACCTCTTGGCTCAGAGTGAGTCACTCTTCACGTTGTCGAACGGTCATATCGGGTGGCGAGGAAATCTCGATGAGGGGGACCCCTTCGGTCTCACGGGTTCGTACCTGGGCGGCGTGCACGAACTTCAGCCTTTGCCCTACGCGGAAGCGGGCTACGGGTATCCGCTCAGCGGCGAAGTCATTGTCAACGTCACGAATGGAAAGTTGATTCGGCTGCTCGTCGACGACGAACCCTTCGACGTTCGCTACGGCGAGCTCTCGTCTCATGAACGCCTGCTCGACTTTCGTGCGGGCGTGCTGCGGCGTCAAGTCGAGTGGACGTCGCCGTCGGGGCGGAGTATCCGGGTCAACACGACACGTCTCGTGTCGTTGGTCCAGCGCTCGGTCGCCGCCATTCTCTACGAGGTCGAGGCGATCGATCAACCAGTGCGCCTCGTCGTTCAGTCGGAGTTGGTGGCCAACGAGTCACCCCCGCCCTCGAGTGGTGATCCGCGCGCGGCGGCCGTACTGGAGTCGCCGTGGCTGGCGAGAAGTCATTCGAAGAAAGGGGCGTCGGCGGAACTGGTGCACCGCACCCGGTACAGCAAGTTGAAGGTGGCGGCGGCCATGGATCACGTGGTCGAGGGACCGGAGTGCACCAGGGTGAGCGCCGAGAGCTTCCCGGACCTTGGTCGGGTCACCGTCACGGTGACCCTTCAGCCGGGGGAGCGGTTGCGCTTGGTGAAGTACGTCACGTACGGCTGGTCGGCGCAGCGATCGAAGGAAGCCCTGCGCGATCAAGTTGACGCTGCGCTCACCGTGGCCCTCCAAACGGGATGGGACGGGTTGCTCGCTGAGCAGCGAGAGTATTTGGACGATTTCTGGGCGAAAGCGGACGTGGAGATCGACGGCGACGACGAGATCCAACAGGCCGCGCGGTTCTCACTCTTTCACGTGTTGCAGTCGAGTGCTCGAAGCGAACGTCGCGCCATCCCCGCGAAGGGACTCACGGGTACGGGCTACGCCGGACACGCCTTTTGGGACACCGAGACCTACGTCCTGGCGGTGCTGAGCTACACCGCGCCCGAAGCGGTCGCCCACGCGCTCGCGTGGCGCCACGACACGCTTCCGTTGGCGAAGGAACGAGCCGAGCAGTTGGGCCTCCAGGGCGCGGCCTTTCCCTGGCGCACGATCACGGGAGTCGAGTGCTCGGCGTACTGGCCCGCGGGAACCGCAGCCTTTCACGTGGGCGCCGACGTCGCCGACGCGGTCATCCGCTACCTGCACGTGACGCGCGACGTGACGTTCGAAGAGAAGTTCGGACACGAACTACTCGTCCAGACCGCGCGCCTCTGGCGCTCCCTCGGCCACTACGACCTCCACGGGGGCTTTCGGATCGACGGAGTGACCGGTCCCGACGAGTACAGCGCCGTGGCGGACAACAACGTCTACACCAACCTCATGGCGCAGCGAAACCTTCGAGCAGCCGCCGACGTCGCTGAACGCCATCCCGAGCGAAGTGGTCAACTGGACGTCGACGCGGACGAAGTCGCCGCCTGGCGCGAAGCCGCCGACACGATGGTCATTCCCTTCGACGACACGCTGGGCGTCCACTCCCAGGCCGAGCGGTTCACCAATCACCAACTCTGGGATTTCGCCTCGACGGGTCCCGACAAGTACCCGCTCCTGCTGCACTTTCCCTACTTCGACCTCTACCGTAAGCAGGTGGTCAAGCAGGCCGACCTGGTGTTGGCAATGTACCTACGTGGTGACGCCTTTAGTGCCGAGCAGAAGAGGGCCAACTTCGAGTACTACGAGCGTCTTACGGTGCGCGACTCCTCGCTGTCGGCGTGCACCCAAGCGGTGATGGCCGCCGAAGTCGGGTATCTCTCCTTGGCCTACGACTACCTGTCCGAGGCAGCGCTCATGGACCTGGACGACCTCGAGCACAACACCCGTGACGGCCTGCACGTTGCCTCGCTCGCGGGTACCTGGATTGCCCTGGTGGCGGGGTTCGGGGGCCTGCGCGAACGTGACGAATCAATCTGCTTCTCGCCTCGGCTGCCCGAAGGGATATCTCGTCTGGCGTTCAACGTGGTCTTTCGGGGGCGTCGGCTACGCGTGGAGCGGACGCCCGCGACCACCGTGTACACGATGATCGCGGGCGAAGCGCTTGATCTCTTGCACTTCGGCGAGTCGATCACGGTCGCCGTCAACCAACCAGTGACCCTGCCTTGGATCGAGGTCGCGTCGTCGTTGCCCTTGACCGCGCCCAGCCAACCCGACGGTCGAGTACCCGTGCACCGTGAACCCGGCGCCCCGCACGACGTCGAGGCGTCGACGTGAGTTCGGGTTCGGGCCCTCGAAGTGCGTCGTCGGTGGACATCACGGCCTTTCCGGCGTGGCTCTTCGACATGGACGGCGTACTAACGAAGACGGCGACGGTGCACGCCGAGGCGTGGAAGGAGGCGTTCGACGCGTTCCTTCTCGATGAGACCAAGCGCACGGGAACAACGTACGCACCCTTCGACGCCGAAGGCGACTACGAGCTTTACGTTGACGGAGAGCCCCGCGAGGACGGCGTACGAAACTTTCTCGCCGCGAGGGGCATAAAACTTCCCGAGGGTGCCGACGACGATCCGCCCGACGCTCGAACGGTCGAGGGCGTAGGGAATCGCAAGAACGAACTGGTCCTCGAAGTTATGAGGACTAAGGGCGTCGCCGTCTACGACGGAGCCGTGGCGCTGGTGAAGGAACTGCGCGCGCTCAAGATCAAGGTGGCGGTCGTCTCGGCCAGCGAGAACACCAAGGCCGCGCTGAGCGCGGCGGGGATCATTCAGTTGTTTGACATCTTCGTCGACGGGCACGTGGTCAAAGAACGTCACCTGGCCGGCAAGCCTGCGCCCGACAGTTACCTCGAAGGCGCGAGAGAGCTCGGCGTCTTACCCGCTCAGGCCGTCGTCGTCGAAGACGCGCTCGCGGGTGTCGAGGCGGGACGGGCCGGGCACTTTGCTCTGGTGGTCGGCGTGGATAATCACGACACGGCCGGCGCGCGCGTCTACGCCGACCAGTTGCACGCCCACGGCGCGGACGTCGTCGTCACCGACCTCGCCGAGCTGCTTGGTGGAAGACACCCGAACCCGACGTCGTGACGGGGGCGAGCCCTCTGACCTCCGGGCCGGTGCGCTCGAAACTGCCGCGTGGATGCGTTGCTCGCGCGGTGGCCGTAGGTCGCAGCGTCCGTCGACGGGCTGGTTCCAGCAACCCAACCGATGTCCAAGCCACGAATCAAGGAGTGCGGTTGATCCGATCACGGGCGGTTGCTGGCAACGAGAACACCGCAGCCGCTCTCGAGGAGCGTCGTCCCGTTCTGGGTGAACGCCCGCGCGTACACCAAGTAGCCGCTGCAGCGTCCGACGTCGGTCGAGAGGTCGGATCGAGCGTGCGCACGTCCAATACCGTGCGTGACGCTCGGCGTTGACGTTCCACGAGACTGGTTCGACGGGTTCGCCGGCGAGGTTGGTGCAGCCCGTGGGCGTCCGGCGATGAACGCCGGAGAAGGACCGCGTTCGCGAGACGCCGTAGCGGTGCAGCGACCTCGGCTCGGTCGCGCGTAGTCCACTGCTCCGCCCCGACGTCGTTCAAGTGTGGTGAGAGTGGCGATGATGAAGGACCAGACTCGGTCTCAGCGCGTGCCAGGGGCTCGCCCTAGGTGCTCGGGCCCTTGGTCGCCTCGATAAAGAACCACGCCAACGTGACGAGGACTACTGAACGGTGACCAGGGTACCGACTGGCGTGTGTGGCCACAGGCTCGCCGCGTTCGCGAAGGTCATCTCGACACAACCGAGACTTTGGGGGTAGCCGTACCCCGGACGGATGAAGCCGTGAAGGGCGTCACCCCCGTTGAAGTACGACACCCAGGGAATGCCCGGGTCGGAGTAGTGCGAGCCGTTGGGGTTCGTACCGGACATGGTCGTCGTGGTGTAGCGCAGGTACACCGGAAAAGTTCCGGTCTGGGTTGGAGCGACACTGATGCCGGTGTTCACCAACGACGTCTGCACGACCTTTCCGTTCTGGTAGAGCTTCACTTTCTCTGGGAGAGATTGGGTGACGTAGACCATGTTGTAACTCATGGGATCGATCTGTTTCCTCAACACTGCTTGCGTAAGAGACTTCCAGACTGGCCCGGTCATCTGACCCGTCACCGCGAAGCCGCGGACCGACTGAAAGCGCATGAGGGCGCCTTGGAGGATCACGTTCTCGGTTCCCACCGTCCAACGAGACCTGAAGGCCGCGGGCAACGAGTGAAAGCGCCACACGAAACTTCCCTTTTGTAGTTTCGTGGGGCTGATCGGCTTTGTCTTGGGCAGCGCTGTCGTTGTCGTGGTGGGCGGCGTCGTGGTGGTCGTCGTCGATCCCGCCGTCGTCGTGGTCGTCGTCGATCCCACCGTCGTCGTCGTTGTCGTCGTTGTCGTCGTGGCGGGTGGCGGCGTGGTTGTTTTGCGGATCATTGGCTGAAAGGAGACGGGAAGATATCGAAGGTTCGCGAGAAACTGATCTTCGAGTCGTATGGTGTACGGCACTGCCGTGCTGGGGTGAGTTGCAGCCCCGGCGACCGTGGTCGGTGACGTCGCGCCCAGGGCGACCGCACTCACCGCGACCAGGTAGGGAACCCACGAACTCTTGGTCTTCATAGGCCAATCCTACTTTGTCGGAAGATTACTTCTGCGTTACGGCAGTCGCGTCGTCTGGTCTCGCGGCGCGCACACGTATCGGTGACGTCCTTACCACTCGATATCGGAGTTCACTTCACCTCGATGCTCTTCATGTTCTCGTCAGGTTCGTCGACGGCGAGGCATGATCGATGGGGCAATGTAAATTGAAGAGGTGAAACGGCCACTACTTTTGGTGATTCGCCGGATTTCACTGCTGGCGAGTGTACCTTTCGCGATCGTGGTCGGACTCCTCTTGGTGGCGAGTCCCGCGACGGCTACTTCGTCGACTACGACTACGACCACCACCACCACCACCACCACGACCACGACCACCACGAATCCCACAACGACGACAACGATTCCTACGACCACCACGACCACCACGCTTCCCAAGGGGCCGAGCCTGTCCTGGCCAAACGCGGTCAGCGCCGCCGCCGCCGTGCCCCAGCTCTCGGTGGCTGCCGACTCGCCCTCACAACCGCGCGTGCCAATCGCGAGTCTGACGAAAATGATGACGACCTGGGTCGTACTTCACTCTCTGCCCCTCGGCCCCGGGCAGCGTGGCCCCTGCGAAATCGTGAGCGCCAGCGACGTAGGAATCTACGACTACGACGTGGAGAGCGGACAGTCCACGGTCAAGATCGTCGAAGGCATGAAACTCTGCGAGGGTGTCCTTCTACGCGGAATGCTCGTGCACTCGGCGGGAGACTACGCCGAACTCCTGGTCATGTTGACGGGTATGCACCAGCCGACCTTCGTGGCGGCGATGAATCAGTACGCCCGCGTCTTGGGGCTGCGTCACACGCACTACGTTGACGTGACGGGAATCTCGAATGGCGACGTCTCCACCGCGCACGATCAAGCCAGGTTGGCGGCTGATCTGATGACGAACGAACGTATCGTTCGAGGGATCGTTGTCCTGCCCCAAGTGTTTCTACCGGTCGTTGGTGTTGTCCAGTCGTTTACCCCGTTCGTCGGCCAAGGTGGCGTGGTCGGTGTCAAGTCGGGATTCACGTACGCCGCTGGAGGATGCGACGTGATGGCCGTCCAATATCACATCAACAACACCGTCATCACGACCTACGCCGTTGTTTTGGGCGCGCACGGAGGCGATCCCTTGGGTACGGCGGGTGAAGACGCCCTGGCCCTCTCTCGATCGATTCGATCGTCCATCGCGCGCGTCGTTACGCCGTCGGGGATCCAGATCCAGTGGATCGGCTCGTCCGCCGACGTCGTGGCGACGGCGTCGTCGTGAGCGGCGACGAACTACTACGCGCCGCGTTTGTTCGATGGTCCAAAGAGTGGCTGAATTGACGATTGGTGCCAATCGGTTCTCGGGCAGTTGAAGAGTCCGTAGAGAGACTCGATGATCGCGTCGTAGTTCATCCGCCATCCGGCGAAGTCAGCCCACGCCGCTTCTCGGTCCGCGACGAGTGGGACACCAGCGCGCTCCAGGCGAACCAGGACGAGATCAAACTCTTCTCGCGAGATGGAGATCGGCACCGTTCGGTCAAGTTGCGTGGGGTAGGTGACGCCGAAGTAGTCGCCCAGTTTTCGTAGCGTCAACCACCCCGAGCGAATACACAGCCCGGCGGTGGGGGAGGGTGTGGCGTCGACGGCGGCGTTAAAGAGGGCGGCAGCGTCGAGCACCGTGGCGGCCGAGCCGACCCACGTCTGATTGGCGTTGGGCGAGCGATAGTAGTTCAAGATGGTCAGGGTCGAGTGCGTTTCTCCGACGTCGATGAACCACTGCTCCCATTCGTGCCAGAGTTCGTCGAGTCGTTCGTACGATTCGACGCTCTGCGCGATCTCGAGTACGCCCCACGGCGTGGCCGGTATGCCCGCGCGAACGCCCAGTCGCGACACGGAGTACTCACGCCGTTGGAAGGCGGTGTACAACGTGGGAATGAAGGCGATGAGAAGGGCCAACAACGTAAGACCTACGCCGGCCTCGAGGAACTGAAGAACGATGAGGGCGCCGCCGTGCGCGGCGACGTTGCCGAGCGTGAACAGCGATGAACCCGACATCTGAAAAGCGAGGGCAAAGCTCGGCGCACCCGCCGCGACGAAGCCCAGGGCGAAGGCCACCAGACTGATGGCGAGCCACGTCGCCTGGAAGGTCAGCAAGACAATGGACGGATAGATCGAGAGGATCTGGTCTCTTCTCGGGTACGACTTACTCGTCCGCGCGAACATCGTAAAGACTCGACCCACAACCTTCGAGATCGTGCGGCTCAGTCGGACGTTCGCCACTCGTGGTAGTAGGAACGTACGAATCGCCGCGTCGAGCACGACGATCTGCAGCGATAGACCACACAGACCCGCGAAGGCGCGCAGCCAAACGTTCATGCCGGCCCAGGCTTGCCGCGACGCACCACGTTAGGTCTCGAGCGCTTCCTCAACCGTCAGTTCAGCAGCCGGGTCGGCCTCTAATCGTTCGTCGGGAATCGCCTCACCACTCCTTATCGAATGTCCGTAGGTTCCGTCACGAAGTCGCTGTTCGGCCCGTTCGATGGCCGCCAAGCGCTCCTGCAGACTTGACATGACGGCGTCCTCTTGTTCCTCCAACGTGAGCGACGTCGCCGGATCACTCATGTCGCCTTGCTCGCTGGCGCCCGCCCGATCGTCACGCCCCGCTCCCGAGGACTGACGCAAGAGGTCCTGCACTCGAAGTCGCTCGGCTCGAAGGAGCGCCGCTGCTCTGGTGTGGTTCATGTCGTCTCCCGGGAGTTGTACGAACGTGTTCTCGAGAATACTTTGTCGTTGCTGGCGAGAACCCTGATGAGTGAGTGAACACGAGCGATCGAAGGAGCGAGGGCCGCCACAACCGACACGTGACGGGCAGCAATTAACGTCGCACGTGCGCGGTGTTTTGCCCTTTTCGCAACTAAAATGACGACCTAGGGTCGCTGGCGCTGATGAAGGTCAGAACGTCGGTTGTTGAAGCAATAATTTTTAAGGAAAGAGCAACCACGTGATGAATGAGCGGACGCACTCGGCTAGCCCGTTGGATAACAGGATCGGTCTGTGGCCGCGCCGTCCCCAACCGCTCTTCGCGTCTCGGGTGGGAGAGTCGGGTCTGTCCGGCATACCGAACCAAGAGACGCTCGAGACGATTTTCCCCCCTATCGCGGACTACGCCTTTCTCTCCGACTGCGAGAACAGTTTGCTCGTAGCTCCGACGGGGGCCATCGAGTGGTTCTGCGTTCCCAAACCACACGATCCGAGCATCTTCGGTACCCTCTTGGATCGCGCCGCGGGCTCGTTTCGACTGGCGCCCGTGGACAGCGCCGTGCCGGCGCACCGTCAATACGTTCCGGGCACCATGGTGCTCGCGACCACGTGGCAGACACGAAGTGGCTGGTTGATCGTCAACGACTTCTTGGCGGTCGCTCCGTGGTACCGGACGGGTGAGCGGTCCGATCACCACCGGCGTACGCCCGGGGACTTCGACGCCAAGCACGTCCTCGTTCGAACGGCGACGTGCCTGCACGGCAGCGTCGACATCCTGCTCAACTGCGAACCATCGTTCGACTACGGACGCGTGGACGCCGAGTGGGAGTACGAAGGCACGGCCTACGACCAAGTGAAGACCACGAACGCCGATTTTCCACATCTCACGTTGGCGGGCGACATGCGATTCGGCATCGAGGGAAGAGCGGTTCGTGCTCGTCACCGTCTCACGGAAGGTGAGACGTCCTTCGCGGTCCTGAGTTGGACCGATTCGCCCGCTCCCTCGACGCGAGCCGAAGTCGACACCTGTCGAGCGGAGACGAGCCGTTTCTGGCGCGACTGGATCGACGGTGGGCGCTTCCCCGACCACCCGTGGCGCGAATTCCTGCAGCGCAGTGCGCTTACGCTCAAGGGTCTGACGTACGCTCCGACGGGTGCGTTGTTGGCGGCTCCCACGACCTCCCTGCCCGAGAACATCGGCGGTGGAAGGAACTGGGACTATCGCTTCACGTGGGTCCGTGACGCGGCCTTCACGCTGCGCGCCCTGCACGCACTCGGCTTCGACACCGAGGCCGACGACTTTCTGGCCTTTCTCGGCGACGTCCTTGAACCGCAAGGCGGCGTCATGTCGGGCAAAAGGATGCGAGCGGCGTTACAGGTGTTGTACCCGGTGGACGGTGCGGGCACGCCCACCGAGAGCGAGCTCGATCACTTGACTGGTTACGGCGGCTCTCGACCGGTGCGCGTGGGGAACGCGGCCTACAACCAGGTGCAGTTCGACATTCTTGGCGCGATCGTCGACTGCGTCTTCGAGCACACTCGCTCGCGGGATTCGCTGAGCGAACGTTCGTGGCGAATCGTGGTGCAGGCCGTCGAGACGGCGCTCAAGTGCTGGAAAGACCCCGACCGTGGTATCTGGGAAGTCCGCGGAGAGCCGCAGCACTTCACGTTTTCCAAGGTGATGTGTTGGGTCGCGGTTGACCGGGGCGCGCGGTTGGCGGCGCTTCGCGGCGAACGCGATCGAGCCGATGACTGGTGGAACGCGGCTCAGGAGATTCACGCCGACGTGTGCGAGAAGGCGGTCGACGACGAAGGTCGCTTCACGCAGTCCTACGGGTCGAACGAACTCGACGCCTCACTCTTGTTGCTTCCGCTGATGGGATTTCTCCCGGCCCACGACGAACGGATTCGCAAAACGGTCCTCGCCATCGCCGACGAGCTCAGTGATGGTCCGTTCGTCTACCGCTACCGCACGGCCACGACCGACGACGGGATCGGTGGTGAGAACGAGGGTAGCTTCACCGTCTGTTCCTTCTGGCTCGTGTCCGCGCTGGTGGAGATCGGCGAGCTTGACCGGGCGCGAACCAACTGCGAGAAGCTGGTCGGCTCCGCGAGCGCGCTCGGACTCTTTGGTGAAGAACTCGATCCGAAGACCGCTCGGCACCTCGGCAACTTTCCCCAGGCACTGACGCACCTCGCCTTGATCAACGCGGTGCTGCACGTCATCGAGGCCGAGCAGCGGGCCAGTGAATCGTTGACGGGCGTGGCCGGGTCCCCGAGTTGGTGGAACGCCGCCGGGAAAGACGACCGCAGCAGTACGATCATTTGATGAGTTAGGGTAAGTCCGCTTTTCAATTAACGTTGCAAGCCTCTCACGACGCCGACTGAGGGCATTAGGCTTTTGATCAGGTACAAATCATGTTGGACGAAGCCAGCAATCAAGTTGAACCCGTCGCGCTCTACGAGCGGACGTCGAGTCGCGATTCTGACAAGGCGGACTTGGTCGTGGTCGCGAACCGGCTACCCGTGCAACACTCCTCCGTCACGAGTAGCGATGAGTGGAAGCCCAGTCCCGGGGGATTGGTCTCGGCACTGACGGCCGTGCTGCAGAATCGAAACGGGCTGTGGATTGGATGGTCCGGTTCGTCGCGGCACCAAGTGTTACCCCTCACTTACGAGGGAATCCGTCTCAAGGCCGTCGACATCACCAGTGATGAGTTCGAGAACTTCTACCTCGGATTCTCCAACGCGACGTTGTGGCCCCTCTATCACGACGCCATTCGCGCACCGACCTTCCACCGACACTGGTGGCAGGCGTACACCAAGGTGAATTTGCGCTACGCCACGGCGATCGCCGAGTCCGTCGCGCCCGGCGGCACGGTGTGGATCCACGACTACCAACTCCAACTCGTCCCTCAGATGCTGCGCCAACTCCGCCCGGACGTGCGGATCGGGTTTTTCTTGCACATACCCTTCCCGCCAATCGAGCTCTTCATGCAACTGCCGTGGCGACGGGAGATCTTGACCGGCCTGCTCGGCGCGGATCTCATCGGTTTCCAAGTTCCCCAGGCCGCCTCGAACTTCTCGCGAATGGCGAGGCGCCAGTCGACCGCGACGGGCACCGACTCGGTGTTGGACCTGAACGGCCGAACGGTGCGCGTCGGAGCGTTTCCCATCTCGGTGGACTCCGAACAGATCATCGCGCTCGCGAACGACCCCACCATCCGCGCGCGGGCACTGGAGATCAAGAAGGATCTCGGTGACCCCGAGTTGGTCCTGCTCGGCGTGGACCGTTTGGACTACACCAAGGGCATCCAGCAACGTATCAAGGCCGTGTCCGAGCTCTTCGAGGACGGCTCGCTCACGCCAGGCAAGCACGTCATGGTTCAAGTGGCCGTGCCGAGCCGAGAGACCGACGCGCACTACGAAAGAGAACGTCACAATCTCGAACAGGCCGTCAGCGAGATGAACGGCGAGTACGGCCAGGTCGGCAGTCCCGTGATTCACTATCTCCACCAGAACCTCCCGTTTGACGAACTCGTCGCTCTCTACCTGGTCGCGGACGTCATGATCGTCACCCCGTTTCGCGACGGAATGAACCTGGTCGCCAAGGAGTACGTGATGACGCGTCGCGACCTGACCGGTCGACTCGTGCTCAGCGAGTTCGCGGGGGCGGCGGCCGAACTGCGCGGTGCGTTCATGGTGAACCCGCACGACCTCGAAGGGATCAAGGACGCGATCCGCTTGGCGGTGAACGCGGGCCCGAAGGAGGCGCGCGACCGCATGTCACGCATGCGTCGAAAGACCTACCGCCGCGACGTCTACGACTGGGCGGAGTCTTTCTTAGAGGCACTCCAGCAGACGAACAAGTAACGAATACGAGACTTTGGTCGTCGCGCTCTGAGAGAGGCGAGACTCCTAGAGCTCGTCGATGAGATCGGCGACCGAATTAATGACGCGCGTGGGTTGGTAAGAGTACTGCTCGATCTCGTCACGTTGCGTGACGCCGGAGAGCACGAGAATCGTCTCGACGCCGGCTTCAACGCCGGCAATGATGTCGGTGTCCATACGGTCGCCGATCATCACCGTTGACTTCGAGTGGGCGCCCAGAATGTTGAGCGCGTCACGGATCATGACGGGATTCGGCTTACCGACGAAGTACGGCTTGACGCCCGTCGTGCTGTAAATGAGCGCCGCGAGCGCGCCGCACCCGGGAAGGAGACCATCCGGCGACGTCCCGAACGTCTCGGGATTCGTTACGACGAAAGAGCAACCCTGGTCGATGAGGCGAATGGCCGTCGTGATCTCGTCGAACGAGTACTTCCAGGTCTCACCGAGCACGACGTAGTGAGGATGCACGGCGTCCTCCGTGTAGCCGACGTCGCGCAACGCTTCGTGAAGACTGGCTTCACCGATGACGAAGGCTCGACCCTTGGGGCGCTGATCGTGCACGAACTGCGCAATGGCGCACGCTGAGGTCCACAACTGCCCCTCGGCGACGTCGATGCCGAGGGACGTGAGATTCTCGCGCAGCTGTTGAGGAGTGAAAAGGGAGTTATTGGTAAGCACCAGAAACGATCGATCCGTGGCGCGAAGTCGATCCAGAAACTTATCGGCACCAGGAACCATGCGACCTTCGTTGATAAGGACGCCGTCCATATCGCAAAGCCAACTGATGGCGGTGCTCACGTTATCCATCTTTCAATTGAGAACACTTACTCTCTTGGGTACTAACGAATCAGCACCTTTGACACCTTCCAACTTACCGGGGGCGAGCGAAGAAGTGAGCGATAAGGCATGAAAACATGGGTAATACTTTGTCCTCCGGCGAGGACCTTGTCACTCGAAACAACAAGTCCAGTTGGCGCGGGCCTCGTTTCCGAGACCACGCGCCAACTGAACTTGTTGGTGAATGCGAATGAAACTACTTAGTGGCGGTTGTGACCTCGTCCCGAAGAACCGTGGCCGTCACCGGAACCCTTGTTCCCGCCTTGACCGCCGTTCTGGGGCTGGGGCGTCAACTTCACGCCGTGCTCGATGACCACAGTGTTCGCGCTCAGCGTCAACCCATCCGCCGAAAGCGTACCTTCGCCCCGAATTCTCGAACCCACGACGACGTCGGTCAAGGTGGCTGGAGCGCCGTCCTTGGTGTAGGTCGTGGTCGTACCCACGAGAATCGTTCGTGGTGAACCATGCTCGCCACCGATAGTGATCGTGTTGCCACTAATCGCCGTGACCATGCCGGACATACGCGCCAACTTCACGCCGTGCTCGATGACCACAGTGTTCGCGCTCAGCGTCAACCCATCCGCCGAAAGCGTACCTTCGCCCCGAATTCTCGAACCCACGACGACGTCGGTCAAGGTGGCTGGAGCGCCGTCCTTGGTGTAGGTCGTGGTCGTACCCACGAGAATCGTTCGTGGTGAACCATGCTCGCCACCGATAGTGATCGTGTTGCCACTAATCGCCGTGACCATGCCGGACATACGCGCCAACTCGATCTCAACGTTGAGGGCCGTCGTCGAGGCGGCCGAACTCACCGCAACGCCGACCTTGGAACCAATGGCCAAGTCCGACGCGCTCAGTGAAACGCCGCCGTCTTTGAACGTGGTGGTGGTCGTCAACGTAAAGGTCGTCGACGTTCCGTCCTTCGCCAGGACCGTCACCGAAGAGCCCGTGAAGCCCGTGACGGTACCGCGGATGGTGCCCATGGTGCCCGCCGTGCCGACCTTGATGGACAGGGCGTCCAGCGTCGTCAGGTTCGTGTCGATGGTCCCCTGCGCGACTATCTTCGATCCCACCGTGACGTTCGCGAGCGTTCCGGCGGCGCCGCCGACGGTGAAGGTCGTGGCCGTACTGGCCAGAATTGTGCGGCTAAAACCCTGCGGGTCGGTGATGGTAATTGTCTCACCGTTCACCGCCGTGACCTTGCCGAACAACTCAGCCAACTCGACGTTGACCAACGTAGCGGCGGTGGGATCCGTCGGAGACGTCTGGATGTTGACCCGGTCACCAACGACGAGCGAGGCGAACGTGGATGGCATCTTGCCTTCGGTGTACAGCGTCGTTGTGGTGAGCGCGTACGTGGTGGTCGTGCCGTTCCACCGTTGCACCGTCACTGACGTCGCGGTGACGGCCGTGACGTAGCCACCCTGGCCGACGCTCGCGTAGTCAAACGCCGAAACCTTGCCACTGGCGACATCGCGGTTCTTGTTGCCGTGGTCGTGATGACCAGACGCAGACGCCAAGCTCGCGCCGCCGACCGTAAGTGTCATTCCGATGGCGAGTGCGGTTACCGATCGGCCCACTACTTTCAGCTTTCTCGTGTGCATAGTGTTCCCTTCGTTGCGTTCATTCAAGATGTTCTCGAACAGTGCCAGTCTTGCAATGAAGATTGTGAGGATCATGTGAGACGTCTGTGAGGGAACTGAAGAGCCGTGCGGATGGTCGAAACTTTCCTCGTGGTCTTCAAGTGGCCGTCGTTTCGCTGTACCGCGCGAAAGGCCGCGGGTTTCGGTAGTTCAAGTTTTGTGGCGTTGTTGAGGTTCGGCCGTCCACTCCATCGAAGGTGCACCATGGAGAAGTTTTCGTCACCGCGTCGCGTAGAGCAGTGACCTCGCCCGACGTCGCCTCGGAGGGAGGAGGTAAGCGCAAGATCCGATCGAGATCTTGGGAGATTCGCTACCGAATCGGGCTTGACACGTCGGATCGAGATTCTCGGCGAGTCGGGACCTGACACTTTTCGCGACAGGTACCCATAGAGTGTTGCTCGAAATCCTTAGCAAGGGGAGGTCCCGATGCCAGCCGTTACACCGGAGAAGTGGTCCGATCTGGCGCGTTTCGACGCCATTGACCCCGGCCAAAGTGCCGAACGGTCCGTGAGGTCCGTCACGACGGCGCCGCGCGGCCTCGAGGGTGAAGGATTCCCTGTCCGACGCGCCTTCGCCGGTCTCACCATGAAGGACTTGGATCCCTTCGTCCACATGGACCAGATGGGCGAGGTTGACTACGGACCCGGTGAACCCAAGGGAACGCCGTGGCACCCGCATCGTGGTTTCGAGACGGTGACGTACATGATCGACGGAACCTTTGAACACCAGGACTCCCACGGTGGTGGTGGTCTCATCGAGAACGGCGCCACCCAGTGGATGACGGCGGGCAAGGGAATCCTGCACATCGAGACGCCGCCGGAGGCCCTCGTCGTTTCCGGTGGACTCTTTCACGGGATTCAGCTCTGGGTCAATCTTCCTTCGAAGGACAAGATGATCGCGCCCGCGTACCAGGGTCTCGAAGCCAACGACGTGGTCTTCGTGACCTCGCCCGACGCCGAGTCGCTCGTTCGCATCATCGCGGGCAACATCGCGGGGCACCAAGGACCGGGCTCGACGCACACGCCCATGGCGATGACGCACGTCTCGGTATCGCCGGGTGCGCAGATGGACCTACCGTGGGACCCAACGTTCAACGCCCTCGTCTACGTGCTCGCCGGATCGGGCTACGTCGGCAGTGAGCGACGACCCGTGGCGATGGGACAACTTGCGGCGTTCGGTCCCGGCGACTGGCTGCGCGTGGGAGCCGACGGCGCGCAGGATTCGCGTACCGTCAACTTTGAGTTCCTTGTCCTCGGTGGTCAACCCATCGGAGAACACGTCGAACACTACGGTCCGTTTGTCATGAACACGCGAGCCGAGATCGTCGAAGCGCTCCAGGACTTCGAGGCCGGACGTCTCGGCGTCGTACCGCCGAACGCCCTGATGCCTCACGTGCCCGATCCCGACCCGGTCAGGGTGGAACACACCGGCATATAGTCCCCGACATCACGTAGGGCCATGAGGCGCGAGGCGCCTGCTTCGCCGGGCGCTCGCGCGGAGTGAGGGAGTCGTCGAGGGGGAACTCCAATTCCGACGCACGGGAGATGAGAGTACCTGGTAGCAACTCGCCACGCGGAACTTTCGCGCCGCTTCTCATCACGATGACCCTCGTGACGGTGCTCGTGGACGCGCGCGCCATCTCGTCTTGGGTTGCGTCTTCGTCGCGACCAGGGCGAGGAACATCTCGTTCTTCGGTTTCGCGCTCATGGGCGACCACGGACCCTCGGTGGTGGCGCCCCTCGTAGCCCTCGGGACGCTTGTCATCGGCGCGCGGTTGGACGGCAAACTCATCGCCGTGATGAAGGATCATCGCGGTCAGCTCCTCGCGGTTTCGTCGAGCGCCCGCGCCGTTTATCTCCCCTGCGTCCATCTTCGCCATCCTCAGCGCGACACCGGTCGCTGGTGGATCTCGGTACGCGCTCATTGGCACCCTCGCTCTCGCCATGGGCGTGCAAAACGCTGCGTCGAGAAGATTGGCCGTTTCGTATCTCACGACGACGGTGCTGACGCTTACGATCACCGGAATCGGAGCTGACGGCGCTCTCGTCAGTGGACCGGGCTCGAAGTCCGGTCGTGGGCTCGTCGAGGTGGTGAGCATGTTGCCCTGCGCCCTGGTGGGGCGGCACTCGTTTTGCAAGCGCGAGGCTACCTTTCGTTGATCATTGCCCTCGCCATCGTCGTGACGGTCGCCGTCTGGATCTTCGTCGCCGGTAAGTCAAGGCCGGCGTGGGTGTGACGACGCCTTCGAAGTAGGTCAGCGCTCACTTGGAGGAGACCGACGATCGTCACGTCGCGTGACGCCGCGTCCGTTGGTGACGACCGGCACGTAGTCTGGTGCGAAACGAGCACTGTTTGCTCTCGCGGAAAGGAATGGTGATGGACGACGGCACCATATTGAAGCACATCGAGAAGCTGTCGGCTGAGGAGCAAGAGCTCGAAGAGTCGCACCACGGCACGCCACTCTCTAAAGAGCAGCGCGCGCGCCTTCGAGCTGTCGAGATTGAACTCGATCAGGCCTACGACCTCTTGCGTCAACGCCGTGCCCGTCGAAGCGCGGGTCTCGATCCCAATGAAGCGGCCGTACGCACTGAGGGCGTTGTCGAGAACTACCTGCAGTAGTTGTTTCCACGACGTCGCGGAGACACCGTCGCTTCCCTAGGCGAGACGGTACGTCCCCGTTAGAGTGGTCCGATGGATTTAGAGCTCCGTGATCGCGCAGTTCTTATCACCGGTGGGAGTGACGGGCTAGGTCTTGGACTGGCACAGAAACTGAGGGATGAGGGCGCGCGGGTCGCGGTCTGTGGTCGCAACGCCGAGCGACTCGATCGGGCGCAACGGCTTCTCGGCCGGGACGCACTCTGCTTTCGAGCCGACGTTACGAAGACCGAAGAGCTCGACGAGTTCATCGACGCCGCCCTATCGCGCTTCGGTCGCCTCGACGGAGCGGTCAATAACGCGGGCCGGACGGCGGGCGGCCCCGTGGCCGACTCGGACGACGAAACGTGGCGCCAGGACTTTGAACTCAAGGTGATATCGGCGTTGCACGTCTCTCGGCGCGTGCTGAGTGCTCTCGAATCGACGAGTGGGACGATCATCAACGTCCTCGCCATAATGGCCCGCTCGCCGGGAGCGAACTCGACACCCACGACGGCATCGCGATCGGCTGGTCTCGCACTGACGAAGGCCATGGCCAATGAGGTAGGCCCGCGCGGTGTTCGCGTGAACGCCATTCTCGTTGGCCTGATCGCGTCGGGTCAGTGGGTTCGACGCGCCGAGGAAGCGAACATGGACCTGGACGATTTCTACGTCACCATGGCCAAGGGTTCGAAGATACCACTTGGTCGCGTCGGTCGGACCGAAGAGTTCGCCGACCTCGCCGCGTTTCTCTTGTCACCGCGAGCGAGTTATATCACCGGCGTCGGCGTCAGCATCGACGGGGGACTCTCACCCGTGATCTAACCCAGTGAGATTCGACCACCAGCGTACGACGACGTAGTGGGCACCCGTGATCCGACGCGTTCGTTCACCAGCAGGTGAGCGTCAACCTCTTTCGCTTTCGAGCCGAGATTGACGTCGCCAACCACGTTCGACGCGCGTCGAGATCTTCGCTGACGTCATCGCCACCTCGTAGCCAGTCTTGACGACGACGTTCGGGCACGAGGGAGGTCCGCGAACTCCAAGCGGCTTACACTCGCCACCGCGACCCGATATCTTAAGGAACACCATGTCGCGGCCGACCGATTCCCTGGCACTCTCCCTCGAACACGTCTCTGTCCATTTCGAGGGGCTCAGGGCGCTCGACGACGTCTCGTTCAGCGTGTCGTCGGGAGAGATCGTTGGGATGATCGGGCCGAACGGCGCCGGTAAGACCACCGCGTTCAACGTTGCTTGTGGCTTCATCAAGCCCTCCCAAGGTCGCGTGCTCTTCCCCAATCGCGGTCACACGAACCTCAAGCCCAACCAACTCGCTCGTGCGGGCGTCGCCAGGACACTGCAGGGAGTTGGGCTCTTTCCTCACTGCACGGTGCTGGAAAACGTCATGGCGGGAGGTCAGGTTCGCGCGAACGGGGGGTTCCTCTCGGGCTTCTTGTCGTTGCCGAGTGGCGTCCGTTCGGAACGGGCGTTGCGCCGTGACGCGTTGGCGATGCTCGAACGCCTCGGTATCGCCAGCATGGCGGCGAGACTGCCGTCGGCCATCCCGTACGGAGTCGGCAAGAAGGTCTCCGTGGCGCGTGCACTGATGTGTGAACCGACACTGCTGCTCCTCGATGAACCGGCGTCGGGACTCGACGAAGCCGAACTCGATGATTTCGCGGCGCTCATCATTGAACTGCGATCCACGATGGGCGTGCTGCTCGTCGAGCACGATATGGAGTTCGTGATGCCGCTAGTCGATCGACTGGTAGTTTTGAACTTCGGTCAAGTGATCGCGTCCGGTACGGCGAGCGAAGTCCGCGACAACGCCGCGGTGATCGCGGCCTACCTCGGGGTGGACGAGTGATCGTCGTCGAGGAGCTGTGCGTTTCCTACGGTGCCGTGCAGGCCCTTCGTGAGGTGTCGTTTCGGGCCGAGACGGGGATGATTACCGCGGTACTCGGTGCCAACGGCGCGGGCAAGACGACGCTGCTCCGTACGATCAGCGGCTTGAAGGAGCCTTCGAAGGGGAACATCACGCTCGACGATCACTCGCTGGCTCGTCGTAAGCCCGAGAACATCGCACGACTTGGCGTGGGGCACGTGCCCGAAGGTCGCGGCGTCATCAGTGAGTTCACGGTCGAAGAGAACCTCCGCCTCGGCGCGATGATGGCCAAGGTGAACTTGTCGGACGCACTGGACGAGCAGTATCAACGATTTCCCGTCTTGGGCGAGCGTCGCAAGCAACACGCCGCGAAGCTCTCGGGAGGTGAGCGACAGATGTTGGCCATGGCGCGCGCGCTCATCGCGAGACCGACCGTGCTCTTACTCGACGAACCGTCGCTCGGACTCGCCCCCCAGGTGACGGCGCAACTCATGCACACGATCCACGAGCTCTGCGCGTCGAAGAGCCTCACGGTGATACTCGTCGAACAAAACGCCTCGACCGCACTTCGAATCGCGGACCACGCCGTCATCCTCTACCTGGGGCGCGTGGTGGCGAACGACGCGGCGTCCACCATCGTCGCCGACGAGGATCTGCGTCAGCACTATCTCGGCAAGGTTGAGTGATGGACGCGTTCCTCACCTCCAGGATCATCTCGGACATCTTGGGTGGTCTCACCAACGGCGTGATCTACGGCTTGGTGGCGCTCAGCCTGGTTCTCGTGTGGCGCTCGACGGGCATCTTGAACTTCGCCCAAGGGGCGATGCCCATGATCGCGACCTATCTCGGCATGGTGGTCTTCGCCCATCGCTTCGGTTACTGGCCCTTGGTCGCCATCGCCATCGTGGCGGGATTCAGCGTCGGTGGCGTCACCGAACGGGTGCTGGTGCGCCATCTTTACGGTAAACCGGAGATCAATCCCATCGTGGTGATGGTTGGCTTCCTGATCGTGCTCGAAGGCGTCGCGGCCGCGATCTGGTCGACGTCGCCTCGCGGCATTCCGAATCCTTTCTCGCCGATTGACTGGCAACTGGGTGGCAAGCCCATCGCGCTCTCACCCTTTGGCGTCTATGAGATCGTGACCGCGCTCGTGGTCATGATCAGCGTCGCCGTCCTCTTTCGATTCACGAAACTCGGACTCCAGCTCCGCGCCTCGGCTCTGGCGCCCGAAGTCTCGCGACTGTTGGGAGTTCGCGTGAGTCGGATGCTCACGCTCGGTTGGGTCCTCTCGACGGGGGTAGGTACCATCTGCACCGTCCTCGTGGCTTCGAACTTCTTCACTGGCCTGACCCCGCAGGTGATGGACGGGATCTTTGCGTTCGGCTTCATCGCGGCGGCGGTGGGCGGCCTCGACAGCCCGGTCGGGGCGATCGTCGCGGGCGTGTCGATAGGCATCGTTCTCCAGTTCGTGGGCGACTTCGTGAATTCGAACGCCATCATCATCACCGCCTTGGTCATCCTGATTCTCTCGTTGATGGTGCGGCCCAATGGCCTCTTCACCAAGAACACCGCGAGACGCGTCTGATGAAGTGGATCGCCGTCGGGCGCCGCCCAACGATCACTGCTGGCTTAATCGTGGTCGCCGTCATGATCACGTCACTCGTTGCTTCCAGCGTTCGAGACGGTGTCGCCGTCGGCGTCGCGCTCGCGCTGGCGATCGCGGGCGGCGCGACGCTAACGACCGCGGGCCTTCGAGAGGCGCACCCGGTGCTCGCGCGAGCGACGCTCACCGTCGTGGTCCTTGACGTGGCCCTCTTCGCCACGTACTTCTTCTCGTCAGTCACGAACTTCAACCTGGCCATCGGCGCCGCCATGTCCATTACCTTGCTCGGACTCTCGTTCCTCACGGGCGCGTCGGGACAGATTTCACTCGGGAACAGCGCGTTCATGGGCGTGGGCGCGCTCGCCGTCGCGATCTGGGCCAATCACCACTCTTCGACACCAATGGTCGCCACCTTGTTACTCGCCGTTGCCTGCGGCGCTTTCGTGGGGTTGCTCTTGGGGCTCCCGGCTACGCGACTACGCGGCCCCTACCTCGCAGGGATGACCCTAGCCTTCGCGGTGGCCTTCTCGGCCATCGTCAACTCGTTCACGTCGTGGACGGGAGGTGACGCGGGTCTCCAACTGCCCACGGCGGTGACACCCCCCGGCTGGCTCTCGAGTCTCTTCAACGCCCAGACGCCGTTGCTCAGAGTCAACACGATGTGGCTCGCCGACATCACCATCATCGTCACGGGTGTTGCGTTCTTCTTCATGGCCAACCTCTTCGCCAGCCGGATCGGTCGGGCCATGCGACTAGTGCGCGACAACGACGTCGCCGCGGAGCTCGTCGGTGTCTCGTTGTCGCGTGCTCGGGTGATCGCCTTCATGGTCTCCTCGGCCTACGCCGCTCTCGGGGGTGCGCTCTGGACACTGATCAACAACTCGGTGTCACCTCCCACGTTCTCGCTCGCGCTCTCGATCACGATCTTGTCGCTCGTCGTCATTGGTGGAATCGGGACGATATCGGGAGCGCTGATCGGCGGGGTCATCTACGCGTACTCGACCAACGTCATCTCGTGGTTCACCCAGCACGCGGGCATCAACTCTCAGGGCAACCTCGCCAGTCAGTTGCCGGGCATCGTCTTTGGCGGACTACTCATCTTGACGATGCTCTTCGCGCCCATGGGTATCGCGGGCGCCGTTCGACGACTCTGGGCCCGTCGTCGCGATTAAGTCTGGGGTGACTTGCATTGACCACTCAGCGCACCTACGCTCACCACTCAGGTATGACTAGGGGGGAATTTAGATGAGTAAGACGTACGCGCGTCGATTCGTGACCACCAGTGCGGCACTGTTGCTGTGCACGGGACTCGTGATGGCGGGAGGTTCCATCGTTACGGCGGGAGCGGCGACGCACACGCCGGGTGTTACGGCCAAGCAGATCACCATCGGCGCGACGGTGCCCCTGACGGGAATTGCGTCACCGGGCTACAGCGAAGTCGCCAAGGCCGCCGACGCCGTTTTTATGTACGTCAACAGTAAGGGGGGCGTCAACGGCCGCAAGATCAAGTACATCTTGAAGGACGACTGCTACGGCACGCCCGGCTTCGGCTGCACCGGCACGCCCAGTACCGTTACCCAGACGCACGCGCTGCTCTCGGCGCCGGTCTTCGCCACCGTGGGTTCCTTGGGCACGCCCACGCAGGACTCGGTGCGATCTCTCCTCAAGTCCAACGGCGTGCCCCAACTCTTCGTCAATTCGGGCTCGCGCGACTGGAACAATCCGACCCTCTACCCGGGACTCTTCGGCTGGCAGACCAGCTACAACGAGGAGAGCAAGATCTTCGCGAAGTACATCAGCGCCACGTACCCTACGGCGAACGTGTGCTTCCTCGGACAAGGTGACGACTTCGGGTCCGACGGCTTGGCCGGCTTGGTGGCGGGGGGCGTGACGCCTTCTGACACGCAGCTCTACAGCGTCGGCGCCCTGGTGGTGACCCAGGGCACGTCGATCGCGCCGTACATCGCGCGATTCCAGACCGACAAGTGCACCGTCGTCGTTCTCGACACGATTCCCGGCGCCACGGACGCCGCGCTCGGGGCGGCCCTGCAACTGGGCTTCTCACCCCACTGGGTGATCTCGAGCGTTGGTTCGGACCCGGTGACGGTCTTCGCGCCGCTGGCGGCCAAGGGCCTCACCGCCGACCCTGAGGTCGGCGCCGTCTCCTTCAGCTTCCTACCCACGGCGGGCAGCAGTAGCGCGTGGATCCCCTGGATGCGCAAGGTACTCACGAAGGACACCTCGCAGTTCCCGGGTTTCAGTTCCACCACGACGCTCGACGGCAACATGGAGTACGGCATCGGCTGGGGCGTCGCCTTCGTCGAAGCGCTGAAGGCTTCGGGTAAGAACATCACGCGCGCGAGTTTTCTGAAGGTCCTCACGCACACGACCTTCTCCCAGACCCCTTCGTTGACGCCGCTGCGCTACACGGCCACTGACCACCAGGGTCTGAACGGTGGCTACCTCGTCACGGTGACCAGCGCGACCTCGGCCAAGCCGATCGACGGCAAGATCTACACGACGGACAGCTCGTCGACGGGACCGGTTATCTCGGCCAAGAAACTAAGTCGCGGGATCCCGTCCTGGCTGAAGTAGCGGGCGACGGCTGACGAGAGTGGGTCTACGATGACCGGACTCTCGTCAGCCGAGGCCGTGCGCTCCTCTTGGACGCGCCGACACAAGGTGGGGGTATCTTCAGTGACGGGCGCGACTCAGGTCGTTGACTAGCGCGCCGACCATGGTCGCGACGTCAGACGCCGTGGTGTACGGCACGAGACGAGCGCCAGCTCGACCGTGAAGGTGCGCGGCCAACGCCGCGGCGTCCAACGGACCGTGTCCGCGCGCGATGGTGGCCGCGATGAGGCCGGAGAGGACGTCGCCGGTGCCAGCGGTCGCCAACGTGGGTGTTCCCGACGTCACCACCCTCAGCGTTCCCGAGGGACTCGCGATCACGGTGACGGGACCTTTCAAGAGCACCACGCAGCCCGTCGTTCGAGCGAGTTCTCTCACGTCGTCGAATCGGTTCGGTCCGAGTGGCTGACCAGAGAGGCGCACGAACTCGCCTTCGTGGGGGGTGAGCACCCACGACCCGTCGCGCGGCGAAAGCTCGTCGATGAGCGATCGGTCGAGTCCGTCGGCGTCGAGGACGACGGGACAGCCAACGTCACCTAGGCGTTCTCGTAACCATTCGGCTGCGTTCGGCCCGAGACCTGGACCGGCGACGACCGCGCGGCAACGTGGATCGACCCCCGACGTATTCGAGTGCACGACTTCGGGAGGAAGCCGGACGAGGGTGGCCACGTCACCACGGCTCTCGAGGCGGATCATCGACGCGCCGCCGGCCAGGGCGCCTCGAAGGACCAGCTCGGCCGCTCCGGGCATGAGCGACGAGCCGACCATGGCCTGCACGGCGTGGGCCCACTTGTGATCGTCCCGGTGAAAGGCGACGAGCGACGCCAGGTCGTCGTCGACGACGAGACCGTCGTCGAAGGAGGTCACGATGTCCAGTCCGGCGAAGTGCAACTCACCCATCAGGTGTTGCGCGGGACCCGCCAGGTGAGCGGGTTTGAGGGCACCGAGCGCGAGCGTGGTGTCGGCGACCATGGGCTCGCCGAGGACCTCTCCCGAATCGGCGTCGACGCCCGAGGGTAGGTCGACGGCTAGGACGAGGGTTCCGGGTGACACGGCGGGGGCGACGAACGGCCGCGTACAACCCAGGCCAAACGCGGCGTCGACGACGAGGTCGTAGCCGTTCAGTCGCGTAGGGAGGTGGTCCCATTCGAGGACGTCCACTCGTGCGCCGCGTGACTTCAACCACGCCGCCGCGACGCGACCGTCGGCACCGTTCAGACCTGGTCCCACCATGACCGCCGCGCGTTTTGCGTAGCACGAACGGAGCAGTCGCTGGGCATGAAGCGCGACGGCCGTTCCAGCCGCTGCCACGAGGGCGTCGACACCGCGCGCGCCACTCGCCTTGGCGTCGGCTTCGCGCATGGCGGTACTCGTCAAAATGGGAATCAACTACCCTCCATTGACCGTCGCGGCCCTCGGCCGTGCTGCCATGCTACCGAGGCGCGTCGCGCGTCTGTTCTCGAACGCCGCCGCGACGTTCGTTCGATGGGGGCGTTACGAGACGACGCTCGCGCAGTGTAGGCACTTCGTGGCCGCGACGGGAAGATCGCTCGAGAGACACTCGGGGCAGGTCTTCGTTGGCGCGGGAGGTTCGGGCGCGCCGAAGACGTGCGTTCCCTGTCGGGCCATGTACGAACGGTACGGCACGACGAGGACGAAGTAGACGACCGCCATGAAGATCACGAAGTAGATGACGGCCGCGATGAACGTGCCCAGCGCGATGAACTGTCCGTTGAGCGTCCACCCGAGTCCGGGTCCGCTCGACGAGTGCCCGGCCAGGGCGTTGATCAACGGCGACACGATAGTGCCAGTGAACGATTGAATCAAGGTGCTGAAGGCGAGGGCCACGACCAGGCCGACCGCGATGATGATGAGGTCTCCTCGCATGAGGAAGTTCCGGAAACCTTTGAGCATGATGCCTCCCTTTCGACGTGTGCCTCGACACTATCGAGCCTCCAGATCGCAAGCGAACGCTCGAAAGCCGTACTCGTCGAATCTCACCTCACCTCGAGTGAGGTCGTCGAGGTGGGGACTTCGCTACGAGCGCGACGTGACGATGCTCGTGATGGCGCTGACGATCTCGTGAGCACTCGCGCCGGGTCCGAAGACCGCCGAGACACCGAGCGCTTTGAGTTCGTCGAGGTCACGCGGTGGCACGATGCCGCCGAGAACGACGGGGATGTCCGAACCACGCTCGCGAAGGGCCTCCACGACGAGTGGGGCGAGCGTCATGTGGGCGCCGGACAACATCGAAAGCCCGACCACGTCGACGTCCTCTTGAATGGCGGCCATCGCCACCGTCTCGGGCGTTTGAAAGAGTCCGGTGTAGACGACTTCCATTCCCGCGTCGCGAAGGAGACGCGCGACGACCTTGATGCCCCGATCGTGCCCGTCGAGGCCGACTTTGGCGACCAGCACGCGCACACTCACAGTGAGGGCACTTCGACGTGGCGACCAAAGACGCCCACGAGCGTCAGCATCATCTCGCCGACCGTGGCGTAGGTTTTCGCGGCGTCGATCAGTGCGGGCATGAGATTCACGTCGGGATCGCTCGCCTCACGTCGAAGCCGATCCAGCGCTCGGCGCACTTGTTCGCCGTCGCGGTCGCGCCGGACCTTCTCGAGTCGGCCGAGCTGCTTGCGTTCGTCCGCGTTCGTGATGCGCAGTGTCGCCATGTCGTCCTCGTCGTTTCCCTCGAGGAACTCGTTCACCCCTACGATGATCCTCTCGCCGGAGTTGAACGTTCGTTCGAGCTCGTACGCCGAGTCGGCGATGCGTCCTTGGAACCAGTTCTCCTCGATGCCGCGCACGCAGCCCTCAAGCATGGAGCCCTCGCCCATCTTGGCGATCTGGGCGAAGATGACCTCGGCTTCACGCTCCATCTCGTCGGTCAACTCCTCGATGAACCACGATCCGCCGAGGGGATCGGCGACGTTCGTGACATTGGTTTCGTGGGCAATGATCTGTTGAGTCCGCAGAGCGATGCGCGCGGCCTTCTCCGAGGGCAGCGCCAGTGCTTCGTCCATCGAGTTGGTGTGCAGTGACTGGGTGCCGCCGAGTACGCCGGCCAATGCTTCGATCGCGGTGCGCGCGATGTTGATCTCGGGTTGTTGTGCGGTGAGCGACACGCCGGCCGTCTGGGTGTGAAAGCGCAGCTGCCACGAGCGCTCGTCCTTCGCGCCGTAGTGCTCTCTCATCCACTTCGCCCAGATCCTGCGCGCGGCGCGGTACTTGGCGATCTCTTCGAAGAAGTCGATATGCGCGTTGAAAAAGAAGGACAGACGCGGCGCGACGGCGTCGACCCCGAGACCCGCTTCGCGCGCGAGCTCCACGTACGCGAAGCCATTCGCCAAAGTGAAGGCCAGCTCCTCCGCGGCCGTAGAACCGGCCTCACGGATGTGGTAGCCCGAGACCGAGATGGAGTTCCACTTGGGCATCTCCGCGGCGGTAAAGGCAATCGTGTCGCGCACGAGCCGCATGGACTGGCGTGGAGGGAAGACGAACTCCTTTTGCGCTTGGTACTCCTTTAGAATGTCGTTCTGCAAGGTACCGCCGAGTCGCTCACGAGCGACGCCGGACTCTTCGGCCTGGGCGACGAAAAGGGCCAACATCACGGCCGCGGGGGAGTTGATCGTCATCGACGTCGTGATCGCCCCGAGGTCGATACCGTCAAAGAGGTCGCGCACGTCGGCGAGAGAGTCGATGGCGACGCCGCAGCGACCCACTTCGCCGAGGGACATCGGGTCGTCTGAGTCCAGGCCCAAGAGGGTGGGCATGTCGAACGCCGTCGACAGGCCGGTGCCCCCGGATCGGATGATCTCTCGAAAGCGCGTGTTCGTGTCCGTCGCGGTGCCAAAGCCCGCGAACATGCGCATGGTCCAGAGCTTCGTGCGGTACATCGAGGAGTGCACGCCCCGCGTGTAGGGATAGACCCCAGGGAACTCGGCGTCGCTCGGTCCGTACACCGGCGCGAGGGGAATGCCCGACATCGTGGCAAACTTCCCGGGCCGAATCGGCGCGGCGTGAAAGAGGCGGCGCCAACGCTCCTGAGCACTTTCCGTGGCCACGCGGTCACCTCCTTCATCGAGAGTGCACTTCGAATCAAGCATAGAGTTCGCTCAACGCGTGGATTCGTCGTATCGAGCGACGAGAGCCGCGACGAAGACGAGCCAAAGAGCGCCGACGCGCGGACCTCGATGGTGGTCGATGGCGCTGGACGCTCCTAGTGGTGAAGTCGAAGGAAGAGCAGTGAGAGAGCCAGAGCGAACAGGGCCCAACACAGACTTCGTAGGGCCCGTTCGAGGGGCGCGAGCATCGACTGGCTCGTGAGGGGCAGTGTCGTACCGTCGAGGAGAAGGTGGACGCCGTCGACGGAGGCGGTTCGCCGGCGAATATCTCGCGCGGGTGAGGAGAGTTCTCGCTGCGTCCACGAGATTGCAACCGCGAACGCGCAGGCGAAGAGTGCGGCAACGCTGAGGTTGGCGTGTTGAGCAAAGTACGCCGTCAGGAGCGGGAATCCACCCCATCCGAGGGCAAAGACGACGTTCGAGTGGAGTCGAGCGTGGAAGAGTTCAAGATTGTAGGTCAACGCGATCGTGACGCCCACCACGATAAAGATGGCGAGATACGGACTCACGAGGAAGAGTCCGACGACGCCCAGGGCGACGGCGCCGCCCAGGCCAAGACTCGCGGCAGCCGCCAGTTGCCAGGAGGGAATCGACGTTGACAGGGGTCGCCCCTTGAGTTCGTCGAGGGCGTGCGCACCGACGCCAACGGCGAGAAAGAAGGCCACCACCGTGAAGGCGAGGCGAACGGTGTTCAGCGGTCCTGCGAGGCAGGCACCGATCACGACGAACGAGAGATGCATCAATGTGTACGGCGGATGCAGGAGCGTCCACCACTCTCGCTGCCACGTTCGCGTGATGAACTTCGGTTGCGCGTAGAAGGCCGGACCGTTCTCCGACGCCTTCTTGGGAGTGGATTTGAAGATGGTCAACGGGTCCGGTAACCCCACGTCACGATGCCCCCGCCCATGCTCATTGATCGGTACTCTACGTGTTCGATGCCGGCGTGCTCCCACGCCCGCAGTAGCCAATGCAACGGATACTGCTTGTAGTGCGAAGAGATGCTCGGTCCGAGGAATCGTCCGACGTCCCACCAACCTTTACCGCCGGTGAGGTACCCGGCGACCGGCAATATCGCGCGGGTGTAGAACCACCAGCAAACACGCCAGCCGATCGCCGCGGGAACGCCAAACTCGAGGCTCGCGATCGGTCCGCCAGGCTTCACGACGCGCGCGAGTTCTGTCAGAGTCGCCTGGGGATCGTCGACGTAGCGAAGCAGATAGGTGAAGGTGAGTCCATCGAAGGTTGCGTCGGCGAAGGGCAGCTGTTCGCCACGTCCAAGGACGAGGGACACCCGTTCGGTGAGTTTCGACGTTCGAACGTTGTTTTGACCTTCGCGTAGCATCTCCCCGCTGAGATCGAGTCCGACGATTCGAGCCGACGATCGCTTCGACAGTGCCTTCGTCACCGCGCCAGGGCCGCAGGCCACGTCCAAGATGAGTTTGGGATCAGATCCCACGACGTGATCGAGCATGGTCGACCGCCAGCGGCGATCTTGACCGAAGGAGAGGAGGGCCGCGAGAAGGTTGTAACGAGACGGCAACGGAGCGAAGAGCTTTCTCGAAAATAGGTTGGGCGACGTTCGAGAGGCCGCCACGTTACGGTTTCTCGACGTCACGCCCACCACACCCTTCGACGAATGGCGCTCGCCCCCGTGTCGACGGCGTCTTTGGGGCACATCACTAGAGCCATCTCGACGCTCCTAAGTTGCGATGACGTTAGCGTAGGCGCGAATCGCGCTCGCGCTCGCCACGTCTAATATCAAGCCGACGATCGGTACGTTCTCGTGGCGTCACTCTTCGTCACCGCACGGGGGTCGCGGCGTCGGCTCTTCGCCCTCGTTGGACGAAGACGTTTGCCGTTGTTTCGAATTTGTCGGGGGAGTGGTCGCTACGCGGAGCACGGGGAACTAGGCTGATCGTGAGTCTCGGAAGCGAGACTAGATTGCGCTGAATCCGGTCCCCGTTGAGCGTCTTTGCGTTGCGAGGAGACTCTTCGATGGTGCCATCAACGTTGCGAACGTGGCCACACCGAACGACGTCGCGAAGCCGTCAAAGTGCCAGCTAGTCGCTTGATTGAGATTTTCGCTCTAATGGCGAGTTACGAGCGCGAACATCCTCAGAGCGCGACGCTGTGCGCCGTGGCGGTGGAAATCACTGAACTGAGCGGTGCTGGCATTTCACTGACCTCGGCCGGAGCCGAAAGTACGAAGCTTTGCACGAGTAACAACGTCGCCGAGGAGCTTATGGACCTTGAGATCACGTTGGGCGAGGGACCAGGAGACGAGGCGAGTCGTAGTGGCGTGGCCAACGAGGAATCGAATCTCATGTCTCCGGAGAGTTCACGTTGGGCGGTCTACTCACCCGAAGCCGTGGCCGCCGGTGCGCGCGCGGTCTTTGGATTCCCTGTGCGCATCGGAGCGGTGCGATTCGGCGCCCTCAGCCTTTTTCGAGACACTCCCGGTCCGCTCAGTGAAGCACAGACTTCGGATGCCTACCTCATGGCGTCAGTGATTGGGCGCGCCATCTTGGCGATGCAAGCGGGTGCACCGAGGAACACCCTGTCGAAAGAACTGGAAGGTCATTCAACCTTCGATTTCTCCGTTCACCAGGCCGCAGGAATGGTCTCCGTGCAGGGGTCGTTGTCCATTAAGGACGCCCTCGTGGCGCTGCGGGCGCACGCCTTCGCAAGCCAGGAAACCTCGTCGGCGCTCGCGCAACGGGTGATAGCGCGTCAAATCCATCTCGATCCGACGTCCGGTACCTGGCAAGAGACGTTGCGTCGGAATAACTCGTGACCGCGCTAATATTGGGTTCATCGGCCGGGCCAGACCCCCTGATGACGCGCTTCATCGTCAGAGGGTGAGAGAATAGGTGAGATGGTGGCTAGGGAATCCCTTCTGATTGCGACGTTGGTCGAGTTGGCAGATAACCTCGTTGATCACTATGACGTGATCGACGTGCTCACGGTGCTCAGTGATCGTTGCGTCGAAGCCATCGACGTGGACGCCGCGGGCGTCATGTTGGCATCGCCAGGGGGAGAGCTGCAATTCATTGCCTCCTCGAGTGAGTCGATGCGCGTACTCGAACTCTTCCAGATTCAAGCCGACGAAGGTCCCTGCGTCGACTGCTACCGAGATGGTCACGCGATCGTCAATCAGTCGCTCGACGAAACTGACGGCCGTTGGCCTCGGTTCACGCCGAAAGCACTCGCGTACGGCTTCCGCTCGGTTCACAGCCTTCCGCTGCGTCTTCGCGGACGCACGATTGGCGCCCTCAACCTCTTTCGAACGACCCAAGGTCCCCTGGACGTCGACGACGTGGTGGTCGCTCAGGGTCTCGCCGACGTCGCTACGATCGCTATTCTTCAACACCGCTCAGCGCTGGATGCCAGTACGCTCAATGAACAGCTAAGTAACGCTCTCAACAGTCGCATTGTCATCGAACAGGCCAAGGGCATCATCAGCCAAGCGACAATTTGCGACATGGATCACGCCTTCGGTCGACTTCGTTCGCACGCGCGCAACCATAACGAGGGCCTCACCGACGTCGCCTGGGGGATTGTTGGAGGAACACTCCGGGCACAGGACTTAGACGAACCCAAGGAATTTACCCCGAAGTAAGTTGTGTCACCGGATAGAGACCACCGGTAGGTTTCCGGGACGGGGGACCAACGGAGTGAGGTCGCGCGGTCGTCAGTTTTCTTGCCTGGCGAGCGCCTCCGATGACCGAAATACTCTCGGGTCGTGGCCGGCAAAGTTGCCTCGGCGAGCCTCGGCCGGAAGGTCCGGACGGATTGTCTAGGTTTGTGACGTTGCCACCGTCAGGGTGGTACTCTCCAATTAGGACGTCCAGACCTCGCATCCTTCTCGGCTGACATTGTGTCATGCCCGTAAAAAGAAGGAAGAGTATGGGTCTACCTGGAATGGTTCTCAGCGCAATCGCCACGGCGGTTGGCGCAATTATGTATTGGGCCGTGACCTATCAAGGCACCGGCTTTCGTTTATCCACCGTAGGCATCATCCTCATGATTGCCGGCGTCGCTGGCTTCATCGTGTCGTCCATCATCTTTGGCATGTCGCGTCAGTCAGTGGGGGCCGGACACCACACGATGGATCGTCAGGTTGTGGATCCTCAGGGTCACACGAGTTCACTCCACGAAGAGACGAAGGGATAGCGACCTGCGTTCGACCCGGACCGTAACAGGTTCTGGCGACGCAGGCAAGGAGTTTCGAGGTACGACGGGGGCGAAGGCCTCTCTAAGAGAAGCGAGAAGGCTAACGATGACGATGAAAGATAAGGCAAAGAACTTCCTCCAAATTTCTAGGGGAAAGGCGAAAGAGGTCTCGGGCAACGCCGTTGGCAACAAGAAACTTGAGGCGGATGGTCGCCACGACCAGCGGGCGGGCGATCTCAAGCAGGCGGGCGAGAAGGTCAAGGATGCTTTTAGAAAGCGCTGAGCCGCCGGACGGTCCCGACGCGATCTCGGTCTTGATGAGCGAGTCGCGCTCGATGCACATGGTGGGCACCCAATTCGAGAACAGTCCCTTGCACGACGACGTCGAGCATTTGATCCAGATCGCCGCACAGCTTTTTGCAGCGATTGAGCGCCAAATTCACCGTATTGAGGATGACCTCATGTTCACGTCGGGCAAGAATATGGTGGCGGGTGGCCAGACGATGTTCAAAGAGCAATTGATCCGAACCGCCCAAGCACTTGACGACTCGCTGCAAGAGATTGCCATGCACCTTGGTCAACGAGCTGACGATTTTCCAGAGGCTCCGTTAAACCGACAGAGCAGATTCCTCGACTACTTCTAACGCGAGTACTCTCTCGACGTCGACGCGCGTGAACGTCAACGCAGCACCCTCGCGAGTGGTGACGACGGGGCTACTTCTCGTCCTTGTCGCCGGGCTCTCGTAGGGCTTCGTGGTGCGCCACTTGACTCTCTTCGCGTTCGATAAGTTCGGAGTCTTCGGCCTTCTCGATGTGAACTAAGAGGTCATCGGCGTTCGGTGAGGACCGGATCAGTTCGTCGAGCTTTAATTGAATGGCCGTCTGCTGGCGACTCTGGGTGTGTTGGATGACGAACAGCATGACCAGCGTGATGGAATTGGCCACCGTGGCGAACACCATCTGCCACTTTCCGGGGAAGCCGTCAACGGCCGACACGAGGATGAAGATGAGCAGGACAACGGTGGCGATGACGGCAGCGCTCGCTCGCGACGTCATTTCACCCACCCAATGCAGGGCGCGACTAAAGCGTTGTGGAATGGCCGAACTCTCCATGAAATCTCCAATGGTTTCCGACGTCTTCGATAAAGACGTGTTGGCGAGTTTCGCCGGACCGAACAATCTCTTCGACTGGTGGCTACCTCTGACAGTCCGCCACCTCGACGTACGTCGAGCAGCTGAGGGGCGCTAGGTAGAGTGTACCGCGCTCGATTCGAGAGATCGCCCGGTAGGGTGACAGTGCCCGAGGGAAACGTCCCTCGGAGTAAAGACGCCAGGTTCGGGTCGGACGATCTAGACGATTGTCGCTCGTTCGGACACGACGACTTCATTTTTAATGGAGGAAGTTCATGTCCCTGCATCAATTGACCGGCAAACACGACGCTTCAACGGTTCCTCGAAGTGCTGATCGGAAATCGCCACGTAACGTCGTGCCCCGAGGACTTCTGGGCGAGGTCGCCATGGTCGCTATCGCGGTGGTGGCGCTGACCGTCAACATGAAGCTGATGTCGTGGCTCTCCAGAGGATCGGCGAAGAGATGAACATCTCCTCGCCGCCGTGGCTGAAGGGCATCTCGGCGCTGGCATCCTCGCGCCAACGGCTCGTCGATAGTGGCGAAGAAGTGAGCGACGCGACAGAGAGCGAGAGCCCACGCCATTCATCGAAGAGAAGTACCTCCACGCCGTGGGCGCAAAGTTCCGTACGAGACAGCGTTCAAGAGGCGTCGGCGGCCCGGGCTAGGCGACAGAGTCCCAATACCGCGGGCGGGTCGTAGTCCTCACCACTTCGCGCTCCGGGCTCCGCGGCGGGTCACTCATCCCTCAGGCCCTTGTGCACCACGCCTAGTGAAGGGACGCGTCGGCGATCTCGAGGGCGAGTAACGGCGCGGACGCCTTGTTGAGACACTCCTGGTATTCGACGTCGCCTCGACTGTCCGCGACGACGCCACCACCGGCTTGCACGGTCGCGAGACCATCGCGAAGTGAGAGCGTGCGAATGGTGATCGCGAAGTCGGCGTTGCCCGTGAGCGAGAAGTAGCCGACCGCGCCTCCGTAGGGGCCGCGGTACACCGGCTCGAACTCGTCGATCAGTTCCATCGCGCGTACCTTCGGCGCGCCGGTCAACGTTCCAGCGGGAAAGAGCGCGTCAAAGGCGTCGAAGGCGTCGAGCCCGTCTTGGAGTTCACCGTCGACGTGGCTGACCAGATGCATGAGGTGCGAGAAGCGTTCCACGTGGGCCAGTCTCTCCACACGAACGGTGCCGGGCTTGGCGACGCGACCAACGTCGTTTCTTCCCAGATCCACGAGCATGACGTGCTCGGCGATCTCCTTTTCGTCCACCAGCATCTCGGCTTCGAGCGCGAGGTCTTGGGCGTCGCTCTCGCCGCGCGGCCTCGTGCCGGCGATCGGTCTCGAACTCACCACGCCGTCGTGCACCCGCATCAACATCTCGGGTGAAGCGCCGACGATCTGATGAGTCCCCGAATCGAGAAGATACATGTACGGTGAGGGGTTCAGCGCTCGAAGGACGCGATACAAGGTGAGCGGGTTGACGTCACTGGCGCGCTGGAACTGTTGACTCGGGACGACCTGGAAGACGTCGCCCGCGCGGATGTACTCCTTGGCCCGCTCGACGACGGCTTCGTAGTCGCGCGCACTGAAGTTGGAAAGACCCGCCGCGATCGCTCGGATGTCGATCGTGGATCGCAGTTGGGGTGCGGTGGCGACCACACGCTCGGCCGGCGAGTCACGTCGTGCCCCAGGCGTCAACAGCGTGGAGACCAACTGATCGAGACGCTCGCGCGTCTCGCGGTAGACCTCGCTCGGTTCGTCCTCCCCGACGAGGGCGAGGACGACAACGGTGGTCGAGTGGCGCAGATGGTCACAGATCAGTACCGCGCCCGGAAAGGAGAAGTCGACGTCGGGCCAGGTTGGTTCGCTGTCGCGACCGGGCAGCCGCTCGAGCCGACGCACGTAGTCGTACGAAACGAAGCCGACCGCGCCGCCGACGAAGTCGGGAAGATCATTGGCGACGTGGGTTCGATACTGCGCCAGGAGTGCGCGCAGTTCGTCGAGGGGTTCACGGTCGCTCGTCCTCGTCTCGTGGTCATCGACCACGGTGTGACCGTCGCGCGTCGTGAGTCGCCAGCGCCGATCGAGACCGATAAAGGAGTAGCGACCCGTCGCTTCGCCGAGCGCCGCGCTCTCGAGGAGGAAAATAGCCCGCTCCGCGAGTTCCTGGTAGAGCGAGACGGGCGTCTCGCGATCGAGTTGCAGGGTCACGTGCAGCGGCACCACGTTGAACCCTTGGTTCGTGAGTTCGAGGAACGACGCGAGTTCGAGTGGTTCCATGGAGAAAGGTTAGTGAATCCGTGTCCTAGGCTTGCGCTACATGTCCGAGGGACCTTCCATTCTCGTTGTCGACAACTACGACTCGTTCGTCTACAACCTGGTCCAGTACCTGGGCGAACTTGGCGCGCTCGTCACGGTACGGCGAAACGACGAGGTCACGACGAGTGACCTTGCGGTGGCGTCGTTCGACGGGGTGCTCATCTCACCGGGACCCGGCTATCCGAGTACGGCGGGCAACTGCCTGGCGATCATTGGTCACTGCGCCGACGTCGGGCTGCCCCTGCTCGGCGTCTGTCTCGGTCACCAAGCACTCGCCGAAGCCTTCGGCGGCAAGGTGCTGGTGGCGCCCGAACTGTTGCACGGGCGAGCCAGTCTCGTGACGCACGACGGGGAGGGGGTGTTTCGCGGCGTGGCGAATCCTCTCGTCGTCGGTCGCTACCACTCGCTCGTCGCCGTCGACCAAGACCTGCCCGATGAGCTCGAGGTGAGTGCCCGGTCGAACGGACTGATCATGGGCCTTCGCCATCGCTCGCTCGACCTCGAAGGGGTGCAGTTCCACCCGGAGTCGGTGTTGACCCAAGACGGGTACTTGATCCTGGGGAACTGGCTCGAACGTTGCGGTGCCCGTGGCGCCGTGGTCCGAGCGAAGGAACTGGGTCCTCGAGCCGACGACGTGCGCGCGGCGTTGCCCCAGCCGCGCCGCTAGCCCCTAGTGGACGACGCCGTCGACGCGTTGGGCCACGTCGAGGGGATTGTCGTCGCGCAGAGCTTCGGGTAAGAGATCCTCGGGCACGCTCTGGTAGGTCACCGGGCGCAGCCATCGGTCGATACCGCTCGCGCCCACTGACGTCGCCGACGCGCTGGTCGCGGCTGGCCACGGGCCACCGTGTTGCATGGACCAGCTGACCCCGACGCCCGTCGGGAATCCGTTCGCGACGACGCGCCCGGCCTTCGTCTGGGCGAACTCGATGAGCCACGAGGCGTCGTCGTCGGCCGCTGACGTGAAGACGCTAAAGGTGAGGGCGGCGTCGGCACTGGCGAGTGCGTTCGAGAGATCGTCGCGGTTGAGGTAGCGAATGACGATCGCGAGAGGGCCGAAGCACTCCTCTCGTAGTGCCCTCGACGACGCGTCGGCGAAGACCGCGGCGGGCACCTCGAAGAGTTGCGGCGTAACGTTGGTGCCGTCACCGTCGCCACCCACGAGGCGATGGTTGCCGTCGACCCCGGCGATGGTCACGGTTCCCGAACGAAAGTTCTCGGCGACGCCCTCACTCAGCATCGTCATCGACGAGAGTTCACGGAGGGAGTCGACGAGGGACGTCACCAGCACGTCACCGGACGGGTCCTGGGGAATGAAGAGGAGTCCCGGCTTGGTGCAGAACTGGCCAACGCCCAAGGTCATCGAGGCCGCCACGCCCCTGGCGATCTCGTCGCCGCGGTCCTTCGCGGCGCCGGGTGTGACGACGAGGGGATTGGCCGAGCCCAGTTCGCCGAAGAACGGTATGGGGTTGGGCCGCGCGTTCGCGCGACTCCACAGCGCTCGACCGGCCGGCACGGAGCCGGTGAAGCCGACCGCACTGATCGACGGCGCGTCGACGAGCGCGATACCCGCGTCGAACCCGAAGACGAGAGCGAGGAGACCCTCGGGTGCTCCACCCTTTCGCGCACCGCGCACCAGCGCGTCAAAGCATGCCTGGCTCGTGGCCGGGTGCGCGGGGTGGGCCTTGATGACGACCGGACAGCCCGCGGCGAGCGCCGAGGCGGTGTCCCCACCGGGTACGGAGAAGGCGAAGGGAAAGTTGGAACTCCCGAAGACGCCGACCGGCCCGAGGGGGACGCGCATTCGTCGAAGGTCGGGCAGGGGCCCCATGGGCGAGTCCTTCGCGTGGTCGATGGAGGCGTGAAGAAAGGCGCCGTCTTCGACGACGTCGGCGAAGAATCGCAGCTGAAAGGCCGTGCGGCGAAGTTCGCCTTCGAGTCGCGCTTGTCCGAGCGCGGTTTCGTCGAGGGCGAGAGCGACCAGATTCGCGGCGTCGGACTCGAGTTCATCGGCCATCTCGCGTAACAACGCGGCGCGCCACTGCAGTGGCCGCTTCGCGTAGTCGAGGGCCATCCTCGCCGCACGGTCGGCGAGCTCGACGACGTCGCCGGGTCTCGTCTCCGTGACGTCGAGTTCGCGCTCGACGCCCGTGGCGGGGTTCCTGCTCACGACCCGCGTCACGGCTGCTCACCTCGTTGGTCGGGGTAGAACAGCGCGGCGCCGGGATGTGGGGGGCGGATGGTGATGAGATCGTGGCCACAGAGCGACGCCAACGCGATGCGGTCCAGTTGATCACCGTAGAAGGCGGTGTTGGTGGGCGAGAGCACGTACTCGCCGGTCCAGTCTTCGAAGAGGAGTTCGAGTCCCTCTTCCTTCGTCCAACGCCAGAGTTGGTTGGGCTGGTAACACGAGATGAGAAGGCCGCCGCGCGCGTCAAGGGCTAGACCATCGGGCACGCAACGTTCCATCGGGACGACAAGATCAAGAGGTCCTCCGCCGAGGGCCATCGCGCTCACCCCGGGTGTGCTCGACTCCACGAGCCACAGCGTCGTCGCATCGACGCAGAGACCGTTGGCGTACGCGATCGGCCTTGGGGTCACGTTCACGGTCGTGCCGTCGGGTTCGATGAGGAAGAGTTGGCCGGTGGGTTCATCGAACGATCCCGAATCCGAGACGTAGAGACCTCCGTCGGGGCCAAAGGCCGCGTAGTTGGGGTAGTCGATCGCGTCACCGAAGGCCTCGTGGGTCCCCGTCTCGCCGATTCGCCACACCTGATGGTTACCGGGGTCGCAGACGAAGAGCGCGCCGCGACCGTCGAGCGCAAGACCGAGTAGCGCTCCAGCGTCAATCGACACCTCGATCGTGACGGTGCCGTTGAGTTCGACGCGGTAGACCTGGCCCGCCTCGCCGCCGGCCCAGAGACAGTGGCGCTGGGGATCCCAGCAGACACCTTCGACGTGATCGAGGCCGCTCGCGAGGACTCGGCGATCGTAGTGCGCGGGAATGGGACTGGCCATGGTTATCGCCTTCGTAGGGTCACGCCCGTCGTGGCGTCGAAGAAGTGAGCGTGCTCGGGCGAGATCTGCACCGAGAGTACGTCGCCGACGGCTACGTGGACGCGCGGTCCCATCTTCGCCACCAGCGGGGCCCGGCGCGAGATGTCGCGTAGCGCGCCCGGGTCGCTGGACGCGGTGTCGGCGTTCGAGTCCAGGTGCGTCAGGTGGACGAGGATCTCCGCACCCAACGCCTCGCGCCGCTCCACTCTCGTCTTGATCGTGTTCGGGCTCGACGCGTCGGTGATGATGACGTCCTCGGGGCGAACACCCACGACGACGTCGAGCCCCGACGCCGGCAGTTCGTGCGACGAGGTGTAGTGCCACGGCAACTCAACGGTCTGGTCACCGAAGTCCACTTCGACGCGGTCGTTACCGGGACGCACGTGACAGCGAACGAGGTTCATCGGGGGTGAACCCATGAAGCCGGCGACGAATTCGTTGATCGGGTGGTCGTAGAGGTCTTGGGGAGTGTCCACCTGTTGGAGTCTGCCGCCGCGTAGAACGGCGACGCGGTCGCCCATGGTCATCGCTTCCACCTGGTCGTGCGTCACGTAGACGGTGGCCACGCCCAGTATTCGTTGGATCCGAGCGATTTCGAGTCGCATCTCGACGCGCAGCTGGGCGTCGAGGTTCGAGAGCGGTTCGTCCATGAGGAACGCCCGGGGGCTTCGCACGATGGCCCGGCCCATGGCGACGCGCTGGCGCTGCCCACCCGACAGCGCCTTTGGTCGGCGCTCGAGATAGTCGGTGAGGTGCAGGGTCGCCGCCGCTTCTTCCACTTTGCGCTTGATCTCACTCTTCGAGTCGCCGCGGATCTTGAGGGCGAAGCCGATGTTCTTCTCCACCGACATATGGGGATAGAGGGCGTAGTTCTGAAAGACCATCGCCACGTCGCGGTCCTTGGGAAGGACGTTGTTGACGACGGCGCCGCCAATCGACAGTGAGCCCGACGTGATGTCCTCGAGACCGGCCAGCATGCGAAGCGCCGTCGTCTTGCCACAGCCCGAGGGGCCGACGAGCACCATGAACTCGCCGTCGGCCACGTGAAGGGAGAGCTCGTCGACGGCTCGAACGTCGTCACCGAAGATCTTGGTGACCGCGTCGAAGGTGATCTCCGCCATTAGGAACTGCTCCTTGATCGAAACGAAAGGACGTCGCTCATCGGTCGATGCCCATGGTGAGGCCCTTCACGAGGTAGCGCTGGAAGCCTAGGTAGACGAGCATCGCCGGTAACGCGCTGATGAGCGAGCCCGCCATCAGCTCGGGGATCGACGTCGTGCGCCCAGCGGCGAGGACCGCTAGTCCCACGGTGATGGGCCGTTCCGACGTGTTCTGGATGAAGAGCAGTCCCACCAGCAGATCGTCCCAAATCTGGATGAACTGCAGCACGGTCACCGTGGCGATCGCCGGTACCGCGATGGGCAACACGAGGCGCCAGAGGGCACCGAAGTACCCGAGTCCGTCGACGATGCCCGCCTCGATCAGCTCGTCGGGCACGCCTCGAAAGTAGGTGGTGAAGAGAAAGACCGAGAACGGCGTGCCGAGGGCCGCGTAGACGAGGATCGCCCCCCAGTAGCCCCCGGTGAGCCCGAGCTTGGTGACGTTGACGAATTCCGGCATGAGTATCGCCTGTAAGGGGACCATCATGGCGCTGACGATCACGAGGAAGACCGCCGTCGACGTGCGAAATCGAAGTTTCGAAAAGGCGAAGCCGGCCGGCAGACCAACGAGGAGAATGACGAGAATCGAAGCGGAACACACGATCGTGGAGCTGAGGACCTCTTGCCCGATCGGAATCGTCGCTGAGAGGTTCTTCCAACTGAGCCACGAGAACCCCTGGCCCGCGAGGAACTGCGCCTCGGATTTGAGGCTGGTCACGATCATCACCCAGAACGGGTAGAGCATGATGACGGCGATCACGATCATCGCGAAGAAGAGAGCCCATCGTCCGAGTTTCGAACGGGTGGCGCGTGGGGGACGCGTGGGTTCGTCGGGGCTGTCGGAAGCTCTTGGTGGTGTCAGGAGCGAGGTCATTCGTTCGACCCGATGAGTCGCAGTTGCACGACGCCCACGATCCCCGTGAGGACGAACAAGATCAGGCCGTACAGCGCGGCCGTTCCGAAGTCACCCTGGTTGAAGCCAGTTTGGTAGATGAGGAACTCCATCGTGGTGGTGGCGTAACCCGGACCACCACCGGTCATGACGAAGATGAGACTGAAGAGGGCAGAGAAGAGCGCGATGACGGTCATGACGAAAGCCAACTGGATGAAGCGGCTGAGGTGGGGCAGGGTGATACTTCGAAAGATCCGCCAGCGACCGGCGCCGTCGATACGAGCGGCCTCTTCGAGACTCGGATCCAGTGTCGCGAGTCCGGTGAGGAACAGCATGGTATTCGTCCCGATCATCGTGAAGACGAAGGTGATGCCGAGGGCGCTCAGCGCCGTGGATTCGTAGCCCAGCATGTTGGTGTTCACGTGGGAGAACCCGAGGGCGTGGATGATCGAGTTGAGCGTCCCCTGGTAGGCGAAGAAGCGTTCCGCTACGAGTCCCAGGACGACCCACGAGATCGCGGTCGGCAGGAAGTAGATCGATCGAAAGATTCGCCAGCCAGCGACGCGTTGGTGCAACAACACCGCGATGACGAGTGGCAGACCGAGGGCGAAGGGAACCGCGAGGAGTAAGAGCGCGTTGTTTTGCAGGGCCGTCCAGAGATTGGAGTTGTGAAAGGCCTGGGTCCAGGTAGACGCGCCGATCCAGGTCGAGGTCAACCCGTTCCACTGGGTGAAGGAGTAGTAGACCGCTTGGCCGATCGGCACTCCGATGAAGCCGACCACAAGCGCGATGGCGGGCAGCGCGAAGAGAAAGCCCGCGACTTGGCGGCGCCGACGAAGCGTCATGCGCCGTACGCGCGGCGCGTTCGAGGTGACGACATTCATGTTGCTACTTCGTTCACTCAATTTCCAATCAAACTAAATGACCGTCCCCACCCGGCTCGGTACCTCGAGCCGGGTGGGGACGGAGCATCGGGTACGACTTATCCGGCGAAGCCACTCTTGCTTCGTTGTGTCGCGGGCAGCGCCTTCCACGCCTGGGCCATGTTCTGCAGCGCCGAAATGGCCGACTGCTGGTTCGCGAGGACCGCGGGCAGCACCTTATCCGCGGCGTTGCCGACGTTCACCTGGATGAAGTTGTCCATCATCGGGTACGCCGTCATGTGGTTTTTCGTGACGAAGTTCAACATCTCTTGGTTGACGGGGTTGGTCGTCGTCAAGCCCTTGATGTCAGGGATGAGGCCGGCCTTGTTGATAATTCCTCCGGCTTGGGTCGTCGTAAGAAAGTCCAGGAACTTGAACGCGGCGGTCTTGTGCTTCGAGTACTTCATCACCGAGAAACCGTCGCCGGGGTACTCGACGACGCCGTGGATCGGCTTGACCGAGTACGGCGGTACGAAAGCCGCGACGTTGGTGCCCATCGTGCTCGTGTACTGCAGGGTGTCCCACGTACCGTCGACCATCATCGCCGCCTTGCCCTTCTCGAACTGCTGGATGTTGGCGGTGTTGGTCAACACGTCTGAGTTGGTGTAGCCGAGCTTGTGCAACGACGCCCAGTTCGTCAATTGAGCCACGTTGGCCGCCGACGTCCAAGGAATGGCGCCGTCGTAGAGGCCCTTCCAGTTCACCAACGGGTGAGCACCGATCATGAGGTAACTCATGTCGTACCACGGGTAGAACTCCGTGCTGATGGCCTGGCCTCCGTTGCCGTAGACGATGGGCTGGACGCCTATGGCCTTGAGCAATTTGCAGTCAGCCAATAGCTGGACCCAGTCCGTAGGTACGGTCTTGATGCCCGCTTTGGCGAAGAGTTTCTTGTTGTAGAAGCCGATGTAGAACTGCGTCTCGAGCGGCAGAACGTAGGCACCCTTCGACGCGTTGAAGTTGGGCGCTTCCCACTGCAGTCCTTCCATCTTCGCTAAGTCCGCGGCCGGTACGTTGCCCTTCAAGTTGACGAGATAGCTCGAGTACTGAAGGTCGTAAATACCCGTCCACATGACCGCGAGGTCTGGTCCGTTGCCCGAGACCGCGGCTGATTGGAGCAGCTGGAAGTAGTTCGTGCCCGGTTGGGCGACGATCTTGATGCTGATGTTCGGATTCAGCTTCTCGAAGGCCTTGACGAGATTCGTCGTGGCCACCGCGTTCTGCTCCGTGCCGTAGTTCTGCCAAAGCGTCAAGTTCGTGGTGGAGCTGGCGGAGGCTGGTCCGGTGGCGTAAAACGTCCCCGCCAGCATCAAAGCAGCCGCCGCCGCCCCAATTCCTCTGGTTCGTATCCGTTTCAAGGTTGTTCTCCCATAAATAACTCGAAGTTCACGGTGAACTCCACTTCTCTTGAAGCTTGCACTTCTCAAGACCTCCCCACCACCGGTTCAACGAGACGCGGCGCCAGGCCGATCGGTTGAACCAAAAAATCGAAGTCGCAGCCCTCCGGCGCTTGGGTGACGTGGCGTCGATAGAGCTCGACGTAGCCGCGCGCCGCTACGGTGGGAACGAAACTCACGGGACGACGGGACCTGAGTTCGTCCTCGCTAACCTCAAGTTCGATGACGCCCGCGTCGGCGTCGACTCGTATGACGTCGCCGTCTCTCACCAAGCCAATGACCCCGCCGACGGCGCCTTCAGGGGCCACGTGTAAGAAGACCGTGCCGAAACTGGTCCCACTCATGCGCGCGTCGGTGACGCGAACCATATCGGTGACGCCGCGCGCCAAAAGAGGTTCGGGTATGGGAATCATCCCCCATTCGGGCATCCCGGGTCCGCCTACGGGACCCGCGCCGCTAAAGACCAGCACGGCGTCCTCGGGACACGTGGCGTGGGCCCCGGTGCGCTCGGCGAGTTCGCCGTAGTTCTTGATCACGTAGGCGGGACCGCGGTGTCGCAGCAGCGCCGGTGTCGCCGCGGAGCGCTTGATGAGCGCGCCCGCCGGGGCCAGATTTCCCCGCACGACTCGAAAGGCACCGTCGGCGTTGACGGGATCGTCGACGTCGCGCACGACGCCGTTCGCGGGCTTCGCGAGCGACTGCGTTTCGCCCATGGTCTTTCCGTCGGCCAGGACCGCGTCGCGACACAGCCGTTCGCCGAGACTGCGAAAGACGGTGGGGAAGCCGCCCGCGACGTCGAGGTCTTCCATGAGGGCAGTCCCCGAAGGTTCGACGTCCACGATGACGGGCGTACCTCTGCTCAAACGGTCGACGTCGCCCAACGAGAGGTCGAGTCCGAGCCGACGGGCCATCGCCGTGAGGTGGATGACGGCGTTCGTCGATCCGCCGATGGAACTGAGTACGACGAGAGCATTCTCTAGAGCCTCGCGCGACACCTGACGAGCCGCACTCGATTTCTCGCGCACGAGTTGGACGCTGCGTCGACCGATGAGGTCGGCGATCTCCAGGTGGCGATCGTCGCCCGCGGGGATCGACGTCGAACCCGGCCACGCCAGGCCGAGCGCTTCGGCGATGGCGCCCATGGACGAGGCGGTGCCCATGGTGTTGCACGATCCATTGCCTACCGTCAGCGCTCGCTCGACATCAGCCCAACGTTCGTCGGAGAGTTCGCCGGCGCGACGTTCGTCCCAGAGCCGCCAGAGGTCCGTGCCCGTGCCGATGCGCCGGCCCTCGAAGACGGCGACCGGTCTTGGCCCCGAGACCAGCAGCAGCGTTGGCACGTTCGTGCTGAACGCCCCCATCAACGCGCCGGGAACTGACTTGTCGCAGGCCGCCAACACCACGACGGCGTCGAGTGGTTGGCTGCGCAGGGACTCTTCGAGCTCCATCGCCAATAGGTTGCGGTACAACATCGACGAAGGCTTCATGAGGTCCTCGCCGAGTGACATCACCGGAAACTCGACCGCGACGCCGCCGGCCGCTTCGACACCCGCTTTCAGCGGGGCGACGAGACGGGCCAGGGGCTGATTGCAGGGATTGAGATCACTCGCGGAGTTGGCGATGCCGATGATCGGACGACCGCCCTTCGCGTCGACGTCGGCGCCGCCCATTCGAAGAGCGACGCGACTGTCGAGGGCGACTTCGTCGTCACCTCGCACCCAGCGGTCGCTTCGAAGCGTCATGGCTCGGGGACCCCAATGCCTTCGGCGCCGGGCTTCGACATCGTGAGATCGAGCGCGGAGAGGTCGAGCCACTCGAGGGCGATTTGGGCGCGACGCACTTTTTCTCGAACGTTGCCCACGACGTCGGCGCTCAGGTGTTGACCGGCCGGATAGACCGGGCGGGCGTTACGCAGTCCAAACTTCGCGTACAGCGGCGCGGCTACGGCGGCGATCTCGGCGAGCTCGTGTCCCCGCACGACGCCCCCCATGGCGTCGGGCGATTCGAGGTAGAGATCGATGGGTGCCTCGGAGAGCGTGCGAATCTCGGCGAGTTCCTTAAGCGAAATGTCACTCGGGACGTTGACCGTGGTTCCCCCAAGGGAGACCAGTTGACGAAACGTGACGGGATTGGACGGTGCGAGAACGGCCGAGATCTTCCAAACGATGTTGCCCGGCAGTTCGCCCGCCTCCACCATTGAGCGGAGAATCTCCATGAGACCCGTGTCGGCGATGAGAAAGCCGCGGATGCCCGCGTCCACGGCGCGCCGGATGTCTTCGATGGCGTAGCGCAATTGATGAAAGCCACGCAGGCGACCTGAAAACAGGAGTCCCTCAGGGCTGCGCACGGAGCCACCCACGCCGAACTCCTCGCGGGGCCCCACGAAGAGGTTCACTTCAATGCCCTCGTCGGCACCGATCTGGGCCATGGTGGCGAGATCGTCCTTCGACAACAACATGGCGCCGCTTCCCTGGGACGCTCGGTGGATTGGCACCTTGCGCTCGCGAGCCTCGTCGACGACGGCGCGCAGCGCGTCGGGGTTCTCGACGCTCGGAATCTCAACTCGAAAGTGAGCACCGTCGGGAAAACGAGCCTCGCTCGGCGTCAGCGCGTCGCCGATCGCACCCACGTGTCGAGACAGCGCGGCTGATCCTCGGGGGCTACCAGCACCGTTAGTCATGTTGAACCTTCCTCTCGCCCTACGCCAAAACCTTGAGCGCACTCCGTCGTGATCCATGAGGTCCTTCGAGCACCGGCCACGAAGGCGTGGGTGTGAGCCATTCGAGCCCCACGTTCACGAGGTAGGTCTCTTCGATCTTGGCACCACCGCGAAGGCTAGGGTTCCACGCGACGGCCGTGTTGGCGCGGCGCGTGAGATCCCAGAACGGCGACGCGTACTGCGTGGGAGCAAGCTCGAACTCTCGCTGTTCGAAGCCAATGGGACCGCCTTGAAAGTGCTCCCGCCAGGCGTTGGGCTGCCCCACGGCTTCGTAGCCCGAGGCGAGGGCCTTCATCGTCTCGCCCCAGCTGCCTCCGGGTAGCGACGCTTCGAGCACCGCGTCGTTCACGACGGCGAGAGTCTCCATCAACGAAACGATCTCGTCGTCCCGGTGGCGAACGCAGAGCCGCGTCGCCGCCACGTGCAGGCCGGCGCGCTTGGCGACGACGACGGCCATGATTGACTCGCTGAGGACGTCGCCGACGGCCAGGGGGTGTCGA
>Ga0307373_10001253_pt1 | contig 47675 bp, 42 predicted proteins | sample OX2MG_FD_202534 | JGI IMG/M metagenome (GOLD analysis project Ga0307373, IMG submission 202534) | Soil microbial communities from Risofladan, Vaasa, Finland - OX-2 | ecosystem: Environmental > Terrestrial > Soil > Coastal area > Acid sulfate soil | place: Finland: Risofladan, Vaasa | collected...
CCAAGGGAGGTACCGATGTCCCACGACGCTGATCCACGCGGAAGGCGTGCCCTTCTCGCGGTGCCGATGCATCGTTGGAGCGAAACACTGGTTGAAATAGCCGTCATGCCTGGATGGAAGTAGCGATGTCTGCGGCGCCGTTGCCATCGGTCGTTCGTCGATCGCCGATTTGGGTTTCGCCGCGATAGTCGGGCCTGTTTCGTCAGCGGCCTTCCGTGAACGATTCGACAGCAGAAGGTGTCGGCCATTCTCATTCGGTTGCGAAGTGGTTGCGGATTGGTTGGAACTGGGGGTGACTTGACACAGGTCTTGACTTGTGTGGTGCAAGAGATCAGTGTCAGCTTTTGGAAGCAATCGAAAAGGCATACCTCTCGTGAGGGAGGGACGCAAAGCTACGGGACTCACTGAGTTCGCCGGGCCGCCGAAAGCGCACGCACCGCATCGCTGACTTTCCGCGCCCGTTTTTCTTGGCGGTGAAAGGGCAACATGCGGCAGGCGGGTCGGCTTCAGCCAGTGCGGAGGACACCCTTGGGGGATCCCGCTGTGCGTCGCCTTCAAGTCGGCATCGGAGCCCACGGCCGCACGGGGATGGTGGCGTTCGCATTCTTCGCAGTGGCGACGTGGCGCGTCACACACCTGCTGGTCGAAGAGGATGGGCCGGTCGACGTGGTGCTGCGAATGCGTCGTCGGGCCGGATCCAGCGCGCTCGGACAGGCGATGGACTGTTTCTATTGCGCAAGTCTCTGGGTGGCGCTTCCTTTCGCGGTCGAGCTCGCGCGCGAGCCTTCGCCGAACGCCCCGTCGTGGAGTGCGGGCACGTCTCGTCGCACGCGCCTGCTGGAGAGCGTCGCCACATGGTGCGCGCTCTCGGGAGCAGCCTGCTTGCTCGAGCGGGTATCCGAATCGGGCGTTTCCGGTACGGCGTTCGACGAGCCGATCGTGCCGCACCGGGAGTGGAATGTCGCGGCGGACCCGCGGTGCCCGGTCGTGGAGTCGGTGGCGTGAGTTGCTGCGGTCATGGCAGGAGGGCACTTGCCCAATCTCGGCCTACAGCGCGCGCCGATACCACGGAGTCGAGGTCGTCGTCCCACCCCCCGGCGCCCGCGTCCCAGATGAAGGCCGCCGCCCCGGCCCCGACGTCGGCCGCACCGGGCACGGGCCTCGGGCGCGCTCTCGGGCGCGCCCTCGCCAAGCGCAACTCCTCGAGATGACCTCTGACAGCTGAGCACGAAGTCCCACGACACGACAACGAAAGCAAGGTGAGCGCAAGATGGACAACGGCACCACAACCCCCGACGAGCGCCTTCTCGGCCCCCTTCAATCCTCACGGCTCTCGGGGCTGACCGGACTCCCCGCCTCGGACTTCGAAGGGCAAACGCCGGCCGCCCTCTCAGAGCGTCTGCGTTGGGTCATCGACCCCGAGCTATGGCTCTTCCGGCGGGTGTGCGGGCAGGTAGTCAAGACCGACCCCACGACCGGCACCGATCTCCCAATTGCCAATGCCACGGTGGAGGTGTTCGACACTGTCTGTGACTACTGGGGATACTTCCCAGAACCGTGGCCATGGGGGTGGCTGTTTCCCGTCCGGTGTGAACGTGAGCTTGTCACCACCGTCACGACCGATGCGTGCGGCAACTTCTGCTTTTGGGTACCGCGCTTCGAGATTGAATGGATCCTGCGCTGGAGGGAGGAGCGGCTGTGCTTCGCGGAGCTCTTCACCAAGCCGTCGATCTCCGACCTCTTCGCCCCGCACGTGCCGTCGCCGAATCCGCCGGATCCGGCCACGCTGGTCGGCCGGCTTCGGGCCGGGGGAGATCTTGCGGCGACGCTGGGTGCCCGGGCCGGTGCAGTTCTCAACGCGGCCCGTAGCTCTCTCGGTTTCGGCGACGATGTACGGCGGCTGGCCGATCTCCTCCAGGCACCGGCGTTCACGCAACGGGTGGCGCCACCGTTGCCGTCCCTGTCCGGAAGGGACGACCAGGAAGTCGACGCTGGCGCGCTCGGAGCGATCGACCCCAACCGTTACTTCGGCCCCTTCCTTCGCTGCATCGATGTGTTTGTCCCCGAGTGGTACGAGATCCTCGAGACGCCGGATGTGAGCATCTCCGTGACGCAGGCACTCACCAGCGGTGTGCAGACGATCTACGACGGCGCCTTCGACATCGACTGGGGAACCAATCCGATTCCCACGGTGACGCTGCACGCTTCCCCGCTCGCTCTGGCGTCGCAGGTCCCCTGCCCCCCGCCTCAGGTGAACTCCGACGAGCTCGGATTCCAATATGTCGGATTGTTGCCGGTGTCGCCGCCCTATGCGGCGGGCGGCACGTTCGACGGATCTACCGGGTTCGCCACAAGGGTCAATCAGCCTCGCCCGGTGACTCCACCTCCGGGTGGGTGCACCTGCGACCACATCGATCTCACCCACCCGCCGTCATGCCCGGCTACAGCACCCTTCTACGGTGAGCTGTATCTCTATGGTGGGGTTTCCTATCCCGGGGCGGCGTACTACCGGATCATGGCGCAGTACGCGTCCGGATCCGGGATTCCCACTCCAGGATCATTCGGTCCCGCTGCGCCGCTCCTTGACACGTGGTCGGTACCGCAGCCATTTCCCTCGCTCCCCGTGGTGATTCAGCCGGCAAATCCAAGCGGCTGGTATGCGATCTCCGCCTTGGCAACCGAGTCGGGACCGTACACCGACATGCTCATGGACTGGAGCGATGTCAAGGCCGACGGCGTCTACTTGTTGACGCTCGAGCTCGCGGATGCGGCGATGAATCCGATACCGTTGAGCCCGAGCCAAACGTTGCTGTTGGTCGTCGACGGTTCCGCCCCACTGGCAGCGACTCCGTTCACGTTGAACTGGCAACCGACGACCGGCGTGGGAGGACCGATTGACCCGTTGGCGTGGACGACGGCATATCCACCCTCGTCCGGTTGCGCGCTCATCGACACGATGGGGAGCGCGATAGCACTGCAGTTCACGGCGAGCGTGAGCTCGCCGCATCTCCGTCAAGCGGAAGTGAGCGCCGCCGGGTGCGGAGGCGCTGTGCCCGTCCCGGCGGCGACGAATCCTCCAGACTCACAGTGGTACACGGCGAGCACCGACCCATCTGCTACGTCGTACAGCTTCAGCGGCGTCTACTACCTGCCGGCTGGGGCGCCGGCAGGGTGCTACAGCTTCGGGCTGTACGCGGACACCCGAGCCTTCAATTCAGCGGGCGGCACGACGTCGGACCCTGTGCACACGGGGTGGTGCGGGGATGAGCCCGGAACCCCGTACACCGACGTCGTGATCACCGTGGCCATTGTCTGACCGCACGCCGGCATTCAACAACGAAAGGAGTCAAAACGTGTCTGATGGGACCACACCAACGTTCGACCCGACCGACGGGACCACGCCCGTGACCTTGCCCACGCAGGACGCGTGTTGCCAAAGCCCTTGCGATCCGACGTGGCTACCCAAACCGAGTTGCGTTACCTACACCGAGACCAAGACCAGCGTGGTGAGTCTTGCTGGCAAACCGGCAGCGGTCGACCTGGCCCGTGGGTTTGTGCGCATCATCGTGACGTACACCCACACGCTATGCCTCATCGGTAAGCAACATGGACCGTTGGCGTACACGCTGACGCTTCTGCCGGGCGAGAAGATGACCCTGTTCCAGAGCGACCGCTACCGTCGAACCACCACGGACACTGAACGGTACTCAGTCCAGACGACCTTTTCCCAGTTCTTGTCTGCGCTGCACCAGCAGCAGAACTCGAATGACTCGAGTGCACTGGTGCAAGTGCTGAACAGCCAGACGCAGAACTCCAGCGCCTCAGGGGGTGGTGGTGTCAACCTACTCGGCTTCAGCCTGGGCGGCAGTGGGGGCAGCGAACAATCGTCTGGCTCTAGCTCCGCGCACGACTTGTCGACCCAATCGAGCGCGAACCAGTTCGTGTCCCTGGCGCAGCAGGCCGCGCAATATACCGATCTCCAACGCTCCATCACGATCAGCAGTTACGAGGACTCCGAGACGGTCTCGACCACGCAGAGAACCCTGGTCAACAACAACCTCTGCTACGCGGTCAACTACTTCGTCCGCAAGGTACTCGATGTCTATGCGAGCACGACAAAGGTGACCTCGGTGACCTACCAGGTCACAGCGGGAAATTATGTGTCGGCGGTCTTGACCCCCGCTGAGCTCGGGCAAGTCGAAGCCGAGTACAGAGTGGCGGTGGAGACGATCATTTCGGGTCTGCCGACCGTGGGCGAGGCGGTCGAACACCCGACCCTCCTGTCGGTTCCGACCGACGGTGTGGTCTACGACCCTGAACTCGCCCACTGCTGCGCTCTCGATCCCGAGTTGGATCAGGCTGCGCTGATCAAGCTCGAGCGTGAACAGGCCGAAGCACAGAGGATCGGCTTGCAGGTGCAGCTGATGTCGTTGGAAGTCCAACGTCGGCAGGCGCTCTTGGCCGCGGGCACCCTCGAGCCTTTTGACCCGGCGTCGACGACCGCCGTCGTGGCCTGAGCGCCTTCCTCACCAGAGCGGGCTGTTGTCCCATCACGACACCACGACAGAAAGGCAACGAGTTGCGATGACCGACACCATTACTGACGCGGACCAAGATCTTGGCACCTATGACATCTCGGGCTTGAAGCTCGGGAAAGGCGATGCGGTTCGCCCGGTCGGACTGCATGATCTCATGATCTACGCGCCGGCCGGGTTCCCGGAGCCCCCGGCCACCTTCGGCACCCTGGAGAACCTGCAACAGATCCCGTGGGGCATGGACGGGAACGACACGCTGGGTGACTGCACAATTGCCGGGGCAGATCACGTGATTGCCACGGAGAATGCCCTTCTTGGCACCGATGATGCCCGCCCCGCCCTCGACGTCCTCGAGGCTCAATACAAAGCACTCTCTCCGAAGGACCAAGGATGCGTCATCGCCACCGTCCTTCAGAACTGGCGGAGCAATGGGCTGTTCCAGATGCCGACCGGGACAAACAAGATCACCCAGTACGCGCCCTTCGACCAGCGGAACAAGAATGAATTTCTTCAGGTGATTGCCTTCACCGGCAGCGCGTATCTCGGCATAGCGTGCCCGCAGTCGGCCCAACAGCAGTTCGCCAAGCAGGCCCAGACGGGAACCCTTGTGCCGTGGACCGTCGTGCCGGGCTCACCGGTCGCCGGGGGCCATTGCATCGTTGCTGTCGGGTATACGGCACAAGGTCTCTTCTGCGTGTCATGGGGCGGAGTCATCCTCGTCACATGGGCGTTTGTGACCAAATACTGCGATGAGGGATGGGCCGTCATCACTCAGGAGCTCTCTGAGAAGGGTGGCGACACCTTCGGACTGGATACAGCGCAACTCGACGCTGACCTCGATGCGTTGCCCCAGGCAGGGTAGAGCATGGTGGGGCCGTGGCCCCTCCATGCTCTACCCTTCACCGGCCCGCCGTAGCTGCGCAGCGTTGGCGCTACCTCGTCAACCGATCTCGCTCCACATCAGGCATAGGTTCGGAATCCGATGCCATGACCGCTAGGACGAGGCGATGGCGACCTTGAGGATCCGGTGGATGACGTCGGGAGGGACGCCTGAGGCGCTCCCTTGCGCGTTGATCTTTTCGACGACGCTGAGACCCGAGGTGACGTGTCCGAATAGCGTGTACGAGTTGGGTAGCGATTCGCCTTGCCTACCGGCAGTGATGAACCATTGGCTGCCGCCGGTGTGCGGTTGACCCGTATTGGCCATGGCTACGGACCCGAGCGGGTACTGATTGGCGGGATTCGATGCCTTGGCAGGCGGCTCGTCGGGGATGGTGTAGCCCGGGCCACCGGTTCCCGTTCCCGTCGGGTCTCCCGTCTGATCCACGAATCCCGGGATGACCCGATGGAAGGTCACGCAGTCAAAGAAATGGTGCTGAGCCAGGAAGACGAAGTTGTTGACTGTTTGTGGCGCATCTTTCGCGTCGAGCGCGATGACAAATGTGCCCACGTCGGTCTTCACGGTGGCGCTGTAGGTCTTGGTGGGATCGACCGTCATTGCCGGTGCGCTGCTCCAGGTCGGTTTGGTCAGCCCGGTGGCTGGATTCTTCGGACAACCAGCGGCCTCCGAGGTTGCATTTGCGGTTGCCTGCGCCTTCGCATGAGCCGCCGACACGCCAGTCCCCGAGGAAACTGCGACGCTCTTGAATCTGGCGTTTTGCTGTGTCGCTGCGTTTGTGAGCACCTGCTTGTCATGGGCGGTGAGCGGAACTTGGATACCCGTTGTGGTACTTGTCGTCGAGCTCGCGGCGAGATCCTCGGACAGGCCGGTCAGTTCGAATGCGGCGCCGCGCCGCCAGGCGATGAGGTAACTCGAGCCCGAACCGGCTCGCGCGACGGCCGTCGATCCGAGACTCTTCGGGGGGCTCAGACCAGCTTGCGCCTTACCGGTGGATGAAAAATTCTGCACGAGCGTTGTCGCATCAGCCGCCGATTCGCAGTAGAGCACCTCAGACGCCAACCCGACCTTGCCTGACGCGCTTGCGAACTCCTCTTGTGCGCCGAACGGGCACCCTGTGACGGTGGTGTCCGTGGAGGCGGAGGGAGCGCTGAGGACCTTCGGGAACCCCGCCTTCTTGGCCGCGGTGACGGAAATGAGGACGCTGGTCGATGGCTTGGACGCCGACGACGCGCCCGCCACTGCGGGCACCACCACGAGGGAGCCCATCAGGGCGATGGCAACGACGCCAATGCCTGTCCTGGCGACGAGCTTGAGGGCCAGCTTTCTCACGAACACACGTCTTTCTGGGAGGGAGGAGACCTTGCAAAGCCCGCTCGGGCTGGAGGGACGTAATCTCCGGCTAAAGGCGGCGCACGTCGGACGCCGGAAGGCTTCGGTGAGGAACATAGTCCAACCACTCGTCGTCGACCATTTGCCTGTGCCGCGCCGAGCCATCAACCTTGGCGAACCCTTCGTATTGGTGACGTTCGTGTGACCGTCGGTCGGAATGCTTCCAGGTCGTCCACGAAGAGGAGCGGCGACGTCATCCTCCCCGCGGGAGCGCCTCATCCCAATCCGAAGAACCTGATGGTGGCGTCGATCGCGCCGAAGTCCGACGGGGTGGCGAAGTGGTCCACTCCGGCCAAGGTGACGAGCGATGCCGAGGGAAGTGCGGCAACGAGCCGATTCGCGCTTTTGACCATGTCGCGGTCGCCCAGCACCACCAGTACGGGAAAGGTCAGCGTTGCCAGCTCCTCTTCCCGGATCGGGCGCCGGTCCCTGCGCATGAAGGCCGAAAGCGCTTTGGGGTCGTTTCCCGTTGCGCGCGCCAGGCGGTGGAAGAGGCGCGCCTGGACGTCCTCGGGTTCCACCTCGGGCTCCAGCATGTCGACGAGCGCCTGCGTCTCGCTGACCTCGAAGACGTTGTCCCCGATGCCGAGAAGGGCGATCCTTTCGAATCGTTCCGGATGGGCGATCGCCAGCCGCAGGAGAACGTCGGCGCCGGCGGAGAATCCCGCGGCGGAGATCGGATCCGGTGCCGGGAGAAGCCCGAAGACCTGCGCCTCGACGTCGGCATATACCTCGGGATCCGTCTCGCGAGCAGACGAGCCATGACCTGGCAGGTCGATCTGGGGAACAGCGCACCCGAAGTCGGCCAGGATGTCCACCCAGCCGGTCTGCCGCCAGCCGTGATCGAACGTGGAGGCAAAGCCGTGGAGGAGCACCAACGAAGTGGGTGGCTGGGTCATGCGCCCTCCCGTGCCCGTTCCCTGATGCGGGCCAGCGCCGCCAAGCCTGCACGCAGACCGGTGAGTTCGGACTCCGTCAGCATTTCCGCCAGTTCAGCATCGATGGCCTGGATACCGGAACGGACGGCGGCGGCGGCGGCCCGTCCCCGCCCGGTGAGCTCGATCGTCATCCGGCGCCTGTCCTCGGGATTCAACTCCCGGGTGAGGTAGCCCCGGAGCACAAGGCTGTCGATCAGCTGGCTGGCCGCCTGTTTCGTCACCCCGAGACCACGGATCATGTCGACGGCCGAACCACCGTGGTGGCTCATGACGCCCAGGACGAACCCACCGTTGCGGGGGAGGTCCTCGAACCCTGCCTCGGCCAGGCGCAGGCCGATCGCCTGCGAGTAGCTGCCGCGGGCCGCCCGCAACAGCGCGGGGAGCACGACCTCTTCGTCAACGGGGGCGTTCGGCACACGAGGAGGGTAATCGTTCGCCGGTTGGTAGTCAATGAGGTTGACTGTCAAGCAGGTGGTCTTGCGGGCAATCCGCGGCGGCTCTTCGCCCGTACACCTCATAAGTTATGAGGCAGGTCGCATCCGAACGACCCGGGGGACCCGGTTGAAAACGCACGCAACGCCGATCACAGCACAGAGCCGGAACCTCGATGTCGGTTTCGCCGGGCGGTCTGCCGCGGCAGGAATGGTGGTCGTGGCCCGACCCCTTCGTCGACACGATGCCACGGATGGGCTCGCGTGACGACCTTGACGCAGCGGGCGAACCATGTCCGCGAGCAGTTCCGATCGACCCGGGATGCCGGCGTCTCGCGCGACCTCGCACTGCTGGGGGCACGAATCGGCCTGGCGTGGGTCTTCGTCTACCACGGTTCGAGGACTCTCTTCGGTGCGTTCGGAGGATCGGGCATTCACGCCCAAGCGGTGTATTTCGCCCATGTCGCCCACCTCCATCCCGGCCCGTTCTTCGCTGTTCTCGGCGGCATCATCGAATGCTTCGGCGGCGCCGCGGTGGGGCTCGGCATCCTGGGTCGCCTGGCTGCGCTGGGGCTCGTGGGCGACATGGTCATGGCCATGATCACCGTGACGTTCTCGAACGGCTTCATCGGTGACAGCGCCGGCTCCGGCTACGAGCTCAACCTTGCCCTCGCCGCCCTTGCCCTCGTCGTCGCCATTCTCGGCACTGGGCGTTTCTCTCTCGACGTCGTGCTGCGCATGCTGCTCCGACGGTAGCCCCACCCGACCACATTTCGGGGGACGCCTACGGGACCCGGCCACGACCGTTCACTGGTATGCCTCGTCTCGAGCCCGGGCGACCCCGGTCGGCGGTGTCGGATCCAGAGGTCGAGGTCGCCGTTCTGGGACCGGTGGAAATCCGCGGTGTGGCGCAGCCCTTCTGCCGCGCCTCGTCCCGGGAGCTGGTGGCCTACCTGGCGTTCCACCGCCAAGGAGCGCGCAGTGATGTCTGGGCCAGCGCTCTTTGGACGGATCGATGCATCGCACCATCCACGCGCCACTCGACGGCATCGGCGGCCCGTCGAGCACTTGGCCGATCGCGGAGCGGTGGAGAGCATCTTCCGCGCGGCGGGGGGCGATTGCGGCTGGCCGACTCAGTGGGGACCGATGTGGACCGGTTCGCCCGGGTGGCCGAAGGCCCGGATCCGGACCGTTGGAAGGATGCGCTCGCGCTGGTGCGCGGCCGGCCCTTCGAGGGCCTGAACCTCGCCGATTGGGCGGTGCTCGACGGCACACAGGCCCAGTTGGAGGCGATGGTGGTCGGCACGGCGTTGAAGGCAGCCGAACATTTCTTGCGCCGCGGCTCCGGCGAGGAGGCCGAATGGGTGATCCGCCGGGGTTTGCGGGCCAACCCCTATGACGAGCGCCTCTACCGGGGACTCCTGTGGGCCATGGAGAAAATGGGGAATAGGGCGGGCATGTGGTCCACCATGGCGGAATTGCGCTGCCTGGCCACCGACGGCGGTACTCGGTCGGAGGGACTCGGTCCAGGCACGGAGGGCCGCATGAGGCAGTCGTGCGTCCATCCCACGACGACGGCGCTCTTTGGTGAGCTCATCCAACGGGAGTCGCCCGCAGCCAGGGGGGAGCCGTCGAGGCTGTAGGGTTGCGTCCCGCCATGGCCAGAAGCTCAACGGGAAAGTCGGTCGCACGCGCCGCCGCCACAGGAGGCGGCACCTCCTACCGCGGCCAAATGCCGGTCAACTGGTATGCCGCGCTCGTGCTGATCGTGCTCATAGGCATCGGTTCGGTGGCCCTGGCGCGCTACAACTACGCCAAGGGTTCGCCGACGACAGCGCCGATCGTCGGGCAGACCTGGCACGCCGCTCTGGCGTTCGATATTTGCGGAAAGGCAGAGCCCGCGCTCACCGCCACTGCCTCGGGCTCGCCCAACGGGCTGACCACGACAGGTAGCGGGGTCCTGCTGATTGCGCCCAAGTCGAGCAGCGAGGCTGGGAACAATGCCACCTTGGGCAAATTCGCCAAGGAATACGCGACGGTGCAGCTGACCAATACATCGGTGCAGTATCCCGGAGGGGTGCTGTACAAGAACGGGCAGAAATGTGCCGCCGGGACCCCCGACGCAGGCAAGGTCGGCACGGTGCGGGCACGCTCGTGGACCCTGTCGACCAGCAGCCAAAAGAGCGGCAGCAAGACCAAGCAGGTGGGTGGCAACTACACCACGGCGCCCGCCGGCCTGAAGCTTCGCAACGCCCAACTGATAACGGTCGGATTCGGACCTGCGACCAAGCCCCTGCCCAAGGTGCCGGCGACGACCGAATTGGCTCTCGTCCAAGCCATCGAAGGCACGTCGGCCCCGATCACGACGACCACCGTCGCGCCTAGCACCACCACCACGACTGCCGCCTCAGGCACCACCACCACGACTGCCGCCTCAGGCACTACCACCACCACGAGCAAGCCGTCCGCCACGACAACCACAACCACCACCAAGTCATCGGGCTAATGAAGGCGGTTGTTCTCGTGGGCGGCGAGGGGACGCGGCTGCGTCCCCTCACGTTGTCGATACCCAAACAGATGTTGCCCATCGTCGGTGTGCCCATGATCGAGCGGGTGTTGGCGCACCTGGCGTCGCACGGCGTGGACGAGGCAATTCTTTCGCTGGGTTACCTGCCGGACGCCTTCAAGGAGGCCTACCCCGATGGAAATGCGGCGGGGGTCCGGCTGACGTATGCCGTCGAGCCCGAACCGCTCGACACGGCCGGTGCGGTCCGGTTCGCTGCCCTCTACGGGGGTGTCGATGAGACCTTTGTCGTCGTCAACGGCGACGTGCTCACCGACCTCGATCTCGGTTCTCTGGTCGCATTCCATCGAAAGAGCGGTGCCGAGGGAACGATTGCCCTGTATCCCGTGCCCGACCCTTCGGCCTTCGGGGTCGTACCGACTGATGCCGAGGGAAGGGTGACGGCGTTCGTGGAGAAACCACCTCGTGACGAGGCACCGACGAACGAGATCAACGCGGGCACGTACGTGTTCGAGGCATCGGTGTTGGATCGGATCCCCGCCGTCGGGCGCGTCTCCATCGAACGCGAGACGTTCCCTGCCATGGTGCGCAGCCGCGTGCTCTTTGCCCGGGCCGATGACGGGTACTGGCTCGATACGGGTACGCCGGCCGCCTACCTGCAGGCCAACCGCGACCTCATGTCAGGGCAACGGCCGGGCGTGCCCGCCCCCGGGCTCGACGAGCGCCCCGACAGGGTCTTCCTCGGTGGTGAGAGCACGATCACGGGAGAGGTCGTCGGGCCCTCGGTCATCTTTGCCGGTTGCGTGATCGCTGCAGGGGCACGGGTGGAGCGCTCGGTGCTCGGCGCCGGCTCCGTCATCGAGGCGGGGGCCATGGTCATCGACTCGGTGTTGATGGAGGGCGGCCATGTGGCGGCCGACGCCAAAGTGGCCGGCTCCGTGCTGGGGCCGCACGTCACCGTGGGCCAGCGGGCCGACGTCCGTCCGATTTCCGTGCTGGGAGTACGCGCCGTGGTCGCGTCGGGCACGTTGGTCGACGGCGAACGAGTGACGGGGTAGGAGTCTCCAGATGCGCACGATGGTGACGGGAGGCGCTGGTTTCATCGGCTCGACGCTCGTGGACCGGCTGCTGGTGGAGGGGCACGAGGTCGACGTCATCGACGACTTTTCGACCGGCTCGCTCTCCAACCTCGCCGATGCGCGAGGGAGCGCCGGTCGGGCGCTGACGATCCACCACCTCGACATCACCGCACCGGCCGTGATCGATCTCATGGCCCGCCGCCGCCCCGAACTGGTCTTTCACCTGGCGGCGCAAGCCGATGTGCGTGTGTCGGTGGCCCGACCGGCATTCGACGCCGAAGTGAACATCGTCGGCTCGCTGCACATCCTCGAAGGAGCGCGCCAGGCCGAGACGGAGCGGGTGATCTTTGCCGCCAGCGGCGGGACCCTGTATGGGGAGCCGGTGCCCGAAGACCTGCCCGTACGCGAGGCGCATCCCCACCAGCCGCTCTCCCCCTACGGGGTGGCGAAGAAGGCGGTGCTCGACTACCTGGTGGCATACCGGGAGCTGCACGCCCTGGAGTTCTCGGCGCTCGCCCTGGCCAATGTGTACGGGCCGCGCCAGAATCCGCACGGGGAGGCCGGCGTCGTCGCCATCTTCGCCGACCGCCTCTTGCGCGGCGAGCCGGTCACGATCTTCGGAGATGGAGGTCAGACGCGGGACTTCGTCTATGTCGATGATGTCGTCGACGCCTTCGTCCGCGCCGCGACGCGCGGGGGCGGGCTGATCTGCAACATCGGGACGGGCCGGGAGACCTCGGTGAACGAGCTCTACGCCACCATGGTCGCACAGGCCGGCGTGGAGCCCGCGACCGTGATGGCCCCGCTGCGGCCGGGTGAGCTCCTGCGGTCGAGTCTCGACATCGACCGCGCCTCAATCCAGCTCGGGTGGCGTCCGTGGACGCAATTGGCTGACGGCACACGAGCGGTGCTGGAGTTCGTGCGGCAACAGTTGTCCTGAGCGGCGTTCACCGGAACAGGTCTTCGTCCGGCGGCCGCACGATCTCCGTCCGGACCGAGGCCCGGCGCAACCACTCCACAGGGACGCCGCGGACGATCGCGGCCGGGATGCCGCGATCCTTCCCCATGACGAGCTCGGCGGCCGAAGCCAGCTCGTCGGCCACGCAGACCTCGGTGGCGATGAGCTCCCGGCCGTTGGCGTCCAGCGTGCCGCGCAGGTCGATCACCGCGGCCACGCCGGCGCAGCCGATCGCCACATCGGTGACGCCGCGGCGCCACGTGCGACCGAACGTGTCCGAAATGATCACGCCCACGTCGACACCGAGGACGGCACGCAGGCCGGCCCGGATGCGGCGGGCCGAGCGGTCCGAATCCTCGGGCAACAGTGCGGCCGTTCCCAACGCGACATTCGAGAGATCGATACCCGCGTTGGCGCAGATGAATCCGTGCCGGGTCTCGCTGATGATGAGATCACCGCGCCGGCGCACGATGCGCACGGACTCTTGCTCTACCAGAGCGGTCTTGGCCGCCGGATCGTCCGGATCGATGGCGACAAGGCGACCCTCGGCCTTGGAAACCACCTTCTGGGTGATGACGAGCACGTCGCCCCGGTGCAACGCGGGAGCGTCCGGGACTGCCGGGGCCAGGGCATCCGCCACCGTCCGGGCCAGATCGGCGCCGGGCTCGATCTCACCGATGCCGCGTAGGGGAATGAGCGTGATGCCGTCAGACACCGGTATTGATCACCAGGCGAGCCAGGGCCGCTGCCCGTTCGGGGGAGTCCATGACCGTGGGAGCGACGACACAGCGCACCCCTTCGGATTCGACCGCCCCCGCCCTGTCCCGGTCGGCTTCGTCGATGACAAGGGTGCTGACCCAGGGAGCGTAGAGACGGGCCACGCCCACGACCGAAGGTTCCGTTCCCAATTCCTCCAGAAGCCTGTCGGCGGGGCCTTTCAACGCCTTGCCGGCGACGATGGGCGACACGGCAGTGATGTCCTCTCGTCGCGACGTGAGGGCGGCCAGAATCCCCGGAACGGCGAGCAGGGGTCCGATCGAGACAATCGGGTTCGAGGGGCAGACCACGATCTGATCCGCCTCCGTCAGTGCGTGCTGAACCTCGGGGGTCGGCCGGGCCGCGTCGGCAGCGGCGAACCGGACCGCGCCCACGGCAACGTCGTGGTGCAGCCGGACGAAGTAGTCCTGAAAGGCCACCTCGGTGCCGGCGGGCCCGAGCTCCGTCGCCGCCGTCAACGTGAGCATCGTCCGCAGCGGGTCATCGGTCACCGGGAGGAGTTGTATGCCGATCTGGCGCCGCGTCGCCAGGGACGCCGTCACGCCGGTGAGCGTGTCGCCGGCGTGGAGGCGCTCGGTCCGGAAGAGATGGGTGGCGAGGTCGCGGTCACCCAGGCGGAACCAGCTCTCGCCTCCGAGATGCGCCAGCTCGTCCATCACCGTCCAGGTCTCCCCGGCGATGCCCCATCCCGTCTCGCGGTTGTCCATGCCGGCCAGCGTGTACATGATCGTGTCGAGGTCGGGACAGATGTGAAGACCGTGCAGCACGGTGTCATCGCCCACGTTGACGATGGCGGTGATCGAGGGCGGAGGAACGACGCGCACCAGCCCGGCAAGCATGCGCGCGGCCCCAACACCGCCGCAGAGGGTGACAAGCACGGTGCGAGCATAGAAGGCACCACACCGGCCGCAATCAGGGGGAGTTCCCGCATGTGCTTTGCTACGATCCGCCACCCGATGCCCGAAGGCCAGTGAGATCTGCCGGTGACCTGGAGTGCTAGGCCAATCGCCCACGAAAAGGAGGCCCCATGAGCCCCACCACCCGAGTCGGCGAGGCCGATCCGTTTCGAGGCACGGGGGTCGAGGCGTTCACTCCCGGCCGCTATGCGGGCCGGGTGGCGGTGGTCACCGGTGCCGGCTCGGGCATAGGGCGGGCGACGGCGCGGCGCCTGGCAGCCGAAGGCGCGGCGGTGGCCTGCCTCGATCTGGCCGGGGACGCCGTCGATCTGGTGGCCGGAGAGATCAACGCTGAGGCCACGGCCGGAGGAGGGCGGGCGATGGCGCTGCGGTGCGACGTGACCGACGAGAAGCTGGTCGCCACTGTGGTCACGCAGGTAGCCGAAGAGCTCGGCGCCATCACGAATCTCTGCAACATCGCCGGGATCGGGGGCTTCTCCCATACGACCGAAGAGACCCTCTCGGGTTGGGAGAAGATCCTTGCAGTCAACCTGACCGGGACGTTCCTCATGTGCCGCGCCGTGCTTCCCGGCATGCTCGACCATGGCGGGGCGATCGTGAACACGGTGTCGACGGCGGGGATCATCGGACAGCCCTATTCGGCCGCGTACTGCGCGTCCAAGGGCGGGGTCAAAATGCTGACGAAGTCGTTGGCGGTGGAGTATGTGTCCCGCGGCGTCCGGGTCAACGGCGTGGCCCCCGGAGGCGTCGACACCCCGATCATCCATGCCTTCGGCCTGCCCCAAGATGTCGATTTCACCCTCATCCGGCGCCTGATGACACCCCTCGGTTACGCCTATCCCCATGAGATCGCCGGGGCCTTCGCCTACCTGGGATCGTCCGAAGCGGCCTACATCACCGGATCCATACTTTCGATCGACGGAGCCATCACCGCCTGAGCGATGTGCAAGGCTCCATCGGTGCCGAGGACGACCACGACATGGACGGCGTGATCGGATCGGCGCGACTCACGGTGGCACTCGATGCCACACCACTCCTCGGCCACCGGACCGGTGTCGGCGTGTTCTGCCTCGGCGCCCTGCAGGCGCTCGGGCCACGAGCTGACCTCGACGTCCACGCGTACGTCGTGAGTTGGCGGAGGCGTGCCGGGATCAAGGGGATGCTTCCTCCCAACGTGTCGGCGGTGCAGCGGCCGATGCCGGCCCGGCCGTTGCACGCGTTGTGGGGACGAGCTGCGACACCTCCCGTCGAGTGGTTCATCGGCCCCGTCGACGTGGTGCACGGAACGAATTTCGTCGTGCCGCCCACCGCACGAGCGGGTGCCGTCGTATCGGTGCACGACCTCACGCCGCTGCACCATCCCGAGCTCTGCACGCAGGCCACATTGGCCTACCCGGGGCTCATACGAAAGGCGCTTCGCCGCGGCGCCTGGGTGCACACGGATTCGGCGTTCGTGGCCGGCGAGGTGATCGAAGCCTTTGGAGTCGATCCGGCCCGTGTCCGCGTCGTGGCGCCGGGCGTGCCGCCCCCGACGGTATCGGACAGTGTGACGACGCGTGCGCTCGCCGCGTCCTTCCTCCCCCCGGGGGTGGGTCGCCACATCCTGGCGGTCGGCACCGCCGAACCGCGCAAGGACCTCCCCGGTCTTGTGCGCGCCTTCGACCAGTTGGCCGATCGTCATAGCGACCTCGCCCTCGTCCTGGCGGGGCCTCCGGGGTGGGGCGAGGAGGCCTTGGATGCCGCCATCGCTGGTGCCCGGGCCGGGGCGAGGGTGGTGCGGACGGGCTGGGTCGAGCCCGACGCGCTGGGCGCGCTCCTGAGGGAGGCCTCGGTGTTGGCCTTTCCTTCCCTGTACGAGGGCTTCGGCTTCCCGCCGCTCGAGGCAATGGCCGTCGGTGTCCCGGTGGTGGCGACGCGTGCGGGATCGCTCCCCGAGGTGTTGGGGGACGGGGCATCGATGGTCGACGTCGGCGACCACGACGGGTTGGTGGAGGCATTGGACAATGTGCTCGATGACGACGTGCTCCGGCGTCGCCTTGTCATCGCCGGCGCAAAGAGAGCGGCGTCGTTCAGCTTGGACCGTTGTGGCGAAGGCCTGGCCCGGCTCTACTACGACGTGAGGGACGCCGGCCGTGACTGACGCGCAACGTCCGAGGGTACTGATGGCGGTCGAGCAGTTACGGCGAGCCGTCCCGGGGGGTATCGGTGCGTACGCTCGGGGATTGTTGGGCGGCATCGCCCAATGTGGAGTCGACGGCGATGACATCGACCTTTCGCTCCTGGCCAGCCGGATTCCCGGCCCGGTCTTCCCGAGAGGGGCGCAAGGGGCTGATCCCCTGGCCCGTTTTGGACGGCCCGTCCTCGTGTCCCGCCTCCCGGGTCCGCTTCTGACGCGGGCCTGGGACCACGGCTGGGTGCGCGCACCGGCCGGCTTCGATGTCGTGCACTCGGTCTCGCTGGCCTCACCCCCTTCGGCACCCGCCCGCCCGGTGCAGCACGTCGTCACGGTGCACGACCTCGCATGGCGCCGCCACCCCGGGGCCACCACACGACGGGGGGCGAAATGGCACGAGGCGGCGCTGTGCCGGGCCCGCGACTCCGACGCCGCGTTGGTCGTGACGTCGAAGTTCGTGGCTGCCGACTTGCTCGGCGACGGCGTGCAGAGTGACCGCATCACCATCGTGCACGGTGGAAGTGATCACCTCGTTGCGGAGGATCCAGCCCAGACGGAGGCCTTGCTCCGTCGACTGGGCGTGCGCGGCGAGTTCCTTCTCACCGTGAGCACGTTGGAGCCCCGCAAGAACGTCGACCGGTTGGTCCAGGCGTACGGTCACATCCGGCCCGGGCTTCCGGAGCCCTGGCCGCTCGTGATCGTGGGGCCGACCGGGTGGGGGCCGGGCCTCTCGGGCCCGCCGGACCAGGAGGGGGTGGTATTCGCCGGAGCGGTCACCGACGCGGCGCTCACCGGGCTGTACCGCCGCGCCCGGGCTTTTGCCTACATCCCCTTGACCGAAGGCTACGGGCTTCCCCCGCTCGAGGCGATGCGCACGGGAACACCGTCGGTCATCGCCAATGAGGTGCCGAGCGTCATCGACCTCGACGAGCCCGGCCCACCGCCGGCGCGCATCATCAATCCCTTCGATGTCGACGACATCGCGGCCGGGCTTATGTCCATCTTGACCGACGATGTCGTGCGGGCTGACCTGGCGGTGCGCGGCGAGGCGCACGCGCGCTCGCGCACGTGGAAGACAGCGGCACACCAGCACATCGGACTCTGGAAGTCGTTGGCGTGACCGCCCCGTTGGCCGTGTCCCTTGACGTCTCAGCCGTCCCGACGCGTCCAGGCGGTGCGGGCTATTACACCATGGCGATCGCCCGCGGCCTGCGGGCCCGGGATGACATCGCACTGACGATTGTGGCGCGGCGCGGTGACGAGGAACGCTGGAACGCGCAGGGATCCGGGGTGGCGCACGTCGTGGGCGCCGTGCCCGCGTCGCGTCCGGCCCGCCTGGCCTTCGAACAGGTTCGCTTTCCGCGCCTGCTCGATGCCCTCGGCGTGCAGGTCCACCACGGGCCGCATTACACCATGCCCGCACGAGCTCCCGTGCCCTGCGTCGTCACCATTCACGACTGCACCTTTTTCGATCATCCCGAGTGGCATGTGCGATCGAAGGCGCTCTTCTTCCGCCGCGCCATCCGGCAGGCGGCCGTGCATGCCGGGGCACTTATATGCGTGAGCGAGGTGACGGCGACTCGCCTGCGGGCCTGCTGCGAGGTGCGGGCGCCGATCGTCGTCGCGCCCCACGGGGTGGACCACGCGCGCTTCACGCCGCTCGAACCCTCTCCGGGATCCGATCGGGCCGTCCTCGAGCGGAACGGGATTTCACCGGAACGGCCGTTGGTCGTGTTCGTGGGCACCCTGGAGCCCCGCAAGGGCGTGGCATCGCTGATTGCCGCCTTCGACCGCGTCGCCGGCACGCAGGGTGACGCCCTCCTCGTCCTCTGCGGGCAGACGGGATGGGGCCTGGCCGAGACCGAGCAGGCCTTGGCCAGGGCCCGCCACGGCGACCGGATCGTGCGCCTGGGCTACCTGCCGGACCCAGCCGTGCCGGCACTCCTGCGTCAGGCCACCGTGGTGGCCTATCCGGCGTTGGAGGAGGGGTTCGGATTGCCCGCCCTCGAGGCGTTGGCCTGTGGTGCACCGCTGATCACGACGGAGGGCACGGCCATGGCCGAAATGGCGCAGGACGCCGCGTGCCTGGTCCGGCCCGATGACGACGCCATGCTGGCCGATGCCCTGGGGCTGGCCCTCGAAGGGGGGAAGGCGGCTCCCGACGTCACGCGGCGAAGGGAGCTCGGTCTCACCCGTGCCTCGCATTTCACCTGGTCGGCGAGCGTGGCCAGGCATGTCTCGGCCTTTCAGGTGGCCATCGGCACCTCGCAGTAGGGTTCAGCGGTGCGCGCATTGATCACAGGGGGCAAGGGATTCGTGGGCCACTGGCTGGCCGCGCACCTCAAGGACTGCGGCGACGACGTCGTAGCGATCGACATCGAGACGGACATCTCCGACGGCCCGGCCTTGCGCAAGGTCGTCGCGAAGGCGTCGCCCGAGGCGATCTACCACCTGGCCGCCATGACCCACGTGGGTGAGAGCTGGGAGAACCCGAGCCAGGTGCTCAGGGTCAACGTGTTGGGGACGGCCGAATTACTGGCCGCCGCCCGTGCCCTGAAAACCCCGCCCGTCGTCCTGGTCGTGAGCTCCGCCGAGGTGTACGGCGTCGTGAGTCCGGCGCAGCTCCCCCTACGAGAGGACACGCCGACTGCCCCGGCCACACCGTACGCGGCCAGCAAGTTGGCGGCCGAGGCGGTTGCCTTGCAGGCATGGCGCGGCTATCACCAGCCCGTGATCGTCGTGCGGCCGTTCAATCACATCGGGCCCGGACAGTCACCGAACTTCGCCGTACCGGCTCTCGCCAAGCGAATCGTGGAGGCACGCAAGGCCGGGACCCGTTCGCTCCGGGTCGGCACGCTGACCACCCGGCGGGACTTCACCGACGTGCGCGACGTCGTGGTGGCCTACCGGTCACTCATCGTCAAGGGGGTGGCGGGGACCACCTACAACGTCTGTTCGGGTCGGGATGTGGCGATCTCCGACGTGGCGGACCAGCTTCTCGGCCTGGCCCATGCCGAGCTCGAGCTTGTGATAGATCCGGAATTGGTGCGTCCGGTCGACGTGCCCGTGTTGCGCGGCGACGCCGGCCTGTTGCACGCGGCGACGGGGTGGTCTCCTTCCATCCCCCTCGCGACAACACTGGCCGATGTCCTGGCCTCCTGGGAGTCGGACTAGCGGCGCGCGTTGTCGCATGCGACGCAGAGCTGCTCAGGAAGAGGCCACCCGCTGGCGGATCTGGCTTCGTACCTCGCGGGTCTGCTCGAACGCCTTCGTGGTCAGCTGGGTGACCGAGGCAGGGAGCTGTGCTTCGAGCGGCTGCAGGCTGGTCTCGATGAATTGGGTCGCGTTCTCCAACAGCTCGTCGAGTTGCGCGATGCCCTTCGTCAACTCGTTGCGGACGCCCCCGAGACGCTGGTCCAGGGAGACGTCCTTCGAGAGAAGGTTCTGCAGCTCCACACGCTGCACCTGTGCGCGCTGGTAGCCCAGCACTCCAAGTCCGACGGCAACGTAGGCCGCGTCGCGGGCCAGGTCGGTGACGCCTTTCGAGATCGAGCTGATGTTGGTCACTTCAGGCATGTTTCCTCCTGATTCTTCGGTTGTTGCGGTCAATGGCCACGCTGGACGGAGTGCCGGGGGATACCCGTATGCAGCGGTCGTGGCGTGCCTTCGGCTACAAGAGTATCACTTTTGTTAAACAGTTGCAAGCAGTCTCGGGGGTGAGAGCAGAACCGGATCGCGGACCTTGGAACGGTTAGCCTCAAACACCTGATGGACGCCCAGGTTCCCGCAGTCGTGGCGGTCGTGGTGACCACTGGGGCGAGTCCATGGCTGGAGGAGACGCTTGTCTCCCTGGCCGCCCAGCACTACGAGGAGCTCTCGGTCCTGGTCCTGGTAACGGGCGACGAGCCGGCAGTGACGGCGCGAGTCGGGCGGATCCTCCCCGAGGCCTTTGTGCGGTTCCTGCCCGGCCGGCCGGGCTATGCGGCGGCCAGCAACGAGGCCCTCGGCATGGTCGAGGGAGCCGCGTTCTTCCTCCTCTGCCACGACGATTGCGCGCTCGACGCCGAGGCCGTGCACAACCTGGTCGAGGAGTCCTTCCGCTCCAATGCGGGTGTCGTGTCGCCCAAGTTCGTCAACTGGGACGACCCCTCGATCCTCGAGCACGTGGGCCAGAACTGTGACAAGACCGGAGCGGTGGTGGATCGCATCGGGGACGGCGAGGTTGACCACGGTCAGCATGACGCCGTCCGGGACGTCTTCGTGGCGCCGGGCGGCTGCATTCTCATACGGGCCGACCTGTGGCGGGAGCTCGACGGCTTCGACCCGGGCATCCTGGCCATGGGGGAGGATCTCGACCTTTCGTGGCGGAGCCAGGTCGCCGGATCCCGCGTCGTGGTGGCACCCGATGCGCGGGTGCGCCACCGGGAGGCGGTCGCCAGCGGGGCCTTGCCGCTCGCGGTGGCCGGGGTGGAGGTCGACGGGCGCCGAGTCACCTTGCAGGCCTTGCAACGTCGCCATGAGTTGCGGGTCGTCTTGAAGTGCTACACCTGGTTCCACCTGGTGCGCGTCCTGCCGCAGGCCGCGCTCCTGGCTCTTGGTGAAGTCGTCGTGGCGTTGCTGGCCCGGGACCGCCAGCGGGCCCGGGCGGTGGCGGGCGCCTGGCTCTGGAACGCCGGGCATCTGCGCGAGTTGCGGGCGCCACGGCGACAGCTGGCCGCGCACCGTCTCTTCCCCGACGCCGAGGTGCGGCGGTTGCAGCTCCGCGGCAGCGCGCGGCTCACCAGCTATTTCTCGCGCCTATCCCATCAGGGGTTTGATGCGGCCAACGCGGTGGCTTCCTCGCACGGCGCCACGCCGCGCCATGAGCGAACGGTCCGGCCCCTTCTCACCGGCAGCGTGGGCACGGCGTTCAGCGAGGATTCCGACTTCGACGAGCTCGACGACCTCGGCCACCGCTCCGGGCGCGACCGGTTCGGTCGCCCTGTGCGCCGCTCGTTCCTCAGCACGGGCCGCCAGCGCGCCGTGGCCGGGATCGTCGCTGCCCTCGTCGTCCTGGTGGGCACCCGCGGGATCCTCTTCGGAGCTTTTCCCACTTTGGGCCAGCTGGCGCCATTGTTGCCGTGGTCGGCCAGTTGGCATCATTTTTTCGCCGGGTGGCAGCCGGCCGGTGTGGGGACCACCGCCCCCGCCTCGCCCGCCTTCGGGATCCTGGGCCTGGCGGGAACAGTGCTCTTCGGCGCCATGGGCCTCACGCAGAAGGTCCTGCTCTTGGGGTGCCTCCCGCTCGGCGCCTGGGGCCTGTCCCGGCTCATGCGTCCCCTGGTGTCACCACGGGCCCGGGTGGTGGCGGCGGTTTGCTATGTCGGCCTTCCTCTGCCGTATGAGGCCCTCGGGGCAGGTCGCTGGGACGGGGTGGTGGCCTACGCCGCCCTCCCGTTCATCGTGGCGCGCCTGGCCCGCCGTGCCTCCATGGCACCCTTTGACCACGTCGCCGGCCGAGGGTGGAGGGCGACCCCGCTCGGTCAGACGATGGCCCTGGGCGCCATCATCGCCCTCGCCACCTCGTTCGCCCCGGCCGTCCTTCCGATGACCCTTGCCGTGGCCGTCGCCGTGGCCCTGGGCTCGGTGATGGCCGGACACCACAAGAACGCGGGGCGCATCGTGTGGGAGGCGGTCAAGGCGGTGGGCGTTGCCGTCGTGCTCTGCGCACCCTGGGTCGTCGGGACGGTTCTGGCCGGCAAGAATGCAGTGGAGATCTTCGGCCTCCCGATCTCCGCTGCGGCCGCTCCGGGATGGGGAGAAGTGACCCGCTTCGCCATGGGCCCGACGGTCCGATCGCCCATCGTGTGGCTGTTGCTGGCTGGCGCGGCGTTGCCGCTCCTGCTCGGGAAGGGCGTCCGCCTCGTGTGGGCCGCCCGTTTGTGGGCGATGGCCTCTGCCTCGTGGGTTCTCGCGTTTGCCGCCACGCACGGATGGACCGGCCGCTTCACGCCCTCTGAATCCGTGGTCCTGGTCCCGGCGGCCGTCGCCGTGGCGGCCGGGATCGGTCTCGGGATCTCATCCTTCGAGAACGACCTGGTGGGGATGGCCTTTGGTTGGCGCCAGGTCGTCAGCGGGATGGCGCTGGCTGCCGTCACCGTGGGTCTGCTGCCCGTGTTCGCGGGAGCGGCCAACGGACGCTGGGGTCTGCCTGCCAGCGGGCTGGAGCAGCCGCTCAGCTTCCTGGCCCGGACGAACACGACGGCGTCGTACCGCACGCTGTGGTTGGGCGACCCTCGCGCCCTCCCCGTCGGTGGATGGAGCATGGAGCCAGGGCTGTCCTACGCGCTGACCGACCAGGAGCTCCCGAACTCGGGCGACGTCTGGACTCCCGCCGGGCCTGGACCGGCCGGCATCGTGTCGCACGCCATCGCGCTCGCCATCAGCGGCGGCACCATCCACCTGGGGCAGCTGCTCGCGGCGGAGAGCGTGCGCTACGTCGTGATCGTGGACGGGCTGGCCCCGTCGGAGCCCGGCGTGGCCGAGTCGGTGGTGGCGCCGCCGCCTCCGGGACTGCAGCAGGCGTTGCTCGATCAGAACGACCTGCGGATTGTGCCCGGAGCGCTGGGTGTCCAGGTGTTCGAGAACCCTGAAGCGATTCCGGTCACCGCCCAGCGGGCGCGACCGGTGGCGCCATCGACCCGTGTCACGTCGCCCGGCCCGCAGGACCTCGTGGGATGGCATCCGGTGCTCAGTGCCTTGGCGGGTCACGCCGCCGCCACGGGTGGGATCCGATCCGGTGCCCTCTACGCGGGCTATGCCCCGGCCGGGGGCTTCTCGCTGACCGTGGCCGGCCGAGCGCAATCCGGTCAGTCCGTCTTCGGGTGGGCCCGGCAGTATCCCGCCGTCCCGGCGGGATCGGCCACCCTGTCGTTGCGCCGATTTCCCTTCGGCCCGTTGGCTGTCCTGGTCGAGGTCCTGGTGTGGTTGGTGGTGGCCTTGGCCCTCCTCGGATGGCCGGGTTCGCGGTGGCGGCGGGGCCGGGAAGGCGGCGAGCCGTGAGCCCCGCCCATAGCCCGGGCCAACGCCGGTGGGTGGTGATCGTCGTTGTGATCGCGGTGTTCGCCGGCGTCGCGGTGGCCGCCCGCTCGCCGGGAAAGGGCCCGACGGGACCTCCCCTGAGGCCGGCGGCCATTGCCGGCGCGCCCGACGCGGAGTCGTCAGCGTGGTACTGCACGGGGCAGACGACCGCGGCCGGCCAGCTGGCTCCGGGCTCACTCGTTCTCACGAATACGGGAAAGGGCGCGGTCACCGGGACGGTCGATGGGGTGACGGATACGGGAGCAAAGGTGCACAGCTCCGTTTCGGTGCCGGGTCGGGGGCAGCTCGTGCCACGTGTGCCGACGCCCAAATCGGGGACGTGGCTCTCCGAATCCGTCACGTTGACCGGGGGTGGGGTGGCCGTCTCGCAGGCGGTGCACGGAGCGTCGGGTTGGGCTGAGGCGCCCTGTCAGAGCAGCACGGCGCAGCAGTGGTACTTCCCGACGGGGGTGACGACGGGATCGAACGCCCTCTTCATCGCTCTCTACAACCCGACGTCGACCCCCGACGTGGTCGACGTGAGTTTCGTCACCCCCAAAGGGGTCGTCCACCCCATCAACTTTCAGGGCATCGTGGTGCAGTCCGATCAGACGCAGGTGGAGCCAGTGAGCCCGATCGTGCAGGATCAGACGAACATCGCCACCACCGTCGTCACGCGGACCGGCCGACTCGTGGCCGGTGAGCTCCAGCTGTTCTCCGGGAACGGGACCGGAATGGCCCTCGTCCCCGGGTCGCCCCGCGCCATGCAGGAGTGGACGGTTCCGCAGAGCGAAGAGGTGGACGGTGGGACGTCCTCACTCGACGTCTTCAATCCGGGGCCCACCGCGCAGGACGTGACGGTGCACGCCCGTCTGGGGTCGGGCCCCCTGGCGCCGTTTCGGGCCCGGGTGTCCCCCGACACGACCTGGGTCCTGTCGACGGGAGCACAGTCGCGTATTCCCAAGAACGACCCGTATGCCGCGGTCGTCCAGGCCAGCGGTGGTTCCGGGGTGATCGTCGGGCGGCTCGTCGCCGCTGCGAGCACAGACCAGGCGCCCCAAGACGGAGCGGCCACTGCGGTGGACGCCTTGAGCGCGGCGTCGCCCGCTCGACTCTGGGTGGTGCCCTCGCCCGGCTCGGCGGCCGACCCGGCAGTGCCTGGTGCGGCTCCGGCGCATCTGGCCCTGACCAACCTGTCCACCCACCGGGAGACCTACGTGATCGAGGTGATGCGGCGTTCCGGTCTGCGGACCATCGCCTCGGGGAGCCTCCGCTCCACCCGGTCGTTCTCGCTCGATCAGGCGATCCTGGCCCGGACCGGCCTCAATCCGTTGATCGTCACCTCCAGCGGATCGATGGCCGTGAGCGAGGACATCGGTCCGACCGGGACCTACGGCGTGGTGACCATGCCCGGGATACCGCTCTCTCCTGCGCTGGAGCGCTAGCCCCCCGGGAGCTCACAGGCTTCGGCGTTGCAGGCGCCGCCAGGTGAGCCGTCCGCCGAGCACGAGCGCGGCCAGGCAGAGAAGGGCGAACAGGGCCGGTCCGGCCAGGCGAATGACGCCGTCGACCCCGACGGCGAAGCCGTGCAGGCTGTCGTGCCAGGCCTTGACAATGCCGGACACCGTGGGTGAGGGGGAGCGGTGGTGATGGCGCCCGGCCTCGCTGACCGACACGGTCAGAGTCGAATAGTCCGTCTCACTCTGGAGGACACCCAGCTGACCCTGGAGCTGTTCGATCTGTGACTGCAGGGTGTCCAGCTGGGCCTGGACGGCCAGCACATCGCCGATCGTGGTTGCCTTCGCCATGATCGTGAGGTACTGCTGGCGGCTGGCCTCCAGCGCGGTGATCCGCTCCTGCAGATCGACGTACTGCCCGGTGACGTCGGTGGCCTTGGTGGTGAGCGCCGAGGTCGTACCGAGCGACTTCGCCTGGGCGAGGAGGGCCGAGAAGTCGGCGACGGGAACCTGCAGCGTCACGCTCGCGTTGGGTGCGCCCCCGGCCGAGCCGTTCGACTGGGTCTGCGAATTGGCCACGAAGCCGTCGTAGGTGGAGGCCAACGTCGTCAGCTTGGTCACGGTCGAGGAAAGTGCCCCCCGGGGCACCGTGAGATCGAGTGAACCGGTTTGTTCGATCCGCGCCGGTTGCCCGACCGCCCCCGCCGGGAGCGACGGGCTGCTCGACGTCACCGGGGCGTTGGCCGACGCAGGGGCACCGAGAGCCGGGCCGGCTGTGCCGAAGCGGGTGGCGGGTGCCGAGGTCGAGCTCTTCGCCGCGGAGCTGTCGGACGAGGCGGGCGTATGGCGGGTGGACGGCGGCAGGGCGCGGTTGAGCGGCTTCAGCCCGACCGCCGTCTTCGGCGCGGGGGACGTGCTTCCCAGCACCGCGGCGCCCCCGGCCAGGGCCAGCAGCACGATCAAGGCCGCAGCGGCCGAGAGCATGCGGTGGGAGCGGATCATCCCGCTGGCGGTGTGAGGCGCCGGTCCGTCGCTCCCGGTGTCGTCGCGCGCGGTCGGCCCCGGGTCCGACCGCTCGTCATCACCGCGACGGACGCGACGGAGCGTGTCGGCTATGCCCGACGCCGGCACGGCGTAGGAGTCGCCGAGCTCGTGGAGGAGTGCGCCCAGGACCTCGTCGTCGAGCAGCGTCATCGTCAGGCCTCCACCGAATCGTCGACGGCGCCGTCGCCGGCGAGCGTCACCATGCTCGGGTCCGCGGCCAGGCGGCGCCGGGCCTCGTGCAGCCGGGATTTGACCGTGCCCTGGCGGCGACCGATGGCCACGGCGATGTCGCGCTCGCTGAGATCGGCGTAGTACCGCAGGACGACGGGGACGCGCAGCGAGACCGGAAGCCGTTGCAGTGCCGCCAGGACGGTGTCCGCCACCTCCGACCGTTGCGCGCAGACGGCGGGATCACTGTCGGGCGCGGCGAGGGAGCTGAGCGGACCGTCGTCGGCTCGCCGGTCCCGATGGGGGATCTCTTGGCGCAGCTTCGAATAGCAGGAGTTCACCACCACGCGGTAGAGCCATGGCTTGATGCTCGGAACCGACGTCAACGAGTCACGAAAGCGCCAGGCGCGCAGGAACGCTTCCTGCACGGCCTCTTCTGCGTCGGCCTGGTTGCCGAGGATGAGACAGGCCGTGCGGTAGGAGACCGCGTACCCCTCCTCGAGCCAATCTTCGAGCCGTTCTTCCACCATCCCCCTCTATGACGCAGCGGGGCGCGATCTGGTTCGCGCCCTCCCGCTTCAGGGCGTGGGCGCCTTAAGGCGTGGGCGGTGCGGGATCCTCCGGTGGCGACAGGGTGGGCGGTTCCGCCGGTTGGGGCCATTGCGGAGCCGGCCACGCTTGGATCCTCGGGTCGGGGTGAGAGCCGGGGAGCGCCGAGACGACAGCGGGTTGCGGGGCGGGGTGGGACTCATTGCCGTTTCCGTTGGACAACGAGCCGTTCACGAACTGCGGTACCGCCTTCGCGCCCTCGGTGTGCACCGGCTCACCGTAGGCCTCGTCCACCAGGCGGCTGACTTCTCGACCATCGATGATCTCGTTGTCGAGGAGCGCCCGCGCGATGGCGTTGAGGCCCCCACGGTGCTTGCTCAGGACCTCCATGGCGCGTTCCTCTTCGGCCCTGAGGATGCGCTCGACCTCATCGTCGATGATCTTGGAGGTGTCCTCGGAATAGTCACGTGTGTGCATCAGGTCCTCGCCCAGGAAGACCTGGCCCTGCGAGCCCCAGGCCATGGGCCCGATGGCCTCGCTCATTCCCCACTCGCGGACCATTTTGCGTGCCAGTTCGGTATTGCCGACGAGATCGTTCGCGGCACCGGTGGACAGGTCGCCATAGACGAGGAGCTCGGCCACGCGACCACCCATGCGGACGCACAGCGCGTCCTCTATGTACTGCCGGGGGTGAATGTGGCGTTCTTCCATCGGGAGCTGGTGGGTGACGCCCAGCGCCATGCCGGTCGGGAGGATCGTGACCTTGTGGACGGGGTCGGCGTGCTCGAGCACGTACGCCAGCACGGCGTGCCCGCCCTCGTGGTAGGCGATCCGTTCCTTCTCGGCGTCGGAGAGCACCATGCTCTCGCGGCGCTGCCCCAAGAGCACACGGTCCCGGGCGGACTCGAAGTCCTGCATGGCGATGTCGAGGCTCCCCCGGCGGACCGCATGCAGCGCCGCTTCGTTGACCAGGTTGGCCAGGTCGGCGCCGCTCATACCCGGAGTGCCGCGGGCGACCACGGTGAGATCGACATCGGAGGCCATCCGCTTGCCCTTGCAGTGGACCTGAAGGATCGGCAGCCGCTCTTCGAGGTCGGGCAGGGGCACCACGATCTGGCGGTCGAAGCGTCCGGGACGCAGCAGGGCCGGATCCAAGATGTCGGGGCGGTTCGTCGCGGCGATCATCACGACCCCCTCCGACGTGTCGAAGCCGTCCATCTCCGAGAGCATCTGGTTGAGCGTCTGCTCACGCTCGTCGTGCCCACCGCCGAGCCCCGCGCCGCGCTTGCGCCCGATGGAGTCGATCTCGTCGACGAACACGATGGCCGGCGCTTGCTTGCGAGCCGTCTGAAAGAGGTCACGGACCCGGCTGGCGCCGACGCCGACGAACATCTCCATGAAGTCCGATCCGCTGACCGACATGAAGGGCACCCCGGCCTCGCCGGCCACCGCTCTGGCCAACAGCGTCTTGCCCGTTCCGGGAGGGCCGACCAACAGCACACCCTTGGGGATTTTGGCCCCGATCTCCTTGAAGCGGGCGGGAGTCTTCAAGAAGTCGACTACCTCACTGATCTCCTGCTTGACCCCCGCGTACCCGGCCACGTCCTCGAATGTCGTCGAGGGGCGGTCGCTGCTGAAGGTCTTGGCCTTCGACCTTCCTATCGACATGATCCCGCTCATCTGGCCCTTGGTCTGGCGGCCGATGAAGAAGATGAACGCCGCGCCGATGCCGATGAAGAAGATGTACGGAAGGAGCTCGCCGAGCAGGTTCGTGGTCGGCGTCGGGAAGCTCACCGCTACGCCGTCGTCCCGCATCTGGGTCACATCGTTGGGGAGCGACGGGCTCGGCCCCTGGACCGAGTAGGCGGTCCCGTCCTTGAGCTTCCCGTTGATCTCGCCGGTGCCGTTGCTGATCTGGGCGGTGTTGACCAGCTTGGCCCGGACGTCCTGGAGGAATTTGGTGTAGCTCAGCTGCTGGGAATTCGTGGTCTTGAACGACGAGACGGCGAGCAGGATGGCGATGATCCCGATGACGGCCACGCCCCACAGCCAACGCCAGTTTTGCCCCTGCGGGGGGCCACCCGACGGCGTGTTCCCACCGCCCGACGGCGCGTGTGGAGGGACGGGGGAACGGTCAGGACGTTGCGGACTCACCGGACCAGCCTATTCGGACGTTTCAATGGACGGTGACCACCCCCCGCTGCAGGTAATAGGCCCCGGGAGGGCCAGTAACGTCTGGCCGTGACCGACATCGACCCTGACCAGGGGCGCCTGGGCGGAGGTGGCACCCCAGCCCGGCCGCCGGGGCCCCTCCCCGGGGGGTTCGTTCCGTCTATCCGCCCTGGCCAGACGCCCCCCTCAGCTCCGGTGTGGCCGCCCGACACCTCCCTTTCCCCTGGTGGGGGCGGTCAAAGCGGGCCTTTTCTCGACCGCCCCGGTGTCCCTCCCACGACCAAGTCGGCGGCCGGGCGCTGGTTCTTCTACGCCCTCCTCGGCTTCCTGGCCGGGCAGATCATCGGGAGCGTCTTCGCTGTCCTGGCGGGCGACATAGCGGGGAAGAACGCCACCCAGATGACGGCCATCGCCAATGCCGCCAGTCCCCCCGAGTGGTATGTCATCTCCACCCTGGTCGGTCTGTGGGTCGGCTTTATCGGTGCTCCCTGGTTGGCCAGCCGGACCCAGGGCACCCGCCACCTCCTGTCCGATCTCGGGGTGCGCTTCCGCTGGGCCGACCTCTGGGGCCTCGCCATCGGGGTCGGCGCGCAATATGGGATCGCCCTGCTCTACTGGCCCTTCCAGCACGACATCCACAATATGAACGCCCCCGGCCAGAAGTTGACCGGTGGCGCCCACGGGGTAGGGATCGTGGTCGTGGTGGTGGCCACGGTGATCGTGGTCCCGTTCATGGAGGAACTGTTCTTCCGGGGACTGCTCTTCAAGGCGCTGGCCCGCCTCTTCACCCCGCCGGGTCCGGGGACCACCCGGGCCCGTGGCGCGGGCGTCGTCCTGGCCGTCATCGTGGACGGGCTCTTGTTCGGCCTGGCCCACGGGGAGTGGGTCCAATTCGCCGGCCTCGCCTTGTTCGGGGCCATCCTGGCTGCGATCTCGTACCGGAGCGGGCGCCTCGGCATGAACATGTTGGCGCACGCGTCGTTCAACCTGATCGCCCTCGTGTCGATCCTCAACCAGCGGGGCGGCGTGATCCATTGACGACCACCGCGGGTAGGGGCGCCTCGCCACGGGAAGCGCCGCCGGCCCCAGATGGTGCGCCGCAGCACCGCCGGAGGCGGTCGCTCCCGGGGTCCGCCAATTGGGCGCCGAAGGCGGCCACCGTCCTCTGCGTCGTATCGGTGGTCGCTGTCGTCTTGTGGCAACTCCACCCGAGCCTCTTGCTGTCGACCTCGATTCCGACAGGTGGCGACAACGGGGGCCACTACGCCATGCCGGCGTTCTTGAAGTCGAATCTCTTGAACCACGGGCAACTCACCGGTTGGGACCCCGGCTGGTACGACGGCTTTCCCCTCTACACGTACTACTTCGTCCTGCCTGATCTCATTGGTGCGCTGCTCAGCTACGTCGTTCCGTACGCGTTGGCCTTCAAGTGGATCACCGTCCTCGGATCCCTCCTCCTCCCGCTCGCGGCGTGGGCCATGGGCCGGCTCTTCGGCCTGCGCCGCGCCTTTCCCGGTGCCGTGGCCGCGCTGACGCTGTGCTACCTCTTCGACTACACCTACACGATTTACGGCGGGAACCTGTTCTCCACGTTGGCCGGCGAGTACGCCTACTCACTGGGCATCGCTCTGGCCCTGGTGTTCCTCGGGCTCATGGCGAGGGGGCTCCGCACCGGCCGGCACCGGGCCTGGACCGCGGTCGCGTTGGCCGCGTGCATCCTGGCGCACATCCTCCCCGCCCTTTTTGCCCTGGTTGGCGCGGCACTCCTCGTGGTGATGGAGATGCTGCCGCAACGCATCAGGCCACGAGATTCGTGGCATGCCCATCCGTCGGACGAGGTCGTGCCGCAGGTCCTGACCCGGCCGCAAGCCCTGTGGTGGGGCATCTCCACCGTGGCCATCGGGATCCTGCTCGTCTCGTTCTGGTGGGTGCCCTTCGGCGCCGAACAGGCCTATTCGACGTCGTTGGGCTATGTGAACGTGCATACGTTCGTCACCCTCCTCCTTCCCCAAGCCGATTGGTGGGTCCTGATCCTGGCCGGGATCTCTGCGCTGGCTGCCTTCGCGCTCCGTAGTCGCTTCGGCATCCTGATGGCGCTGCTGGCGGGCGTGTTCGCCCTCGCCGTCGTCGTCGATCCGCAAGGCAGCCTCTACAACACTCGATTCCTTCCCCTCTGGTTTCTGCCCGTCTACCTGCTGGCCGGCTGGGGTGTGGCGACGGCGGTGACCGGCGTGGTCGACCTGTGGGAATGGTGGTGGGGACGCCGCTGCGCCGCCCGCGTCGTCGATACGCCCGAGACGCCCGTCCGGCGCCAATCGTGGCCCGCCGCGGCGGTGGCCGGGCCGCTGGTGGCTCTCCTGGTAGCCGTGGGTGTGGTGGCGACGCCGTTCGTGCTCCCAGTGTCCGCCATGAAGTCGATCGGCATCACGCCGGGGCCCAACCAGGTCACGAATTGGTCCGCGTTCAACTACAGCGGCTACCAGGCGCAGGCGGCGTATCCCGAGTACCGGGCCCTGGTCCAGACGATGGAGCGCGTGGGCGCCACCGATGGGTGCGGGCAGGCAATGTGGCAGTACGACCCCACCCTCAACCGCTTCGGGACGACGCAAGCGCTGATGCTGTTGCCCTACTGGTCGAGCGGCTGCATCGGCTCCATGGAGGGCCTGCTCTTCGAGTCCGCCTCCACCACGCCCTATCACTTCCTCAACCAGGCCGAGCTGTCCGTGTCGCCGTCGGAGGCAATGGTCGGCCTGGACTACTCGTCGCTCAACGTGCCGGCCGGGATCCAGCACCTCCAACTCCTGGGCGTCCGCTACTTCATGGCGTCGAGCACACAGGTTCAAGAGGCGGCATCCGCCGACCCCTCCCTCCGCCTGGTGGCCCAGACCGGACCGTGGACGTCGGGCCAGGCAGGCGTTTCGACGACCACGACGTGGAAGATCTACGAAGTCCTGAACGCGCCCTTGGTGACGGGGCTGGCCAACGATCCCGCAGTGGAGATCGGCGTGCGGCCGGCCCAGTCGTCATGGTTGCCCCCATCGGAGAGTTGGTACGACGAGCGATCGCGCTGGGATGTCTTCCTGGCCCAGAGCGGGCCGGCCTCGTGGCCCCGCGTGCCGATCGGCGATACCTCCCCGCCGCGGCGCGCCGTCCCCAAGACGCGCGTGACCGGGGTGGTGGAGACCGACGACACGGTGAGCTTCCATGTCTCGAGGATCGGTTCGCCCGTGCTCGTCAAGGTCTCCTACTTCCCCAACTGGCAGGCCTCCGGGGCCACGGGCCCGTACCGCGTCACCCCCAACCTGATGGTCGTGGTGCCGACGGCACACAACGTGGTTCTCCACTACGGGGCCAGCCCGGCCAATCGGGTGGGCCAGGGCCTGACCATCGTCGGGGTGGCCGCGCTCGGCACGGTGGTCATCCGGGCCCGTTTGCGGAAGCGTCGCGGACGGCACCGCAAGACCAGGCGGAAGGACGACCTTTCGCCCGCCACCTAAGGTTGTGCCGTCATGACTCGAATGGACCAGGTCTTCAAGGCCTACGACGTGCGCGGCACGGTGCCGGACCAGCTGGACGCGACGATGTGCCGGGCCATCGGGAGGGCCATGGCCCGTTTTGCCGGGGCGCCCGAAATCCTCATGGCTCGGGACATGCGGGAATCGGGGGTCGAGTTGTCCCGGGCCTTCTCCGACGGCGTGCGCTCCGAGGGCGTGAACGTCACCGATTTGGGGATGGCGTCCACCGACTTCCTCTATTTCGCGACCGGACGCCTCGACGCGCCGGGAGCGATGTTCACGGCTTCGCACAACCCGGCGAAGTACAACGGCATCAAGCTGTGCCTCTCCGGAGCCCGTCCGATCGGCCGCGCCACCGGCCTGGCCGAGATTGAGGCGACGGCCGAGGACCTCTTGGACGAGCCTCCCGGCGAGCCGACAGGGTCCTGGCGTGAGCTCAATCTGCTCGACGAATGGGCCGAGCATGTGATCTCCTTTGTCGACCAAGACGTGTTGCGACCGCTCAAGGTCGTCGCCGATACGGCCAACGGCATGGGTGGACTGGTGGTGCCGACCGTGTTCTCCCGGCTTCCCTTCTCCGTCGACGTCCTCTTTCCCGAGCTTGACGGCAACTTCCCCAATCACCCGGCCGACCCCATCCAACCGGAGAACCTGGTCGACCTGAAGGCGGCCGTGCTCGCCGAGGGGGCCGACATAGGTCTGGCCTTTGACGGTGATGCCGACCGCGTCTTCCTGGTCGACGAGCGCGCGGAACCGGTGTCGGGCTCACTCACCACGGCATTGGTGGCCGCGTCCATGTTGCAGAAGCACCCGGGGGAGACGATCCTGTACAACCTCATCTGCTCGCATGTGGTGCCCGAGGTCGTGACCGAGCTCGGCGGCACGCCCATCCGCACCCAGGTCGGGCACTCGATCATCAAGCAGGTGATGGCCGAGACCAACGCCATCTTCGGGGGCGAGCACTCGGGCCACTACTACTACCGGGACAATTTCCGCGCCGACTCGGGCATCATCACCGCGCTCTTGGTGCTCGAGCTGCTCAGCGTCAGCGCCGAGCCCCTCTCGGTGCTCCTGCAGCCGTTCCAGCGCTACAGCGATTCGGGGGAGATCAACACCGAGGTGCGCAATCCGGCGGCGACGGTGGAAATGATCGCCCGGCACGAAGGTTCCAACGGGGCCTCGGTCGATCGGCTCGACGGCTTGACCGTCGATCACGGCGACTGGTGGTACAACCTGCGCCCGTCGAACACCGAGCCGTTGCTTCGCCTCAACGTGGAGGCGAAGACCCCGGAACGGTGTGCCGCGCACGTCGCGGACGTGGAGCAGCTCATCGCCACGTACGCAGGCGCGAATTAGGACGCGAGTGAGGGGACCGAAGATGAGGACCGATCATGACACTTGACCCGTTGTTGCTCGAGGTGTTGGCCTGCCCCATCGACAAGGCGCCCCTGTGGTGGTTCGCCGACGAGGGGATCCTGTACAACCCTCGCCTCCGCAAGAGCTACCCGGTGGTCGATGGCGTACCCGTGCTCCTGGTCGAGGAGGCTTCGGATGTCACAGATGCCGAGCATGAACGACTGACGGTCAAGGCGGAGAAGGAGGGCGTGCGCGCGACCGGACCAACACCGGGGTGAACCGCGCCGGGTATCTCGACACCGTTGGCATGTGGGACGCCACGGTGGGCGCACCCGAGCAGGGCCTCGCGGCCGTGGCACACGCGGGCGAAGTGCTCGACGGTGCCGTGCTTCCTCCGGTTGACGACATCCGCTCCGTGCTCGTCCTCGGTACGGGCACCGGTGCGACGGCGGCCGAGTTGGTGTCGGCCCATGGCGCCGCGCATGCCTCGATCCCGGTTGTCGTCGGGAGCGGCTATGCCACACCCTCATTCGTGGGACCCCGCACGCTTGCCTTTGCCCTTTCGTGCGGCGGCGACACGGAAGAGACGTGCGCTGCCGCGACAGCGGCTGCCGAACGTGGAGCCCAGATGGTCGTCGTCTCTGGGGGCGGCGAGCTCGCCCGCATGGCGACGGCATCGGACCTCACACTCTTTCGCGTTCGGACGGACCTGCCGGCGGCGCGGACCGCGCTGGGCTCGCTGGCGATCCCCGTGCTGATGACCCTGGCCCGGGTGGGGATCATCCCCGATGTCGGGCCTTCCCTCGGCGCCGCGCTCTCCTTGTTGCAGCGACGACGGGACGCCCTTCTCGTCCCCGGAAGCCCGCCCGAGGACGTGGCGCGCCACATTGGCCGCACCATCCCACTGGTGTACGGATCGACCGGTGTCGCGGCGGTCGCGGCCCGGCGGTGGAAGACCCAGATCAACGAGAATGCCAAGACCCCCGCCTTCTTCGCCATCCAACCCGAGTTGTCGCATAACGAACTTGCCGGCTGGGGCCAGCACGGGGACGTGACGCGCCAAGTGCTCTCGCTCGTCACACTCCGGCATGGTGGGGAGCACCCCCAGGTGGCGCGCCGCTTCGACCTCGTCGTCGAAGCCACCGACGAGGTGATGGCGAACGTCATCCCGGTCTGGGCCGAGGGGGACGACGACCTCGCGCGCTTCTTCGATCTGGCGCTCTTCGGCGACCTCATGTCCCTGCACATGGCGGGTCGCGAGGGGATCGACCCGGGCCCGGTCCCGGCGCTCAGCGACGTGGAGTCGGCGCTCCGAAGCTGAGCGAGCCCCCGAAGGGAATCGGCAGTACGTTCTGTCGGTGGCGCCTCCGATGCGATCATTGCAAACGGGGGCCCTGCAGCGGACCCTGCAGGACAGCCCGGACACGGTGACGCAGATCCTCGAGGAGCTCACCGGGGAGGCGATCGTGGCACGTGTCGTACGCCAGGCCGCGATCACAGCGGGGGCCGACAACGCGCTTGGCGTCCCGACGGGCCAGCCGATGATGCACCGGGTCGCCGTGCTCAAGGGCTCGACGAGTCAGGAGCCGTACCTCTACGCGGAATCGACGTTTGATCCCCAACGGCTGCCGGACACCGTGGGTGTGCAGTTGGCACACACGAACGAGCCCATCGGGCGGATTGTCGTCGCACACGGGTTCCGTCTCACCAGAGCGCCGCTCCCTCGGCCGGGGCTCCCCGCACTGCCCCCGGCCATCACCGCAGGCGAACCTGCGGCTGAGGTCGTCTGGGCCCGCGCGTATGTCCTGCGGCTCGACGACCATCCCGTGTTCGCCATCCGCGAGTGGTTCTTCCGCTCGGTCCTCGACGCCCGTGATCGGTCTCGCCGCGTGTGACCCTGCGCCGTTGCCGTGCCCCCTGCCCCGGCGAGCGCCAGCAGCGGCGTGCCGGCCGAAGCAAGTAGCGTCACCCATGAGACGACAGGGACCGGCATACCAAGGAGGATCAGGTGGTCATAGTCGGAGGGTCATTCGAGGTCGAGCCAGACCAACGTGATGCATTCGTGGCGGGGCGTCGCGACGCGATCAAAGCCGCCAGGGCCGAGGCGGGCTGCCTCGAGTACGCCGTCACGGCCGATCCGATCGAACCGGGCCGTGCCGTGCTCTACGAGCGATGGGCCGACCAAGCAGCGCTGGACGCCCACCTCGCCGGCATGCGTCAGGCGCCGCCCCCGCCCCCCGGTGCGGTGACGCCGAAGTCGGCCACCGTCGTCGTCTATGAGATCTCGGGAGAGCGGAGGCTCGTGGGCTGACCTCCCGGCGTCAGCTCAGGCGCTCGACGATCATGGCCATGCCCTGACCGCCGCCGACGCACATCGACTCCAGTCCGAATGTCTTCCCGGTGTCCTCGAGGGCGTTGAGAAGCGTGGTCATGATGCGTGCCCCCGTCTGGCCGAAGGGATGCCCCAGGGCGATCGCCCCGCCCTTCACGTTGAGCTTGTCCCAGCTGATGCCCAGATGCCTGGCCGACGGGATCACCTGCGCCGCGAACGCCTCGTTGATCTCGACCAGGTCGATGTCGTCGATCGTCATGTTGGCTCGCGTGAGAACTTGACGGCAAGCGTCCACCGGACCCAGTCCCATGATCTCGGGGTTCAATCCGGTCACGGCACTGGCCACAATCCGGGCCAGGGGCGTGATACCCAACGCCCTGGCCTTGGTATCACTCATGACGATCACCGCGGCTGCGCCATCGTTGAGCGGGCAGGCGTTGCCGGCCGTGACGGTGCCCCCCTCGCGGAAGACCGGCTTGAGCTGCGAAAGCCCCTCGAGTGTCGTGCCGGGACGCGGGCCGTCGTCCTTGGCGATCACCGTTCCGTCGGCCAGGTTGACCGGGATGATCTCGCGCTCGAAGAAGCCGTTCTCCTGGTTCGCCACGGCGCGCGTCTGGGAGAGGACGGCGAACTCGTCCATCTCACCCCTGGTCACGTTTTCGAATTCGGCCACGTTTTCCGCCGTCTGCCCCATGGCGATGTAGACGTCGGCCACACTTCCGGCGAGCGGTGACCACGGCTCGGTGACCGCAGGGGTCCGGGCCGTGGTTCGCGCCTCGGCCGCTGCGAACGCGGTGTTGTGCGGTCCGGTATCCGATGCGCCGTGCATATAACGGCTGACGGTCTCCACGCCGGCTGCGATGAACACATCGCCCTCACCGGCGCGGATGGCGTGCGCGGCCATGCGGATGGTCTGGAGGGACGACGAGCAGTAGCGGTTCACCGTGACGCCCGGGACGTTGTCGAGCCCGGCCAGGATCGCGGCCACCCGGGCGATGTTGTAGCCCGCCTCGCCAGCCGGCTGCCCGCACCCGAGCAGCACGTCCTCCACGTCGCTCGGGCTGAGCTGTGGCACCTTCTCCAGGACGGTCTTGATGACCAATGCGCTGAGGTCGTCGGGACGGCATTCGACCAGCGAGCCTTTGACGGCCCGCCCGATCGGGGTGCGACCGGTGGCGACGATGACGGCTTCGGGCATGGTGAAAGCTCCTCGGTTTGGTTCTCCCGGGTTCCGCCCGAGAACGTCAGCAGGTTACCGGCTGGTAGTGCGACGTCCTCCGCCGTAGCCCATTGGCCGTTGGAAAGGGCGGAATGTAACGTGTTCTACGAGCCACCCGATCGGTCCCGGACCGTTCGGCGTGCGGCGCCGCACAGGGTCCGGCACAGTGACGCAGCCCCGGGAGGGACACCATGGAAATCGCGTACACGGAGGAACAGCAGGCGCTCAAGAGCGAGTTGCGGGCCTACTACGAGAACCTCCTCACGCCCGAGCTCGAGCTCGAGCTTTCAGAGGCCGCCGGCATCGGTCCGACGGTGCGCCGGGTGGTAAAGCAGATGGCAACCGACGGGTGGCTGGGCATCGGTTGGCCCAAGGAATGGGGTGGCCAGGGCCGCTCGGCCGTAGAGCAGTTCATCTTCTTCGACGAGTCGATGCGCAGCGGGGCGCCGGTGCCGATGCTGACCATCAACACGGTCGGGCCGACCATCATGAATTTCGGATCGCAGGAACAAAAGGAGTTCTTCCTCCCGAAGATCCTGGCCGGTGACATCCACTTTTGCATCGGCTACACCGAAGCCAACTCTGGGACCGACCTGGCCTCCCTGCAGACGCGCGCCGTGCGCGACGGCGAGGAGTACGTCATCAACGGCGCCAAGATCTACACCAGTCTGGCCGGTGATGCCGACTACATATGGTTGGCCGCCCGCACCGACCCCAACGTCGCAAAGCACAAGGGCATCTCCCTGTTCCTCGTCCCCATGGATACGCCGGGCATCCGGGTCGTCCCCATGAAGCTCTTGAGCGAGCACAACATCAACTACACCTTCTATGAGGATGTGCGCGTGCCCGCCTCGGCGCTCGTGGGCGGCGAGAACGAGGGTTGGACGTTGATCACGAATCAGCTGAATCATGAGCGCGTGACCCTGTGCGCCCCCGGCATCGTCGAGCGGGTGCTCAACGACGTCAGGGCCTGGGCCCAAGCGACCAAGCTGCCCGACGGACGACGCGTCGTCGACCAGGAATGGGTGCAGGAGCACCTGGCCCGGGTCTACGCCGAGCTCGAATTTCTCCGCCTGATCAACTGGAAGGTGGCTTGGCAGGCCACCCAGGGTCATTTGGACGTGGCCGATGCCTCGACGATCAAGGTCTTCGGGACCGAGTTCTATCTCCGGTCGTTCCGATCCCTCATGGAGATTCTGGGGCAGGCCGGCTACCTCACCCGGGGGTCACCGGCCGCGGTCATCGCAGGGCGGCTCGAGATGTACGCCCGTTCCATGATCCTCCTGACCTTCGGCGGTGGCACCAACGAGATCCAGCGGGATCTCATCGCCATATTCGGCCTCGGCATGCCGCGGTCGCGCTGAGTCAACAGAAAGAGCACACGCACATGGACTTCAATTACAGCGAAGCGCAGGATGCCGTCCGCGAGCTGGCCCTACGGATCTTCACGGATCGAGCCACCCCCGAGCGCCTCAAGGAGATCGAGCTGGCGGCGGGCGTAGAGGGTCCGATCGACCGCTCCCTGTGGACGGAGTTGGCGGGAGCCGGCCTTCTCGGCATCCACCTCGGGGAGGAAGACGGGGGAGGCGGTCTCGACTTCGTGGCCGCCTGCCTTGTGATCGAGGCGGCCGGACGCACCGCGGCCTACGTTCCGTTGGTGGAGACGATGATCTATGGCGCCGCCCCCATCGCGCACTTCGGCACCCCCGCCCAGCGGCACGCCTGGCTACCCGGCGTGAGCGGCGGCGAGCTCATCCTCACCGCGGCGATGGCCGAGTTGGCGGGCGAGGTCGTCCTCCCGGGCGGTAGCAGCCCTGCCACGATCGCCAGCGCGCAGTCCGACGGCACCTGGGTGGTCGACGGGACGAAGGCCTGCGTGCCGGCAGCGCTGGTTGCCGATGCCATTCTCGTTCCGGCCACCTGCGTCGCAGCCGACGGCTCGTCCGGGGGCAGCGGCGTGTTCATCGTCGATGCCGACGCCGACGGCATCGTCCTGACGAGACAGATGACGACTTCGGGTCGACCCGAGGCGGTGGTCGAAATGACGGGGGTAACGGTTGGTGAGGATCGCCTTCTGGGCGGGGCGGACGCCGACGGCGCCGCCATCGTCACCTACATCACCGAGTTCGCTACCACCGCGCTCTGCGTCATGGAGGCCGGAGTGTGTGCAACGGCCCTCGCACTCACGAGTGATTTCACGAAGACGAGAGTGCAGTTCGACAAACCAATCGCCACGTTTCAGGCGGTAGGCCAGCGAGCCGCTGACGCGTACGTCGACACCGAAGGCATCCGCCTCACGGCGTGGCAAGCCGCCTCGCGCCTCTCCGTCGGACTGCCGGCGTCAGCCGAAGTGGCCGTGGCCAAGTACTGGGCGGCCGAGGGAGGCCAGCGTGTCGTGCACGCGGCTGCGCATCTTCACGGTGGTGTCAGCGTGGACCGTGACTACCCGCTCCATCGCTTCTTCTTGTTGACCGAGCACATCGAGTTGACGCTCGGGGGGGCGAACGAGAACCTGCGCCGGCTCGGTCGCATATTGGCCGCCGAACCCGCATAACGATCCAGGGGGCTAGCCCGGGGGCGCCGCCAGGCCCAACCCGTACCCAGCCAGAAAGATCCCAGCCTCATGGTGGCGCCGGTACGCGTTGGCCAATTGGTGGAACGCCGCGGAGTGGTTGGGGTGCACCAGGTGTGCCAACTCGTGGACGAGCACCGCGTCGAGCACCCATTCGGGCACCGAGCGCAGTCGGTGGGAGAGCCGAATCTCCCCCGAGTGGAACGAGCAAGAGCCCCAACGCGCCGACTGATTGGTCACCCAACGCACCGACGTCGGGCGGGCCCCGATCCGGTAGCGGTCGCTCAAGGCCACGGCCCGGGTCATGAGCTCGGTGTCGCCAATGGCGGTGCGGAGGGGATGCTTGGCCACCAATCGGTCGACGAGCCAGGCGATCGTCTTCTCCCGGGCCTCCTGGGAGAGGTGGGCAGGCAACGACACGACGATGCGGCCGCCGACCCAGCGGGCTTCGGACGTCTTGCGCCGGCGAGCGCTGATGCGCACCTCGACGTCGGGCCAGCCGGGGGGGGTGGCCCGCGAGGCGTGGGTCGGGCCCTCGTCGTGCCGCGGGCCCTCGATCGGCACTGGCTCACGGGGTTCGAAGGCGTCGCCATCGAAGGCGGTCGGTCCGAGTGCGTCGAAGAGGCTCACCCGGTCATTCTGGCGCAGCCCTGTGACGGGTCGGGGTACCCGCCGCCGACACCCGATCGATTGTCCGGATCAACGCGGCCGTCGTCTCTCCGCAAGGAAGCCTCGGCCTGGCGAAACGGACGTCCCAAGGGGTCGCCACGGCGCAACGGCGCCATAGGGTGAACGCATGCCCAACGACACGGACACCGTCGTACTCGCCAGCCACCCCGTCCGACGGATCGGTTTCGGAGCGATGCAACTTCCCGGCCCCGGGGTGTTCGGACCACCGAAGGACCGAGACCTCGCCCTGGTGATTCTCCGTCGTGCCGTCGATGCCGGCGTCAATCACATTGACACCGCCCAGTTCTATGGCCCCGACGTGGCCAACGAGCTGATCCGCCAGGCACTGCAGCCGTACCCCGACGACCTGGTGCTGGTCTCCAAGGTCGGTGCCGCACGCGGCGCGTCCGGCGAGTGGTTGGGCGCACAACAGCCGGCGGAGTTACGGGCCGGGGTCGAGGCCAACCTGGTGGCACTCGGGCTGGACCAGATCCCCGTGGTCAACTTACGCCGCCACCCTGAATCCGACGTGCCGTTCGCCGACCAGTTGGGGGCGATGATCGCCATGCGTGAGGAGGGTCTCATCGGGAGTATCGGCCTCAGCAACGTGAGTCTGGAGCAGTACCGTGCCGCCCGCGAGCACACCCAGGTTGCATGCGTCCAGAATTCCTACAGCCTGGCTGACCGCTCAGACCAAGCTCTGTTCGATGCGTGCCGTCACGACGCGGTGCCCTATGTCCCGTTCTTCCCGCTGGGCTCGGCCTTCCACCCCGAGAATCCCGTGCTCACTGCGCCGGCGGTGAACGAGACGGCGCGGCGCCTCGATGCCACGCCGGCCCAGGTGGCGTTGGCCTGGTTGTTGGGCCAAGCCCCGACGGTGCTCCTGATTCCCGGGACATCGTCGCTCGACCATCTCGGCGAGAATCTCGCAGCGGGCGACCTCGTTCTCGATCACGTGGCGCTCGAGGCTCTTTCCGGCTGAGCCGGGAGATTTCCTCCGCAACCTGTCTGCACCCTAATTACGAGACTCAATTGTTAGGTTGGGTCCCTATCCGCGGATGAGCGATCGCGCTCTCCGCGAGCAGGTACAGCCCGCGACCTAAATCACGGGACTGATTCTGCATGTGTCGGGCGGCAGTTGTCGAGGAGGCGGAATCGAATGACAGGTCATATGTCGCATGCGTCGTGTGTGGGCGGCCGCGGCGTGACGGACAACCCGGGATCAGCATGACGGGAGGTCGGATCTCTCGACTCTTCCTCGGGGCCGCGCTCGTCGTCGCGGTCGGAACTCTTGGCTTGGCGTCGCTCGCAGGAGCGAGCACACCGGCTCCCCCGGGCACCCCGGTGGGCCCCGACCCTTCTTCCTCCGGTCCGCTCGCGACCAACTTCTGGTTGGCCTCGTCGCAAGGCAACGTGTGGAGCTTCGGCAATGCGGGCTCATACGGATCGGCGGCCGGATTGCCGCTGAGCCACCCGATCGTCGCCATCACGCCCACCCCTGACGGCCAGGGTTACTGGCTGGTGGCCAGCGACGGCGGCGTCTTCACCTACGGCGATGCGACGTTCTACGGTTCGACCGGCGCCATCGCGCTGAACAAACCCATCGTGGCCATGGCTGCCACCCCCGACGGCAAGGGCTACTGGCTGGTGGCCAGCGACGGCGGCATCTTCACCTACGGCGATGCGACGTTCTACGGTTCGACCGGCGCCATCGCGCTGAACAAACCCATCGTCGCCATGGCACCCACTCCGGACGGCCAGGGCTACTGGCTGGTGGCCAGCGACGGCGGCATCTTCACGTTCGGCGACGCGTCCTTTTACGGCTCGACCGGCGCCATCGCGTTGAACAAACCCATCGTCGCCATGGCACCCACTCCGGACGGCCAGGGCTACTGGCTGGTGGCCAGCGACGGCGGCATCTTCACCTTCGGCGATGCCCCCTATGCCGGCTCGTCCGGTTCCGCTCCCGCCGCCGATCCGGCGGAGAAGGTGGTACCGAGCAATTCCGGGAAGGGGTACTGGATCGAGGACCAGGACGGCTCTGTGCAGCCGTTTGGGGATGCCCAGGGGTCGCCACCGGTCATGGCGTTGATGTTCCAACCCGTCACCCCCGGCGACAAGTCGGTGCTGTACGCCTTCTCACAGCTGGGCAAGCCCTACATCTGGGGTGGCAATGGCCCGGTCGGTTACGACTGCTCAGGACTCGCCCTGGCGTCATGGCAGCACGCGGCGGGAATCAGCTTCGCCCGGGTGTCCGATGACCAGTACCACACGGCCGGACAGCCGGTTGCCCCCAGTGCGCTCGCCGCCGGGGACCTCGTCTTCTGGGGCACCAGTCAGACCGATTGGACCACCGTGTACCACACGGCCATCTACGTCGGAGGGGACAAAATAGTGGAGTCAACCGATGGCGGCGTCCAGCTCAACTCGCTGGGACAGTGGGGTCAGGGCGACATCATGCCCGTGGGGCGTCGCCCTTAGCGCACGGCGCGCATCTATCTCGGCGCGGCGAGGACCTTGTTCGGGTCTCGAAGGACGACGGTGCCGGCAATGAGATCATGCAGGCTCTTACGTTCTTTGCTCGTCAACATGAGAATGAGCGAGAGGAGCAGGGTGATGATGCTCAGTATCCCCTCGACGAAACGTCCGGCGATCTCTCGCAGGGCCATCCATCCCCAACCGGCGACGCGCCCCGTTTCGGGGCGCCAACAGCGCATGGCGAGAACCTGAAGGGCGGGGGTCTGCCCCCGGCCCCACACGATGAGGCCCCACACGAGGTAGCCGATGCCCAACGTGATGATGGAGAGGGGAATGCTGAGAAAGAACGCCCCTATTCGGCGCCCCGCGCTTGCAAGTTCCACACCGAAGGGGAGCGCGAGACCGCTGACCGGATCGACGTGCATGCCGGGGGGTGCGGTGGATTGCCTGTACGGTCCTTGCCCATAGTCAGAGAGTGGCGGCGCCTGTGGCGGCGGGGGCGGTGCAGAGGGCGGCGGCATGGGTGGCGGCATGGGTGGCGGCATGGGTGGCGGCATGGGTTCCCCCATCGGGAGAGGGGAAGGTGGGGGAGGTGGAAACGAATCGGGCTGAGAATCGTCCCCGTTCGGGTCCGGAGGCTGGCTCATCGTGCCCTCGTCTCTTGTGACCTCTTCGATGCCGACCGCTGGAGCGTGGCCGGGTTCAATCTACATAGCTTCGACACGCGCTGCTCCGAATGAACCTTTGAGGTCGGATTCAGAAGCATCGGCGTCTCACACGCCCCGTCGTCACCTCCTTCTCGTCGACGCCATGCTGACCACCATCGCCGCACTGGCCGCCTGAGCGTCGCTTCGGTCCGGAGTCAGCCGAGCACCAGCTCGGCCATGGTGCGCAGCGTTGCCAGGTCGCCGTTGACGAGCAGGGTGGTCGCCCGCGACGCGCGCCAGGCCGCGAGATCGTCGCGGATCTTGTCGACCGGGCCAATGAGCGCGATGTCCTCGACCATGGCCGTGGGCACGGCCGCCGCCGCGTCGTCCTTGCGACCATCGAGGTAGGCGTCGCGAATTGCGGTCGCGGCCTCCTCGTAGCCCATCCGGGCGAACACGTCGAAGTGGAAGTTCATCTCCTTGGCTCCCATGCCTCCGATATAGAGCGCGAGATACGGGCGGAATCCGTCCGCCGCCACCTCGGTATCGTCGGCGATGACCGTCGGCGCAAAGGCCAGCACCTCGAAGTCCTCGATCGAACGACGCGCGCCCGGGCGTGCGGAGCCCTCATCGAGTGAGGCCTCGAAGGACGACATCGCCTTGGGCGAGAAGAAGATGGGGAACCAACCGTCGGCGATTTCAGCGGCCAAGGCTACGTTCTTCGGTCCTTCGGCTCCCAGGATGATCGGGATGTCCGCGCGGAGCGGATGCACGATCGACCTGAGGGGCTTTCCCAACCCGGTGCCGCCCGGGTAGGGCAGGGGGTAGTGCGGCCCGTCGTTGGTCACCGGCCGCTCACGCGCCAGGACCTGGCGCACCACGTCGACGTAGGCGCGCGTGCGCGCCAGCGGGGCGGTGAACGGCTGGCCGTACCAACCCTCGACCACCTGCGGGCCCGAGACGCCGAGGCCCAGCACGAACCGCCCACCGGAGAGGTGGTCCATGGTGAGCGCCGCCATGGCCATCGCCGTCGGCGCGCGGGCCGAGAGCTGACAGAGCGAAGTGCCGAGCCGCACCCGCGTGGTGCGTGAGCCCCACCACGCCAGCGGCGTCAGTGCGTCGGAACCGTAGGACTCCGCCGTCCAGACCGAGTCATACCCGAGGCGGTCCGCTTCCATCACCAACTCCAGTGCATTCGATGGCGGCTCCGCCCCCCAATAACCCAACTGGAGCCCGATCTTGAGATCCCTCATCGACCAGCGGCCTCCGTTCTCACACCTTGGCCACTATCTCCTCGGCGAACCACCTGACGGCGGCCAGCCGATCGGACAGAGCCTTGTCGTCGGGCGTGTCCGGATGGACCCGGACGAACATCCAGGGAGCGCAGACGAAATCGGTGACGCCGGCCTCGGCGAAACGACGGAACATGTCGATGTCCGGCCGTTCGTAGAGGGACAGGTAGATGGCGAAGGGGTCGCCGTCCCGGCCGGCCGAGGTCAGTGCGGCCCGCAGCTCACCGAGATGCGTCCACGCTGCCTCTTCGGAGTAGGGCTGCGCGGCGATCCAGCCGTCGCAGAGTGCAGCCGTGCGTCGGAGGGCCACCGGGGAATGCCCCCCGCCGAGGATCGGGATCGGCGCGGTCGGTGCCGGCTCCATCTGGCACGGCGGAACGTCGTAGTGCGTCCCGTGGAACTCGACCCACCCGCCGTGCCAGAGCGCGCGAAGGGCCTGGATCATCTCGGTCAGCCGCGGGCCGCGGGATTCGAACTCCTGGCCGGTCTGGTCGAACTCCTCCTTGCACCATCCGACGCCGACGCCGAGCCGCACCCGATTGTCGGAGAGCACCGCCGCCGTGCCGACGGACTTGGCCACGGTGATCAGATCTCGGACCGGGGGGATGTAGACACCCGTGGTGAAGGTGAGGTGTTCGGTCACGGTGGCCAGCGCCGAGATCACGCACATGGGGTCCGGCCACGGCGTCTCGGGCGCCCAGCCTGGCGCCCCGTCCTCCCGCTGTGAGTACGTGTAACGGGACTCCAGCGCGCGCGGGTTGAAGAGGTGATCCGAGATGTAGATGCCCCCGTACCCCAGTTCATCGCTGGCACGGGCCAGCGGCACGGCCTGGCGCGTGGGCAGGAAGGTGATCGACTGGTGGAAGCGGACCGCTGCGCCGGCCACGCCGCTCAGCCGCTCCGGGGCGGCAGTGGAGTCCCGCCGATGGGCGTCGAGGGAGCGAATGCCACCGGGATGTGCTTCGTGCCGTTGATGAAGTTCGACTGGAGACGCTGCACCTCACCGTCGAGATGAATGTCCGGTATCCGGTCGAGGAGACGGTCGAACATCACCATGATCTCCATGCGGGCGAGATTGGCGCCGAGGCAGAAGTGGGGGCCCCCTCCGCCAAAGGCGATGTGATTGTTGGGTGTTCGCGTGATGTCGAAGGTGTCGGGCTCGATGAACACCCGTTCGTCCCGGTTGGCCGAGATATGCCAGAAGACGACCTTGTCGCCTTCGCGTATCTGCTCGCCTCCGAGCACGTGATCCATGGTGGCGGTGCGCCGGAAGTGCATCACCGGCGTGACGTAGCGCAACATCTCCTCGACGGCGCCCGCCAACAGGCGGCGGTCCTGTCGCAGGAGCTCCCACTGGTCGGGATGATCGAAGAAGGCGGCCATGGCGCCCGACATGAGATTTCGGGTCGTCTCGTTCCCCGCCACAATGAGCAACAAGAAGAAGAGGTCGAGCTCGAGCTCGTCCAGCTTCTCGCCTTCGACCTCGGCCTGGATCAGCACCGAGATCAGATCTTGCCGGGGCGCCAGGCGCCGGCTGGCGGCCAGTTCTTCGGCGTAGCTGTAGACCTGCATGGCGGATTCGCCGGGATCGACGCCTTCCAGCCGGTACTCGGGGTCTTCGGAGCCGACCATGCGGTTCGACCACTCGAAGACCATCCGGCGGTCCTCGGGGGGCACGCCGAGGAGCTCAGCGATGACAAGCAGCGGGAGCTCGGCCGAGATGTCCTCGACGAAGTCGGCCGTGCCCCGCGCGCAGACCGCGTCGATGATGCCGTCCGCATAGCCGACGATCTGCTGTTCGAGGTCGCGTACGAGCTTCGGGGTGAATCCGTGGTTCACCAGCCGCCGGTAGCGGGTGTGCATCGTCGGATCCATATTGAGCATCATCAACTGCTGTTGGGCGAGCGCGTCGGCATCCATGTCGACGAAGAGGGCGGATTGGCGGGCCGAGGAGAAGTGCTCCCAGTCCCGGTTCACCGTCACGCAGTCGTCGTAGCCGGTCACCGTCCAGAAGCCGCCCCGGGCGGAGCCCGGGTCGGGGTGCCAGTACACCGGTGCTTCTCGGCGCAGCTGCCGGAACCAGTGGTGGGGAACGCCGGCGACGAAGTTCTTGCCGTCGATGAGGTCGATGTCCTCCAGCAGCGTGGTGCCCATGTTCCCCCTTCGGGCCGACCACGAAGGGCCGACCGGGCCGTCTCGCCCCGGGCGGGGCAATTTCTAGAACGTGTGTCAGTATCCCCGATCATAGGCCCATCGGTCCGTGGGGTTCCTCTCGGCTCCCGCAGCCGCCCGGTCCGCCGCCCGGCCCACGCGTACCGAGCGTCCCGCGGTGTCGAACCCACCCCGTTGCGCCGAATAGGTACCTGTTACAGTTCCCCGCCGAAGCCCCCACCTGCAGGGACGGCCCCGATCACGCGACAAATGCCGAGGGTGTCGACATGTACCTCGAAGAGAGCCCGCAACAGCAGCAACTCCGGGCTGAACTGCGCGCGTACTACGCCGACCTGCTGACCGACGAGGTGCG
>Ga0307373_10001255_pt1 | contig 47639 bp, 56 predicted proteins | sample OX2MG_FD_202534 | JGI IMG/M metagenome (GOLD analysis project Ga0307373, IMG submission 202534) | Soil microbial communities from Risofladan, Vaasa, Finland - OX-2 | ecosystem: Environmental > Terrestrial > Soil > Coastal area > Acid sulfate soil | place: Finland: Risofladan, Vaasa | collected...
CGAAGGCGAACTGGCCCAGGCTGATCTGGCCCGACCAGCCGGTGAGCACGACCAGGGACACAGCGATGATCCCGTAGATGGCCATGTAGGCGATGAGCGTCCGCTGGGAGTCGGACATGGCCAGGGGGACCAGCACCACCGCCGCCGCGATCCCCGCCATGACCACCCCGCGGCCGATGCGGACCTCGGGCAGCCGGCGCAGGAGGGTGGGGATGGGACGGATCTCCCGCTGGGCCACGTAACTGCCCAGGCCGGCGTCATCGGTGCGGGTCAGCCGGCGGCGTTGGAGCAGGAGGGCCAGGAGAACGACCAGGAACAGGGCCACGTCCACCGTGGTCGCACGCGGATAGGACCAGAACACGGCCTGTTCGAAGACCCCGATCACCAACGAGGCCACGAAGGCGGTGGTCAGGCTCTCCATCCGCCCGATGACCGCCGCCGCCAGCGGGGCCAGCAGGCCTTCCGGGCCGGCCAGCGCCCCCAGCTGGGGACCCAGGATCGGGCTCGACAGCATGGCCCCGATCCCGGACAGGCCGGCGGCCAGCATCCAGGTCAGGCTGGACAGGCGCATCACCGGTATGCCGAGCAGCTGCGCCCTCTCGGTGGAGTCGGCCGCCCCCCGGATGGCGATGCCGAAGTCGGTGCGGGTGAAGAACCAGGCCAGGGCGATGAGCACCACCGGGATGACCACCATGGCCACCACGTGATTGCCGTTGAAGACGATGGGGCCCACGTCGAAGTGGAAGCTAAAGGGAGTGGTGAAGGTGGTGGTCGGGCCCAGTTGGCTGAACAGCTTGGGGACCACCAGCTCCAGGGCGCCCAGGATCTGAGCCACTCCGATGGTCGCCACCGTGACGATGAGGCGGGGGGCGGCAAAGAGCCGGCGCATGACCGACAGGTCGACCAGAAGCCCGGTGAGGAGGGCCACGGCCAGCCCGACGGGCAGGGCGGCGAAGTACGGCAGATGCGAGCCGGTCACCATCACCACCGCCACCGCCGCCGACAGGCCGCCGATCTCGGCCTGGGCGAAGTTGATGATGCGGGCGGAGCGGTAGACGATGACCAGGCCCATGGCCGTCAGCGAGGACAGCCCCCCCAGCACCAGGCCGAGCAGCACGACCCCGAAGGGGAGGCCGTCGGGCAGGAGGGCTCCGGCCAGGGCCCCGACCACCACGACCAGGACGGCGCCCGCCGCCCAGGCCGCTGGTCCCCCGCGGCGGGCCCGCTCCAGGACCGAGCCGACCGCCGCTTCGGCGGTCGCCCTCATTCGGTCACGGGCGGGACCCTGGTTCCATCGTCCCCTCGCTCCTGGTCCCGGCGGCTTCGGCCAGCCGGTTGGCGATCAGATCCTGCATCGACCAGGACGGCTTCAGCTTGGCCACCATCCCGGTCTGGACCATGACCACCCGGCCCACCATGATCAGCTCCTCGGGCAGGCTCACCAGCGGGTCGGCCCGGGCCGCCGACATGAGCCGGGCCCAGGCTTCCTCCCGGTCGTCCTCGGTCGCCCCGGAATCGAACAGGCTGGCCCAGGCCACCAGGGAGGACAGGTCCCCCGACCGGGTCTTGAACCCGAGGGCGTCGAGGGCGCCGACCGAGCGGGCGATGTCACCTTCCACGCCGGCGGCGTACAGCTCGCAGAGGGCCAGGCGGGTCGGATCGGACAGGGCCACGCAGGCGCCGAAGTCCACGATGCCGAGGCGCGGCCCGGGCTGGAGGAGGAAGTTGCCCGGATGGGGGTCCGCGTGCACGAACCCGTCCACCAGAATCTGCTTGAGAAAGGCGTCGACCAAGAGGCGCACCGCCTCCTCACAGGTGTCGCGGTCCGAATCGCGCAGGGCCTGGCCCAGATTGCGCCCCTCCACCCAGTCCATGACCAGGACCCGCGGCCCGGACAGGTGGCGATGCACGACCGGCACCTCGATGCCCGCCGTCCCGGCGAAATTGGCCCCGAAGGTCTCGATGTTGTCCGCCTCATTGGCGTAGTCGAGTTCGGACAGGATCACCCGCTCCAGCTCCCCGGCGATGGTGGACAGATCGAACCCCTTCACCACCCGGCCCAAAAGGCCCAGGAGACGGCGGGTATCGGCCGTCTCCCGAGGGACGATCTCGGCCACCCCCGGGTACTGGACCTTGACCGCCACCGTCCGGCCGTCCCGCAGCACGGCCCGGTGGACCTGGGCCAGGGAGGCGGCCGAGGCGGCCGGATCGAAGTGGCTGAAGACATCCTGCGTTGGGCCCAGCTCCCGTTCCACCACTCGGCGCACGGCGGCGACGGGAGCGGGCGGGACCCGGTCCTGGAGCTTGGACAGCTCCCGGATGTAGGCCTCGGGCAGCAGATCCGGCCGGGCCGAGACGAACTGGCCGAACTTCAAGAACCCGCCCCGGAGCTTCACCGCGGTGCGGTAGATGTCCCGGGCCCCGGCCTCGTTGGCCCAGTCCAGGCTGGGCCGCACCGAAGCTGGCAGCTTGCCCGCCCCATAGCGGGCCGCCACCCGGGCCGCCGTTCCGTAGATGGCCGCCCGCCGGCTGTTGGGCGAGCCGGGCAGCCGCCAGCTCGCCTCCTCCAAGTGGGCCATCACCCCACCAGGCTGACGGGCAGGGAGGCCAGACCCCGCAGCACGAAGTGCGCTCGGTAGGCAGGGTCGTCCTGGGCCAGGACGAGGTCGGGGAAGCGCGCCACCAGCCGGCCCAGGGCCTCCTGGCCCTCCAGCCGGGCCAGGGGCGCCCCCAGGCAGTGGTGCATGCCGTGGCCGAAGGAGACGTGCCCGGGCACTCCCCGGCGCAGGATCAGGGCTCCGGGGTCGTCCATGTAGTCAGGATCCCGGTTGGCGGCGGCCAGGCCGCATACCACCGAGTCACCGGGTTGGAGCACGAGACCACTTATCTCAGTGGTGGCCATGGCCGTTCGGGCCGTGACCTGGACCGGGGCGTCGTAGCGCAGCAGTTCCTCCACCGCTGGCACGGCCAGGCTCGGATCCTGGCGCCAGGCCGCCATCTGGTCGGGGTGGCGCAGCAGGGCGAGCGAACCGTTGCCGATCAGATTGGTGGTCGTCTCATGGCCGGCTATGAACAACAGGATGATCATGGCGAACAGTTCGGGCCGGGACAGGCTCTCGCCCTCCTCCTCGGCGGCTATCAACCGGCTGAGCAGGTCATCGGTGGGCCGGTCCCGGCGCTCTTCCACCAGGGCGGCGAAGTACTGGACGAAGCCGACCACCGCCGGCAGGGCCTGGTCCATAGCATCGGGGCCGGCGTCGCGGTCGAGGACCCGGGCGATGGCGGTAGACCACGGCTTGAACTGATCCCAGTCCTGGGCCGGGACCCCCAGGAGGTCGCATATGACCATGACCGGCAGGGGCTCGGCCAGGCCCGCCATCAGGTCGGCCTCCCCTCCGGCCTCCCCTCCGGATTCCTCGACCCGATCCAACAGCCCGTCCACCAGTTCGGCCACGCGCGGGCGCAGGCCCTCCACGGCCCGGGGGGTGAAGGCCCGGTTGGCCAGCCGGCGCAGGCGGGTGTGGTCGGGCGGATCGGCCAGCAGCATCAGCGCCAGGGTGCCGTCGGCCAGGAACGGGATGCTGCGCAGGCTCCCCATCCGCTCGTCCTCCCGGCGGTGGGCGGGGTTGCTGGACAGCTTGGGATCGCGAAGCGCGCTCAACACATCGGCGTGGCGGGTGAGGAACCAGGAGCCCTCGGCTTCGGGGATAACGGCCGAGTCCCGCATTCGGTCGTAGACGGGATAGGGGTTGCGCAGGAAGGCCAGATCGGACGGGTCGAAGCCCAGCCCGGCGGCGGACACGGATGGGTCTACGCCCAGTCTCGCGGCGGACACGGCCCGGTCGGCGTCGGTGCTCAATGCGTCTCCTCCCGCGCTTCCTCAGGCACCTCCGGCGCCTGGTTGGTCAATACCCCGATGAGTCCGTGCCAGACCAGATCGGTCAGGTTGGTCACCGCTTGGCTTCTCCCCATGCGGCCCTGCTCACTTATCCAGGCCTCGGCGCCCATCTGCACCGATCCGGTTATGGCGTAGCCGAGCAGCATGGTGGCCCGGGCCTCGATGCCGGCCAACTGGAGGGACTCCCGCAGGATCCGGCTCACCTCATCGGCCATACCCGTGAGGAACCCGGAGACGAGCTTCTGGCCGGCCGGGTCGGCGGCGGGCAGGCGGGTGGCCAGGAAGCGGTAGAGCTGGACATTGGCCTCGGTGTAGCGCAGGTAGGCGTCGATGCCCTCCTCCAGGGTGGCCCGGCCGGCCGGGCGCTGGGCCATGGCCTGGCGCAGTTCACCCAACAGGCCGGTGGCGTAGCGCACGGCCAGGGCCTCGTACAGGCCGGACCGATCACCGAAGTAGCGGTACAGAACCGGCTTGGTGATCCCGGCCCGGGCCGCCATTTCGGCCATGGTCACCGCTTCCCCCTGGTCCCGGACGGCTGCCTCAGCCGCATCCAGCAGAACCTCGGCTCGGTCCCGGCGCCGGGCCTCGCGCTCGGCGGCCGGGGGCCGGCCCACCACGGCCGGGCGCAGGCGCGGCCGAATTCGAGAGTCGATCCGCCCCGGCACAGCCCGAACTGTAACCCGGGGATACGGTTTGATGCCAGGCGGCCCTTCTCTCTCGACCCCACGACAGGATCGGTGACCACTCAGAGCGGCATATCCATGACGTTAAGTAGTGACAAACCGCCCGTCTCGGGCTAATCTTTGCTTATCAGCTTGAACCCCGCTGAGCCCGGCCGGGTCCAACGAAGGAGGCGGCCACCGATGAGTCAGGCACGCATGACGGGCCAGCCCCGGATACTGGTGGTGGAGGATGACGAGTCGGTTCGTCGCTTTCTGGCCACTTTGATCTCGACCGGCGGTTACCGCGCCGTGGAGGCGGCCGACGGGCCCGCCGCCCTGGAGAGCCTGGCTCGGGAGGAGATCGACCTGGTCCTCCTGGACCTCGGGATGGCCGGGATGAGCGGCCTCGACGTGCTCCGCCGGATCCGCTCCGACCCCGGTACCGCCCAGCTCCCCGTCATCATCGTCACCGGAGCCGACCAGCTCGATGACCGCGTGTCCGGCCTCGACACTGGAGCCAGCGACTACATCACCAAGCCCTTCGAGCCCGAGGAGCTGCTGGCTCGGGTCCGGGCCCAGTTCCGCCAGCAGGAGTCCTGGACCGAGACGGTCGCCGACCTTCTCGATGAGCGAGCTCGGCTGCTGCGCCATCTGGGCCAGGCCGCCGGGCGGAGCGGACCCGAGGCCACCGCCGCCGGTCTGTGCGAGGGCCTCATGGATCTGGACGGGGTGGCCGGCGCCGCCCTGGTCTGGTTCGACCACGGGCGGGCCGTACCTCTCGGCACCGCCGGTGACGTGCCTGGCGTCATCCGGGCCGGCCAGGCCCTGTCGGGAGCCGTGGGCCGCTACCTCGAGGTGAAAGCCAGCCTCGGCCCGTGGATCGAGATGGCCGACCACGCCGGCGCCGAGTCCGACCGGCCCGGACTGCTGATGGCCGCCGAAGCCATGGCCTGTGCTCCCCTCGGCGCCCGCCGCAGCTGCATCGGCGTCCTCTTGGTGGCCATCGACGCCGACTCATCCATGCGCACGGCCCGCAGCGTCCTTTCGGCCGCCATCGACTTTGCCGGGGCGGGCGAGGAGATGCTGCGGTCGGCGTTGAGCAGCGATCCGGCCCGTCAGGCCGCCCAGCTGCAGATCTCCTCCCTCCTGACCGACGGCAGCTTCCGGGCGCACTACCAGCCGATCGTCCGCCTGGCTGATAATTCGGTGGTGGGTCATGAAGCCCTCACCCGCTTCGATGACGGGACCGATCCCGAGTCGCGCTTCGCCCAGGCCAGCGCGGTGGGGCTCGGGCTCCGACTGGAGGAGTCCACCATGGCCCGCTCCATCCAGTCCTCTGCAGCCCTTCCTCCCGACACCTGGTTGGGTCTCAACGTCTCCCCCGAGATGATCATGACCACCCAGTCCATCCTCCCTCTCATCGACGCCGCCGACCGGCCTCTGGTGCTGGAGCTGTCCGAGCACGAGCCGGTCAGCGACTACAGCGCCCTGCGGGCTGCCTTCGACCGGATGGGCGGAGAGGTGCTCCTATCCGTCGATGACGCCGGGGCCGGCTTCGCCTCCCTGCGCCACGTGCTCATCCTCAATCCCGCCTTCATGAAGCTGGACCGGTCATGGGTCCACGGCATCGAGGACGACCCGGCCAAGATGGCCCTGGTAGCCGGACTGCAGAGCTACGCGGCCAAGACCGGATGTCGGGTCATAGCCGAGGGCATCGAGACCGAAGCCGAACTGGACGCAGTCCGGGAGTTGGGCGTCGACCTTGGCCAGGGTTATCTCCTGGGCCGGCCCGAACCGCTGGCGCCCGAACCGCTGGCGGGCGAGGCACGCCATTCAGCTTGAGCGAGGCCGTTCAGTTTGGGCTAAGCGTCCTCTTTGATCAGCGTCCGCAGGTCGGACTCGAGCTCCGGGGTCACCACGGTGTCGTGGGCCTCGGCGGCATGCGGCCTGACCTGGGCCAGGATCTCTTCCGCGGTAGAGCCGTGGACGATGGCATCACAATCGAAGCCGGCATCCCGGCAGTGCAACACTTTCATCGCTGACACCTCCTCACCGGCCGATAGTACCCTCCGCCGGTGGCGGACAACCCGAGCTGTCAGAAGCGGTTCAGCACGCCCTGCTGCCGAGCAACCTCCCCCGACATCCCGGGATGGTCGTTCGCCACGTTGTACCAACCCGCCGGGGCCGATCTGCTGGTCGGTGGTGACTTCTACGACTGGTATCGCCGTCCCATCGGTGGGGTGGCCCTCCTGGTCGGGGACGTGTCGGGCAAGGGCTCCCTGGCCGCCGCCCTCGGCATGTCCATCCGCAAGGGGCTAAAGGCCCTCGCCTATGCCGGCCTGGAGATCGAGGACGCCATCACCGTGTTGGAGGTGGCATTGGAGGAGGAGCTGGTCTCCACCCTGGTGTCGTTCTGTTACATCGAGCTCGACGCCGGCGCGGACATACGGCTGGTGTCGGTGGGCCATCCCCCGCCGTGGCTGATCCGAACCGGACGGGCCCGGGAGATCGACCTGTATCCCAACCCGCTCTTCGGGCTGCGCGACACCATCGTGGAGAGGCCGCGGGCCCAATCCACCACCGTGTCGGTGGCCGAAGGGGATCTCGTCCTGATCTTCTCCGACGACCTGACCGAGGCGCGCCTGCCCGACGGACGCCAGTTCGGGGAGGGGGCCCTCCAGTCGATGCTGGCCGAGGTGGCACCGGGCACCCGTCCCTGGGAGCTCGCCCTCAATTTGAGCACAAGCCTCGACACCGCCGTCGAGCCCCTGCGTGACGATCTGGTGGTGCTCGTACTCGGCCGGGACGGGGCCGCGGCCGAACGGAACGGGACCGCGGCCCGCCCGAACTGACCGGGCTCAGCGATCTTCAGCCGACGCCGGCCCGGCCTGGTCGTAGCGTCCTGTCCGATGGCCTCTCCCTACGTCATCGACTACACCGGATCGTTCCTGTTCCCGGTCCCGCCCGAAGCGCTGTGGTCCGCCATCGAGGACATGGGGCATTTCGAAGGCTGGTGGGGGTGGCTGTCCGAGTTCCAACTCGAAGGTGACGGGCTTCGCGCCGGGTCCGTGTTGCGAGGCGTGGTGTCTCCTCCGGTTCCCTACCGGATGACCGTCCGAGTGGAGTTGGAACGCTGTGACCAACTCCGCCTGATCGAAGCGACCGTACACGGGGATCTGGAAGGCCCGGCTCGCCTGGTGTTAGAGCCCCACCCCGAGGGCACCCGCGCCGATGTCTCGTGGCGCATCGAGATGACCGAACGGCGCATGAGGCTGGCCGCCCTCCTCACCGGCCCGCTCCTGCGGTGGGGTCACGATCGGGTGGTGGAGACAACCGTCCGGGCCTTCCGTCGCCAGCTGGCTCAGAAGTAGGCGCGCTCGCTGCCTGGTCGATCCGAGTCCCGGGGACGCCTCGGTCACCAGCGGGCTAGGACCACGGCGGCGGCCAGGAACGCCATAGCCCAGGACAGGGCCCGCAGAGCGCGCTCCAATGGATCGAGGAGCAGGGCGTGGTCGATCCGGAGGAATGTGCCGTCGGACTGGGCCAAGCTGCCCTCCACCCCGACGGTGCGTCGGCGCAGCATCCGGGCCGGCGTGCTGAGGCTGCGCTGGGCAAAAGACAAACCAAACGCACCGACGGACCCGGCTATGGCGGCCCAACCCAGTCGGCCGGTCTGGGCCACGTAAGCGGTGATCACCGGAAAGGAACCCCAAGCGAGGGCAAACCCGACATCGGTGTGGACCACCCCACCGAAGACCTCGGCGTTGTAGGCCACGACCAACAAGGGGCCGATCACCATGAACGGGATCAGGACCCAGCCCAATTCGATCACCCCGACTACGCCCAGGCCCAGGGCCACCACCAGTCCCCCGGCCGCGGCGACCATGAGCGCCGTGCGGGAGATAGTCGTGCCCAGGGGTCGGCTGCTGACCTCATCGATGGCGTGGGCGCTGACACCGACCGCGGCCAAAAAAGCCAGGAGGGTGGCCCCGAGCCTCACCACATCCAAGCGGGGAGCCAGACCGGCGCCGATGGCCACGTAGGAGAGGTGCCACACCGTGTAGGGAGGGTGCAGCAGGCTCCACCAGTCGCGCCATCCCCCCGGGGCGGCGGCATAGAAGGCCGGCCTCCGCTCAGCCATCGGCTTTGCGTCCCCACATGACCACGCCGCCCCCCAGGCTCATCCGCCTGACCCCGACATCGACCAGCCCGGCTGCTTCCCACGCCGTCACCGTCCACTCCAACGGGTAGCGCCGGTAGTGGCCGCTAATGTTGGGCCCGAGGAACCTCCCGACCCTGTACCACTCGGTGCCTCCCGTGATCATCCCGGCGGCGGGCAGGACGAATCTGGTGTAGAGCCACCACCAGAACCGCCAGAAGGGGCTGGGCGGGACACTGAACTCCAGGCTGGCGACGCGGCCGCCGGGACGCAAGACCCGGGCCAGTTCCTTCAGGGTGTCGGCGGGATCGGCCACATAGCGCAGCAGGTAGCTGAAGGTGAGCCCGTCGAAGGACTCATCCGGGAAGGGCAGCTGCTCGGCCCGGCCCACCGCCAGCTGGACACTTGCCTCGGCCCCAGCCTGCCTGACGTTCTGGGCGCCACGGCGAAGCATGGCCTCGGTCAGGTCGACGCCTATCACGCCGCCACCCCCGGCGGCGGTCAGCTCCAGGGCTATCCCCGCCGTCCCGGACGCCACATCCAGATGGAGGGGGACCCGGCCGGGACGGGAAGCACCCGGCAGAGGGACCTGGCCCGCCTCCACTTCCAGGACCCGCCTGACCGCTTCGGACCTCCAGCGGCCGTTCTGCCCGAACGAGAGGAGTTCGGCCAACCCGTCGTAGCGCGGTCCGAGACCATCGAAGAGCGACCGGGTGAATCGGTTCGGATCGGTGCCGGCCACGATCTATGCCCCCGCGGCGGTGCGGGCCTGAACTGCCGCCGCCAACCTGGGTAGAGCTTGATCGGGGAAGGGAGCCACGGCGCTCACGTTGATCTCGCTCAGGACGTAGGTGTCCTGGCCGGCCCCGGTCTTGGGACCGAAGAGGAAGTCGGCATCCCATAGGACGGGAAGGGAGGCAGCATCCAGCTCGACCCGCGACAGCAGGCCCGGCACCCACTCGTCCTCCATGAACCGGCGCAGGTTGGCGAAGACGACCTCCTCCGGCCCATACATGGTCTTGGCCGCCGGTAGTCCGAAGACCCGCTCGGGCGGGACGGCGGCCGCGCCCCCAGCGGCCAGCTCGCCCGGTGAGCGCCCGGCGGGGTACTGACGGGAGAAACCGACCACCTCGTCACCCACCAGGTAGCAGCGGATCAGCCCCTCGGTGATGCGGGCCTGGAAGGCCTGGTCGATGAGTCGGCCCTGACCGTCAGAGTATCCGAAGTACTTGGCGCAGCGGTCCATGAAGGAGCCCAAGGACACTTCCTCCACCGTGTCATCCCGGGCCCGGGCCGACTGGACCCGGACCAACGCTTCCCGGCCCGGCACCGGACCGGGACCGGTGGCCAGCTGAACCTTCCAGACGCCGATACCCCCGTTACCCCGGTACTGCTTGATCACCCGGGCCTCCCCCACGGTCAGCCGGCCGGGGAACGTGTCTTCGAATTCCTCCCGGCTGGAGTAGAGGTAGGTCTCCGAGCCCCACCCGAGCTCCCGGGTGCGGTACAGAACCTCCTTGGTTCCCATCTTCAAGATCACATCGGGATGGGCCGAGACCCATGCCCCGGCCGCCGCTACGTCCCGGAGGATGTCATCCAGTTGCGAGCGGTCCCCTTTATCGGTCACCGGATCCACCCAGACCAGTACCCCTCGGACCCCGTGGAGCGCTCGGCGGAACTCCTCGGCTACCGACTCGGCGTAAACGGCGGGCTCGGGGGTCAGCCCGACACGTCTGAGGGCCTCGGCCACCGGGGCCAGGCGGGAGTTCTCGATGAGCGCCGAAGCCCGCGCCATCTGGTCGCCTCGGTAGACCAGGGCCACCCGTTCGGACCTTCCTGTGGCCATGCCGCCTCCTCCGGGTCCAGATGGTGGGTTGTGACCTTATCTACGTGCCGGCGTCAGTGGCCTCGGCCCTGCCGCCATTCACGCGTTCTTGATAGGACGGCCTCGGCCTCTAGAACAATCTCCTCCACGATGGCGGCGGCAGCCTGGCGTGATCGGACCGAACCGACCGACTGGCCCGCGTACAGCGCCTTTGCCTCGATGGGACCCACGGTGTCGGTGGATGGCCAGTCCGGGCTCCATGACTGCGCTTCTCCCCTGGCTTGCCCTGCGGCCACGGCCGATTTGAGCACCCGGTGGGGGGCGTCGGGCCACCCCAGCCCGAACGCCGTCGTCAGGACGGTGTCATCGGCGCCGGAACGGATCAGGGCGTCCACGTAGTCGTGGTGGGCGCCACACTCAGTGGCGGCGATGAATCGGGTCCCGATCCGCACAGCGTCTGCTCCCGCCACCAGCGCCGCGGCCATAGCCCGGCCCGAGCCGATACCGCCAGCCGCGACCAACGGAAGCTCGACCGACTCTCGGACCTCTTCCACCAGAGCCATGAGCCCGACAGTCCCGCGCACGTGCCCGCCGGCCTCGATCCCCTGGGCCACGATCAGATCACAGCCGGCATCGGCAGCGGCTGCGGCCTCCTCGGTCGAACCGACCTGCCACCCGGCCAGGGCCCCTCCTTCATGCACGGAGGCCACCAGACCTGCATCCGGGCTTCCCCAGAAGAACTCGACGTAGGGACTGCGAGCCGCGGCATCCTCGACGGCCGGCCGGTCCAGGAAGGGGACCAGGAAGTTGACACCTACGGCCAACCCCGCGGGAACGGTGTCCAGTTGGGCGGCCAGAGCCCGGGCGCCACCAGCCCCGCTGAGCATCCCCAGGCCCCCGGCCCGGGCCACAGCCACGGCCAGATCGGAAGAGGCCAGCCCACCCATACCCGCCTGCTGCATGGGGTGGCGGCAACCCAGAAGCTCGGTGAAGGGCGTCTTGATCGTCACCTTCCTATCCTTCCCCAACGAGGCCCCGATCGGGCGCCGAACACGCTCCGCCAGGTCCAGAGCCTCCCTTCGGTCGGCAGCCGCAGGCACCACCAGGAACTCCTTCCACCCCATCTTGCCACCGCGTCGCTGGAGCGGATGCAGTCCCGGAGGGTGCCGCCGCCCACGTAGACTCTGTGCGAGCATCCGACCGTTGCCCCTGCCAGTCAGGGTGTCCGTCGTGGCCTCCGAGTGCGGCACAACGACGTGCGCTCGTCATCCACATGATTCAGGATGTCATCCCGGCATCGATGCCCGACCACCTGTTTCCGCCGAGTGCCCCGTGAGTTGTTCCGCGGCCGGGCTCCAATAGGTGATCCGACGTTGACGTTCTATTAACCGTTGAACTGCTGCCTGCCCAGGGGTCCAACTCCCCGCTCAAGTCCCCCGCCAGGTCCATCTGCGTCGGCTGTCTCGGCCGCGCCGTCCCCGGCTACCGGCCCTCGACTCTCGGCCTACTCTCCGACCGCCGCGTCAGAAGGCGCGAGGGGTGCGCAAGCGAGCGCCACCAGAGCTGCGCGCCGGCTTGACAGGTCGCGCATCCGACAGTTCGGCGGCGCCGCCAGGTGGAGGCCGGCGTCGGTCAACTCCGGTCAGCCTCGAGCACACGATGCGCCGAGAGCACGATCCCGGGCGCTCCACCCGGGCGCGTCGCCCTCTGGCCAGTAATCACCGGTGCGGGGCTCCTGGGTGTATCCGACAGGGGCGGGACGCCCGGCTCAGGCAGCCGTAGGTGCGCATTCCTCCGTGCTACATCCGCCGACCAGCGTCCAGGTACCGGGCCGGATCGGCGTCGAACGCTTCGGCGCAACCCGGCGCGCAGAAGAAATAGTTCCGCCCGTCATAACTGCGCACGGCTGCGGCCGTAGCGGGATCAACGCTCATCCCGCAGACTGGATCAGTGACCATGGGTGATTCCCCCATCTCTTCGGTGTCTGTGTGGCCGGCGCCGCCAGGACCGGCATAGCGGTCCGGATTGGCGTCGAAGCGCTCGGCGCAGTGGTCCGAACAGAACCAGTAGCTCTTCCCGTGGTGGGTCCGGTTAGCTGGAGCGGTGGCGGTGCGGACCTGCATACCGCAGATGGGGTCGATGGCGTAACCGGACCCACCGCCGAGGCGCTCCTGGTTGCGATACAGCCGGTACAAGCCGGCGAAGACCCCCAGGAAGATGATGTTGAGAAAGCTCGTGTAGTTCCAGTGGAAGGCCGTGGATACGATCTGGGTGGGCCGGTGGTGGGGTACGAGGTCGGTCCCGGAGAAGATCCCCTGGACGATGAGGCCCGCTCCGGCCATGACGGCCCAGAACAGTCCCACCAGGCGAAGCGTTAGCGCCCCGCCGTAGTAGCGGCGGTAGATGAGCACGAGAGGGGCGGCAATGAGATCGGCGAAGATGAAGCTGATCACCCCGCCAAAGCCAATCCCGCCCTTCCAGAGCGCCGCGGCCATAGGAACGTTTCCGATCGAGCAGACGAAGGACAAGAAGGCGATGATCGGGCCGACCAGGGCATTCTCAACGGATGTCCACACTCCGTGTCCGTGGATGAACACGGCGTTCCACAGCCAGTTCGGCACGAGCGTGGCCAGGAGCCCGGCCACCACGTAGCCGATAGCCATCTCTTTCCGCAGCATGGTCAGATCGGCCATGGTGTAAGCCGCCGCGTCCGCCCAGGCGGCGCGCGAGCCGAGCTTCTGGTGCCAGGGCTGGCGGTCCTGGCTGACCCCACTCATGGCGGCGTGGTCGTGACCGCTGGCCGCCGAAGCGGTGAGCCGCTCTCGAGCTGCCTCGACCATGCCCGAGCGCACTACCAACCCGCCCAAGAGTGCCAGCATGACGATCATGATCGGGCCACCGAGGAACTCGGCGGCCATGAACTGCCAGCCCATCAGGATGACCAACACGATGCCGAGCTCAATCACCAAGTTGGTGGAGGCGAACATGAACACCATGGCCGAGGTGAAATCGGCACCCTTCTGGAACAGCGACTTGGCCATGGCCGAGGCCGCGTAGGAACAGGACGACGAGACCATCCCGAACCCGCTGGCCCTGACCACGGCTGCCGGACGATGGTTGCCCAGCGAGCGCTCCATCTGCTCACGTGATACGAAGGCCTGGACGGCTCCCGACAGGCCGAAACCGAGCACGAGCGGCCAGAGGGTCTCCCAGAACATGAAGAATCCCTCGCGAAGGGATCGCCCTATGTCGCCAAAGGCTCCCACCACGGTGGCGCCGAGGAGCCCGTCAACCATGGTCCGCGCTCATGAACGGACCAGACGCTCGATGGCCTCCCGGGCTTCCACGACCTTGGCATCGGCGTCGGGCCCGCCCAGGGCGACAGCCTCGCGTACGCAGCCCTCGAGGTGATCACCGAGCAGGACGAGAGCCACCGACTCCAACGCCCGGCTGGCGGCGGAGATCTGGGTGAGCACGTCGATGCAGTAGGCGTCTTGGCTCACCATGCGCTGCAAGCCCCTGACTTGGCCCTCGATGCGCCGGAGCCGGCGCAGAACCAGGTCCTTGTCATCGGTGTAGCCCGCCATTCGAGCCTCCTCCGCGCCAAGCGTATACCCCCACTGGGTATCCGCCGACTGACCATATTGAGAGCCGGTGGTGACCTTCGGCCCTGGCGATCGGGCCCCCGTCGGGTCACGCTGTACTCATCCGGTCGCCCGGGCGGGTCAGCGGCCGCCTCGGAGGTGGTCAAGACATGATGTGGTACTGGAGCAACGGGGGGTCGCACTGGTGGGCCTGGTTGTTCTCTGGCGTCGGAATGATTGTGTTCTGGGGCCTGGTCATCTGGCTGATCGCCAGCCTGGCGCGGTGGAACAGCCCTCGGCGGGGATCGGCTCCCGGCCCCGATACCGAGACCCCTGAGGCACTCCTACAGCGGCGCTTTGCCGCTGGCGAGATCGATGCGGACGAGTACCCACCGTGGCCACGCAAATCGAGGCGCACGCAGCGGTAACGGTCCTCGAGTAAGGGTATGACCGGGTCCCAGGACGCCAGGTCTTCGGTGATGCCATGTACGAAGATCAGCGGGTCCCCGGTGCCAGACTCCTCCCAGTTGATCATCACCAGGAGCCTCTCACGAATGCTCCAGCAAGGCCGTGGCCAGCGGCTCGAGTACCCCAGGGTCCAAGGGGGGCCGGAGATAGACAATGGCCAGCTCGACGCCGACCTCGGCTAGTGCGGCAGCCTGCTCGGCGGTGGCATGGGGATCGCCGGCAAATATGACGTGGCTGGAGAGGAGGACCTCTTTCGGGTCGCGGCCGAGGTCCGCGCAGTGCTGATGCAGGATGTCGCGCTTGCGAGCGAACTCCTCCGGTGTGCCGCCCAGGAAGTTCCAGTGCTGGGCGAATCGGGCGGCGGTGCGTAGCGTCCTTCTCTCACCGCTCCCGCCGATGCAGATCGGCGGGTGGGGCCGCTGGAGCGGCTTGGGTTCGTTGCGGGCATCGGTGAGTTGGTAGTAGTGACCTCTGAAGGTCGTCGTCTCGTGCGTCAGTAGCCCGACGATAACCTCGCAAGCCTCCTCGAGGCGGTCGCTGCGCTGGGTCGGCGTGCCGAGCTCGATCCCGTAGGCCCCCGACTCCTCCTGGTTCCATCCGGCCCCGATGCCGAGCTCCAGACGACCCCCGGAGACGATGTCGAGAGTGGTTGCCATGTTGGCGAGGATGGCCGGGTGGCGATAATGGATGCCGGTCACCAGAGTCCCCATGCGCAGGCGGGTCGTCGCCTGCGCCAGCGCCGTTAGGGTGGTCCAGCCCTCCATGCACGGTCCGGTGCTGTCAGAAAAGATCGGGTAGAAGTGATCGAAGGTCCAGCCGGACTCGAACAGCTCGATGCCGTCGGCCTCCTTCCATACGGCGAGCATGTCGATCCAGGTCGTATCCTGCGGTGAGGTCTTGAAGGCGAAGCGCATAGCCCCAGGCTACGTCCAGCCTGTGCACAGCCCCCTCTCGGCCGTGACTTTGAGGTATCCGGCCGAGCCGGGCCGGCTGTCCAAGCGCTCCCAGGGCTCGCCGCCAGGCGGCTGGACAACGATTCGTCGCCCGCAGTCTTGATCGAGCAGAGGATCGCCGAGCTCGAACTGCGCTACGGCTCTTGATCTCCGATCTGTGCCCCCGAGGGACACCCGAGCTCTCCGCGACTGGCGATAGCGGCCCGTCCGACTGACCAGGTCTGGCAGCGGGTACATCTGTGGATCGTCACCGCGGGAACACAGTCGTTCAGAGCCCCAAGCGTTCCGAACGCCGTTCAGACCGCCCGAACTACGAGGTGCGGACGGCTGACACACCAGCGTCCCTACAGAGGTCGCCCAAGACCACAGAGAGATCGAGCACCTATCCCGTCCCAGTCCCGGCGTGTTGCACCCCCCGTAGGAGGTCAGTGAGCCTGGCCATCAAGGCCCGCTGTCGTGATCGAATCATCGGGGAAGCTTCGGCGACGACGTTCGTCGCACACCGAGATCGAGTACTCCGCATAGAAGGTCTCTCTCCCCCTTCGCTGGGCGGCGCGGTGCTCGGGGTCGTCTCGCCAGGCTTCCTGATGCTCGGTGGTGTCGAAGACAATGATCGAGATGCGCTCGCCGTCATCGGCAGTGAAGGTCTTGAAGTCGATGAATCCGGGCATGGCGCGGGCCCGAGTCTCCATGCGGATGGCCAACTCGCTGTATCCATTGGCCTCGGCGTCCGGCCGGAGGCGGGAACGAAAGGCGGTGATGATCGGCTGGATGGCGCCAGGATCCATCCCTCCAGCTTGCCCGATGAGGCTGCCAGTCAGGTGGGTCGCCCCAACCCGGCGTGGGAGGACACCCCGGCCTGGGCCCGAGGCGACCGCCGGGCGGTCGTATTCGGGTTCGTGATCGACCATCCCGACGGCGCTATCGTCGTTGACACCGGGGTGGGGCGGGGCAACGACTTCATCGATCGGGCCTACTTGCCCACGGTGTGGGACCTCGACGAAGTCCTGGCCAAAGCCGGGATCGACCCCACCTCGGTGGCGGCGGTGGTGAACAGCCATCTTCATTTCGACCACTGCGGTCAGAACCCGACCTATTACGGAACCACGGTCCCGGTCTTCGTCCAGGCGGATGAGGTGGCATCGGCCCGAGAGCCGTACTACACGGTCACCGAGTGGGCTGAGATTCCCCCCGCCCAGCTGCGGGCGGTCCGGGGCGACGAGGTCATCGCCGAAGGAGTCCGAATCCTTTCCACCCCCGGGCATACCCGGGGCCACCAGTCGGTGGTCGTGGAAGCCGGCGATGGGATCGTAGTGCTGGCCGCCCAAGCCGTCTGGGACATCGCTGAGTTCCGCCGGGAGGAGGCCACCACCGCGAACGTCGATGCTGAGGACCTGAGAGACGCGGCCGTGGCCTCCATCCGGCGGCTCAAGGCTCTGGATCCGGACCTGGCCTACTTCAGCCACCATGCCGAGGTGTTCCGGCGGCCGATCTAGAACGGGGGCCGATGCGCTGTGGGCACGACTTTCATACCCTTGCCGCTGAGCCGTCCACTATCCCCCTACCGGAGCGCCGCTAATGATCGCGCCGCGGGTACAGGCCAGACCGCGCGCAGATGAGCCCTATCAGACGGGTCGGGGGTGGTCTCGGGACGCCGGTCAAGTAGCGCCTAACACCAACGAGAGATGATCAGCGATCAGGGCTAGTCAGTTCGAATGCGCGCCGGACCACATTTGCTATACGTTGCCCACTGCCAGGTACAGCCATCCGAAGAGGAGTCGTCGGACCCGGAGCTCCGTGGAGCCGGCTTCCAAATGCGTCCAAGGGTGATGCAGGCCTTCGAAGGTGGTCATGGATCGCCGGATCGCGGAGCGGGCAATGGCATTGGCCGGCTCGAAGATCGCATGCCACTGGCGCGGTCCGAGAGAGACGAATCGACCTCCCGGCCGCAGGGACCCGAGGACATTCGCCACTGCCTCCGGCATGCGCACGACGTCATGGGTAAGGCAGAACAACGCAGCGTCGAGGCCCTCGGGCAGCTCCGCCTCCTGCACCGGCTTGGGCACCAGCGACACGTTGGTCCATCCTGACTCGGAGACCCGGAGGCGAGCCAGCTCGATCATCTCCGGGCTCTGCTCGACGCCCACGACCTGGCCGGTGGGCCCGACGGCTTCCTCGATCAGCGGCAGGGACAGCCCGGTGCCGTAGCCGGTGTCGACCACCCGCTCCCCGGGTGACAAGTCGAGTTCTCTGACCGCCAGCCGGTAATGGGTGAGCCAGGCCACGCTTCGGTCGTAGCGGGGAGCTCGGTCTCGGCATGCCTGTAGAGCGATCTCGCGATCCGGACCGTTCAGGACGCGGCAGGCCGGAGCATCGGCCAGGTTGCGGCGGCCACAACACGCTGAGGGACTTCGGTGATCACCGCCGGCTCCTGGGCGCTCGCCTCGATCACGACCATCTCATCACGTGTAGGGCGACCAGGCGAGGCGCCGGGCCGACAGTGCCAGGGCGGCCAATCCCCAGGCGCCCACCACCAGTAAGTCGACGGGCCTCCAGACACCGGTTGAGCCTCCGAAGACGGCCAGGACTGCGGCGGCGAAGGGCCGGACCGGGAACACGCTGGCCACTCCACGCATCCAGGTCGGGATGAGGTCCCAAGGGATGAAGACCCCCGAGATAAAGAACAAGGGAAGGGCCAGGCCCATCGACACCGGTTGAGCCGCCGTCTCGGTCCGGACCAGGCTGGCCACGGCGAAGCCGAGGCAGCAGAAGCTGAGGGCACCCACGGCGATGTCCACGGCCAAGGCGGCCAGCGAACCCGGGGGAACAGTCACGGAGAAGGCCAGTGCGCCGATGGCCAGGAGCAGACCGGCGATGCCCACCGCGCCAACCAGGCCCAGGATGGCCTGGCTGACCACAATGGCCCATGCCGGCACCGGAGTGGCCCGCCGGCGCTTGTACAACCCCGCCTGGCGACGGATGACCAGGATGTTCATGAGCGTCATGAATCCGGCGCCGACCACCCCGAAGACGACCTGGGTGGCCACGTAGTAGGTGCTGGCCCGCATGGAATGGCCATAAGGGCCTACATATCCCGTGCCGAAGATGGCCACGAAGAGCACCAGCATGAGCACCGGCAGGCCCAGGGTGAAGAACCGGGCCGAGCGGTCCCGAGCCATGATCAGCAAATCGAACCGAACCTGATGTCCGAGCATGCCCAGGGCGGACCGACGCTTTGGGGTGATGGTGGCGGTCTCCGCCGTCCCGGTGATGGTGGTCATGAGACCGTTTCCGCCGGCGCCGTTAGGCGCAGGTAGACCTCCTCCAGGCTGGGCTGGCGGACAGAGATGGCCTCCACCCCCAGGCCCTGGGTCAAGAGCCAACCGGTCAGCAGGTTGAGGTCGCGCAGGGGATCGGCCGCGGCCAGGACCAACTCACCAGCTTCCCAGGCCGGCTGGCCCGAGAGGGGAGGCAAGTCAGCTAGCACCGGTGGGGCCTGCAGCCCGATCCTGATCTCGGTCCGGGAGCGGTGGCGGTCCCCGAGAGAAGCCGAGGTGCCCTCCGCCACTATCTGGCCGGCCACCATCACAGCGATGCGATCGGCCAGGAACTCGGCCTCCTCCAGGTAGTGGGTGGTGAGGAAGATCGTCTTACCCCTGGCCCGCAGACCGGCGATGACCTCCCAGGCCGCCCGGCGGGCAGCGGGGTCGAAGCCCGTGGTCGGCTCGTCGAGGAAGACAAGCTCGGGGTCTCCGACCAAGGCCAGGCCCACATCCAAGCGACGCTGCTGGCCCCCGGAGAGCCGGGAATTGCGGATCTTGGCCTCAGCAGTCAGGCCGACCAGAGCGAGGACTTCAGCCACCGGGAGCGGGGCGTCGTAGAAACCGGCGTAGAGGGCGACGGTCTCGGCCACGGTCAGCTCGTGCTCGGGCTGACAGCTCTGCAGCACCACCCCCACCCGGCCCCGCCAGGCGGGTCCGGCCTGGGCCGGGTCCTCACCCAGTACTTCAACCTCGCCCGCCGTCCGTCTGCGATAGCCCTCCAGGATCTCCACGGTGGTGGTCTTGCCGGCTCCGTTGGGCCCGAGGAGGGCGAAGATCTCTCCCCGGTTCACCGCCAGGGTGACGCCCCGGACGACCTCTAGCCCGGCGTAGCCCATCCGCAGCCCCAGGGCCCGTATGACGGGCGATGTCCCCACCCGGGTTGTTATAGATGATCTTGGACCCCCAGGCATCGTCCACGCCGAGTATTGATGCGTCATCCCTGGGGCTGAGGTGACCGACGACGTGACCCACGCCACATTGCGCCGGATTGTCCGCGGGGCCAGGATGCTTCGGTGAGCGCGCTCGAGGCCGTCTCGTTGATGGAGCTCGTTCGGAACCCGGAGATCCGGGAGGATCCGTACCCGGCCTACGCCCAGCTTCGCGAGCTGGGCTCGATGGTGCCGACCGTGCATGGCGGCTGGGTCCTGACCCGCCACGCTGAGATCTTCAACGTCCTTCGGGATTCCCGGTTCAGCTCCAGCTCCAGACACCAGACCGGCTACGAGCAGATGAGCCAGCTGGCCGGTCAGGTCGGTCTGGGTGACCTGGTGGAGCGGTTCAACCGGGTGATGCTCTTTGCCGACCCGCCCGACCACACCCGATTGCGCCGGATCGTGAGCAAGGCCTTCACAATGCGGGCGGTAGAGGACATGCGGCCCCGGATCGCCGCCATCGTGGACGCCCTACTCGACGACATGGCCAGCGAGGGTCAGGCCGACCTGGTGGAGGCCCTCGCCTTCCCACTGCCCGTCACCGTCATCTCCGAGATGTTGGGGGTGCCGGCCGATGACCACGCCATGCTGCGGGCCTGGACGTCCGAGGCGGTGAAGGCCCTGGACCCCTCTGACGACCTGAGCGGGCTGTTCCCCGCCGCCGAGGCGATGGGGCAGATGAGCGCTTACTTCGACGAGCTGGTGGCCGCTCGCCGGGCGGCTCCGGGCGAAGACCTCATGAGCGCCCTTATCTCCGCCGAGGACGATGGTGACCGGCTCAGCCATGACGAGCTCTTGGACACCGCCATCCTCCTTTTCGGTGCCGGGCACGAGACCACGGTCAACCTCATCTCCGGTGGGGCCCTCAACCTTCTCCGCCACCCGGACCAGCTCGCGCGCCTCCGCCAGGACCCCGACCTGATCGGCTCCGCTGTCGAGGAGCTCCTGCGGTTCGGACCTCCGGTGCAGATGACCGCCCGCATCGCCACCGTGGACGTCGAACTCGGTGGGGAGAAGGTGGCGGCCGGGACCGAGCTGCTGGCTCTGGTCGCCTCCGCCAACCGTGATCCGGCGGTTTTCTCCGACTCCGAGCGCCTGGACCTCGACCGGGCCGACAACCGCCACCTGTCCTTCGGGGGCGGCATCCACCATTGCCTAGGGGCGCCGCTGGCCAGGGTAGAAGGACAGGAGGCCCTCGGTCGGCTCGTCGCCCGCTTTCCCGAGCTCGCTCTGGCCGAGGACGACATCGAGTGGAAGCCCACCTCGACGATTAGGGGTCCGGCTCGCCTGCCGTTGAGCTGGTAAGGCGCCGTGCCGTGATCGCAGATGTTCGGTCTGGGTTCTGTCCGGCGACCACCTTCCAGCCAGGGCGGGACATGAAGGCCACCTGGGGGCGGCGACCTACAGGCGAACGTGGTCGCGATCGGCGAATATAACCACGCGGCGGCACCTGACCAAGGAGTTTGGGAACGAGGCTGAGATCATCCGGAGCCACCATCCGGTATCGACGGCTCGGGAGCGGTCCGAGGTCAGTACCGGCAGCGCCTATCACTCCCCCCTCCAGTCATGCTGTTTGGCTGCCGGGCCCAGCCAAAGGGCGGCCCCCGTTACTCGGGCCGGAAGGCCGACAGGTCGGCGTGTGGGTACCGCTGGCTCACGTCGCTCCACGTGCGGGAGGTCCAGTAGCGATGGCCGCGCGGCGGAAAGCCCACCAACTCCAGCTGCCGGGATGTGGCTCGCTCGACGAATCGGTACCAGGAGTCGCCAAGCCGCTCGGTCAGGTTCATCTTGTCGAACCAGATGTCGCTCACGGTGCGATAACTGGCCTTGAGCGAGAAGCGGGCACCGCCCGACGCGCTCATGTCCGTCCCACGATGATAGGTATTTGTCTTGTAGGCCAGCACCGTCCCGGCCGGACCGGCGGCGCTGACCTCGTGGGCGTAGATCTCGGGGTGCTCCTCTCGGGTGATGCGCGCCGGCCACATCGGCAGGGCTGCGGTGTGGCGCCGGGACACGACGTGGGTGGGACCGAGCTCCTCAGGGACATCGTGGATGTAGATGAACATCTCGACCTCAGACAAGGTCGGATCATCTGACGGCACCATCGGCGTGTGATTCCCATAATCGCAGTGCAGCTGCTGGTCGTAGTCGGTGGCGCCTGAGTACTTGGCCCAGTTATGAGCCTCGTACAATCGCACCGCGGCGGTGCCGAGGAGCGCTTCGCCGAGCGCGGCGATCGGTGGACTGACACCGAGCAGCGACCACTCGACGCTCGAGTACGGGAATAGGTCGATGCCGGCAAAGGCGCCGCCGGTGAAGCGGGCGTTGCGGGCCGGATCGGCCCCGGCGTGATATTCCTCGGCGGTCGGGAACATCAGCCCGAGCTCGGCTTGGGCCGGCGCCAGCTCGTCCTCTCCCAGGTATCCGGGCAGGACGGCGTACCCGTGGTCGTGAAAGTGCTCCCTTACCTCCGCTAGCCTCGATCTCCAAGTGCCCACCGGCGGGACCATATCCAGCTGGCTGTTCGGCAGCACATCAGACGGCCTAGTGCTGGGCGCCTCGGGTAGCTCCGGCTCGGCCCCTCGTGGGGCCCCGGGACTATCTCCGCGCTAACTTCGCGACATGGGGCTGTTCCTCGCCTTCATGCGGGTCCTGAACTCGGCCCGCGCCGTTCCCGGCCTCGAGGTCCCGTGCCGCAATCGCCAGGGCATCGCCAGCCGGGGCGACGAGCAATCGTGGGTCCTGTTCTGCTGCCAGGCGCCCAACGCATTGGCGAGCGCATCCCGGTAGAGAGCATGATCCGAGGCGGAGAACAGCCATCTGGGGAGGTCGGTCTCATGCTCGACGAGCGGGAGGGGCAGGGTGAGGACCCGGCGTCGCCTACCGGGTTGCGGAAGCGATCGTGTCTGAGCTTGGACGGCGTCGCCGTCTCGTCCAGGTAGCGCCGTGCGACCGCTGTACGAGACCAACCTGGCCGCCGGCCTGGTCCTGGGCGTCGCCGTTCTCGTGTGGGTGGTGGCCGAGGTCCGCCAGAGTCAACGCACCCGCTCGGATGCGACCGAGACCGATGCCGGCAGCCGCCAACTCCTGCGCATCACCATCGGGGCCGGCTGGTTCCTGGCTTTCATATCAGTGAACCGGTTCCCGGAAGCCACCATCCGCTCGGGCCGGGTCGCCAGCTACATCGTGGGCGTGGCCCTGGTGTGGGTCGGCGCCGGGCTCCGCCTTTGGGCCTTCCAGACCCTCGGGCGCTACTTCACCTTTTCGGTCATGACCAGTGCCGACCAGAAGGTGGTCACGGCCGGTCCCTACCGCCTCATCCGCCACCCCGGCTACGCCGGCGGAGCCTTGGCCATGGCCGGCGTGGGCCTGGCCATGGGTAACTGGATCAGCGCGGTCGCCCTCACCCTCGTGCCCTTGATTGGCACCATCAATCGCATCCGGGTCGAAGAGGCGGCCCTGCTGGCCGCCATCGGCTACTCCTACCGGTCCTATGCCGACGGGCGCAAGCGCCTCGTCCCGTACCTCTGGTAGTTGTCCTTGCCCGTGCCAGACCTCCCGCCGGCGGATCCCGAGCTGGCTCGCCGGTTGGCGTTGCACCTGGCCGAGTGGATCGGCTCCTGGCCCCCGCCTCCTGGCCGGCTGGGTGTTGTCGGTTCCCGGAAACGGGAGAACCCGGGATGGGACGGATCGGTCAACCCGGTGGTCGGAGTGCTCACCCCCGACAGGGGAGTCCTGTCCGTGCCGCCCGGGCCCGCCGCCGACCTCTCCGGCGTGGACACCATGTCCGTCGCCCGTCAGATGGTGCCCGGCGCCCTGGGGCGCCCGGGGAGGCGCCTGTTCGAGGGCGTGTTCCGGTGGTGCCACCACCTGGTTGACACCGACGCGCCGGGTGAGTGGGTGCCGGTGGCCGATCCCCGTGTGCCCGAGTGGCTCCAGCCCTTCGGCGGTGAGGTGCTGGTGGCGTGGGACGGTGAGGGCCGCTACGCCGCCGGGGTCGGGCGCAAGCTCCACGACCGCTACGGGCAGGAGATCTCGGTCGGCACCGAGCGCGAGCACCGGGGCCGAGGTCTGGCCCGCCGGCTGGTGGCCCAGGCCGCCCGCCGCATCTTTGAAGAGGGAGCGGTGGCCACCTACCTGCACGCTGACAGCAACCTGGCCTCGGCCGCAGTCGCCGACGCCAGCGGCTTCCCAGACGAGGGCTGGCGCATTGTCGGCCTCGCTTGACCTGGGACCGGAAGGCTCCCGGGACGTCGTCTAGTTTCGTCCCGGTGGGCAGCCGACTCCCATACCTCAGACGCGATGAGCTGGGCGACGCCGGAGCTGCCCTTTGGGACTCCATCGTCGAGAGCCGGAGCCCGGGGCTCGTCCAGGAGGACGGCGGGCTGGTCGGTCCGTTCAACGCCTGGGTTCATGCCCCCGGTGCCGGAGCCCGGCTGGCATCACTCGGAGCCTCCCTGCGCTTCGAGACCGGCATCGAGCGCAGGCTGCTGGAACTGGCCATCATCACCGTCGGGGCCCACTGGAAGGCCGAGTTCGAGTGGTGGGCCCACTCCCGCATGGCTCTGGAAGCCGGGGTGCCCCCGGCTGTCATCGAGGCCATCAGACGGGGGGAGTTTCCTTCCTTCGCGGTCGACGACGAGCGGATAGTTCATGCCGTGGCGCACGAGCTGGTGCGGACCGGCCGTCTGGGCGAGTCGACCTACGCCGAGGCCCTGGCCCTGCTGGGCGACGCCGGCCTGGTCGAGCTGGTCTCCCTGTGCGGCTATTACACGCTCGTCTCCTTCACCCTCAACGCCTTCACTGTGCCGCTGCCCCCGGGGGCGGAGCCGGCCTGGGGGAGCTAGTGATCCTGGACGGCCCATGACCTCCAGGGCGGCCCGGCGGGCGGGATCGGGGCGGGTAATGGTCATGCTCGCCGTCCTCCCCATGTTGGGCTACTTCAACGTCAGCTATGACTCACGCACGGACCTCACCAGGGCAAAGCTCAACGACTGCCGGAGCAGGCTCGAGCGCCTACGGTCACAACCCACCCGACGGCTCCCGGTGGAGCCAGGGGGGGTAGCTCGACCCTCGCACCTATTGACATGAATAAAACGCATTTTGAGGTATCGGCCGCGGAGCTGGGCGAGGCGTGGTTGTGATCGCGAACGACGGCTCGGGCGTGGGCCCACCGCCGTCAACGCCCATCCTCTATCGCTCGGCTTGCTGCGTCCGCAGGATGGGTCCGTGGCGCTCACGGGGCGAAGCTGGAGCGTGCCTGGATGAGCCACTCGCCGCCTTGATCGACCACCACGTAGACGGCGAGGTAGATGCCGACAACTGAGCCATCGGCACGATACCGAGTGAACTGCACATCAAGATGAACTTTGTCCGGGCCGACCTGTATCACCTGCCGGTGGTCCCACCCGCTGTGGTCCCAGCCCACTCGCTCGCGTAGGCCAGCCATGGCAACCTCCATCGCCGCGGTGGCCTCCTCTGCATCGGACCAGATGCGCACTGTCCCACTGGCCAGGCGCACGTGCGGGTAGGCCAGGGTCTTGGCGTGACCAGCGGCGTCCATGGCGTTGAAGGTCGCCAAGAAAGCGTCGGTGACAACGATGGCTCCTGCTTCAGCCTTCGGCTCTTCGCTTGCCATCCAGCAAGCCTGCCACGGCAGTCGTGTCGCTGAAGGCCCGATGCCCAGGGCGCACCGTCGGGGGGAGGAGCGTCGATCGCCCATGGATGCCAATTGCCTGACCTGATCCCTGGCCAACCACATGGGGGGTGTAAATGAATCCTTGACACTCCATAGGTGTAAAGGATACCTTTACACCTATGGCACCCTTTGAATCCGGCGAGGAGGTCAACCTCCTCTTCGACCGCTTCAACGATCCTTCGCGCACAGCTCTGGAGCGCCTGCTAGTCGCGGCCGGAATCCACGAGTACCTCGAACAAGTCATGCCGGCTCTGGCCAAGGTCGCCCGGGAGGAAGAGGGCCACAGCTGGGCCGACGTCGGCGAAGTGCTCCACGTAACCCGCCAAGCCGCCTACCAGCGGCTGGGCAAGCCCTTCACCTACTTCGACGGAACCGGCGGTTACAAGGATGTCCATCCGTCCAGTAGCGCATACATCGACTCGCTGCGACAAGCACGCCAGGAGCTGGTGGCCCGCGGAGGTCGCAGCGACGACGTCGAGTTGATCGACCAGTACTTGCGGAGCGTCGGCGCCGACCAGGCCTAGCCTTCAGTCCCGATTCGCCGCCCGTCCGCTAATCGCGTTGAGAGCGCTCCATAACAGGGCGCCGTCCTCATCGCGGCTGAGCAGCTCCGGGTGGATGCTGATGAGTGATCGGAGTCGACGGGTCGCGCGGCGACTCAGGAGTTGGGCCGCTAGCGCCGAATGACGCGCCAGCGCCCTTCCAGTGCGCTCAGGTATTCACTCGGGGCTCATCGCTTGGCAGCATCCCGCAGACCATGTCCACCCAAGCCTCGACGGTCGATTCGTCGTCGGGAGCCAGTGCGTCGACCCCGAGTACGTTGCGCAACAGCCGGGAAGACAGCAGGGATCCGAGGGCCAGGGCGGACACTGTCCGCGCCCGGTCCCGATCGAGCCCATCGGCCGTATCAACCAGCCAATCGGCGAAGCTGTCGAAGGTGGAGGAGATGAGCTTGTCCACTGCCTCGGTGAGGAGCTGGGGACGGCTACGACTCTCGGAGACCAGGATCCGGAGCAGCTCGGCCTGGGCATCCAACTCGGCGAGGAAGTAGCGGGCGGTCACCTTGAGTTCCGCTCTGGTGTCGCCCAGGTCCCCGATGACGCGGCGAATGTCCCGTAGGGCATCCAGGCGGTCGAGATGGCGTCGGATGCCCACCACCAGCACCTCCTCCTTGGAGGAGAAGTGGTGGTAGAGGCCTCCTGAGCCGGGTTGGAGCCCAGCGGCCGCCTCGATCCTGGCCACCGACGCTCCCTTGTAGCCCACCTCGCCGAAGAGGCGCATGGCCTCGTCCACGATCCGTTCCCGGGTCGGAGTTGACGAGTCGGCCACGCCCAAAGTAAACACTTAGGTGAGGCAAGGGTCAACTGGCAGGGAGGCGGATGTGCCTACTGGGGATGGCATCACCACCGGTCGTATGCGCCGAGCCGCCCCGGTGGCGGGACTGGCGGCTCGCACCGCCGGAGAGTCGGTGCTGCGGGCCCTGCGCCGGCGGTCCGAGACCCCGGAGGAGGCGGTGGCCCAGGCCGAGCGCTACGTCGAGCTCCTCGGTCGCTCCAAAGGGGCGCTGATGAAGGCCGGCCAGATCCTGTCCTTCGTGCCCTTCGGGTCCTCCGTCCCAGCGGAGAACCGAGCCGCCTTCCAGGCCGCCATGGCCCGGCTGCAAGCCAATGCCCCGCCCATGGCTCCCGAGCTGGCCGCCTCGGTGATTGAAGAAGAACTGGGCTCGGCCCCCGACCGGGTCTTCGCCGAGTTCTCTCCTCGTCCGGTGGCGGCGGCTTCCATCGGCCAGGTGCACTCTGCTCGTCTCCCAGACGGCCGCCCCGTGGCCGTGAAGGTCCAGTACCCCGGTGTGGCCGAGGCGATTAGAGCTGATCTTCGCAACACCGAGTTGGTGGCCGTGCTCTTCCAGTTGCTGCGCTCTGTCATCCCCGGTCTATCCAGACTCGACCTGCGGGAGGTGGCCGAAGAGGTGACCGAGCGGGTCAGTGAGGAGCTCGACTACCACCAGGAGGCGAAGAACCAGGCTCGTTTCGCCCATGCCTACCGGGGTCACCCCTTCATCCGGATCCCTGAGGTCCATGCCGAGTTCTCCACCAGGAAGGTCCTGACCCAGGACTGGGCCGACGGGGTCGACTTCGCCGAGGCCGTCAGCGCCCCCCAGGACCTACGGGACCGCTGGAGCGAGTCGATCTTCCGTTTCGTGTTCGGCAGCCTGCGCCGTTTATGTGCCTTCAACGCCGACCCCCATCCGGGCAACTACCGCTTCGGTCTCGACGGAGTGGTCACCTTCTTGGACTTCGGGTGCGTCAAGGCCTTCAGCCGGGACCAGGTCACCCAGATGCAGAACGTCATGAGGGCGGTGGTCGCAGGCGACGCCGAGGCCCTTTGGCGGGGCTTCGTGGACGTAGGCGTGTTGTCCCCGTCTGACGGTCCGAGCCCTCAAGAGGTCCTCGACTGGTGGGGTCCGGGCCTCGAGATGATCACCGGTCCCCAGCCCTACAGGCTGAGCCCCGAGCATGTGGCTCGGGTCATCGAGCGCGAGTTCTCCCCGGTCGGGGACTCCGGCCGAGTGGTCAGGAAGATGAGCTTGCCCAAGGATTGGGTGTTTATGAGCCGGATCGACATGGGCCTCATGTCCGTCCTGGCCGAGCTGGGTGCCACCGGGGATTGGCACGCCATCCAACAGGAGCTGGACGAGGGTGCGGCCCCCCGCAGCGAGATGGGCCGGGCCGACGCCGCCTTCTGGGCCGGGCGGGATCCCCTGACCAGTACCCGGCGGTGACGGCAACGCCCGCTTGGCCGATCGACCCGGTCGATCCCTACCCTGACCTCGCCGCGCTGGCCGCCCAGGCGCCGCTGCACTACCTCGAACCCCTCGGCGCCTGGTTGGTGCTGTCCTATGAGCTGGCGCATCAGGTGCTGCGCGGGGAGGGCTGGTCCTCGAATCCGGCCGCCAGTCCTGCCGTCGCCAAGCGGCTCGGCCTGGGAAGTGGGTCATCCCATCTGGTCGGTCGATCAGTCCTCTTCGCCGATGGTGCTGATCACCAGCGTCTCCGCCAGGCCCTGTCGGGCCTGCTGACGCCTCGAGCCGTGGCCGGCTTCCGCCACCGGATCGCCTCCGTGGTCGATGCCGCCTTCGGCGCTCTGGAGCCAACCGGGGCCTGGGAGTTGATGGATGAACTGGCCTATGCCGTTCCCCTCGGAGTCATCTGTGAGCTCCTGGACACCGGCGTGGAGCTGGCCGTCAGCCTCCGGGAAGAGACGCCGGTAATGACGGCGCTGCTCGACCCTTTGGCCACACCCACCGAGATCGAAAAGGCCGAGGCCGCGGCTGTGAGGCTCACCATGGACGTGATGGCCCTGGTGGCCGAGCGGGTTGGACAGCCCGATGACGATCTACTCAGCCAAGTCGCCAGCGAGCTGGAGACACAGGAAACGCTGGTGATGGCCTTGCTGCTACTCGCCGCCGGCCACGAGACGACCGCAAGCCTCATCGGCAGCGCGGCAGTCGTCCTCCACGACCAGCCCGGCCTGACCGATGCCCTACGTAAAGACCCGGGGCTGATCCCGATTGCTCTCGAGGAACTTCTGCGCTACGAACCCCCCGTTCAGGTGACCGCCCGGATCACAACGGCGCGCCAGCGCCTGGGCGGTGTCGTCCTGGAACCGGGCACCCAGCTCTTCGTATCGCTGGCCGGAGCCAACCGGGATGCTGCGGTGTACAGGGACCCCGCACGATTCGATCTGAACAGAGATGGACCCCCGCATTTGTCCTTCGGCCACGGACCCCACTTCTGCGCCGGTGCGGCACTGGCTCGGGCTGAGGCCTGCGAGGTGATAACCCGGCTCCTGACCCTGGATCCCGTTCTGGAGAGTCGCGATCTGGTTATCAAGCGGGCCGCTTCTGGGACGTTTCGACGCTTCGAGACTCTTCTGGTCGCATGATGCTGCCTGCATTGCGAGCGGCCGCGTACGAGGCACGCATATTCGCAGGGATGACGCTCGGTTAGGGCGCTGCCTGACCGTGCAGGGATCGTCGAGTACGGCGGACCTGAATGCTCCTGATCGACGGCTCTGGGTCGGTCTGACAGCGACCTGTAGCAACCCTTATATCGCAGCGGCTGCTCCTCGCTCTAGCTGTCCAGGAGCGGCTCGCCTTGTCCCCTGTTCTGCCAGCGATTGGCCGAAATGGAGCAAGTTGTTTCATGGATCGAGGAGGCGAACTCCTTGAGTCGCTATCACTACCGCCCGCCCTTAGTCGAGCAACAACGACCGACGGTCCTCGGCGTCGACGGACGCGTGGTAGCGGACTTTGTTGCCCCACCCCAAGAAGTAGGAGATGGCGTGTAGTTCGCCCGTGATCGGATCGCGCTTGGGGTGGGCGGTGTAGCCGCCGTCCAGGGTGGCGCCCAGGTCGATGGGGCCGATTGTCTCGAGCTCGTCGGTCAGCTCATAGGGCAGGGCGCCACCCTCGACGAGCGCAAGGTCCCCGACCGGCACCGCGGCGGCGGAGTCCGGCATTGCGGAGCGTCCCCTGTCGGCACTGTATGGGTGCTCCGACGGGCACCTCTACTCGCGAGCAATGCGGGACGGGCACCGCGACTCCGGCTTCGGGCCAATGTGTCGGTCCTGGGAGGTGCCGCCAGCCGGCAGGGGACTCCCTGACCAGCCCTTGGACGTCCATCTCCAAGTGGGCCATGATCGTTCCCCCCAGCTGTCCCGTCGAAGGCTCGGCCACCACTCGCGAATTCGCTGACCTTTCAGCCGACCTTGGTGTGGTTCGCACCAATGAGCGTGACGGCAATGACCGCGGGAACATCGCCCTTGTTGGACCAGCGGTGGCGCGTTCCGTTCTGGATGTAAGAGTCGCCGGGGCGGAGGGTGACCTTGGCCCCGTCGTCAAGCTCGAGATCGGCTTCTCCTGAGACCACAACCCCATAGTCGATCGTGGCGGTCGTGTGCATCCCAGGGTTCTCCGGCTCGAGGTGTTCGGCCAAGCCCGGTAGCTTCTCCTCGAACTCAGCGAGCGCACTCTCGAAATCGAGATCGGCAGGTGCGCCCGCGCCTCCGTCGGGGGGAATGGTGAAGAAGCCGAATCTGAACCCCCCGACGGGAGGGAAGTAGCGTCGCGCACCGGGCCTTGATCCATCGTCGGGAAAAGTGACGGTTGAGTCGGCACCCCAGAGGCGGTGGAACTCACTGCCCGGAAGCAGCGCCAGCGTCACCGGCGCCACCAGCTCGTCGCTGACGAAGACGGCCCTGCCCTCTTCGTCATGGCCTGTTGCCACTCGTCTTATGTCCACGTCCACTCCTTTGGGTCCTCGCGGCGATAGTTAGCTTCGTCCGGTCATACAGGGCGGCGGGCCGAAAGCTCCGAACGCAGGCGCGCCGGTCCCGAGCCACGGACAGGAAGGTACGCTCCGCCCCGGTGACTCTGCCTGACCATGCACCCTTCCCACATGATGACAGCGACGAGAAGGGCCTGCTGCTGCGCTGGCTTTGCTACCTGCGCGGCGCGCTACTTCAAGCTGTCGGGACTGTCCGAGGAGGACGCTCACCAGCGACCGACGGGCGTCTGATCTCACCGATCGGGATCGTCAACCACGTCACGCGAGTAGAATGGCGATGGATCGACAGGGCGATGCGGGGAGAGCAGGTCACCCGGGACGAGGCCGAGTTCAGCCCCGGTGCCGACCTCACCGTGGAAGCCGCCAGCCTTGCCTACCTAGCCCGGGCAGTGGCCACTGAGGAGGCCGTCCGATCCATGGAGCTGGGCCAGCCCACCAACCGTGGCCACGCGACCGACCTGCGGTGGGTTCTGCTCCACCTGATCAACGAGACCGCCCGCCACGCCGGTCATGCAGATGCCGCCCGAGAGCTGATCGACGGGACTACTGGGGAGTAGCTGTCGGCGGGAGAATCCGAGGCATGGGCTCAGCGGCCCCGATCGTCGGGGCCGCTGGAAGCCGACGCCGCCCAGGGCTTCCTGCTCGGCCGGCCCCGACCACTCGCCGTCAGGGCGGACTCGCAGAGCTTGTGCTCCGGAAACGACCGACCGGCAGGAGCGGGACCTCACCGCGACGAACTACTGGAGGTGGGCTGGGGCCTTCGGGTCAGGGCGGTCGCGCCTGCCGGTGCCATGACCACCACCGCTGCGCTCGGCATGGCGCCGGCGTGCGCCGCGGGCGCGGGCGGCGGGGCGAGAGCCTCCGCCAGCGACGGCCTCGGGACCGGTTCCGCCGCGGTGATTCTGCCGCTGGGGGAGTCCATCACCTACGGGGTCAGCTGGGCCGGCTACGACCTGCCCGTGCCTGAGCAGTCGACTCCCGGCGGCTATCGGGGCTTCCTCTACCACGACCTGACCCAGGACGGTGTCAGCTTCTCCTACACGGGGAGCACGGAGGCCAACCCGCCGCTGGCGAGGGACCCGGCCGACTTCCGCCAGGAGGGCCATCCCGGCTACCGCATAGATCAGCTGCTGGGTGGGCTGGCCCACTGGAAGGCCCTCGACGCCCTGCAACCGTCGGTGATCCTCCTGCACGTCGGGACCAACGACATCTCACAGGGCTACGACCCGGCGGCCAGCTACCCCGGCGGCTACGACGGGGCCAACCCGGCTGAGCGGGCGGAGTTCGTGTCCCACCTGGTCTCCCGGTTGGAGTGGCTGCTCGGCGACCTGAACGGCCTGTACCCGGGCGTGCGCATCGTGCTGTGCCCGATCGTCCCCATGGGCCTGACCTCTCCGGATCCGACGGTCCACGCCTACGGCCAGGCCATTCGGAGCACGGTCGTGCCCTGGGCCACCGGCCCCGGGCTCAGAGTCGACCTGGCCGACGTGGAGGCCGCCTTCCTCGCCCAGCCGACCTATCACGACCTCATCGGACCGGACGGGGTGCATCCCACCCCGATCGGATACCGCACCATGGCCGCCGTGATCGCCCCCGCCGTGGTCCAGGTGCTGAGCCGCTGGCCCCTTGTGACGGGCACTTAGAGCCCACTTGCGGCTGAGTAGTGGCGGTCCCCCGGACGGCGTGCTCCGCGGCGCCACCCTCATCGGCGGCACCGGTTCCGACCCCCGCCCGATCGATTGATAGCACCGAGCCTTCGATGAGCACGGATATCTCCACGGTGATCTTCCCGATGAGAGACCTGGCCGCCCCCAGGGCCTTCTGCCAGGGAACTCTTGGGCCTCCCGCTCTACATGGACCCCGCCTATGACGTCGGCCTCAGACCCGGGACTCACCGGGCGGCCCATCCGGCGGTGCCTCGCGTTCTCGGCTCAGCACCGCCCCGCCCGTACCTCGACCACCATGTCGGTCGCCTTGGCCAGGTAGGTAAGGGTCAGGTGGGTGGCGCCGGCGGGAGAGGTCACCCGGGCCCCCCGAGCGGTGGTGCAGTAGCCGTGGGGGTAATGCAGGGCGACCGGGACGAAGATGACGGTTGGGGCATGCACGGCCGATATGGCCCGGTAGGTCAGGCTGAACGCCCCGGTGGCCGGGTTGAACGCCATGTGGGTGGGTGTTCCGGCTATGGCCTCGGCGTAGGTCTCCGAAAGGGCATCGATCTTGCCCGGATCCATCTTCCCGTCGGGCTCGATGATCCCTTCGTCGGTGCCGCCGTAAGGGTCGTTGTACTGCCTCCACTGCCACTCGGTCCATCCGACCAAGTTGGCGTCGGCGTCGGCCATCATGGTAGCCACGAGCCGTGCAAGCGCGCCAGCGTCCAGAACCGCCTGCGTGAACAGCGCTGCCCTCGGTGCGGTTCCGTGTACCAGGTCGGAACGAACCCTATAGATCACCCGGAGACGCTCGAAGGTCTGGACTGGATCAAGGTCGCGCCGCAGGAAAAGAGCACCATACAAGGCAAACTTATATGCCAATTCCTGTCTATCGCCAGGAAGAAGGGGGCCCTCCAGCGCTATGACATAATCCAGGAACCCACCCTGAGGGCTCTCGGCCGCCACGCCTCGAAGTAGCCGATCAAGTACAACGTCGACTGTGTGACGTCGCTCGGGGCTGAACTCGGGAATCTGTAGGGCAAGGTCAACTATCCGCTTGAATTCCGACCGGGCAATCGAGCGATCAATCACTATTGGCCGCTCCCCTGTGACAAATCCGTGACCTAAGGCCCCGAAGCTGTACCAACGAGGGATGTCATAGGCTGCTATCGATCCGGAGGTGCCAATCTCGAAGCCTTCCATCGCCAGAGCCAGAGCGACGCGGTCGAAGAGTAATGGGACACTTGGGTCCTCAGATCGTTGTCGCCGAAGACGGAGCTCCAAGAGAGCGCTTGGTCGGAATACTCCGGTCTGGAAGCGGTTTGGCAGGGCGAACTCTCTGTAGTCCAAGGGCGAGTCGGTGATCTGGGGCAGTGACGGCTGGACAACCGCCCCCTGCTCAAGTCCGGAGAGAGGTCGTAGCCGCACGCCCTCGTGAGACATAAAGGAAGGCGGATCCAGTCCACTCACCGCCAGCTGATTCACCCTCTCAACAGTTGGTTCAAGCGTTCGCTCTAGCTCGGCCTGGAGCCTGGCAAGCAACCGTCCATCGGATCTCCCAAGACCGTTGACGATGCACAGGTACTGGCGGACTAGGGGGACTAGGCATCCAATCTGGGTCAGACGCGGATGTCTTGTCCTCGGCGGGCGGCACCATCGCTTTCAAATAATGACACCTTGGCGGGGCGGAGCTTGCCGACCGTGACCGCTGACGCACTCCCTGGCGCAAGAACCGGTCCGGTACGGGCACACCTATCGCGATGATCCCGGCCGGGCCGGCAATGAAGCCTGGCCGGAGGTGCCTCCCCTCATGTGCTGAAACGACGGATCCCCGGCTGCCTGGCGACGGATTTAGGGCAATCCCTATCGCTCTAGCGGCGTACGAGCAGAACCCGACCTGCATTTGGCCCGCACGTGGCTAAGGTCCGACGCCAGTTCGAGAGAGGGGCACGGTGGAGGGGTCAGATCTTCAGAGGGCAATCGCGGCCGGGAGATCGGCGGCTTCTGAGCTGGGCCTTCCGGTCGATGATGCCATCGTGGTTCAGAACTCCAGCCGCATCGCCCTTCACCTGATCCCCTGCGATGTTCTCGCTAGGGTCGCGCCGCCTGGGTCGTCATGGCACGCCAGCGCCGAGTTCGAAGTCGAGGTGGCCCGCCGTCTTGCGGGAACCGACAGTCCGTTGGCTGAGCTCGAGTCTCGGGTGGACCCCGGTGTCCATCGGCGTGGCGGCTTCGCTGTCACGCTGTGGACTTACTACGAGCCCGTGCCGCCTCCGACCCTCACGCCCGAGGAGTATTCCAGCGCACTACTCCGGCTTCACGCGGGGCTTCGCCAGGTCGACATAAAGGCTCCGCATTTCACCGACCGGGTCGCCGAAGCCCAGGCCCTGGTTGCCGACATCGACCAGACTCCGGAGCTGACCGCCCAGGATCGCGAGCTTCTCAGCGACACACTCCACCGCCTGGGCGACGCCATCCGGAGACACCTGGGCCGCGACCAGCTGTTGCACGGCGAGCCGCACCCGGGCAATCTGCTCAGGACCCGCAGCGGGCTTCTCTTCATCGACCTCGAGACCTGCTGCTACGGGCCGGTCGAGTTCGACATCGCCCACGGCCTCCTGCCCTCCGCCGACCGCGAGCTCGCCGCAGATGCCCTGTGCCAGCACTACTCCGGGGCTGACCGCAGCGTCGTCGACCGATGCCTCACCCTCATATGGGCGATGATCACAGCGTGGCGTTGGAACCAGACCGACCAGCTGCCGAACAGGGACTACTGGAGACTTGAGGGGCTCAGGCGGCTCCGCGCAGCTCTGGACCAGGAGGCCCGGGGATCGAACGCAGCGGCTGGCGACGCCTGACTACCCGGTCGCCCACGCCCAGTGAGCCAGGCCGTCGGCCGGATCGGATCACTCAGACCAGGCGAGCGCCGAGAACGGTTCGGCATAACCAGCTCGGCGAGGCCCTCAGCGGCCACAACTGCGCCGGGTCGCCTCGCACTCGCCGGGCCCGGTGTGCCCGGCGCCGCATAGAGCAGCGGTACCTGGCATCAGGCGGCCGCCCCGACCTACCGTTCCGCTTGCATGAGCAGCCCCCCAGCCCCCACGCTCGACCACACCGTCCGACCGGAGGACGAGGACCGGCACGATCCCGGCCTCGAGACCTGGTGGAACGAGTCGTGGTACCTCGACCTCGTCACCGCCGATGGCGCCCTAGCGGGTTACGTCCGCCTCGGCCTGCACCCGAACCAGGGAGTCGCATGGTGGACGGCCGCGCTGGTAGGGCAGGACCGGCCGTGCGTAATGGCAGCCCGCTACGCCCTCCCGCTACCCCAGCCGGACGCCATGGCCTTGCACGCGGACGGCGTCGACATCGACCTCCACGTGGTCGATCCCCTGCGAGCGTTCCGCGTGGTCGCGAGCAGCCCAGCCGTCGCCCACCCGAGCGCGGCCGACGTCTATGAGGGCGGCGTCGGGGAATCAACGACACTGGCGTTCGACCTCACCTGGACCAGCGACGGCGAGCCGTACCACTACGCGCTCTCCCCCCGCTACGAGATCCCATGCCTGGTCCAGGGAACGATCACGGTCGGCGACGAGGTGCTGACCGTCGACTGCCAGGGCCAGCGCGATCACTCGTGGGCCAACCGGGACTGGTGGTCGTTCGAGTGGTGCTGGTTCTCGGGCCGAATGGATGACGGTACACGCGTGCACGGCGCCGACATCCGGGTGACGGAAGGCTTTCGCCTCGCCTTCGGCTACTGCCAGGATGGCGGCGAGGTCGTGCCGATCGAGAGTGACCTTCGGGTCGAGGAGGACCGGGGCCGCAACGGCATGCCGTCGATGGCCACGATCGTGTGCCCGCCTGCCGGCCTCGACCTGGTGGCGACGCCTCTCTACGCCGGCCCGCTGCTGCTCCTCGACGGGACCGGCGGCCGCGCCCACTTCCACCGGGCTTCGTGCCAATACCAAGCGGCCGACGGGCGGACTGGACTCGGCTGGATCGAGTGGAACCAGGTTCATGAGAAGCCGGGTGGCTGAGGAGCCCGGCCCGGTCGCACCTGAGCCCAGGAGCCGCCTAACTCCGGGCGCCCCGAGCAATAACTTCCAAGTCCGGGGACCGCGGGCTAGCCAGATCAATGGCTGCGCCGTGTGCTTGGACATGCACACCGTCACCACCTGATAGGTGGCCGGAGAGTTCACTGCCCAATACGCCAGCTAGCAGCTCTACCCGACCCGCGATGAGGCTCTTGACGCCATCGAGCGGATGAGACCGGCGGATCGCGCCCTCGCTGAGCGGGTTCACGCCACGATCACCGCGAGCGCACCCGAGCTGGCGCCCCAGACCTGGAGCGGTATGCCCGCTTATACGAACTCCGACGGCGAGGTTGTCGTCGCCTTCAAGGACTCGGGCAAGCTCAACACCCGCTACTCGAGCCTGGAGTTCCTGGATCCGGCGAACCTCGACGCAGGCGACATATGGCCCGTGTTCATACGCCATCCGGAAGTGGAGCCGTACGGTCGAGAGGAAGATCGCCGAGCTAGTGAAGGCCGCGGTGTCCTGACTGCCGGTCGTCTCGCGAGTGCGCAGAGCGCAACGCCGGCTCGGTCCCAGCCGAATGCAGGATCCTCGCGGTCCCCTATCCACGTATCTCAACAAGTCCCAGAGAGCAGCCCGACAGACTGAACATCCCCGCACCGCAAAGTGCCGTCCTGGGGTGCCTGGCCGCTCTGAAGAGTCGGGACAATCAGGTCGCGGGGACCTTTCGCGATCAGCAGAGATAACGATCAGAAGGCAGCTGCAGCCTCACGGGTCAACCGGACGACGACATGACCCAGATCGACGGCTTCTTCGCTGTGCAGAGCGGTCGACAGGCGGCACCGAACAACAGAGGAGACTGGCCCCGCGCGGCTACATAGCCCCGAGGAGCGTTACCCGGTCGCCTTCACCCATGCAAGAACCCGGCTCCACCATCGCCATCGCCGGCCCTGCTGGCTCGCTTGGCTGGCGATGTCGGGACCGAGGGCCCCCTGTCGGGCACGGTCCAATGCCCGGGACACCTCGCCGAAGGCGCCCGGGTGGTCTCCGTGACGCCCTAGTCGCATGGCTCCATTCTCGGACGCCGCGGCTCTGCGCAGGTGGATGCCGCCCCCTGCGTGCGTGCTGGGGCGAGCTCAACGGGGAGAGTCCGTCGGGGGAGAGCAAATACCTAGAAGTGAGACTTGGCCCGGCGCCTGAGGGTGCCACCAGTCCGGCCCAGCCCTCACTGAAGAGCCGCTCCCCCACCGCTTGGAACGCCGGCCAGCCGGCCCGGGACGGCCGCGGGGGCTTGAGGCGAACGGCTCGCAGCGCGCCCGGCGGGCAGTCACGGCTCGCGCCGACGCAAGTAGGCGATCAGGTCCGGCAGCACGGAAATGTCCTTGGCCCGCCCGGCTGCCTCCTTGGATCTGATCACGTCGGCGAGGGACGCAACGGGCACGTCTACTCCGAGGAGCTGGACCCCCACAACGGACCGGGAAAGGTCGTCATAGCCCTCGGTGCCTTCGGGCCGGTAGGTCACATCGAGAGGTCCGTGACAGGTCACCAGGTTGAGGAACGAGTCGATTTGGCCGAGAGAGATCCGGTCGAAGACCATCTCCAAGCCTTCCGGTTCGGTGGGACCGACCCAGAGTGGGGAAGCTGTACAAGGAGATCGTGGAACGGCTCGAACCCTTGGGAATACCTCGCGACCACGTATCGATCACGCTCCGGGAGAGCGCGACTGAGGACTGGGGGATCCGTGGCGGCCAAGCTGCCAGCGACGTTGACCTCGGATTCACCGTCAGTGTCTGACCGGGCGGCGCTCGTTGTCCGGCGTGGGAAACCTAGCGTCGCATGACGGTTCATCCGGGCGGCTGCGCCAGGTGGGTTTCACTGCCGCGTAGGAAGCGCGGATCGAGGGGTAGGGCGTGCACTCGGAGGGTTGGAGGTAGCGCATTGCAACGCACGGGATCCTCCACAACAGCTCCTCGACGCAGCTCACCTGTCAGTCGATAGCGATTATCCGCCAGGCCACTTGCTCTTGATCCAGGATTTCCGGCAGTTCGCCTGCGCCCGATTCCGGCGACATCCACAGGGTTGCCCCGAGAAGACGCCCCGTCGCGACCGCCTCGAGGTTCAATAGGTTGAGCTTACGGTGACGGCGGGCGATCTCGACCATCGCCGGCACAGTGGGGCGGGGATCGGGCAGGGAGATGTCGGCAGTGAGATCCAAGAGGCTCAGGATCGCCTGTTCCTGCTCAGGCGTGTCCAGTTCCTCGAAGGGCCCAGACAGGTGCCCACCCGCCCCGAGGACTGCCGCCCGGCACGCCCGGTAATACCAGTAGGTCGTCGTATAGAGCTCGGCGCGGCCCTGGCGGAGCCCGACCAGGAGTTCCTCTATGAGCAGTCGGTCATCGAGGATGACGGCCCTGGACGACACGGCGAGGAGTCGGCTACTGGTCGGCCAGGTCCGGATCGTCGATGGCGGCGAGGCCCATGGAGTAGCGATCCTTGAGTACCCGACGTAGCTCGCGGCGAGCGATCTCGACTCCGCCCGGGATGATCAAAGCGGCGTCCCCGAGGTCGACGAAGCCGATCTCACCTCCGTCCTCGATGCCCCAGCGATGGCGGAGGTCGGCGGGCAGGTTGGTCTGTCCCCGGTGGGAGACCTTGGCGTTCGAAACGGCAGCCACCTGTGCATTGTAACATGCTGCTGGTCACAAGGCGAGGTAGCTGCGGCAGTGAACCAGGGTGCCCCTCTATCACCGAGTGTCTCGATCGATATGAGGAGTTCGAGTCGTTCATGTCAGCCAACGCCGTCGGTGCAGCGATGCGAGCGGCTCAAGTCCCGGGCCGATGACTGAAGAGCCCCATCGCTCCCTGTAACAGTCGGCGGCTCAGACGGCGCCAGCAGTTGAGTAGATCTCCAGAGGCGGCGATGGGAATCGGACCCATTTGCGGGGCTTTGCAGGCCCTGTGCGCTTCCGGCGTTTGCCCTGGTCAGCCGGTATAAATCTAGCCCGAGGGGCGTCGCGTGGAACGAAAAGTGAGCATCACAACGGCCGCGGCGAGCCGACGGGGGGAGTCCAGCCCCGGTGTGTAACCCCCCGCTCACTGGGCCTCTGCTCGTTCCTGTCGACCAGCGAGTCTGCCCTCAAGTTGTCATACCGGTCGGCGGTACCGGCGGAGTCGCGATCCGCCGCGGCGGTCCCATCCGGCGAACACCGGCCAGACGCGTCCCGGGGCGGAACATGCAGACGACGAGGTGGGCGGGCCGGGCGGCTGAGGGTGCCACCAGTCCGGCCCAGCCCTCACTGAAGAGCCGCTCCCCCACCGCTTGGAACGCCGGCCAGCCGGCCCGGGACGGCCGCGGGGACTTGAGGCCAGCGGCTCGCAGGGCGTCCGGCGAAGACAGATCGGCCACCTCAACATCGAGGCGGAATCGCCACAGGTCGCGCGGTAGTGCCCGATGGGGAGGAAGACCCAACTCGGCCAGGCCCCGATACCACTCGGCCCAGGCCGTCTCGGGGCTGTCGGCCAGGTAGACGGCTTCCACTACTTCGCCGCGCTGCCATCGGCCATCCGGAGCGACGGGGACCCGCCCGAGGGGGTCGACCCCGGCGGGGACATGTCGCCACCACACCCCACTCAGGGGACTACCGGTGACCCGGAGGGTCCCCCTAGGAGGCGACGGGATACTCCAGCTCGGCCACCAGGGTGCTCAGTCGGCGGTAATCCCCTCGGGCCAGGACATCGAGGGCCTTATCGTCGCCCAGGGCGGAAAGTGGCTTGTGGAGCCAGATAGCCACATAAGAGGGTTCCATGACCCGGGCCAAGCGCTCCACCAAGGCGGATAGCTCGGCAATTCTCTCCACCCTCTCCCCTGTCGGCTGTCGGCTACCCCGGACCCAGGCGTTGACCGTGCTGCGGGCCACTCCCGTGGCCAGGGCGACATCCTGCTCGCTCAGGTGTCCGAGCTCTCGGACGTAGCTGACTTCCTCCGCAAAGCCGACCGACATGGCAGACCTCCTGTAGCAGCATTGTAGCAGGCCTGACCGCGACCTGGAGAGCGCCGGCGCCGACCAGCGTCCCCAACAGAGGACGGCCGCCGGAAGCATCCTCGACAAATCCCACTCCCGCGACCTGGGTTAGTGATCGCCCATTCGCGGACAACACGTGTTGCTCCATATCGCCGAAAGTCTCCCGGACGCTCGCGATCACCAGACCAGGGCGTTATGGACTGGCCGGCGGTCGGGGTATTGCGCTGTCGTTGCGGTGCGGACTCGCGAGTGCCGGATGAAGGGCGCCGCGAGCCCTCTCTCGGCGGTGCCGGGTCCTGAAGGGCCGACCGGCAACGACGGCGACCACGGGGGCTCGGCGCTGATAGAGAGCGTGCTGTCGTTCCGTGTTGACGTCCGAGAACCGGCACTCGGCGCTACCCATCGATCACGCCTGCCATCCCCAGATCTTGTACGAATTGTGTGATCTAGGTCCCCACCTACGGGCTGATCTCGTCTGCCTCACCGGCTGACTGACATCCTGTGAGGGTGCCCCTCGACAGGTCCCTGGGTGGCCAGCTGGACATGACCATTCGGAATGCTATCGCCCGTAGCCTGGCGTCCCTGGAGGTCGCTCGGCGGCTCCTATCCCAGGGTCTTGCCGGACCCGCCTACGTCTGGGCTGTCCGCTCTGTCGAAATCTACGTCAAAGAAGTCATGCTCCTCCCGCTGTACCTGGAGGAGCTTGAGGGGGACTGGACGCGGGCCCGGAAGAAGGTTCGGAAGACGTTCGGTTCGAGCAACTGGGGGAAGGCCATTGCCCTGGTCGACTCCAGCTTCGGGCCGCTCGACCCGATGAGGACGGAGGAAGGCCAGGACGTCTGGGAGGTCTGGCAATCGATTGTCATCAGGCGCCGAGGTGAGATTGTCCACGGCAGAGACGATCCTTCTGTCGAGGATGCGGCGACGGTTGTGCTGTGGGCGGGACGGATGATGGAGCAGCTGCCACTACGCCTGATCGTCGCGCAGAAGCATCCGCTCCACGACTTCTTTGTCGCCATCATCGAGAAGGGTCGGGAGGCACTGGGACCGAACCACGGAGTCGACCGTGGGAGCGCATAGGTGCCGATCGCGGACGTGGGCAGCGACGTCGTCCCGCTCGGGATCGCCTCCTCCCGGCAATAGGGAGCGGACGGTGAAGCCAAGCCTGTCCGCGACCGCCGACTCGGTGCGGGTCCCGCCAAGACCGAGCAGGCGCCCGCCCAGCACAGATCACCCTGTTCTGGCGCCCTGGAGCCGCTTGCCACAGCAAGCACCGGCGGTAGGTCCGCAAGCGGATCGGCAGGCGGTGCGACCTTGCTATTGCGTCGGCCGGACGTGGCCTGGTCAGGCCGACTCGGCCTGCAGGATCTCGGCCACGGGCCGGCGGGCGGCGAGGCGAGCGGGGACGGCGGTGAGCCCTGCCACCACGACGAGGGTCCCAACAACCACCGCAATCAACCAGCCGATTGACGGGTAGGCCATCGTTCCCCCATGTTTGACCGAGGCGTACAGTCCGATGCCTCCGGGAATGCCCAGAAGGGCGCCGGCCAGTGCGGGAAACACCTGCGCCAAAGACAACCCGGCGGTGATTTGGTCGGGAGTGGCACCGAGGGCGCGGGTTACTGCGGATACGGTTCGCGAGTCCTGTGCCGTTGCTCTCGTGATGAAGATGGCGTTCACCGCGGCCAGAGCGATCAGCATGACGGTGATGACCAACAGCACCTCGTTTGCCCGTTCGGTCCGCGGATTGTTCAACCCCGATGAACCGACAAGTTGCGACGCACTGAGGCGGGCATGCGCGAGCACTACCGCGACGATCCCGCTGACGGTGACGGCGATGCTGAGCGCGCTGAGCACCACCCGGCGCGGTCGACGAGCAGCCACCCGTACTGCGAGGAGCAGCGGGACCGGCAGCCGAGCCGACAAGTTGACCAGGAGTGCCCGGCGGCGCGGCGGTCGAGCGGTGTCGGCCAAGGCGCGGATCGTGCTGGTGCGGGCCGACCGAAAGGCCGGGACGACCGCGGCCACCACCGCCACTGCCACCGCCACGAGCACCACGACCCCGACGTCGACCACGGTGAGGGGCGGTGCTCCGGGAGTACCCAGCAGGCCGGCACCCGGACCGGTGAGCAGCGGAGCGGTCCACCATCCGACCACCAACCCGATCACCGCCGCGACAATGGCAAGGGCGAGATACTCGGCGAGCAGCACGGCCGCCACGAGGCCCGGAGTGGCACCGACTGCCTTGAGCAGACCGACCCTGCGGAGCTGCTCCGCCATCCGGCCGCCGACCAGCACCGCCACGCTCGCCACAGCGAGTATGGCCAGCAGCCAGCTCCCTACGAGCATGACCAACTGCTCGCTCTTCACCAGCGTGGCATCCTGCTGGCTGATGCTCTGCCACGAGGTCAGGAAGGGCGCGGTCGGCGAAGGATTGTCGAGATTGTGCGAGCGGGCGAAGGTCTGCGCCTCGGCCGGGTCGGCCAGCTTCAGGTTCATGAAGTAGGAGAGCGGCGCCCTCGGCGTGGCCAGACTCTGGACATCGGCTCGGGTGAGCCACATCAGGCCGGTGTTGTCCGACGTCGTCTGCGGGTAGTACAGGTTGCAGCCGACCCGGCATATCTGCGGGAATGGCGGCAGGGCAGCGGTGACGGCAACCCCTGCCACCCGAAACGACCGGCCGTTCAGCGTGATCCGATCACCAACGTGCACGCCGAGTGCGTCGGTGAAGCTCCGCTCGACCACCACCCCGCCGGGTCGTACCCAGCTGCCCTGGGTCACCCTGGGCTGGTCGACAAGGGCCGGGTCGCGTCCCGGCCCTCGACCTCCGCTCCGCCAGTGATGCCGTCGAACTTCAGTACTGCCGTCGTGACCGGATAGGGGCCGGAGCTGTCCGTGACACCTGGGGCCTGCTTCAAGGACTGCAGGGCGGCAAGCGCAGCGGGGGTGGTCACGCCCTCTTGTGTCGTGCCCCCTACGGCAACCACGTCCGGCCCGGCTGTCGACGCCCGTGTGGCCGCATAGGGCTGCGCTGTCGCCCCGTGCAGGACGAGACCGAGCGTCAGGGCGGTGGTCGCCGCCATCATGACCAGCACGAGCATCGCCGCCTCACCCCGGCGCCGACCGACGTCGCGCGCCGCAAGTCGGCAGACGAGGAACAGCCGGCCCATGACCTCAACCCTCCAGACCGATGAGGGCACCCAAGTGTCCGGTGGTGCCCCCGGTGAGCCTGGTCTCGTCGACGAATGCTCCGTCCCGCATCGTCAGGAGTCGGTCGGCAGTCGCCGCGATCCGCTCGTCATGGGTCACGATGACGAAGGTCTGACCGGCTGAGTGCAGATCGTCGAAGAGTCGCAGCACCTCGAGGGTGGCCGCACTGTCGAGATTGCCTGTGGGTTCGTCAGCGAAGACAACCAGCGGCTCGTTGGCTAGGGCGCGAGCGATCGCCACCCGCTGGCGCTGACCCCTTGACAGTGCCGAGGGCAGGTGGCTCGCCCGGTCGGCCAGTCCGAACTGTCCGAGCAACTCGGACGCTCGACGGCGAGCTGCGCTCGGCGAGCCTCCGGCCAAGAGTGCTGGCAGCTCGACATTCTCTTGGGCGGTGAGCTCGTCCATCAGGTGGAATGCCTGGAAGACGAAGCCGACGGCGGTGCGTCGCAACCGTGCGAATTCCTTCTCTCCCATCTGATCGAGACGGTGCCCGTCCATCCACAGTTCCCCGCCTGAGGGCTGGTCAAGCCCTCCCAACAGGTGGAGCAGTGTGGACTTGCCGCAACCACTCGGCCCCATCACGGCGAGCGTCTCGCCCCGGGCGACGTCGAGGTCGACACCGTTAACGGCACGCACCAGTCCTTCCTCGCTGCCGTACTCCTTACGCAGCCCGCGGGTGCGCAGCACGGTCGTGTTCTCAGCATGGCTCATGAGATCCTTCTCCGATCGGTCCAGTTCGCTTCACACGCCTCCAGCCATCGCAGATCCGCCTGCAAACGCAGCACGATGCCTTCGAGCAGCAACCCGGCGTCGGAGTGATCCGGCTCGGCCATCGCGGCTCGCTGGACATCTCGGAGCCGCCGCAGCAGCTCGCGCCGCTGTCCGTCGATGATGCCGACCGGGTCGGCCAATCCCGCACCTGCAGCGGCAGTGAGCTTCAGGTGAAACTCGGCGAGATCTGGCTTCGGCCAGCTGACCTCGGCAAGCCACTCGGTGACCCGTTCCTGGCCGGCCGAGGTCAGTTCGTAGACCTTGCGGCCACGGCCATTGGACGAAATGGCAGCACCCCGACGCTCAATCAGGCCCGCCTTCTCCAACCGGCCGAGCTGGACGTAGATGTGAGCCCGCTCTACGACCGTGGACTACTGCAGCTCCTCGACTGAAGCATGGACGGTCCCGGACTCACTCCCCACCACGGTGCAGGAGTTGGGATCCTTCGACTTCGAGCGCGCTCTAAGCCAAGGATCCGCCTCCGAAAGCCGCAGCCGCTGTCCGTGGAACCGCCCAGGCCACATGTGGTGCTGAGCGGCTGGGTGTCCGTATAGGCCGCGCGGTGAACCGCCCGGTCAGCGGGCGTCATCTGCAACAGCCCGCTTCCCCCGGTCGGCTCAATCTCGGCACGCCCGGCCGCCGCGAGTATCGGGCGTCGCTTGCTGGAGCAAGCACCGCCTCGCCGGACTGCCAGCTCCATGCTCCGCCCTGAATGTCGTGATCTGGTGCCTCGTCATCCTGGGCCCCAGGTGCGTCCGACGAGTACCGAACGACGGCTCGGTGAGCGCCGGGCCGATGACTGAAGGTCCCCTATCGCTCGCTGGAAGAGTCGACGGCCTTCCCGGCGGGGAGGGTGATTTGGATCGGCTTGTTCATGGACGGCGATGGCAGGCTGCTCGTGTGCCTTCAGGAGAAGAGTAGACGCTGTGGCCGAGGCCCGATGTCCCCCGCTCCGCCCCCGCTGGCCGCCCAGACGGCCCTAACAGTGAGTAGATCTCCAGAGGCGGCGATGGGAATCGAACCCATGTGCGGGGCTTTGCAGGCCCTGATCTTTGGCGACGTTTGCCCTGGTCAGCCCTTATAAATCTAGCTCGAGGGTAGCCGCGTGGAGCGAAAAGTGAGCGGCTCCAGAGGCCCGGGGCATTGCGTGCTGTGTGTCGGGTCGCAGTGCGAGCCACTCGGGATGGAATGTTGGGCACGCTTGAGATAGTTCGCAAGGGCCCGTCAAGGCTGCGGCAGTACAACCAAGTGGCGCCCCCGGGTGGGGGACTTGGGCCTACGAGGTTGCGAGCATCTCACCGACCGGCGTACCCGCCATCACTCCGAGCAGGGCGGTGATCCCGGAGTCGAGCGCACTGAGGGGTACGGACCGGGCCGAGAGCAGCAGACGCTGCCAGTCCATGAAGTCGGTGAACACCTTGGGCTCCTTCACCAGCACGGCGGCCCGGGCGAAGCGGAGGATGTAGGCCAGGTCCTCCGAGGTCCTGGCCTTCTGGGCATCGTCGTAGGCGGCCATCACCGGCAGGCGCTCGGCCAGGATCTCGAAGGCGGACAGCGACGCTCCCTCGACATCAGGGTCCTGCAGTCCACAGTCGGTGTTGAGGCCGGTCGGCTGTAGTGACGCCGGTGGCGTCTTCGCCCAACGGTCCAACAGGGCCAGAGCATCTTCGGGCGTGGACGGATCGGCGTCAGCGCCCAGGAGCCGGGCCAAGCCGTAATTGGTGACCGCCCGGCCGCCGACCATGACGGGTATCCCGATGGAATGAGCACGTTCGATCAGGCGCACCGCCCCCTCATAGAACAGCGGCACACTGCAGGTGACGACCAGAGCCGTGGGCCGGTGGTCGACCAGGAATCCGGCCACGTGTTCAGTGGGCGTCGAAGCCCCCAGGAAGTTGGTGGGCACACCGGCCGCCTCGAGGATCTCCGTCATCATCCGGGCCGGCAGGCTGTGCCAATCGCCTTCGGCACAGGCCACCACGGCCGAAGCCGACCCGGCCGGGCTGGCCGGAGAGGCCGCCGCCGCCGCCTCCAGGGCGGACTGGACCACCGAAGTGGCCAGATGCTCATCGGCAACAGTGGTCCGGTTCTGGTGCCAGCGCTCACCCACCTCCCGCTGGGCGGGGACGAAAACCTCCCCGATCAGATCCTCGATGGTAGCTCCGTCGTCCAACAGCCCGACGGCCATGGACGCGGCGCCCCGCCGGTCACCGGAGTAGGCGAAGTCGAGAAAACGGGTCAGGGTCTCGGTCTCCATGACGGTCACCGGGCCACCACGCTGAAGCGGCGGAACCGGACCGGAGAGGGACGGGCGTCGCCCTCGGGGAAGCGGGCGTGGGAGGCCTTGTGGTCCTGGGATCGGAACCAGGACAGGAACAACTCCCGGCTGTCCCACCAGGAGACCATGGCGTAGCTGCCGGGAGCACCGGTGTCGGCCCATACCTCCAGAGCCTGGAAGCCATCCCAGTCCTCTACCGCCCCCAGGCGGGACCGGAAGGCTGTCTCCAGATCAGCGGCGCCTTCAGGAGCGACCTGGAGCTCGCTGAAGGCTACGAAGGCGTTGGACCGGCTGTCGGGGTCAGGCCGTCGCTCAGCGGTCTCGGGTCTTACCGCGGCATCGGTCATGAATGGCCCACCTCCTGGGGGGCTCCCACGGCGCGGTCGCGCCCGGTTGACTTGGCTGTGTAAAGGGCTTGGTCGGCTCGGCCCAGGGCGGCCTTGCCAGCTTCTCCGGCCTCGACCACGGCCCAACCGGCCGAAAAGGTGACAGGGAAGGGCGCCCGCGATGCCCACTCCGGTCGCAGGCGGGAGCACAGGGCAGACGGATCGGCCGGAACTCTCTGCACCACCACGAACTCCTCGCCGCCATAGCGGGCGGCGAGGTCACCGGCTCGCACCTCATCAGCCAGCAGGCGGCCGAAGGCGGCCAGCACCTCGTCCCCGGCCGCGTGGCCTTTGCTGTCATTGAGCTTCTTAACTTGCGATTAAACCTCAGCCACCGGCTCAGGCAGCCTTCTTGACCGCCGGATAGCGCTTTCTGGGCGGTCTTCGTGTCCCTTTGGGTCGCCCGGGTCCGGGCGTCGTCGATTTCGGTGGACTGGC
>Ga0307373_10001257_pt1 | contig 47622 bp, 40 predicted proteins | sample OX2MG_FD_202534 | JGI IMG/M metagenome (GOLD analysis project Ga0307373, IMG submission 202534) | Soil microbial communities from Risofladan, Vaasa, Finland - OX-2 | ecosystem: Environmental > Terrestrial > Soil > Coastal area > Acid sulfate soil | place: Finland: Risofladan, Vaasa | collected...
TCAAGCGCTGGCATTTTTATCCGCGACTGCCTTTCAAAAAAGGTTGGAGCTGGAGAAAAAAGTGGGCGTCGCGAAGCTGCCGCTGCACAGATTTTGCCGTCAGCGCCCTCTAACGATGGATTGGGGTCAAGGGAGTCTTGCTCTGAAATCTCGCGTGCGCTGAACTTAAAATCATTCGAGCAGTTTCTTCGCCGCGTCCTCGTCCTCTCGCTTCACGCACAATTTGACGCGTGTATCGGCTCCCAGCGCCGGCTGCATGCCGCCCAAATCATCCGCAACTATCATCGCGTCAACGCCATTCGCCTCGAGCATGCTTCTCCCGATTTCCGCTTCATGCCGGTACGAGTACGTGCGCGCCACGACCACATCCTCTTGCAATTTCTTTTGCGTCACTGGTTCCTCCTGCCACAACGCGGCAAATCCCCGCAATATCTAGCCGATTTCGCCGTACCGGAAACAATCCACGCTGTGATCGTTCACCATCCCCACCGCCTGCATCATCGCATAGCAAATGGTCGTGCCCACAAACTTAAAACCGCGCTTCTGCAGGTCCTTGCTCAACGCATCCGATTCCCGCGTCCGCGCCGGCACTCGGCTGCCGCGTCGCGCATTCTTCACCGGACGCCCCTCGACGAATCGCCACAAATACGCGTCGAAGCTGCCGAATTCCTGTTGCACGGCCAGAAAAACCTTCGCATTTTGAATCGTGGCCGCAATTTTCAACCGGTTGCATATGATCCCCGGATCCGCAAGCAGCTTTCGCACGCGCCGCTTGTCATAACGCGCCACCTGCTTCGCATCGAAATTGTCGAACGCCTCGCGATACCGCGCGCGTTTGCGCAGCACCGTTTCCCAGCTCAGCCCCGCCTGCGCTCCCTCGAGAATCAACATCTCGAAAAGCGTCCGCTCGTCGTGAACGGGCACACCCCATTCTTCATCGTGATACTGAACCGAGATTTCGCTCGTCGCCCAAGCGCACCGGGGGCGCATCCGCTCATCGCTCGGTGTGGCGCGAATCGCTTGTGTCGCGGGATTCACTGTGGCGCTGCAACTAATTTTCTTCACAAATGAAGCTAAACGCGCTCTCAGCTTATGACAGGTGCCGCAGGAGCACTTTGTCAATCTGATCCTTTGGAACCGCGCCGACAATCTGATCGGCCACTTGCCCGCCCTTGAAAATCAGCAGCGCCGGAATGCCTCGAATATTGAATTTCCCCGGCGTGTTCATATTTTCGTCCACGTTCATCTTGACGACTTTCAGCTTCCCCACGCGCTCCGTGGCAATTGCATCCACTGTCGGCGACAGTGCCCTGCATGGCCCACACCACTCTGCCCAAAAATCCACCATCACCGGCTGAGTTTTGCTCGCATCGATCACTTCCGCCTGAAAGTTCGCGTCACTTACCGCTGCAACATTATTTCCAGACATTTATCCCCCGATTTTTGCGCGGGCATCCTGTTCGTGTACTTGCCCGCTTCGAATTATCCCCCATGCATGATCCGTCATAACGTGCAGCTACACATTAGATGACGCAGCCACTGGTTGGACTCGACCCTGTTTTGCCTTCTCGTACACCTTAACGTACTCCCCCGCCGAAGCCTTCCACGAAAAATCCTTCGCCATGCTATTCGTCTGAATCGCCCGCCATAGCCGCAAATCACGATAAACCGCCAGCGCCTCCCGCACGCACTTCATCAAAGCCGCGCCCTCGTACGCCGTGAACTTGAACCCGGTTCCCTTGCCAGTTTTCGCCTCAAATGCTTCAACCGTATCGTCCAGCCCGCCCGTCGCGCGAACCACCGGAATCGTCCCATATCGCAAGCTGTAGATCTGATTTAGTCCACAAGGCTCGTAGCGCGAAGGCATCAGGAACATATCCGCGCCCGCCTCGATCTTATGCGCTATCACGTTATCGTAAGCCACTTTCACGCCCACGCGCTTCGGATACTTTTTCGCAAGTTCCTGGAACAGCTTTTCGTATTTCGCGTCGCCGTTCCCCAGCGCCACCAACGCCAAATCCTCCTTCATCAACTCCGTCGCGACCTCCGTGATCAGGTCGAATCCCTTTTGATCCACGAAGCGCGACACAATTCCGATCAGCGGCCGCTCGATATTGTCCGAAGGCAACTGAAACGCCGCCAGCAAATCTTTCTTGCATAGCCGCTTCCCGTCCATCACTTTCGACGAATACGTCGCGGCGATATTCGTATCCGTCTCCGGATTCCACGCTGTGTAATCGACGCCGTTCAAAATCCCCACCAGCCGGTCGCCGCGCGAACGAATCACTCCTTCCAGCCCGCAGCCGTATTCGGCCGTCTGAATCTCCTGCGCGTATTTCCGACTGACCGTCGTGACATAATCCGCAAAAATCAATCCACCTTTCAAGAAATTCACTTTGCCGTAGTATTCCAGCATCTCAACGTGAAATAAATCCTCCGGCAATCCCGTCAGCATCAGCGCCGCGCGCGGGAAAATTCCAGGGTAGCCAAGATTGTGCACCGTGAAAACCACGGGCACTTGGCCCATCACCGGATCCTGCCCGTACAGGGTCCGCAAGTAAACGGGAACGAGCGCGCTCTGCCAGTCGTGGCAGTGAATCACATCCGGCATCCACACCTGCTTCGCGAATTCAATCGCCGCACGGCTCAGTTCACCAAAGCGCTGCGGATTGTCCGAGTAGTCGCCGATCTGGTCGCCGTAGAGTTTTTCGCGGTCAAAATATTGCTGATCATCCACGAAGCAGTACCGCACGCCCTCGAACGTTCCCGCCTCTACAATCGCCGGAAAGCGCATCTTCTGGCCCAGCGGAATACTGAGGCTGGAAATAATCGGCCGCGCCGCCTGGTTCCCTCGATATCGCGGCAGCAGCACCACCACCTGATGCCCCATCGCCGCCAGCGACCGCGGCAGCGCCTCCACCACGTCCGCCAATCCCCCAGTCTTCGAGAACGGCAGCCCTTCCGGTGAAACAAACAGTATCTTCATCGCGCCTCGTAGAATTATAAACGGTACTGAATCGCCGCAGTCGCGTCAAGCCTTTCCCGGCCGGGCTTACGAATCCAGTTTCCTAACGGCCGACGATCCGTCCGTAGTTGCCGCATCCACCACAGGTTTACGAAAGGAGAAACTGAGAGCAGTACAGGCGAGGTTTGACCATCACACAAGCAGTCCAACTCGAAAAAGCGCAAAAAATGCCGCTATATCGAATGCGCTTCAACGCCTGTGGTTTTTCGGCAACGCTGCTGGTCTTCCTTGCTGGCAGTCTCAGCTATACCCAAGCACAGAACCAATCATCGTCTCTTCCAAAATCCCTCCACACCCCCTTGCCGGGCTTCTCGCGCAGCGACCTCATGCGCCTGCGCTTCGTCCTGCTTCGCGATCTTCGGCCGTTAATGAAGCGAATGGATAGCATCGTCAATCCGAGCCCGCTGAAGTCGAAGCTGAATTCCTACGCTGCAAGGTCACTCCGTTCAGATTGGGTACGCTCGGCCCCGTCGTCCTTGTCGAATGGGATGGATTCTCCAGCGGCCCTAATGTACCGATGCTCAACACATACATACCCAGCGGCGGGCTCTTATCAAAAAGTCATTGAGGCGGGAGGATTTGGGCCGAACATCGTTCCCCGAATCGGCTCTTCTGTGCCGGATTTACTCTTCGGTGGGACGTCAGGCATTTGCCATGCAGGGTTCAACCGTTACCGTTATGCGAGCGGCAAATATGAATTCGATGCTTGCGACCAAGAATATCCTGATTCAGAGGGTACCTGTCACGTCAGAGCATGCAAAGACCCGGCGCGTCGGCAGCCGCTACCGACTTTCGCTGACCCCGGGTCATGGGATGGACCTCCAAATGCCCCTCCCCATACTTCGACGGCCCGACTCTCACCGCGAAGCAAATACTGCGCTCAAAGAAGTGATTTTGAACGTGCGCTGGGATCAAGGCGTCGGTACCCAGGTAATAGCTGTGCTCAAAAGCTGCTAAACTCTCGCCCGTCATGTCCCGTCAAAAGCTCGGCCAGCATTTTCTGTCGCAAACTTCATGGCGCACGTGCATCGCCGAGACGCTCCCCGTCGAACGCGATGCCGTCTGGGTCGAAATCGGCGCGGGCCACGGCGAAATGACGGAGCTTCTCGCGACGCGCGCCCGCCGCGTCATCGCCATCGAGACCGACGCCGCTCTCGCCGCCACACTTCGCGAACGCGCCGCACGGTGGCCAAAAGGGTCACACGGGCCAAACGTCGAAGTCGTCCACGCCGACGTCCTCTTCCTCGACCTCGCCGCCCTTGTCCTGAGCCAATCCGCAAATCAGCCACTTCAGGCAATGTCTTCGCAACCCGCGAATGAAATCGGAACCTTAGGGGGTGGCAGCTTTAGCTGCGACATAATGCGCCCGCTCCCCTCAGGGGTTTTAACCCCTGAGGCCGGCCCCGATTCTGCCGCTCCGGTAAGTTCCGCAAGCCGCTTCCGCGTCTACGGCAACCTCCCGTACTACATCACGTCCCCGATTCTCAGCCACCTGTTCCGTTTCGCTGACCTCATCGACTCCATCCACATCGTCACGCAACTCGAAGTCGCCCAACGCATCGCCGCGCATCCGCGCAGCCGCGACTACGGCTACCTGTCCACGCTCTGTCAATTCTACGCGCGCCCCGAACTCGTCTTCCGCATTCCTCCCGGCGCATTCCAACCTCCGCCAAAGGTCACTTCCGCGCTGATCGAAATGCGCTTCCCCGGCGAACGCGCCGCACTCGGCAGTAGCGACGAGCCGGCGTTTCTGAAATTCCTGCAAGTCTGTTTCGCGCACAAACGCAAAACCCTCCGCAACAATCTGCGCGGCATCTATTCGCAGCGCCGCATCGAATGCGCCTTCGCCGCCTCCGCGCTCACGGACAACTCTCGCGCCGAAGAATTGACGCTGCCTCAATTCGCGCAGATTTTTGTATCGCTAGCGGAGAAGTAAAACTCGAAACGCCGATTGTAGGGCTTCCTTTGCCCCGCCCTTGCGGGTGCCCATCCAGAGCGCTTTTCGCGAAGGGTGGGGGTTTTCCTCTGCCTTTGCTGCACCACGGACTACTTCTGCACCGAAATCTGTTCAATCACTGCGCACAATCGGTCCGGATAATTCGTCATAATCCCATTCACGCCCGTGGCAATCAGCGTGCGCATTTGCTCCGGCTCATTCACCGTCCACGTGGCGATTTGCATGTCCGCGCGATGCGCCGCCTCGACCACCTCGCGCGTAACCAAATCCGCGCGCGGCAAAATCTGACGCGCCCCGATACTCTGCGCTTTCTCGATGGCATTTGGCATTTGCGTTTCGAAAAGCAGCCCCATCATCAGCATCGCATCGAGCCGCCGCAAATCTTCGAGCGTCCGCGCGTCAAACGAAATCACCACGCAGTGCGTCGCTTCTTTTGACGAACGCAGCGCCTCCGCCATCGCGTGGTGAATTCCCCATGTGCCTTCGTGTTTGACCTCCAAATAAAACACCACGTCCGTTTCGCGCGCGAACGCGAAAATCTCTTCAATTGTTGGAATGCGCTCGCCTGCAAACTCCGGCCCGAACCACGAACCCGCATCCAGTTCCCGCAATTGGTCGAGCGTGAAGTCTCGCACCAATCCGCGCCCGTTCGTCGTGCGATCCAGGGTGGAATCGTGAATCGCCACGAATCGCGCGTCATGCGACAGCCGCAAATCCGTCTCGATAAACGTCGCGCCAAGTTCAACGGCCCGCCGAAACGACCCCAGCGTATTTTCGGGCGCGTGTCCCGAGGCTCCGCGATGCGCAATCACCCATGGCCGCTTCATCAGCGGTATCGTAACAGAATCCGTCATCGCAAACGGCCTGCCGCCACGCCGAGCGTGCGTATTTGCCATCCGCCGTCCCCGAAAAAGGACAAACTGTGTTCTCAAATGTGAAAAGTTTCGAATAGGCGTTCGCACACATTTTCAGCCCGTGCGCATAAGTCATTCATAAATAAGCCGATACCGATTTCTCCAGTACTTTGCCTCCTGGCCGTCGAATTGCCCATGCATCTTCGAATCGATCGAGGCGGAATTGATGGCCCTTTTCGTAGTGTTAATCGTCGCGCTGGTTATCGGACAGACCTGGTGGGATTGGCGCGACGTGAAGCGCGGCCCCGCAGTGCCGCACTGGATCGGCGGACTCGCCCTCGCTGGCCTCCTTGCCGCCAGCCTCTCCGGCGCGACCTCCATGGGCTCCGTGCTGTATCAGCACACGGTTGGCGAGTTGCAGTCCGGCCTCGGCTCCGGCGCGTTCTGGGCCGAATCGGCGTTTCTCCTCTGCGGTCTCGGCGTCATTATCGCCGCCGTACGCAAGAAGAGCGTCCGCACCCTCCTGCTGGTTGCCGGCGTTCTGTCCTTCGCCCTCTGGCTCGGCATCTCGCTCTACGCGTAAGCACGGCGTTTCCGCGAATAAGCCAGCGTCGGTACGAGTGTTTTTATATTCGCTTTATATTCGCCTATGCCTTCGGTTTCTGCTATGCTTCTCGCGTGACTGCAAACGCAGCGAGGACGGCTCCATTGTTCTTACGACTCTCCCGAGTCGTCCTCGCCACGCAATCAAATCCACCCTTAAATTCCACCTGAACCTTCGCCCAAGCTGACCGAAGCGACACTTCCCCGTTCCTGACTCTTGCCCTCCGCTCGACGCGTTGCCATACTCAATGCAATGAAACGCTTCAGTCTGATTCTCGCGCTCGTTTTGCTTTTTGGCATCGCCGCGCGCGCCGATGAATTTCACCTGAAAGATGGCTCGACGATTGTCGGCGTGATTGTCGGCTACCAGGGAAATTCATTTCGCGTGAAGACCAGCTACGGTTTCGCGTTGGTCGATCGTGACTCCATCGCGTCTATCACCGTATCGAAACCCAAAGCAACAGAGAAGAAAGCCGCAAAATCATCCGCGCCTGAGAAAGCAAAGCCCGCGGACCCTGCATCGTCGCAGGCAAACGTGTCAACGAATGAAAACGCCGTCGCGGCGAAACGTGAAGAATCCGCGAAAGCACTTCACGACACAAAACACGAAGAAGCGAAGGCAGCCGCGCCAAAGCAAACGTCGAATGCCGTGACGAAGCTCGCAACGCACACACCAGATCCGCAGCCAGCCGCACCTTTGGCGAAACCCGCCGCGCCGCCCGTCCCGGAAACGCCTGCGCCGATTCCCGTGCGCGAAGAAGTTCAGGGCAATCTCTATATCAACGACACGTACGGATTCCGCATTTACAAGCCGCCCGATTGGGACGTGATCGCAGGCGCGCGCGCCGCGCTGCCCGGAGCGGTGGTTGCCATGGGCACTTCGGACCAGACGACGTATCTCATCATCGGCCTCGAGCCATCGAGCGGCACGCTGCAGTCGCACGTCGCGTCGACCAATGAGCGCTTATCGAACATGTTCGATAACTTTCGTCCGCTGGACACGCGGCAAACGATCGTCGCTGGGCTGCACGCGATTGAATATCAATTTCAAGGGATGGCAAACGAGCAGCAGTGGAGCGGCACCGTGGTTTTGTTCAGTCGCGGAGACAATTTCTTCACTATTTTCGGAGTCACAACAGCGACCACGGACCTGGTGCAAATCCAGCAGAACGTAATCTCGCGTACCATTTCCAGCTTGCAATTCACTCAACCCTGATTTCTATAATTTTAACTGCTAGAACTTTGTGACTTCGCTGAAGTGGAAATCGCGGACTTTCATTGCGGGCACGACCATATCGAACGATTCTTCGCCCGACGCGCGCACGGCGGGCCCGAGCATCTCAACGTTCGAGAGCATTTCGATGATGCTTTGATTGAAGCGGAAATTCCGAACGGCGCCGGTGACGCGTCCGTTTTCGACAAGGAACGTGCCATCGCGCGTCATGCCGGTGAGAATTTTCTGATAGGGATCCACTTCGCGGATGTACCACAGCCGCGTGATGAGCAGGCCGCGCTCGGTCGAGCGAATCATTTCGTCCGTGGAAACATTTCCTCCCGCGAAAACCAAATTGAACGGCGCTTCGCCGTCCTCGCTCGGCAATGAAAATCCGTGGCCCGTGGGATTTGCTTTTGCTTTTTTTGCGCTGGCGCGTGAGTACACCAAATTCACCGGCACGCCACGTTCGACGAGCGCGACTTTCCTGCGCGGCACGCCTTCGCCATCGAACGGCGGGCCAAGTTGCAGCGGATGATACACGTCATCCCAGATTGAAATATTCTCGCCGAAAAGTTTTTTGCCCATGCGTCCCGTGAAGCAGGAGCGCTGGTCCGCAACGCACGTGGCGGAGAAATCGTAAAATAAAAATCCAACAAGATCGAGGACGGCTGCCGGTTCGAGAATCGTGTTGTAACGTCCCGCCGGAATTTCGCGCGGCGCGCGCGAGGCCGCCGATTTCTCGCTTGCCCGCCGCGCTAAAGCTTCGGGATCAATGTCGCCAATGCGCGAAGAAGTGGCTTTGGCCCAGCCAGAAGAGTCCTTTTCAAGAATGGTGACGGAGAATTCCGCGCGCGTGTCGTCGTAATATTCGAAAAGGCCGCGCGAATTCGCCAGCGCGATTTCCGCAAGACCCGTCGAGAAAATGCCCGCTGTCGTTTGCTTATTCTTATCGGCCATTTGGCAAACGGACGTAACCGCCCGTGCGCGATCGGCCGGCGTCGCCGCCGCTGTCTGCGCGACGAATCGTTCGACTTTCGTGAGCTTCTGTTGTCCGAGCATGGACAGCAAATCCGGACTGCGCGGCTGCACGCGCGCCAAATCGAGCGCGGCGGTGGTTACGCGGCGCAGCGAGTCGTCGTCAATCTTGTTTGTGGAAGCGCGCGCCGTGCGGCCATCGACCACCGCGCGCACGGAAATCGTCAGACCCTGCTCGGCGACATTCTGATGAATCGTGTTATTGGCGAAACGCGTGAGCGCGCTCGTGACGGCGTTGATGTCAACTTCCGTTTCGTCCGCTTCGCTAAACGTGAACATTTTCTCCGCGATGCGGCGCAACTCGGCAGGGCCGAGACGATGCTCCATTACGACCGCGTGCCCGCGCCGCGGAGTTTTCGCCGCCATGCGCTTCCCTGTTCGCGTTTTCGATTGCTTGGCCATTATTTCGAGAGCGCGATTCCAACTTTTACGTTGCGGAAACGCGCAGGTGATGCGCCGTGACCCGTGCCCATCGTCTGCATGGGCTGGCCTTTGCCGCAATTCGGCGTGCCCCAGAGCGTCCAATAATCGCGCGAGCAAATCGCATCGCAACTGTTCCAGAATTCCGTCGTGATACCGCTGTAGCTCGGAGTCTTGATCATGCGTCCGCGCTTGCCGTTCTTTATTTCCCAGCCAATTTCCGTTGAGAACTGAAAATGATAGCGGCGATCGTCGATGGACCACGAGCGATTCGTCTCCATGTAAATTCCGTCGTCGGTATCCGCGATCAGATCTTCAAACCTGCGGTCGCCCGGCAAAATGCTGATATTCGTCATGCGAATGATCGGCAAGCGGTTCCAGCCTTCGGTACGCATGGTGCCATTCGAGCGCGGCTGGCCAATGGCGGCAGCGGTTTCGCGATTCGTCAGGTAGCCTGTGAAAAGTCCATCCGTGATAATCGGCGTGCACTGCGCGCGAACGCCTTCGTCATCGTAGCCAAACGTGCCAAGACCGGGGCCGTGCGCGAGACGCGCGTCCGCGACCACGTTGACAATGTCCGAACCATAGCGCAGCGAATTCAATTTCTCTAGCGTGAGGAAACTCATGCCCGCGAAATTCGCTTCCATGCCAAGCACGCGATCAAGCTCGATGGGATGGCCGATGGATTCGTGAATTTGCAAGCCGAGTTGCGAACTGTCGAGAATAATCGTGCGCTGGCCTTCCGGGCACGGCGCGGCGCTGTGCAACGCGACGCATTCCGCGGCGACGCGGGGCGCATGTCCAACCAGATCGAGCTCCTCGATTAATTCGTAACCGCGCAACATGTGCTGCCCGCCAAAACTATTTGGATACGAGCGCTTCTGAATTTCCTCGCCCGCGAAACTGGTGGCCACAATTCCCGCGCCCGATTGCATTTTCACCTGATGAATCACGGAGCCGACGCTGGAAACAAAAAGCTGGTCGATTTTTCGAAATGACATGGAGCCTTCGGCGAGCGTGACGCCTTTCACTTTGCGCATTTCGGCGTCGGCGCGCAGCAGCACGGCGATTTGCGTCTCGATGGGAATGCGAAAGGGATCTTTGATGAACGGATTCTGCCACGTATCCACGTACGGCTGTTCCGGCGCAAGAACAACGTCGTGGTGTTTCGCCATCGCGGACGCTTTCGCAATGGCGACGGCTTCGACGGCGCAGGCTTCGATACCCTGGCGGCCCAGACGATCCGTCGCGGCAAATCCCCACGCGCCGTGGGCAATCACGCGAAGGCCGATGCCCAGCGATTCGGTTTCGACGGCGCGGCCCACCTGGCCGTTTTTCGTGGCAACATCGCGATGGCGAATGTCCATCACGCGCGCGTCGGCGTAGGTTGCGCCGCGCGCCAGCGCTTTTTCAATCGCCGAGTTGGCCAAGGCTCGCATTCTTTACGTCACCAAATTTATTTCGTAGCTTTTCGCGTCGCGCATTCGGCGAACTCGCATCCAACGCAACTCTGGATTTTCTGCAAATTGCCGCGTGCCGCAAAGCGCTAATCTGTACCGATTAGAATTGCACGCGAGTCTCTGTTTTCAATAACTTACGGCAAATTCTAATAATTTTCTGTAGCGATTAGAAATGACGCAACCGGCGCGCCGCGGAACGAGCCGTAAAGCCTCGAAACACGAAGCACTGCGCCAGATACTTTCAAATGCATCCAGATTTTGCGTTCAACATGCACACGAGCATGGTAATTACAGCCATACGAATATGCAAGCGCGAGCGGTCGTGGATTTTCGATTTGTTTCTTGCGCGATGGCAATTTGCCGTGCAGCAAAATCGGAGTGTATTGAGATGATCGAGCGGTAGCACTTTGGTCGGAAGGCCAATGGTCTTTTGAACGCAATAGTCAAAGGATAACCGCACCAGAATCTGGGGCGCCGCTGCTCCGCTCCAGTCCTCCTAACTACCGTTACTGGATCGTCACGCCAACCGCGATGAAATGAGCGTCGGCGCTTGTTGATCCGGACAGAGGCAGAGTCATGGCCCCAGTTAGTGCCACATTTAGGCTGCCGCTCTGGGACGGCAGGTTATTCGAATCTCCTTCATAATTCGCGATGAAGCTGCATATTCCGACCGGGAGGTATCCAGGGCTGAACACCTGTTGCGCCGTGCCATTTTGCAAAGGCTCGGCAAATGAGACGTGGCAATTCCCCGAGGTAAAATTGACAGATCCGGTCACTGGCTTGGACGAGCTAACAGTTGCTGCGAGCGTCAGGCCCGCCGTTTGAGCCATCTTCGTGCTCGGGATAGACAATACCGTTGTTGTTGGCACAGGCGCGCCGCCTCCGCCACCTCCGCCGCCTCCGCCACCCCCGCCCCCGCCGTTGCTCGCGCTGGCTCCGCCGCCGCAGCCAATGACGAAGCTCAGCAAGCAAACAAATCCCAACGCCCGAGGCGCGCTGAATGAGCCTCTCCTACCCGGTGCGGCAATGAACAACAGCGCGAGAACCCCCGCCAGCAGACTTAAAGTCCACCACGTTTCGCGATCGAACAGAATAGCCCCCGGTGCTTGCCAATTCGCAGGGATGGTCAGCGCGCTGGTTGTATTCGAAGGCGCGAGAGTGGCGATCATTAACGTGGCCGTAGCTGCTGTGCCGTTAGTGAGGGTTACCGATGAAGGCGAGAAACTGCACGTCGCACCTGGAGGAGGGCCGGGGTCTTGCGCGCAAGCCAGCTGAACAGTGCTGGTGTAGTTTGTCGTCGGGGTAATTGTCAGAGTCTCGGTGCCAGTCTGTCCGGCTGTTATAACCATCGAGGAAGACCCCGGCGACACGGTGAAGTCGGGGATGGTGACGGTAATAAACGTCGCTACTTGGCCCGCCGGCTCGTAATTCGAATCACCGCTGTAGGTCGCGTTGATAACCTCACTTTGCTGCGGTACCGTCGTGAAGCTAGCCTGCAATACCCAATTCCCGTTCGAATCCTGGGACGTCGTCGTAACCGGACCGGTTATTGTCCCATTCGGCCCGGAAAAGGAAACCGTACCGGCGGGCTTGAGCCCGGAATTGCTTGCTGGATTCGTAGTGCTAACGGTTGCAGTCACCGTCACGCTCGTCCCATAGGCATAGATAACATTATTGGGTGTCGCCGTGATGGCGATTGATGCTGGGTAAAAGACATCTACCGTGATCGGGGCAGATGTCGAGCTGGCATAGTTTTGATCGCCCGTGTAGGTAGCAGTAATGCTGTGTGGTCCAGGGGGAGCCGAAAGCGTAGCGTAAATGTCCCCAGTCAAATACGCTCCCGTTGATGCCGAGCCTGGTTCTCCACTAACCGAAACATTGCCCGAGAGCTGCGTGTTTCCGTCGAAGAATTTGTAAGTGCCGCCTGGAGCCGCGCCCAAACTGCTTGAGTGTGAGCTCGCATCAATAATCAACAGCTGACCGACAATCGCATTGTTCGGAGAGGAAAGGGAGGTCGTCGTCGCGGCGGGCGTCACCGTGAGCGTATCCGTCGTAGAACTCGCGTTGTAGCTATTGTCTCCGCTATAGCTCGCTGCCAGATTGTGCGAGCCGCCGGGGAGCTGTATGGCCTGATCTTCCGTGAACCCCTGGCTATTCAATCCAAATTGCCCTGGCGATAGCGCGTTGCCATTATCGGTGACGGCGATATTTCCCGTCGGGCACGCGTACGACTGCGTCGCGGTCGTGGTGTTGAAGCAGGCGGTGCCAGAGCTATTCATTACGTCAGCGCGCAGCAGATAAGAACTCCCGTAGATGACTGCCGTGGCGTTTGGAGTTATCAGCTGCCCGCTTATCGGATCGAAAGTGAAGATGCGCAGCCCGGTTTGACTCGCTTCGGGATTTACCGTGACGGCGACGGCATTGGAGTCGCTGCCGCCATAGGTCGCGTCTCCCGCATAATGAGCCTTTACGGTGTAGGACGAACCACCCGGCAACATATTCGTGCTGCCCGACGCGGTACCGTTGCTCAAAGTCAATGTGTCAAGGCCGAGCGTGTTGGTTCCTTGCGTGGCGATTAAAGAAACTTGACCCGTCGGTTGCGGAGACGTTGGAGAGACGGAGACGGACAGGCTGATGGGTGCGCCGTGTGTAACGTTGACGGCATTGCCGCCGTTCAGAGTCAGAATCGTCGAGGACGGAGTGAATTTCACCGAACTCCAGTTAGTAACCATATTGTTTGCGTTCACTGAGCCGAGTCCGGTCGCCAGATCGTAGCCCGAAGAAGCGTTGTAGCCGGAAAGGATGCCGAATTGGCCGCCGGAGCTTGACGTGTTGCAATTCAGCGTGCCCGTGGCGCAAGGCATGGCGATCGTTCCCAAGGTAACGTCGTTAAACGCACAAGTGCTCGCCGGCCCAGCGCTCGAATTGCAGCTCGATGGCGCCATTTGGGCAGCGAGTTTATAGAGAATGAAGTTCGGATTGCCCTGAGCCACGCCGGTTTTCTGATCGACAAGCGCTTGGAGCCCGGCGAACGCGGGAGACGATGCCGAAGTGCCGCCGATGTTGACGAAGTTCGATGCACTGCACGAACCCCGCAGGTCAGCCTCGCAAATTGCGTACGAATTGCCGATGAATCCGTCAGCAGCGAACAGCGATACGTCCGGAAGGTCGCGCTTGGTATCGGGCGGGACACCGTTGCCTGTTTGCCAGGGAGGTTTGGAATAGCCTCCGGCACAACTTGACGGAGTTGATCCTGACGGCGTGGTGCAGCCGCTCTTTCCTCCGCTGCCTCCCAAGGTCACCACAGCGCCGGATAATTGAGAGTTGTTGCAGTTGGTCTCCGCGTTTGTGCTGAAACCGACGCTGCCAAAAACTGCGTTCGTGCAAGTGTCGTTCCAGGTAGTTTCTGGAATATAGCCTTTCGCGGACTCTTGCGTAGTGGGATCGTTGGTCGCGTTCCAATATGTCAGCGGATTCGAGAAGTCGTTGAAGTCTGTGCCGCCGACCGCGACGTTATATGGCGTCGAGGCAAGCCCATTGACTTGCAGGCCATACCTGGCGGGCTCCGGAGTAGTGCCCTGAAAGAAATCGCATCCCGCTGAACCCTCATCTCCGGAAGAAACAAAAACGGAAATGCCTTGTGCCGCCGCTTGCTTCCAAAGATTCTGGTAAAACTGGTTGCCGGCCGTCCCGAGATCGAGTTCACAGCCCAGGAAACTCTCGCTCATAATGGGAGCGATGTTGTTGTCCACGATATAGAGCGCTGAAAGATCCACGCCGTCAGTCGTTTCGGTTGACTGCGAAACGACGAGCTTGATTGTTGCGCTTCGAGCGACCGCGCCGGACCACTCGACGTCCAAGTCGGCCTCCGTCTCGTCACCTTCGACAAGGCCCGGATCAGGACCGTCGAGGATAATCTGTGGAGGATTGGGAGGCAGGCCGAAAATGCTGCGAAAATCGGCAATATCCTGTACGTTTATGTTCGAACGGCCAACGATTGCGATCGCTTGCCCGTTTCCGTCAACCGGCGGAGTCGCATTCCAGAGCGGAAGAACATTGTAGATCGTGGCGAAGTCGTACGGAGTAACGCTGTTGCAATAGAGGGGAGCGCCTGTATTCGGATTATTTCCGCACTGGTTGGTAAGCAGCGGCGTCGCGCCGGCGCCTTGCCCCTTCGCCGCCGACTTAGCGAACCCGGCCACGAGATGATGCATCGGTTTTCGCGCAAAGCTATCCAAACTATCCACTCCGACGACGGCGGATGCGAGAGCACTTGGAATTTGCGGATCGCTGACGTTGGCCCAGTGCTGCTTACCATTGATAACGTAACTGTGAATCGCGGTGTGAAATGCCTCCTGCACTTGCCCGGCGGTTCCCGAAAACTCAATCACGCTGCGGCCGTTTGATACGCTTGCAATCTGGAAGCCGTGAGACGCGAGCCACGAAGTTACTGCCTGGATATCCTGGTCCGATGGACCGAACTGCTGCCCGAATGCGCCAGGGGTGAGCCATTTGTGAAAATTGGGCGAGGATTTGTCCTGCTGCTCTTGGAGCAATGTCTGAAGCGCAGTTTCCTGGCCAGTGCTTCGCGTAAGTACCAGCAGCATGCGCTGCATTGGAAGACTGCTCGGTGCAGCGCCGTGGTCAAACTCCGGACGCGCCAACGGATGCGTGTTGCCCGCTAGGGTTGTGAGTTTCGTTTCGTCAACTGCCTGAGTGACCAGGGCCCGTGGATTGCTGGTCTGCGCGGAAACCAATGCAGGGAGCGCGAGCAGAAACACAACAAGCATCGAAACTGCTGAGACGAGCCGTCGCACAGAGATACTAAACTCGTTCGACACGAAACGGGCTGGGTGCCAGTCGTGAGTCACGTTTGCTCTTTGTGGGGACGCCCTTTATATAACATCACCGTTTCAGGGTGTCAATCTAGTCTCGTCGCGCGGCGGTTAGCACACGCAGTCTTTGCGATTAGCATAGAAAATACCTATCGGTTCAACAATAGTACGAAAGATTGGTTTCGCCGGGAGAAGAATTCCGAGGCGAGGGGCGCGCGAAAGGGTGATTTTTCGGTGATTTGAGAGGGTCCGTGGGAAAGGCTTAAACTAGACTGACCTGTCAGTCTAGTTGCCTAAATCAGATTGAATACGTATTGGATAAACGGTCATGTGCGATGCGAATCGATCGTTTCGACAGAGGTCGAAATCGGGCCCGTTGCGCGAGTCATGTGGAATGAAGTGGGACACGACTGGGTAGAAAGTCAGCAAACGAGCTGCCGAACTTGTTCTGTTCTGAAAGGACTTAGGCGACTGGCGCCAATTGTGGAAGTGTCGCGATGTGCAAGCCTATCTAACGAATCTGCAACCACTTGCGGGTTATGGTACGACGCTGATGCCGCCCAGTGCGATAAGGGCGTAGGCACAAGGAAGGCGGGGGTGAACCCCGTCCCTACGAAGGCAAACGCAAAGCGGCGTCGAGCCGTGCCGCAGAAGCGTCCGGGACGCAAAAAGCGCGCCGCACTCCAAAAAAGCACCCACACTGAAGTCTGTGCCACGCAAGACAGATACAAAAGCAGATTCTTCGTCGGATGCTGCTGACCGCATCCTCGCTCAGAATGGCAACTCTTGTTTTAAGTGCCTTCGGACCAGGAGGCGAGGTATTGCTCCTGCTCTGGGGTGAGTTTGTCGACTTGGGTGCCGAGGGATTCGAGTTTGAGGCGGGCGATTTGCGTGTCGATTTCCTCGGGGACGGGGTAAACCTGTTTTTTTAGCTTGCTGGCATTTTTGATCAAGTGCTCGACGGCGAGTGCCTGGTTGGCGAAGCTCATATCCATGACGACGGCGGGATGGCCTTCGGCGGCGGCGAGATTGATGAGGCGGCCTTCGCCGAGAAGGTGCAGCTTGCGGCCGTCGCGCATGACGTATTCCTCGACGAACGGTCGGACTTCGCGGTGAGAGCTCGCGAGGCGTTCGAGCGCGGGAATGTCGATTTCGACGTTGAAGTGACCGGAATTGCACATGACAGCACCATCGCGCATTTTTTCGAAGTGGTCGGCGGCGAGCACGGATTTGTTTCCCGTGACGGTGACGAAAATTTCGCCGATCTTAGCGGCTTCGTGCATGGGCATGACGCGGAAGCCGTCCATGATGGCTTCGATGGCTTTCGTGGGATTGATTTCGGTGATGATGACGTTGGCACCCATGCCCTTGGCGCGCATGGCAACGCCGCGGCCGCACCAGCCGTAGCCCGCGACGACGATGTTCATGCCGGCGAGGAGCAAATTCGTGGCGCGAATGATTCCGTCGAGCGTGGATTGGCCGGTGCCGTAGCGATTGTCGAAGAGGTGCTTGGTGAGCGCGTCGTTCACGGCGATGATGGGATAGGCAAGCGTGCCGTCCTTGGCCATCGCACGGAGGCGAATCACGCCGGTGGTGGTTTCCTCGGTGCCGCCGATGACGTTCGGGACGAGATTTTGGTGTTTGGTGAGCAGCATAGTGACGAGGTCGGCTCCGTCGTCGAGCGTAATTTGCGGATGATGCTCAATGGCCGCGTTGATGTGCGCGTAGTATGTGGCGTTGTCTTCGCCCTTGATGGCAAACGTCGGGATGGCGTAATCCTTCGCGAGGCAGGCAGCGACTTCGTCCTGCGTGGAGAGCGGATTCGAGGCGCAAAGGACCACATCGGCGCCGCCGTCACGCAGCGTGATGGCGAGGTTGGCCGTTTCACTGGTGACGTGCAGGCACGCGGACATGCGTATGCCCTTGAGCGGTTTTTCCTTGATGAAACGCTTGCGAATGAGTTGGAGCACGGGCATCTGCTGATTCGCCCATTCGATTTTGCGGCGGCCCTTATCGGACAGGGCAAGGTCTTTCACGTCGCTCGACATTTTCGATGCGGTTTCCACGAGTGCGTCTCCTCAATAGTGAGTGATGCCAGCGAAAAGATTTTTGGCGCGTTGCGTCAACGGGCGGGGATTAACCCCGCCCCTACGAAGTCAAAGGCGACGGCAAAGGCAAAAGCAAAAGCCCGAAAAATCCCCACCCCCTTCGCCAAAGACGCTCAGGATGGGGCACCCACAAGAGCAAAAGCGACGGCGAAGCAAAGCGGCGGCGCGCCGTCCCACACTCCAAACTAGCGGGAGGCGACGACGGCTGACGGCAAGCCCGCTTCCTTGCGAATCTCGTCGGCGCGATCCGTTAGTTCCCACGTGAAACCGGGACCGGTGCGGCCGAAGTGGCCGTACGAAGCGGTCTCACGATAAATCGGACGGCGAAGATTCAGCGTCTCGATGATGCCGCGCGGTGTCAGTTTGAAAACATTGCGAACAAGCGCGGTGATTTGCGCGTCTGGAATGGTGCCGGTGCCGAATGTATCGACCATGACGGAGACGGGCTCGGCGACGCCGATTGCATAAGCGAGCTGGACCTCGAGCTTTCGGGCGACTCCAGCAGCGACGAGATTCTTGGCGATGTAGCGCGCCATGTAACATGCGGAGCGGTCAACCTTGGTCGGATCTTTGCCCGAAAGCGCGCCGCCACCGTGGCGGCCATAGCCGCCGTAGGTGTCGACAATAATTTTGCGGCCGGTGAGGCCAGCGTCGCCCATCGGCCCGCCGACAACGAAACGTCCAGTGGGGTTGATGTGAATGCGCGTTTGCTTATCCATCATTTTCGCGGGAACAACGGGGCGAATGACTTCGTTCAAAACGGATTCGTGGAGATCTTTGTTGGAAACGGAGTCGCTGTGCTGGGTGGAGATGACGACGCAATCAACTCGGGCGGGACGGCCATTGATGTATTCGACGGAGACTTGGGACTTGCCATCGGGGCGGAGGAAATCGACGACTCCGGCTTTGCGAACTTCGGCGAGGCGCTGCGTGAGACGATGGGCGAGTTGGATGGGCATGGGCATCAGCTCTTCCGTCTCGTCGCAAGCGAAGCCGAACATCAAGCCCTGATCGCCCGCGCCGCCAGTATCAACGCCCATGGCGATGTCGCCGGACTGCTTTTTGACAGTGCAGATGACGCCACAAGTTTCGGCGTCGAAGCCATACTTGGCGCGCGTGTAGCCCACGTCGCGAATGACGTCACGGGCGACGCCCGCAAAATCGACGTAGGTGTTCGTGGTGATTTCGCCGGCGATGACTACGAGGCCCGTGGTGACGAGCGTTTCGCAGGCGACGCGGCCCATAGGGTCGTCTTTCATGACGGCGTCGAGGATGGCGTCGGAAATCTGGTCGGCGATTTTGTCGGGGTGGCCTTCGGTGACGGATTCGGAAGTGAACAGGATTTTCTCTTCTGCGCGTGTCAAAACATTCTCCTTCGGCTATTTGGCAGGCAAATTAGTGGCCCAAGCGCCTGGTGCAGCGGAAAGTACGAATAAAAACCGTAGCATGGGGCCTATGCGGTGTCAACGGCTTGCACGGAAACGGCTTATTGGATAGCCGAACGGGGCAAAACTCGCGGTGAAATACAGTTTCGTCGAGATGTAACTGGGCGAGGGGAGGCTAGGAATGCAAGCATTTGCAGTTTCCGGCGAAGCTAGTTCTTGGCGGCGCTTGTGCCGTCGCTGCCGCTGCGGCGAGACAATAGATAGGCGCGGATGAATTTGTCCAAATCGCCGTTGAGGACGCGGTCAACGTCGCCCTGCTCGACTTTGGTGCGGTGGTCCTTGACCAATTGATAAGGCTGCAAAACGTAGGAGCGGATTTGGCTGCCGAAACTGATTTCGGGTTTGGACTCGTCGAGCTTACGCGTCACCTCGCGGCGTTTGTCGATTTCGCGTTCGTAAAGCTGGGACTTCAGCACTTTCATGGCGATTTCGCGATTTTTGTGCTGGCTGCGTTCGTTCTGGCATTGGACGACAATGCCCGACGGAAGATGCGTGATGCGCACGGCGGATTCGACTTTGTTGACGTTCTGTCCGCCATGGCCGCCGGCGCGGAATGTGTCGATGCGCAAGTCGTCCGGCTTGATGACGATGTCGATGCGGTCGTCGATTTCGGGAATGACGAAGACGGAAGCGAACGACGTGTGACGGCGCGAAGCCTGGTCGAAGGGCGAAATGCGAACGAGGCGATGCACGCCAGTTTCCCCTTGCAGCAAACCGAAAGCGTTTTCACCTTCGACGCGCAGGGTGACGGATTTCAGTCCCGCCTCTTCGCCGGGAGTGGAGTCGATGACCGTGGCGCGGAGATTTTTGCTTTCCGTCCAGCGCAGGTACATACGCAGAAGCATTTCGGCCCAGTCCTGCGATTCGGTGCCGCCCGCGCCGGGTTTGATAGTCATGATGGCGCTGAGCGCGTCGTTTTCGCCGGAGAGGAGCGTTTGCGTTTCGAGTTCGGCGATGTATTTGTCGATGGCGTCGAGTTCCGCGCTTATGTCTTTGAGGACGGATTCGCGCTGCGTGGCGTCCGATTCTTCGTGGGCCATGTGGAAATAGGTTTCGATGTCGCTGACGGCCCGCGTGAGTTTTTCGTCGGCGGCGATATTGCCTTCCGCGTGTTTGCGCTGCTGCAGGATGCCCTGGGCTTTTTCCTGGTCTTGCCAGAAGGAGGGATCTCTGGTTTTTGCTTCGAGAGACTTCAGGCGTTCGCGGTTGGTGGCAACGTCAAAGATAGCTCCGCACAAGTTCGATGCGCTTTTTCAATTCGTCAAAGCGGGTCTGAAGATCTTCGATGAGATTGCTCACAATTCCCTTCCTCAAACGAATTTTCTATGGTGCCATGCGCCAAAAGTCACGACAAGATCAGAAGCGCAAGGCCGCCGGCCTGAAGACCACCGCTACAAAAGCAAATGCGAAACCCCCACGCTTCGCAAAAGGCGCTCAGGCTGGGGCACCCTGCGCTCGTTTTGGACGCGTCAAGACCTTCACGACCAGCAGGAACGTTGCGAGCACGCAGAGCCACGCGAGCCAGTCGCCGAAACGCGTGTACGGCGTCAGATCCGAACGAAAACCGTAAGGCGCGTCGAGTTCCGCGCGCGTGAAGGGCGCGAGGTGCGCGACAATTCTGCCATACGGATCGACGTCCACCGTGAAACCTGTATTCGTGTCGCGCAGCAGCCAGCGGCGATTTTCGACGGCCCGAACACGCGCCATCATCAGGTGCTGCGCGGCGGCGGACGAACGGCCGAACCAGCCGTCGTTCGAGATGTTCACCAGCAGATCCGCGCCGTTCGCCGCAAAATGCCGGATCTGCGCGGAGAAAATTGATTCGTAGCAAATAAAAACGCTGAACCGGCCGCCGGGCAGGCCTGCCGCGGCAGGCAAGCTTCCCACTCCGTACGTGTGGCCCGGCGTGAAATCGGAAATCCCTGCCGTCAAACTTTTTGCGAAAGTGAGCCAGCCGCGCAGCGGCACGTATTCGCCAAATGGAACCAAGTGAATCTTATCATATGTGAATTCGCGCTGCCCCGCCGGGCTGAGCAGTACGGCGCTGTTCGACGCGAGCCACTGGCGGTCTGGAGCAAGTTTCCAATCGACGACGCCCACGAGAAAATCATTTCCCGAATCTCTGGCGATTTCGTCCGCGACGGCCGCGAATTTCGCGTCCTGCAAACTGAAGGGCGCAGGCACCTCAGGCCAGATGATAATGCCGGGCGATTTTTTTGCGGCGTCGATGCTGATCGATTCGAGCTGCTGCATGTCTGCCGCGTGAAGGTCCATCCAGTTGGCGGGATAGCTTTCGGATTGAGGAAAATTCGTTTGGACGAGATGCGCGACGTGACCCGCCGGAGGGACCGGGACGAAACGGGGGCCGAACTTTCCGACGATAACGAGGGTGAGCATCGCCACGAGAACGCTGCGGCGGCTTTTCGATGACGGAGAGGCAATGGCCCAGACGACGAGGGCGTTGAAACCAACCACGAGCAGCGAGAGGCCGAAAATTCCGGTGACGCTTGTAAGCTGCACAAGCGCCAAGTTGCCAGACGCTGCGTAGCCAATCAAGTTCCATGGAAAAGCAATGATGGGCAGATGCGCGCGGATAAATTCGAGGGTGACCCACAGAAAGGGCGCGAGGGCGCACGCGACGCCGAGGCTCCGCTGCCCTGCACGCGAAATCAGGATGGCGAACGCGAGCGGGAAAAGTGCGCCGGCCAGCGTCATGAGCGCCAAAATTCCCGCAGCGGCGAGCGGACTGACGTTCCCATATTGCTGCATGACCGTGTCGATCCACGGGACGCTAAGCGGATAAAAAAGAGCGCCATTGATGAAGCCATAGAGCGCGGCATCACGTGTGCGCGCGCCTAGCGAAGCAAACATCAGCAACGCAACGGAGATCCATGCCAGCAGCGGCAAATTGTAATTGGGAAAAGAAAAAGAGAGAGCGAGGCCTGAGCCAACCGCGAGAAGCAAACGAACCGGCCGCGACAAATTCATTCGGCGTTCATTCGGCATTCATTCAACGGCGGTAAATGGCCTTGAATCCTTCGCGCTGGAGCGATTGCTTAGCCTTGTCGCCGACAGCCTGGTTATCGAAGGGACCGACCTGAACGCGATAAAAACCATCGGTCGTGGGATTGATCACAAATGCCGGAAAGCCTTTTTGCTGCAGCGCATCGGCCATCGCCAAGGCATCGCTTTCGCTTTTGAGCGCGCCAACCTGAAGCACTACCGCGTTTTTGGACATGCGCGGCGCACGAAAACGCGCAGGTGTCGCGGAAGCCGGACGTCTGACCGATGGCACCGGCCGATAGCGGACTAGCGCTGAAGGGGCAGACGAAGAAGAAGAACGAGCGGAAGCTGACTCCATGGGCTGGGATTGTGCGGGAGCCTGTTCGCCAACGCGAGCAGGCTTCAACGGAACGTCCGCAGTCTCTTTCTTCGCGTAGAAATCCCATTCCGGCGAACTTTGCGGCTGTCGAGGAGCCTGCGACACACGCGGCGCGGGCCGAGGCGGTTCATTATCGAGCGACGCGGCTTGAACGGGCGAGTTGCCGTATTGCGTCTTTCCCATCACATACCCGAGCGTGAAAAAAACGCAGCATAGCAACACCACGCCCAGAAACAAACCAATCAGATGACGGCTCTCGAGAACCCGGTCGCCGCGCTTTGAATGACCGCCTGCCATATTTCGCTGTGCCTCCCAAATTATTTGCTGGGACCTGGCTTGATCCACTGGCTAATCAGGTCCATCGGGACCGGAAAAATCACGGTCGTGTTTTTCTCGCTGCCAATTTCCTGCAACGTCTGCAGATACCGGAGCTGCACCGATACGGGCTGGCGCTGCAACGCCTCGGCGGCCTGAGCCAGTTTCGCGGAAGCCTGCAATTCGCCATCGGCGTTAATGATTTTTGCCCGGCGTTCGCGTTCCGCTTCGGCCTGCCGCGCAATGGCGCGCTGCATATTTTCCGGAATATCGACCTGCTTCACCTCAACCTTCGTAACCTTAATACCCCATGGCTCGGTATCCTGGTCAAGGATTGTTTGTAACTTGGCGTTTACCTTTTCGCGCTCGGAGAGAACGTCGTCAAGCTCGAATTGGCCGACGACGCTGCGCAAATTGGTTTGCGCGAGCTGCGACGTGGCGTAGAGATAGTTTTGTATCTGCGAAATGGCGAGATTGGAATCCACGACGCGGAAATAACAGACGGCATTTACTTTTGCCGAGACGTTATCGCGCGTGATGACGTCCTGCGGCGGGACGTCGAGAGTTTCGATGCGCAACGAAACGCGAATCAGCTTGTCGATGGGGTAGAAAACGAGGCACAAACCGGGGCCCTTTGCGATGGGCATCATGCGGCCGAGGCGCAGGACGACACCGCGCTCCCACTCCTTGAGAACGTAGATGCAATTGAAAATCCAAATCAGAAAAATGAAAATGGCAATCGCTATGCCCAGCATGAAAACATCCATCGTGACCTCCACGGTTCAAATCTTCCGGTGCCTGTGCAGAAAAATATTCAGCGAGACGCGATGACTGTCCGTACCGGCTCGACCAATAGCGTAAGGCCTTGCACACGATTCACGCGGACTTGTGTGCCCTTGGAAATAGACTCGCTGGCCGCGGCACGCCACAATTCGCCGTGAATCAAGACCATGCCGTTTGCGCCGGCCGATGGCACGGGTTCCATGATTTCGCCGACGGCACCCAACAATTCGTCCGTGCCGGTGGTTCGTTTCCATCTGAAGGAGCGCAGAACCAGGCGCATCAGGAAAATCACGATGAGGGCGACGGGAACGGTAACCGCCAATGCGATGCCCGGATGCACGCCGCCGGGCGTGATGGGCGAATGGACCAGCATCAGCGCCCCGAGGACCATGGCAATTCCGCCGCCGACGCCTAATACTCCGTGCGTGGGGAATTTCGCCTCCAACACAAACATAATCATCGCGAGGAGCATGAGCACAAGTCCCGCAAAATTCACAGGCAGCATGTGCATTGCGAAAAGCGCCAGCACCAGCGCGATTCCGCCGATAACTCCGGGAGCGAACATCCCCGGATGCGTAAACTCGACATAAAGTCCGAGGACGCCGACGATGAGCAGGATGAAAAATGCATCGGGCTGGACGATGCGGTCGAGGAATTTCTCGCGGCCGCTCATTTCGTGCGCTTCGATGACGGGCTGACCGAGGTTCAGCTTCTGAGTCGAGCCGTCAATGCGCGTAATCGTGCGGCCATTGAGTTGCGTGAGAAGAGCTTCCGTGTTTGGCGCAACCATGTCGATGAGGTGGCCGTCGAGGGCTTCTTTTTCGCTGAAGGCTTTGGCGTCGGTGACCGCGGTCACGGCCAGCGGAACGTTGCGTCCGCGGCGCGCTGCGTAGCTGCGCAGATACGCCGTGGCTTCGTTCATGATTTTGCGTTCGAGAGTATCGTCGACCTTCACGGGGCTGCCGGCAAATTCGAGCAGCGGAGACGCCGCGCCCGTGTCCGTGCCCGGCGACATGGCCGCCACATCGGCAGAAATCAAAATGAAAAATCCCGCGGAGGCGGCGCGCGAGCCGGAGGGAGTCACGTACGTGACGACGGGAACGGAGGAATGAAGAATGGCGGCAATGATTTCGCGCATGGACGAATCGAGGCCGCCGGGCGTGTCAATGGTGATTAGGATCAGGCTGGCGTGCTGCGTGTTGGCCGCATTGATTCCGTTGACGATGTATTCAGCGAGAATGGGTTCGATTTCGCCGTTGATCTCTAGTTCGTAGACATTTGACGCAGCAGGCGGCGGCGCGGCGAGAACTGGCGGCGCGGAAAGAAATGGCGACAGGGTAGATGCAACGATCGAGCAAGCCACGAAGAAGACTGTGCGCACGACGGCACGGCGGGAAAAGAGCGCCTCTACCCGATTCAGCATGTAAGCCGGCATTATAGCAAGGAGTGTCGTAGACGCAGCGAAAAGATGCGCGTCGATGGCCCGCACAGGCTGAGGGCGCACGGCAAACGCCGATTATTGGTGCTTATCCGCAAGCTCCGGCACGGGAGCGAAGACCGCGACGACGAGCGGGTCTTTGATGACTTTTGCAAATGCGGGATCGGCTTTCGCCGTCACGAATTTCTGATAACCGTCGTCGCGCGCCATTTTCAAATAGTGCGCGGCGCGCTCGGCGTTTCCGAGTTCGGCATAGGTGCGAGCAACGAAGAAATAGAACAGGCCGGGGTCGGTGACACCAGTTTGCCGCACGAAGGAACCGCCCTCGCCCTTCTCCTCGAAAATCAGTGGGTCAATTTGAATGGCCTGCTGAAAAGCGACCATAGCGTCGGGATACTGTTTGTTGTCGAAATAAGCGTACCCGAGATTGCAATAAACCGGGGCCATATCCGTGCGCAGTTTCAATGTCTTCAGATACCACTTGATGGCGTTTTTATAATGATGCTTCCCATATTCGACGGTGCCCACGTTATTGTAAGCGCTCGCATAGGTCTTGTCGGCCTTGACGGCCTTCTTGAAATACTTCTCGGCAGGGCCATATTCGTTCAAAATTTCGAGCGGGACGCCGAGCTTATTGAGCACGACGGCGTCCTTCGGTTCCTGCTTCGCGAGCCGTCCGTACGCTCTGATGGCTTCGGGATACATCTTGCGCGCCATCAAAATATCGGCGCGCAGTTCTCCCAGCTGCAGCGGCGTCATTTGCGGCTGGACGCTCTTGGGCTGTGTTGCAGAAACTTGGCGCACCTGTGCGACATCGGTTTGCTGCGCGCGCGAAGTGAACGGGAGAATCAAAATCAGGAAAAGGACTGGCAGGATCGTTCGTTTCATGGGCACCCCTCCTCGCCCAATGCCGTGCTGCTATGCTTGCGGCGGCTTCGGCTTTGGGGGCGGCTTCTTATTGTCCCCAAAGATACCAAAAATCTTATCGAACAGCCCTTTTTTCTTTTCGGGTTCTGGGGAAGCAGCCGATGGGGTCGGAGCAGGTTGGGTTCCGGAACGCGCTGCGTTTGGATTTGGATTACTTCCCGCTATGGCGGGCTGGCCAGCGGCGGGCGGTTGAGGAGTGGACGGCTTGCCAAACAGATGCGATAGCCAGGCCACAGGAGGAATATCTGACAGTTTTTGCCCGCTATGAAGGGGGCAGAATTGAGTGGGTTCCGTGCCCGCGATGAACACCTCTGTCTTCGTTGTAGGGCAATTTGGCGTTGCCAGGTAACCTGATTCCGGATCAACCGACGCAGTGACGATTCCCGCAGGCTCCGGGAAATTCTGCATGTTGTGATACGCGGGCAACGCCTGCGCGCGCTTCATGAACTCCGCCCAAATGGGCGCGGCGGAATTCGAGCCGTCAAGGCCGAGTGCGCGATCGTCGTCATATCCGACCCAGACAATACAGAGAAGATTCGAGGTGTAGCCAGCGAACCAACCGTCATGCGAAGTTCCTGTTTTACCGGCAGCGGGTGCGGTAAAGCCTCGCGCGCGGACGGTATAGCCCGTTCCATGATTGATCACGTCTTGGAGCACGTTGGTGACGAGATAAGCGACGCGTGGATCGAGTACTGCGCGGGCCTGCGGCGTCGATTGCTCAATCACTTGTCCGTCGGCATCCACCACTTTGTTGAGGAAACGCGTTTCAACGCGAACGCCATCATTCGCAAAAATTGTATAGCCCGCGGCGACCTCCATGGGCGTCATCACGTAGGAGCCAAGCGCCATGGCGGGCGTCGCTTGAATGTCGGGATCCAAACCGAGTTGGCGCGCCACAGCTTTTACGCGGTCGTAACCGACCAGTTCGGCGAATTTCACGGTGGCGACATTCAGCGAATGCGTGAGGGCGTCGCGCGCGGTGACGGTGCCGTAAAACTGTCCTTCGTCGTTATTCGGAGTGTAGTCTTTGCCATCGAAACTGAACGTGGTGGGCTCGTCAACGACAGTCGTTTCTGGAGTTACGACCGGCTGCAAGCCCGCCACGGCATTATCAAATGCCGCCGCGTATACAAACGGCTTGAAAGATGAGCCGGGTTGCCTCCGCGCGAGTGCGTGGTTGAGCTGGCTCTCGCCGTAGTTCCGTCCGCCGACGAGCGCGAGTATGGCGCCCGTTTTGGGGTCCATGGCCACAAGAGCGACCTGGGGTTTGACCACGGCCATGCCCTTGCGGCGCGCCAACGCGTACCGCCGCGCAAGTTCGCCGTCGATAATCTTCATGCCGGTGTCGACTGCCTCGTCGGCAGCGGTCTGGAGCGCCGGATCGAGGGTGGTGAAAATACGGTAGCTTTGGGTGGTGAGGTCGCTCTGCGAGAACTGGTCGAGGAGCGAATCACGGACCATATCGACAAAATACGGAGCCGCACGGCTGGTCACGCCGCCGCCGACGAATTTGAGCGTTTCTTCCCTTGCGGCGTGCGCCTGGGCCTGGGTGATGTAACCGTCCTCGACCATCTGCTTTAGAACGCGATTCTTGGCCTCGATGGCGCGGGCCGGATGATGCTCGGCCGCCGAATAGCGGTTTGGCGAGCGGATGATGCCGCCTAGAAAGGCGCATTGAGCAAGGTCAAGTTCCCTGACGTCCTTGCCGAAATACGCCTGCGCTGCTTCGCCGAACCCGCGAATGGCGAAGCTGCCGCGATTGCCGAGATAAACTTCATTTGCATAAAGTTCGAAAATGCGCTCTTTGGTGAAGCGGTGGTCCAGCTCAAGCGCGACCATCGTTTCGGCTACTTTCCGGCGCCATTCTCGCCGCGTCGAAAAGAAAAAGCTGCGCGCGACCTGCATGTCGATGGTGCTGGCGCCCTGGGCTTTCTCCCCGCGCCGCACGTCGGCCAATGCCGCGCCGGCAATGCGGATCACGTCGAAGCCGCCGTGCTCGAAAAAGCGTTTATCCTCCGCGGCCATAACCGCATGCACCAGAATCGGAGGCAGATCCACGAATCGCACCACACGGCGCTTCTCGCGCGAGTCGTCGAAGAGATTTGTAAGGAGCTCCGGCTCAATTTGCGCCCAGCTGACCGAAGCATTGTCCGAAACGAGACGAATCGTTTTGACTTTTCCGTCGGCGAAGTTCACTCGCAGAGCGTTCCGTCCTTCGAAATAGGAATCGTCGGAAGGATTAATCTCGACGGAGGATTTTCCCACCTTGAAGTGGCCTGCTTCGCCGGGGATATCCGCCTCGGAATAGCCGTTGTTCACAAGATATCCGGCCAGATTGGCGGGCGTCATTTCCTCGCCGGTGAAGACGCGCTCAGGCGCCGAAAAAATGTGGGACGTGTGGCCGAAGACCTGCCCGGTGAGGCGCGCGTCAATCAGCCGGCCGAAACGAACCCAATAGAATGTAAAGACACCGGCAGTGACAAGAATTAAGCACAGCGCCGTTCCCAGCAATGCGAGCCCGAAGCGGGAAGTCCAAAACCCGCGGGCGAGTCGAATGCGCAATCCTGCCTCCACTCCTGCCCGGGATCAACGATCGGTGGCTGGGACGCGGCCGCCTGGCGTGTCGAGCGGACAGTGGCGGCAGCGCTCCCGAAAGCTCTCCCGGAGCCCTTACTTAGTCTGTTGCCATTCTAAATGGAAGCGTTGTTTACTTGGGGATGAAAATGCAGCTGAAATTGATAAACGGTAAGGTCTATCGGAACCGAGTAGTCGACTGAGATTTGAACATTGCCCGATATCGACGTGACGTCGATGTCTTTACTGTTGGCTGGAATACCGAGTTCCTTCACTTTCTTTTCGACATCGTCCCGGATCTGATCGTCTTGACTGCGGGTGACGGAAGCGTAGGCTGCCACCTGCCGCATGGAATCCTGCAACTGGTAGTTCGCCAAGTAGGGCGGGATCATCTTGATCGCGCAGAAGATACCGGAACCAAGAACAATAAGGACGAGAAGCATCTTGAGTCTGGCTCCGCCGTATTCAACCGTGCGTGGTGCGCGAGACATTGCTCCTCCGCCTGCCCAAAAATATCCTGGTGGACAACCCTAGTGAGAAGGCTAGCACCGCGCTTGTCGGCCGTCGAGAAGGCGCTTCCAGGGGCGTTCCAGAGTGGTTAACTGTCCGGCGGACGGGCCTAGTAGGCCTTGGCAAATATGGCCTGCTCGGCGGCAGCCTGGCCGCAAAAAATGCACGTACCGGGCCCGGCCGTTTGTTCGATGGGAATGCATCGCATAGTGGCTTTGGTTTCTTCTTTGATTTTTGCCTCGCAGTCGGCACCGCCGCACCAATGGGAGAGAGCGAAGCCTTTCTCCACGGCAATTTTGAATTCGCCATAATCTTTGGGCTTAGAGGTGTTGGAATTGCGAAAGTCGAGCGCGCGCTGGAAGAGCGCGTCTTGAATCTCGACAAGCAGTTTCTCGACGACGTCTGCGATTCCCAGCTGCGGAACAGAAATCTTCCCTTCGCGGCCGGGACGGTCGCGCCGCGAAAGCACGGCGTTGCCGGATGCCACGTCCTTCGGGCCAAGCTCGACGCGCAGGGGCACGCCGCGCATTTCCCAGTCGTTGAATTTGAAGCCGGGACTCATGCCGTCACGCTCATCCATCTTCACGCGAATATCCGCGGCGATCATCTGAGCCCGAATTCTCTGCGCGGCCTCGAATACCGTGCGCTTTTCGTCATCGCTCTTGAAGATCGGCACGATTACCACCTGATAGGGCGCGAGGCGCGGAGGAAGGATCAGCCCCTGGTCGTCGCCGTGGACCATTACGATGGCACCGACGAAGCGCGTTGAAAGGCCCCACGAAGTTGTCCAGCAGAATTGGTGTACGCCGCCTTTGTCGAGATATTTGATCTCAAAGGCTTTGGCGAAATTCTGGCCAAGATTGTGGGACGTTCCGGCCTGCAGCGCCTTGCCGTCGCCCATCATGGCCTCGATCGAATAAGTACGGTCGGCACCGGCAAAACGTTCGGCGTCGGATTTTCTTCCTGGAATCACGGGGACAGCGGCTTCGCGTACGGCAAAATCGGTATAAATGTCGAGCATCTGGCGGGTTTCGGCTTCGGCCTCTTCGAGCGTGGCGTGGGCGGTGTGTCCTTCCTGCCAGAAAAATTCGAGGGTGCGCAGAAAAAGTTTGGTGCGAAGTTCCCAGCGCACCACGCTGTTCCATTGATTGATCAGCACGGGCAAATCGCGATAGGACTGAATCCATTTCGCGTAGGCGTGGCCGATGATCGTCTCCGAAGTGGGGCGAATGACGAGCGGCTCCTCCAACTCCTCGCCGCCACCTATGGTTACCACGGCGAGCTCAGGCGAAAATCCTGCGACGTGCGATTTTTCTCTGTCGATGAAGCTGCGCGGAATCAGCAGCGGAAACGCGGCGTTCAAGTGCCCCGTCGCTTTGAAACGGCGGTCGAGCTGGGAGGTGATGTTTTCCCAAAGCGCCCAGCCATACGGGCGCACGATCATGCAGCCGCGCACGGGAGCGTAATCGGCCATTTCCGCGCGCAGGACGACCTGGTTATACCACTCGGAAAAATCCTCGGAGCGCGTCGGCAGTTTCCGGTCAGCCATTTGATTCTGCTGTCCTTATGTTATTCGACTGCTGCTGCGGGTGCTAGTGTCACGCATACTGCGCACAAAAACTCTCGCGGTAAAGCTCATGAGCGTATCGGAGGCGTTCCGCATTGTCAACGGAGGCTGCACCAGCGTATTCTCCCCAGCGAAAGCGATTTTGCCTCGTGAGCGTGACTACGCAGGGCATGATGACATCCAACTCTGTTGTACTTATGAGCTTTTCGTGCAAGGAAAAATCGTGGTCAGAAATTATCCTCGGGCAAGGAAATGGAAATGTTCAACGTTCAAAGCGAGCGCATCGCACGCATCTTTTGCCTGGTTGCCGCTATAGCGCTCGGTGCGTCCATGGCAGCAGCTCAGCAGAATCGAAAAGGAACCAGCGCGCCACTGTTCACGGTACTTGCGCCTCGGGCTGCATCTTCGACGGCATCCGTACGATTCACGCCATTGGCCGCAGGTTTGCTCACACCGTGTCCTCGGTTCTTGTCGAATCAAACGCAGGATGCTGATTCCGCTCCGGGCTATGTGCGTCCTTCCTTCCATCAGCGGTTTCACAACTATGCCGTGCACACATATGGGCCAATTAAGATGACGGAGCTCGCAATTGGTTCGGCCATCAGCCAAGCGGACGATGTGCCTCCGGAATGGCATCAAGGCTGGGGCGCATACGGCAAGCGATTTGTTTCGGATGTGGGTTCCACGGCAGTAGGCGGCACGACGGAATTTGCGCTGGCGGAAGCTCTTCGCGTGGATACGAAATATTATCCGTGCGAGTGCAAAGGGATTTGGCCGCGAGTTGGCCATGCATTGAAGTCCGCAATCACGGCGCGCGCAGGAGCCGACGGCCACCGGGTTTTCTCGGTTCCGGCGCTGGTAGGACCTTACGCGGGCGCGTTTTCCACTCTGGCGTGGTACCCGTCGCGCTATGGCCCTAAAGATGGATTTCGCACCGGAAACTACGATCTACTGGATAGCGTCGGCGAGAGCATTGCGCTCGAATTCCTTCTGCCGGTCCTGCACAAATTTCACCTTCGCTAGATCGGCGAGCAGCTATTTCCCGGCAATTTGATCCGCAAAGTTCGCGGCAATCGGAACGCGGAAGCGCTCGTGCTGATAGGCTTTGATCATGCAGACAATCCAGAGAATCAAGCTCAGAAGTCTGACGATTCCCAGGATGACCGACCAAAATCCGAACACGGACCATGAACCGCCGAAAAAGCCTCCGCCGACAAATGCCATCACCAGAATGATGCTGATGATATGCAGCGCGCCAAACGTCACCAGCGATTGCGCGGCGTGGAAGCGCACGAACGGGCGTTTATCAATCAGCAGGAAAATGAGGCCCGTGATCCAGCCGAGGACGTAACACAGCAGCCCGGCGACATTCTCTGAAAGTCCGGTTTCGCTTGGTGACATAGGAACTCCTATTGGCCCTGCCGCAGGTGCCACGGATTGCGGTGCGCCACAATTCGGGCAGAACGCCGCCTGCGATGCGACCTCCGTCCCGCACTTCGAGCAATGGGACATGTCTTGTTTCTCCCGTGAAACAATTGGTGGCAGGCTATCAGACGACTCAACCCTCAGCAAGATAAATTGGAACACGCTTCGCGATTGGGTAGAATCGCACGCGCCGGAGGCGACATTCACCCGCCAACATTTTGTTCGTAAGGAGAACGACGCCCTGTCCGCCGATCTCATAGCCGACGCACGGCCTACGCGAAGAATCCTGGGGCTGGAATGGCCGCGCGAAATGACGTCCGCGGAACGCAACTCCTTGGCTGCGGGAAGCCTCGGCTGGATGCTAGACGCGTTCGACGTGATGCTGTACTCGATGGTCCTTGCGTACTTGATGAAGGACCTCGGCATCAGCAAGGCCACCGGAGGACTGCTGGGATCGCTTACGCTGCTCGCTTCCGCGTTTGGCGGCGTGCTCTTCGGTTTTATCGCGGATCGCATCGGCCGCACGCGTTCGCTCTCGACTTCCATCCTTATCTATTCCGCGGCGACTGCTGCATGCGGCTTTTCGCAAACCGTCGTCGAGCTTGCGATATTTCGGATTCTTTTGGGCCTGGGCATGGGCGGAGAATGGACTGCGGGCGCGGCCCTGGTCGCGGAAACATGGCCCGCGGAGCATCGCGGCAAAGCGCTCGGCATGATGCAATCCACCTGGGCAATTGGCGAAATGCTCGCAGCGGGCGTCGCCGGGGCGATCCTTCCGCGTTTTGGCTGGCGCGGGGTGTTTTTCGTCGGCGTGCTGCCGGCGCTTTTTGCGTTTTGGGTTCAACGCCGCGTGCCAGAGCCGGAAATTTGGAGTCGCCGCAAAAAAATTGCCGGCCGCGCGCCCAGCGTTCCCTTGCGCGTGTTGTGGCGCAAAGACCTTCGCTGGAACGGTTTTATCGCGACAGCGATGAATACTTTCGGAATGTTCGGCTATTGGGGATTGTTCTTCTGGATTCCCGCGTATTTGTCGCTGCCTGTTTCGCAAGGCGGCCGCGGCCTGAATATCGCGAAGACCACTGCGTGGCTGCTGGTGATGGGTGTTGGAAAATGGTTCGGGTATGCTCTCTTTGGGTTTGCTGCGGATGGCTTCGGGAGGCGTCGTACATACTTCGCTTATCTACTCATCGCGGCGATTCTCGCGCCAGTTTATGGATTCGTGCACGGTACGCTTTGGCTTCTGGTTCTCGGACCGCTTGTCGGATTTTTCGGCATCGGATTTTTTTCCGGCTTCGGTGCCATTGCGTCCGAACTCTTCCCTACCGAGATTCGCGCAACCGCCATGGGACTGACCTACAATATCGGGCGCGGCATCTCCGCGCTCGCGCCAGTGACTGTCGGCGCACTCGCCGTGCATTTTGGCTTGGGGCATTCATTCTTCATTCTTGGCGTCGCGTTTTTCATCGCGGCTCTCTTGACGCTCGCACTTCCGGAAACGCGCGGCAAACAGCTCGACTAAATCCACGTCGCAATTATTTGTACCTGAAAGCTGTAAGCACCAGATCGTTTCGCGGGCTAGCGTTCGATTTCGATGCCGTCGAGGGTGGTTTTTGCGGAGGAGACTCCGGCGGGCTCCTTAGGCGCGCTATCACGCGCAGGCTCCGCCGCGTCTGCGATCTGCAAGCGGAGATTCCCGGCGTTTGTGGAATACGCAATGGCCGTCTCGAAGTCAATTGCGCCGGCGCGGACCAGGCCTTCGAGTTCCCCGTCAAAGATCTGCATTCCCTCCGTTGATCCGTCGCGCATTGCGTCGAGCAGCGTTTTCCCCTCGCCCTCGCCGCGCTCCACATATTCGCGCGTGCGCATCGTCGACTTCAAAATCTCGATCACGGCCACGCGTCCTTCACCATCGCGCCGCGGAACGAGCCGTTGCGAAATGATGTAGCGAAAGTTTTTCGAGAGGCGCGCGCGAATCACGTGCTGGTCGCTGAGCGGGAAAACACCCACGATGCGTTCGATGGTCTTCGATGCATCGATGGTATGGAGCGTCGAAAAAACTAGGTGGCCGGTTTCCGCGGCTTCCAGCGCGATTTCGATGGTCTCGCGGTCGCGCATTTCGCCGACAAGGATCACTTTGGGCGCCTGCCGCAATGCGGCGCGCAATGCGAGTGCAAATGAGGGTGTATCGCTGTGCAATTCCCGCTGATGGACGGTGGCCTTCTTGTGCGAGTGCAGGAACTCGATCGGATCCTCGATCGTAAGAATGTGGATTGCCTGGCTGGCGTTGATCTGGTCGAGGATGGCTGCGAGCGTTGAAGATTTGCCGGAACCCGCCGGGCCAGTCACCAGCACGATGCCATTGCGAAGAGTTGTGGTCTCGCGAAGCTGCGGCGGCAGGTTGAGATCCTCGAAAGTGGGCACGTTGCTCGGGATCACGCGCATCACGATGGCGCAGCTCCCGCGTTGCGTGAAAATATTTACGCGAAAGCGCGACAACTTCGGCAGGCTATAGGAAATATCGCACGAGCCTTCTTCGCGCAGCTTCTCGACCGCACGCTTATTGCTGCCGATCAAATCACCGGCGATGCGCGCGGTGTCCTCGGCGCTCAAAATGTCCACCGTGGGGATCTTCACGGCAATCAGCTGACCGTTTGTTTCGACTTGCGGGAGCCGACCCGGGGAAAAAATCAAATCGCTAGCTCGCCGCGAGGCTCGCAGCATGGCCGAAATGATGCTCGGAGTCGGCATGGGCATTTGAGGCGACGCCACAACGGAGGGCGCGCCGGGCGGTAGGCTATTGTCTGGCATTTTTTACGGTCTGGAACACCAGTACGCCTGATCTCTGAGGACGCCTGTGGAATATTCCATCTGTGAGTATAGTACGGCCGGATCCACGAACTACGGAATCATGCGTCCCCGTTGGCCAATGGATTACGCGCAGGCCTCGCTCCTATTCGTGGCAGTTCGTCTTCGCAAATTTCACGCCAGCGGGTAGACTGAACCGGAGCCTTACGTGTCTTCTTCATTTGACGACGCCCTTCTAAAGCTTCTTGCGTGCCCGCGCGATCACGCCGAACTCCGCGTCGAAAACGGTGCTATGGTCTGCCCACACGGACATCAATTCGCTTTCGAGGATGGTATCCCCATTTTCGCTGAAAATCCGCGTCGCGAACCTATTCCTCTCAACATGGGGCCGTGTCCGCGCCCTGGAAACGCGGCGCTCGGCGAATTGATTGATCCGTTCGTGAACGACTGGATCGTGAACACGAATGGAAACCTCTACTGGCGCGCACGCGGCCGACTTCCCCGCTATCCAATTCCAGATTGGCCATTCGGCCCCGGCAAAGGCCGACTCATGGTCGACATCGGGTGCAGTTGGGGCCGCTGGGACATCGCCGCTGCGCGCGCAGGCTTCGCCCCAGTCGGCACGGACGTGCACGTTGACGCGCTAGCCGCCGCTGCGCGCGTTTGCCGACAGCTGGGCGCGGGCGCGGATTTCATTTGCTGCGACGCTGAACATCTGCCATTGCAATCCGGCTGCGTCGATCTTGTTTTCTCCTATAGCGTACTGCAGCATCTTGATAAGGCGAAGGTGCGGAGAATTTTTCAGGAGATTTCGCGCGTCTTGCGGCCGGGCGGAGCCTGCCAGATTCAACTTCCCAACGCGTTCGGCATGCTCAGCATCGCGCAACAAATCCGGCGTGGCTTTCGCGAAGCAAAATCAGGCACGTTTGAAATGCGTTATTGGTCGCACGTGGCGATTCGGGGGGCATTGGAACAAGCCGGCTTTTCGAAAGTCACGATTCGTACGGACGGCTTCTTCTCTCAAAATCCACAACTCACGGATCTCGATCTTCTTTCGCCTGCCGGGAGATTGCTCGTTCGCGCCTCTTCTGCGGGCCGCCGCGCCGCAAATGCGCTTCCCATCCTCACGCGCGTTGCCGACAGCCTCTGGATTGAAGCGCGGAATCCTCCATCCCGCAGCTAACACAGCCGCGCGCATTTTCATAAGATGATTGGGAATTTGCTTCAGCGCAAAAACGCAAGGCGAAGACGCAAATCAGATCCCTCACCCCCGTTCGCCAAAAAAAAAGGGCGACCGGGTTCGCGATGACAACGAATAGCAAAGATGACTGAATGGACGGAATCTACGAGCCCTTCGGATACCAGTCGAGCAGCCGCACTTCTATGCCCGTGCCTTCTAGATCCTTCTTAAATACGCTGATGTCCGAGCCACGATAATGATAGGGTATCGCGATTTTTGGGTGGAACGCTTTCACGGCGTCCGCAGCCTCGTCTGGTGTCATCGTGTACGGCAGATTCATGCAAATAAACGCCACGTCAATATTTTTGAGCGCGCGCATTTCCGGGATGCCTTCGGTATCGCCGGAAAAATAGAAGCGCTTGCCACCGTACGTGAGCACATAGCCGTTGCCGCGCCCTTTCGGATGATAGAGCTGGCCCGGCGCCGGACCGTGTTTGATGTTGTACATGGGAATCGCATCGACCGTCCAGCCGTTCCACTTCTTGCTTTCTCCGTTGGAAATCGGACTCGCGGTTGTGACCGTAGCAACCACGGCGGGCGGCGCAAAAATTTGCGTTCCGGGTTTGCTGACGGCGGCAATCGAATTTGGATCCATGTGATCGCCATGGATATCCGTGATCAGGATCAGGTCGGCGTGCGGGAGGCCGTCGAAATTCGCGGGCTTCGCGGGATCGAGATAGATCACGTGGCCATCCGCTTCAATCATCAGGCTTGCGTGATAGATGGGCGTGATCTTCACGGGCCCGGCTGAGGTTTCGAATGTCTGCACAGGACGACTGGTTTGCGCCTGCACGGGCAGGCCCAGAAAGCCAAATGTTGCGGCACAAATCACGCTCGTGTTGAAAAGTCTAATCCTCATATTCGCCTACCCTTTTCGAAATTGGCGCGATGCTAGCACGACACGTCTCCACGTCGCAATGCGCGACACTCTTAAAATATGCGCGCCCGCGACAGCTGAGATCATTTGCGAAACAAATAAATCACGTCGATCCGCTCGAGAATTCCCACAACCACTTCCAGCACAAACGAACGGAGCTCGTTGAACTGCTCGACCATGAAATCATAGAGCTCGCCCGCGGCTCGAACTTTCGCCTCGACCAGATCGCGATATTCCCCGACCCCCATGCGGCTTGCGGCCATCCGACCGACACGCGCGTAGTAGACATCGCTTACAAATTTGAGAGCGTTGTCGATGCGCTCGGTGAGATCCATAACATCGAGGCGAATCCGGTTAACGCGCTCGGCATCGCGCGGCAATGTCCAGCGCGAAATCAGCACATTGCGCTTCCGTTCCAAGACCGCATAAACATCCGAGAGCAGTTGGTTCATCAAGCTATCGTAGTAGCGAAATTCGAGAAGTTGCATTCTCGCGTATTCAAGAATCTGCGTTGCCACCACGTCTTCCCGCTGGCCGTATACCAGTGCGGCGCCAGAAACTCACAACAACCAAATCCTGCGGAAAGTAATAGAGCCGGGAACGCAGCACTTCTTCCGTTTCTTCGGGGGTCAGAGGGATCGTCTCACCGCGCAGCAATTGCGCGATCTTGTCTCCGTTCGCGGAAATTAACTCCGCGCCCGTGAGGCGGCCGGTGCCGGACTCAGTGATTTCCTGCAAGCTGATACCTAAATACGATTCTTGCAGCCCGTTGACGTTGGGACGTATGACCGCGGCAGCGATTCGTTCCATTTGCCGATGGACCACGGCGCGCGCCTGACGTTAAACATCCGCCGCGTAGCCGTCAGGATTGCCTGTAATCTTTCCATTCGCGTCTGACAGCTTTGGCCATGTTCTTGGCCGCCGAATAGAGCCAAGTGGGTTTTCTGCGCCGCAGGTCGTCGAGGATGTTTTTTACTTGCCGCTTCGTGCCTGCGTGAACATTCGCTGCTTCCGAGCCCATGGCGTGAAGCAGCGTTTCCTCGTCCCGCTCCTTCGGCAAATCGGCAATCTCGATGCGATTGGCGTCCGGCGAAAGACGGCGAACCAGCCAACGTCCGACGATTTTCTGGAATGGGTCGTGCGCCCGGACGGCCTGTGTTATCGCCTGCGGGTAATAAAACTGGCGGTGACCGACCTGACCCGCAAGCCATATACATGCTGAAGGCGTCATCGCTTTGGCTTCGCGAGCAATGCATCCGCCTTCCCAATTCGCAATCGCCACGAACCTCTGCTGTCCCAGGCTCCCCATGCCAGCTTTCCTTTGGACAATTTTGTAATTCAAGCGCGAGTCAGGCAGCATCTTCTGCAATATCTCCTTCGCATCTCGCGGCAAGCCGGTTTTCACAGCAGGCAGCGCGTTCAGATCGTCCCAGAAATTGTCGGGGGCTTCGAGGGCCTCGAATCCGAGCCGTTCCAGATTCTTTTCGCGCTCCGCCAAGACAATCGGACACCCGCCGTCCTTCAGCGACTGGCGGTAGCCCTCGAGTATCGCTTCGCATCCGGTTTTCAATTTGACCGTGAGTTCTTCGGACTCAATGGCCACCTTCACGCTGGCGGCGAGGCGGACCAGATCATTCGTGTAAGGCAGGGGGTAAGACTCGTCGAAGTCGGTCACGCCCCAGCCCAACCGGCCCTCGCCATCGCGCCACGTTCCAAAGCTTCCCACGTGAAGATCCCCAGACGACAGAACCTTGGGCGCGCGGCGCAGATCGCTGCATATTTCCGGCCACAATTGAATCCAACGGTAAAATGTCCCGCGAAAAAAAAGAAAATGGTCTTCTTTCATCTGCTCGTGCTTGCTTCGCAGATCCGCTTCGATCACGGTGGTGCAATTGCGCATCCATTTTTCGTAGCTTGTGGTTGCTTCCCGAATGTTCATGCGGCCCCGCGAATGAAATTCGCCTGTCGATGCGCCCATCCCTTTTCCTGATGATTCGCTCTATCCGTTAGTCACATTCGTTCCCGCCCGCTCTGGGCCACAACAGAAATACATGCGAATCGCATGTTTACATTCGCGAATCCGGAGTAAGATACCGCGGTTTCTAACCCAGACACTTCGAGGATCTATGCGCCGAAATATTGTCAGCTCTTCCCTGCTTGCGGCCCTTTCGCTCGCAGTCCCGTTCACCTTGGGAGCCGCGAACTCCTCGCGAGTACCCGCGCGCAAAGCGGCGAAGTCGCGCGCGATTGCCAAGTACGGCAACGCGGATTCGATCACGGAAAAAGAAATGAGGATCTACGATTACTTTCTGGCGTCCGATCAGCTCGAAGGACGAAATCTCCCCTCGCGTGGTTACGATACCGCGGCGCTCTACGTCGCAAGTCACTTGGCGGAATGGGACCTGAAACCGGGAGGTAGCACCACTGGCACAAACGGCCCGCTGCAACCGTACTTCATGCCGTTTGCGCTGGTCACTCGTGAAGTTGTGGCGGAAGAATCCAAGGCTTCGCTGACTGGCCCAGCACCGTTCGCTCGGCCCGGTGAGCCCGCGGAATTGCGCACCGCCGATTTCGAGTATGGCAAGGATTGGACCGTGCCCGTCGTCGGCGGTTTTCGCGGCCTGCCTCCCGCCGATTCGTTCGACATCACGGGAAACTTAGTTTTCGCGGGCAACGGCTACGTGATTAATAAATCCAACACGAATCCTTACCAGGGCCTCGACGTACACGGCAAGATCATTGTCGTTGCCGGCTTGCCGCCGGCGCTCGCCGCTCAACAAGCAGCGGCAGCCGCCAGGCGAGGCCCTCCGGGGCCGAACCCTCTCGGCGAAGATTGCACCGACTATCTGACTCCGGAAGAATACGCGGCCAGGAACGGCGCTGTGGGAGTCGTGCGGATCGCGGATTTCCAGCAGCTCACAGCGCTGGCGAATCCCAACGGACGCGGGCCTTCCCTCAACGGCCCCAATTACCAGGTCGCGAAATTTCAGGAACAGCCTGCGTGTCCCAGTGCTCCTCCGATTATCGCCGGCGTTGCAATGACGAACGCGATTTTCCAGGCCGAGAAATTAAATGCCCCCGAGGCTTTCTACGCCGCGGGCACGAACGCGCCGCATGATTCCTTTGCGTTGAAGGCGAACAAAAAATTGAGCGTCCACGCCATAATCCACAGCGAAGGGGGCCACGGCGAAAACGTTGTCGGAATCCTCGAAGGCAGCGATCCCATATTGAAGAATGAATACGTCGTCATCAGCGCCCACCTTGATCACATTGGCCTGAGCGCGCCGCTGCCCAACGGCCACAACGTGAATAATGGCGCCGACGACGACGGCTCGGGTTCCACGGGTCTCCTCGCTATCGCCCGCGAATACGCCGATGGCGCGGCCAAGGGCATTCGCCCCAAGCGCAGCATCGTCTTTTTGTGGAATGGCGGCGAGGAAAAAGGTCTGTGGGGCTCGCGCTACTTCAACGAATTCCCGCCCGTTGACCTTACCAAAGTCGTCGCCGATCTCAACATGGACATGATCGGCCGCACTAAATCGCCCAACTCCGTCGATCCCAATCCCACTCACTTCCTCGTGAATCCCGGTGAGATTCTGGTTGTCGGCCCGAATATCAGCAGTGACGATCTGGAGAAGACAATCGAGTCGGTCAACAATAATTTTGAAAAACTAAAGCTGAATCATTTCTATGATGCCACCGCGCCTGACGCTACGCACGATAACCTCGGCCCGAAACCGAACGGCCAGCGCATTTTCTACCGCAGCGACCATTACAACTTCGCCAAGATGGGCATCCCCATCGCATTTTTCACCGTCGGGCTGCACGTGGATTATCACCGCCCCACCGACACCCCGGAAAAAATCGACTACAAAGAAATCCAGGTTGTCTCGAAGACCGTCGCCGGAGTTGCCTGGGTTCTTGCCAATCAAGCTGGCCGTCCGCATTTGAAGACGGATTTGCCCGCGCAATTGGTGAAAGACATGAAGACCGCGCAGGCCGACGGCTGGGGCAAAGTGACTCCCGTGCTGCCTCCGCTGCCCGGCGAGCCTTTCTAGAAATTGAAGCAGCGGCTGCCAGTAAGCGAGCCGCAACTCCACGGCGGCCTATCCGGTTCGCAGCAAGGTACAGTTTCAGTTCACCCTGAGGCACGGAGGGCCGCGCCGCATGCCAATTTTTTCGTTGTCATTCCGAGGAGCATTGCGACGAGGAATCTGCTTTTCTTCGCCACGTTAAACAGTAGCCCAACGGAATGCTATACTTCGGCTTCCGTGCGGAAGTGGCGGAACTGGCAGACGCGCAGGACTTAGGATCCTGTGGCCGAGAGGCCGTGGGGGTTCAAATCCCTCCTTCCGCAGTACCATACTGGGCGACGCGAGAGAGGATGACACGCTGCGCATTCAGCGCGGGGCTCTTGCCGGTGTTTCTTAAGGTGTCTTGATGTCCATGCCGCCCGTCGACTTGAATCCAGTAACTTGGACTGTGGCACTGACCCATGCCCTCTCACTCACCACCAGATTCTTTTCGGCAGCTGCCGTGGAGTCCTTGGCGGCGGTCGCTTCTCCAACGGCGGCGTTGGCTTGCGTGTTGGCGGCAGCCACGGCCTTAGATAATTGCGCCAACTGTTGCTGGTACAAGTCAATAAGCCTGCCCGTTTGACTGGAGCTCGCCCGCATCTCCTGCAACTGTCCACGCCGCGCGTACCCCTTGAACCCGGCCCCAACGATGCTATAACGACCGTAGCAAATGCCAAGACGCACGTCGCGACAACCATATACTTGTTCGGAAGGGATACCCTTTTCCATTTTTGCGGCAAGCTAAATCGACGCTTACTTTCGGGTATTCCAGGCGTTTTGGAATTTGGAAAGTGTTCGTCCATCCCTCTCAATATCCGGTTTCGCAGGCATGGTCCGGCCTGGGCGCATGTGATAGGAACTGCGTATAGAAAAGCTTCATAATTTCCAGCATTATATACTTCGCATAAGCGTAGAACCTCAAAAACACACGGAGAGTTGAAATGAAAATCGCAAAGTTGGTTGTGATGATGCTGTTGCTGGCCCCGGCAGTTCGCGCGCAGCAGCCTGTGCAATCCACCACCACGAATCAGCTCACCGCCATGCTGAATCAGTTTCTCGACGACGCGAGCAACGGCAATCGCGCGGGCTTCGACCGCTTCTTCGCCGACGATGTGATTTACACTGGCTCGAACGCGCTCGTGCGCACCAAGTCCGAAATTATGAAGAATGTTGGCAGCATGAAGCCGACGCCGGATAAAAAAACAACCTACTCCGCCGAGAACGTCACTGTTCACGACTTTGGCGACGCCGCCGTCGTGGCTTTTCGCCTGGTCGCTCGCACGGAAACCAAAAGCGCCAAAGGCCCCAAGGTCAAAACCGATTCGTATCGCAACACGGGTACCTTCGTCCGGCGAAACGGCCGCTGGCAAGTTGTGGCGTGGCAAGCGACGAAAATCCCAAAAGCCGCCGCACCAAAATGATTTTCAACGGAAGTTTTTGCCGCGGAACTCTTCCTGCGGAAAATTCTCCTACGAAAAAAATAACGCACGAAATAGCCGTGCTGCTTTTACTGCGTCAACGGAGGCGCCATCGGCCCCGCCGTCAGCCGCGCCTGCAAAACTTTCTGCGCGCGAACGACCCGGTGCCGCGCCTCAAAATGTTTCTGCGCGCGGCGACCCCAAGCGCGGACGAAATAATAATTCAGCGCGCCGCCGGCGCCCGCGCTGAGCAGCGGTATCAACCTTGCGGTCCATTTCTCCGCAATTTCCGCGCTCATCTTCGCGGCAACCAGATCCATAATGCGCGGCACGAGCCGCTCGATGGCCTGCTTCTCGATGAAATCCTTGCCCAGGTCGAGGCCCGCCGCGCTCGCGGCCGCCATCCACAGCTCCACCGCGTCCTCGTCCGTCGCGTATTCGAATCCGTAAATCAAGCTCAGCTTCTGCAGCAATCGCATCGTAATCACCGAGAGAATTCCCAGGTCCGGCACCACGGTCATCCATCCGCCCAGCCCGAGTCCCATGCCCTCCAGAGCCGCGGCCTTCACCGACGAACGGATCACGCTATCCGCGTGCGGCTTCAAAATCTCCGGGCCAAGATCAAATACGTCGCCCCATTTCTGAATGGGAAGCATGCGCGCGCGTTGCATGTGGCGCAGATACGCGCTCGGGTCAACGCGAACGTGGAGATACGCTTTCCGCGCGCTGGCTTCAATGGAGGAGCGCAAGAATCCTGGTGCGCGGAGCGGAATGGATTTGCTGGCCATTGTCTATTAGATGCCGCTACTCGATGCGGCGCTCCTTCAAAGAGTCTGGTGCGTTCCAGCGGCTGGGACCATCCTAATCGTGGAATGTCCCTGCGAGAGCATTCATTATTATTTCGGATGCGGGCCGTAAATCGCCAATTTCGATTTCGGCATGCGCGCCACGTCTTCCGCGCTGATTCCAAAATTGTCCTCGATTAATTGCAGCGGATTATTCGAGAGCCACGTCGAAAGCGAAATCTCCTGATACTCGGCGGCAGGAAACGTAATCAGGATACGTGTTGGCTCATCGCCGATCTGCTCGATGTAATGCCCGAATCCCTGTTTGACGAACCCAACTTGCCCGGGCGCAAATTCCTCGACTTTCGACCGTCCGTGCGCGCCAAAAATTCCTACGCGAGCACGTCCCTTGATGTAGAACTGCCATTCATCCGCATTGGGATGCCAATGCATTTCGCGCAAAGATCCCGGCTCGAGATCCATGATCGCTCCGACCACCGTCTGCGAGATCGGAAAATCCCGTGAATCGACAACGCGCTCTTCGCCGCCGGGCCACTTTTGCGGGTCGCGCTCGAGCAGGCGGAATTTATGCGCGCCCTGACTGATAACAGGGTCGCCATTGCGAAACGGCGATTGCTCCCGCGGTGGCACTTTGCCCGGCGTGATGTAAACTTCGCCTTTCGGCAAGCCCGCAATCGTCTGCAGCGACAACCCGCTATTGCGCGACAAAACCTCGGGCGAAACTTGCGAGAACCAGTCCGTGATGCTGAACGTCCCAAATTCCGAAAAATGCCCGTCGTCAAATACAAGTATGAAATGCGCATCGCCTGGACCAAGGTTTTGAATCGAGTGCGGATGTCCCTTTGGGAAATACCAAATGTCGCCCGGACCAAAATCATCCTGCGCCGCCTCGCCCTTCGGATTCAGAACCGTGGTGCGCACATTCCCTTCGATCACATAGGCCCACTCCGCCGCAATCGCGTGCCAGTGCAACTCGCGAATCGCTCCGGGCTTCAGCACCATGGAGACGCCGGCGATGCTTCCCGACACGGGAAACTCAGCAACCGTCACTTCTTTGGCCGTTCCTCCTTCGCCGCTGAATCCGGTCGAGGCATCCAGGTCGTATTTGAAGTTCTCGAGCGGCGGCTCCTTGTGGGCCACGCGCCCGACTTTCGGTTTTTCTTGCTGCGCGTCCGCGCGCGACGCTCCTGCCAACGACGCGAGCGACAGTCCGGCGGTCGTCAGCGGCATAGCTCCCAGCAGGCTCCGGCGCGTCAATTTCAAATTCGACAGCCTCGATTTCGCTTCGTTCTCCGCGGAATCATTGCTCACCGTTCCTCCTTACCGAGCTTGACTGAATGTTCATACAAATTCCCAAAGTGCAAAGAGTATTCCTCTCCGGCTCCGCGCGCAATTCCCTTCGTCAACGCCGCGAGCGAATTCTGCAATCCCGCTGTAGCCAGATATGACGCGCGAATAAAAATATTTTGCCCGCGTGACAGACAATATAGGTTCGTTATTCTAGGCCAAAGTGGGGGGAGCGGCGGCCAACATTTTGTTTAATTTTTCCGCTATGATGAAACGCGGAGTGTCAATGACCGGCGCAACCAACATCCGCCGCGTGGCATTTCAAGGCGAGCGCGGCGCCTTCAGCGAAGAAGCTGCCGTGCGCCTGCTCGGGGAAAATATCGAAGCGGTGCCGCGGCCCTCGTTCGAGGCGCTTTTCCGCGCTATCAGCGAAGGTGCTGCCGATTACGCGCTGGCGCCCATCGAAAACACGCTCGCGGGCTCCGTGCACCAATCCTACGATTTGCTACTCGACAGCCATCTCCACATCGTCGGCGAAATCATTCATCCGATCGCGCTTCATCTGATCGGAACGCCGCACGCCACGCTTGATCGGCTCGACACCGTTGAATCGCATCCCGTCGCCCTCGCGCAATGCGAACGTTTCTTTCGCGGGCACCCACAACTGCAGCGTGTCGCATCGCTCGACACAGCTGGAAGCGTTCGCGAAGTTGTCGCCGACAACGATCCCTCGCGCGCGGCCATCGCAGGCAGGCGCGCCGCTAAAATTTATGGCGGAAATATTTTGCTGGAACATGTCGAAGACCACAGCGAAAATTACACGCGCTTCCTGCTCCTCGCGCCGCAGCCTGAGCGCCCCGAAGGCATCAACGAGCGCGCGAACAAGCTTTCCCTCGTCATACAACTAGCTCACGAGCCCGGAGCGCTTCATCGTGCGCTTGGCATCTTTGCGCGACGCGAAATCAATCTGCTCCGGATCGAGAGCCGCCCGATTCCCGGCAGTCCCTGGCAGTACCGCTTCTATCTGGATCTGCAAGCCGCGCTGCACAGCGCCGGAACGGCCGCCGCTCTCGACGAACTGCACCAGTGCGCCGCCGAAGTCCGCGTCCTCGGCTGCTATCCGGCTCACGAAGGTTCGACAAGAAACTTCAACTGACACCGATTCGATTTCTGCTCAGTCGCCGCCGTGCCGATTCGATTTCAGGCCAAATGGTCGCCAATCATCTTTCATCTTATGGCGTCTTGCGCCGGGGATCTGCGCTGGCGTTCACAGGATTCGTGACGAAGGGACCAAGTCCGGTGATTTCGAGCACGGTTTCGCCGGTGCACCAGCCGTAGTGCGGAGCAGCAGGACTCAGCCATGCAAAATCACCCGCGGAAAGCGCGACGGTTTTGCTCTTGTCGAATTTCGCGCCGACGCCGAGATGATAAGTTCCGGAAAGAACCGTGAAGCGGTCTGCGGCAGGATGCCAGACGGGAGGAACGCGGTAGCCATCGGGCATCTTAAGGCGAAGGATCACCAAGCCGGGCTTCGACGGATCGCCTTCGAGCACAACTGATTGCGCGCCGGGCAAAGACTTCTCAGGCTGCCAGGCGAGCGAACCAGCACGGAGAATGCGCGTGTGAGAAGGCGTGACGTAGTGCGTAGCGGTCTCTTGCGCGTCGATTCGTTCCGGACGGGCAGAAATGGCGCCGAGATTCAAACGCGCCGGCGGCAAAAGCGCGACAGCAAAAACAAATCCAAAAAACATTACGAGCCGCGCGTTCATGGGCCTTTCTCCTTTGAGATGTCGCCCCAAAATCGTACGTCCGTTATTCCAAAATCTGCCCTCGAATGTTCACGGACAGCGGCACGCAATCTTCACACGGGTCGAGAGGCGCCCGATTCCCTGCAGTTCCTGGCAATATCGCTTTTGTCCGTAGGCGATGCTGCGTTCTCAAGTTGGCAAACCAAATCTTCTTGCAGAACTGCCTACAAAGAACAATTGGTCCCCGATTTGTTTTCACAATGTACGTTCTCTCCGTGTGTCGCTGCTCACGCGCCTCGCAGGGATCGTTGCTTGGGCATCGACTTACATCTCCGAGCACATCGTTAATGGTGATCTCGAAATACTCACCCCTTGAGGACCGCCATCTTACCCATACGCTCGGCATTTGCGGATTATACCGTCCCGCGCGCCGAGCCTACACCCTCGCGGTTATCGGGTGGGCCGATCCTTTAGCGCATACCCGACCTGACGCTCGCGCTGTTCCTCCATGCTGACATTCGTGCTCGCGGTCGGCCGCTTTTCCCTACCCCCCCCCGCGAAAATTTCCGAAGAGGCCTGAGGCGTGCTCGCATTCGTTATTTGGTTTCGGATTTCTTGGCCGCCTGCTGCTCTTGTACGGCTTCCTCCCATTCGGAGCACTTCTTTCCTGCATCTCCGTATTGGATATTTTCGGCGATCAAGCCAATCGCTTCGCCGCTTCCTGCCGATTCAGCATTATGGCCTGAAATGGATTCGCTGCCGCGAAATGTTCCAAGGGATTTTGTCCAGTAACGCTTGTGCTTTTTCCCATATTCCGCAAAAGCGACGACATTCCAATATTCGACAGCGGATACTTGTGACGTTGGATTGAAAGTGCAAGCATAGTTGCTGATCGGTTGTTCATGGGATACGAGTGGAGGCAGGGGCAAAGGTTTCGGTTTCTTCCCTGCTGCTACAGAGCAAGGAAATGCGAGCAACAAGGCCAACATCGAGCGTTTTGTCATTGTGGTCTCCTTACCGAGTGGCGGAGGCAGTTTGCACATCTGCTCCATTTGACTATCGGATTTACGAAAGAGTGGTTGACGTTACTTATATTCGAATTGACTGGAACTGTACAACCACATTTATTGAATAGGTGCGGTATGGGTACTCTTGAGGGCGTGTATCCCGCTACAACTGTCGCGCGGCAAGCTGCTCGGCATCGAGGTGACCGGCTTAGGAAATTATTCTAAAATGGTTCTGTTTCGTTCCACAATGGGAACGAAATCGCGTTACTAGACGAAACTGTTCTCCTGCACTGAACATTCTCAGATCTGTGTCGGCTTTGAAACCAAGTACTTAGCCACGAATTAGTTCAAGCCCCTAACACCTGAAAACGTTGAATTGGTTTGGCACGGAGTCTGCTCTTACCCATTTCCCCTCCCGGTATTTATAAAATCGAGAACTCGGAGCCCAGTTCCTGAACCTTCTAGAATCCACGCCGTTTCCG
>Ga0307373_10001258_pt1 | contig 47596 bp, 44 predicted proteins | sample OX2MG_FD_202534 | JGI IMG/M metagenome (GOLD analysis project Ga0307373, IMG submission 202534) | Soil microbial communities from Risofladan, Vaasa, Finland - OX-2 | ecosystem: Environmental > Terrestrial > Soil > Coastal area > Acid sulfate soil | place: Finland: Risofladan, Vaasa | collected...
CAACGATGCTGAAGCTCGCCGAAGAGCGCGACTCGCTGAACGTCGTCGACGACCAGGTCGGCTGCCCGACGTTCACCGGCCACCTGGCGCAGGCGCTGGTCGCGCTGGCGGCGGGCACCCGCATACTGGGCGTCGTTCACGTCGCCGCCGCCGGCCAATGCTCCTGGTTCGACTTCGCCGTCGAGATCCTCCGCGTGAGCGGCGCCTCGGCTGAGGTCCGGCCGTGCAGCACCGACGAGTTTCCGCGCCCGGCGCGACGGCCGGCCTACAGCGTGCTGCGCTCCGAACGGCCCGGAGCGCCGGTCCTGCCGGACTGGCGTTCGGGCCTCGACGCCTATCTGAACGCGCGGGTCACGGCATGAGGCTCCTGGTCACCGGCGGCGCCGGCTTCATCGGCTCGAACTTCGTACGCCACGTGCGCCGCCAGCGGCCCGACTGGGAGATTGTCGTCTATGACCTGCTGACCTACGCGGGCGACCGACACAACATCGAGGGCCTTGAGCGGGTGTCGTTGGTCCGGGCCGACATCTGCGACGAGCGGCGGATCGACGTCGCCGTGGCTCGGTGTGACGCGGTCGTGCACTTCGCTGCCGAATCCCATAACGACAACTCGCTGCAGTCGCCGTGGCCGTTCGTGCAGACGAACGTCGTCGGCACCTATCAGGTGCTCGAAGCCGTGCGCCGTCACGGCAAGCGGCTGCACCACATCTCCACCGACGAGGTCTATGGCGACCTCGAACTCGACGATCCCGCCAAGTTCACGCCCGACACCCCGTACAACCCCTCGAGCCCGTATTCGAGCACCAAGGCCGGCTCCGACCTGCTGGTGCGCGCCTGGGTCCGTAGCTTCGGCGTGCGGGCGACGATCAGCAACTGCTCCAACAACTACGGCCCCTACCAGCACGTCGAGAAGTTCATCCCGCGCCAGATCACGGAGATCCTCGAAGGGCGGCGCCCAAAGCTCTACGGCGCTGGTCAGCACGTGCGCGACTGGATCCACACCGAGGACCATTCCTCAGGCGTGCTCGCGATCCTCGAACAGGGTCAGCTCGGCGAGACCTATCTGATCGGCGCCGACGGGGAGCTCTCGAATCGCCGCGTGGTCGAGGTGATCCTCACTCTGATGGGGCGTGACCCCGGCGACTTCGAGCACGTCAGTGATCGCCCCGGTCACGACCTCCGCTACGCGATCGACGCTTCGAAGCTGCGCGACGAACTCGGCTGGCGGCCGACGTTCCAGGACTTCGAGCAGGGGCTCGCGGCAACGATCGCCTGGTACGGCGACAACGCCGACTGGTGGCGGCCGCAGAAGCGGGAGACCGAGGCCCGCTATCAGGTCCTCGGCCGGTAGTGGCCGACGCACTCGAGCAACTCGAGAGCGAGGTGACCAGCTGCCGCCGGTGCCCGCGACTCGTCGCCTGGCGCGAGGAGGTCGCGCAGGTCAAGCGCAGGGCCTACATCGACGAGGACTACTGGGGCCGGCCACTGCCGGGCTTCGGCGACCCTGCGGCCCGGATCGTCGTGCTCGGCCTGGCGCCGGCGGCCCACGGCGGCAACCGCACCGGCCGGATCTTCACCGGCGACCGCTCCGGCGACTGGCTGTTCGCAGCGCTGTGGCGGGCTGGGCTCGCGAACCAGCCGGCGTCGGTGGCCCGCGACGACGGACTCGCGCTCGATCGCTGCTGGGTGACGGCGGCGGTTCGCTGCGCCCCGCCCGCCAACAGGCCGACGCCGGAGGAGCGCGACAACTGCTCGGGCTGGCTGCGCTCCGAGCTCGAACTGCTGCCCGACGTTCGCGTGCTCGTCTGCCTGGGCGCGTTCGCCTGGGACGCCGCCCACCGGGTACTGGCGGCGCCACGACCGTGGGTGCGCTTCGGCCATGGCGCCGAGACGACTGTCGCCGAGCGTTTGTTGATCGGCTGCTACCACGTCTCGCAGCAGAACACGTTCACCGGCAGGCTGACTGAGGCGATGCTTGACGCGGTATTCACGCGGGCGCGGGAGCTCACCGCGCCGGCCTAAAGTCGCGCTGACTCCGGCTGCTCGTGAGGGTCGGGTTGGCGGGGCGTGCTCACGCGCCGGGATGGCCGTCCGCTGAACGTGGCGGCGGGCATCGCGGCGAGCTGCTCGCCGATGAGTCCCATGGCCGTGAGCTGTACGCCCACGATGACCAGCACCAGCGCGAGCAACAGCAGCGGCCGGGTGCCGATCGAGTGGTGACCGATCACTTTGTAAAGGGTGAGATAGACGCCCAGGCCGAGCCCGAGAGCGCTGCAGCTCATGCCGATGAAGCCGAAGAAATGCAGCGGTCGTTGGCGAAAGCGGGTGATGAAGATCACTGTGATGAAGTCGAACACTCCCTCGAGCAAGCGGGTGCCCCCGAACTTCGAGTGTCCGAATCGGCGCGCTCGGTGCTCGACCGGGACCTCGGCGACGCGATATCCGTTGGACTCGAGCAACGGGACGATGAAGCGGTGCAGGCTGCCGTAGAGGTCCAGTGATCTGGCGGCCTCGGCGCGCAGTGCCTTGAGGCCACAGCCGTGGTCATGCAACTGCGCCACCGAGATCGTGTTCACAGCGCGGTTGAAGAGCTTCGACGCAATCCGCTTACGGCGGCTGTCCTTGCGCTTCTGCTTCCAGCCTGACACGGCGTCATAGCCCCCGTCGAGCATCTCCAACAGCTTGGGTACCTCCGACGGAGAGTCCTGGAGGTCCCCGTCCATCATCACGATCCGCGCGCCGCGCGCCGAACGGAAGCCCTCCATCAGGGCGGCTGCTTTTCCGAAGTTCCGTCGCAGTCGGATGACCTGCAGATGGTCACCGCGCTCCAGCAGCATGTTGTGGAGAACCGCTGGGGTTTCGTCGCTCGAACCGTCGTCAACGATCAGAACCTCGAACTCATCGGGTCCGTCCTCGAAAGTTCGCGCGATCTCCTCGTAGAGCTGCGGCAGGCTCTGGGCCTCGTTGTAGGCCGGCACCACGACCGACACCAGGCGCTGCTGCGCGGGGTGCCGGGCTGCATCGCCGTTGAGGCTGCTCATAGCACCTTCTCCGAGGCGAGCGTCTCGCCCCGTGTCGGCCTGCGCCTCGCCAGCGAGATGTTCCTGAAGTAGATGACGAGGCTGAGCACATTGGCCACGAAGAACACGATGTCGTTGACGTGGTAGGAGTAGAGGATGATCAGCAGAGTGCCGGCGATGCTGATGTACCAGAAGGACATCGGCACGACGCTCTCACCCCTCTTCTCCGATACGTACCACTGCACGACGAAGCGCATGAAGAAGACGAACTGGGCGAAGAAGCCGAAGATGATCCAAAGGTTGTGCGTGCTCAGCAGGTGATGTACGGGGATGGTCATTTCGGTTGCTGCACCCTTCGGCGGCGCGGATTGACGGGAGTGTTGGCCTGTCGCATTGTCGTCACCTCGGCCTCTGAAGGGACAGCGAGTGGACTGTGACCTTGTCGGTGTGCCCCGGCGTCCAGATGCGAATCTCCAGGATCTGGTCGGCCGACGGCGACTTGGGCTTGATGTGCCACGGTCCCCACCCGCGGTAGACCGTGCTCGTGATTGCCGCTGTGACCTGCCCGGTCAGATGCACGGTCGTCGAGCCATGGGTCTTGGATAACGCCTTGCGTTCCAGCAGAACTCCGGAAGTGTCATCCCAGAGCTCGACATTCGTCATGCCGGATACCGCGAGTGAGACTTGCGCGGAGACGGGTCCGGCGGGCTCGCTCCAGTAATCTCCTGACACCACGTACCCCTGCTTGCCGTTGCTCTCGGCATACCAGTTGCGTGGGGCGCCCTCGCGGACTGACCTGCCGGCTGTGCCGGCGAGGGTCCACGCTTCGATCACCGGCGATGATGGGACGATCACCCTAAATTGACGGATCCCCGGCGGCGGTGTCCACTCGAACGCCCAAATCCCGTTGGCCGAGACGACCAGATGCATTTGCGGCATCGTCGCGAGCCACCCGATCGCTCGGTAGATGACCGATGGGGTGGCAGTTTCGATCCCCTGGGTGGGCGCGAAGATCAACCAGATGCGGCGAGTCTCCACCCTGAAGCGCCTTGGGGGCGTGTAGAACGTATTGACGAAGCGGCGGCGGGCAAAGCCGCCCGCGACCCCCTGTTGCACGACGACCTCGTCCTGGGGACCGATGCGGCTCTCCAACTGGCGCAGAGTTGCGCCGGCCTGGGGGGTGACCGGCAGCCATGTTTTGGGCAGCCGCGGGAACCAGACGGTGGCCCAGCCGATGCCGTTCAGCGCCAGCGCCAACAACAGCGCCGGGAGCAGCAGTCGGCGCCGCGTCGAACGACGCTCGGCGAGCTTTAGGCAGATCGCAGCGGTGCCGACGGCTCCAAGGATCAGGACCGGAAGGTTCTGAAAGCCCGGGGCCGAAAATCTTGGTCCGTGGGTCAGGGCGCCCTCGACCAGGACGAGTGCCATGGGCACAAGCGCGGGCGGCCAGGCGATCCCGAGCAGGCCGGCTGCGGAGAGGGACGCCCATACGTTGAGGCGGTTTGCCCAGAAGGCACTGATAACACGCCCTGGATGCAGGATCACGGCCTTGACGACGGCGAGCGATGTCGTGCCGGCCGGGACGGAACCAAGGTGTCCGAGGATCAGCGGGGCGTAGTAGCTCGGGAGCGTTCCCTTCGTCGCATGGATCGCGCCGAGCAGCGCCATCCAGGCAAAGCCGACGCACGCGACGGCGAGACCGGTGCGCCACCAGCGCCGGCCGGCGATCATCGCTGAGACCCCGAGCGCGCCGCAATAGCTTGCCCCCACATCGCCGGTGAGCAGCGCCAGTGCGATCCAGATCCATGCTCGTCTGCGGCCCGCGAACAGGTCGCGGGCGGCCGCGAGGAGCCATACCGTTGCGAGCGGCTCCGTGTGGAAGTCCGCGGTAACCGCCCACACGACCCACGGGTTGAGCACCAGCAGAATCAGCGCCAGGCACACGCACGCCCATAGCGCTCTGTGGTCGAGGGCTTTTCTGGCACGCATCGAGGCGAGCTCGCAGACCCAGAGGAATGCCACGGCCTCCGCGCCCGCGGCGGCGGCGTCCTGCAGCCAGAGCAGGGTTGTCGGGTGCGGCCAAAGCCAATCCAGGAACGCCAGCGGCCACATCAGGAAGGACCCATGGTCCTGCCAGAACGGATGGCCGAGTGAGGTCGAGAAGGGATCAAGATGGCCATGCGAGATGAGGTAGAACGCCTGCTCGTAGGTGGTGAAGTCGTTGGTCAGCACGAACCGGTGCACCAGCACCGAGCTCCAGACGCAGAGAGCCAGGAACTGGATGCCGATCAACGCGAGCCCGATGCGCCGTAGGCGCCGCAGCGTCGGCGGCCACTCGGACGCCGGGGGCGCGATGATCGGCTCGGCGTCGGCCCAGCGTCGCCGCATCCAGGCGAGCAGCGCAACGACTGAACGGCGAGGGTGTGTCTGGTCTACGAATTCGATGCTGCCAGGTGTAACCACGCTCGGGCCGATCCTAAATGGTTCTCGGGCGGCGAGGTCGGCATGATCTAGGCCTGATGACCTCAACACCCGCATGCCCGGATGAACGTCCCGCGTGAACCCGAGCTCGCCGAGCTCGTGATCGCCGACGCGCCCGCCCCGTGGTCGGAGCTCGGGTTCGATGTCGACGAGCACGGCAACATGGACATCGGCGGCGTGCGCGTGCGGCTCGGCGGCGAGGGCTCCGGGATCACGGCCTGGTCACTTCTGCGGGTCAACGCGATGGGCTCGATCGACGGCCTGCCGACGCCGGTGCCGCGCGTGTTACGGCCGCCTCCGTTCAAGACGCATCCAAACGGCACCACCGGCATCGATCACGTCGTGATCCTCACCTCCAGCCTCGACCGCACCGCGGCGGCGCTTGCGCGGGCGGGCGTCGAGCTCAAGCGCGTTCAGGAGTCCGAGCGGGGGCGCATGGGCTTTCGCCGGCTGGGCCCTTCGATCCTCGAGGTCGTCCAGCGCGACGACCTCGAAGAGGGCGAGGCGCGGTTCTGGGGGCTCGCTGTGGTGGTGATCAGCCTCGAGCAGCTGGCGGAGCGTCTGGGCGGCCGACTCGGCCCAATCGAACAGGCGTCGCAGCCAGGACGTAGGATCGCGTTGCTGAGCAGGGGCGCTGGGATCTCAGCGCCCCTGGCCTTCATGAGCCCGGAGCCGCCGTGATGCGACACGTCAAGAATTGGTTCTCGTCCTACTCCGCCGTGCTGCAGATCCGCGATCTGCGGCTGCTGTTCAGCGGACTCGCGATCTCGGCCACCGGCAGTTGGGCCTACAACGCGGCGCTGCTGGCGTTCGTCTACGACCGGACGCACTCGCTCAGCTGGGTCGGTGCCGCCGGCTTCGTCCGGTTCCTGCCGGCGCTGCTGCTGAGCCCTTACAGCGGCGTCGTGGTCGAGCGCTCCGATCGCTTCCGGCTGCTGTTCTTCACCAACATCGGGTGTCTGTGTTTCCAGTGCGGCCTGGCGGTGGTCGCGCTCACGAATGGACCGGTGGTGCTGGCGCTCGCGTGCTGCGCGCTGAGCGCGGCGTCTGCGACCTTCGAGATGCCGGCCGTCGGAGCGACGGTGCCGACGCTGGTGCCTGAAGGCCAGCTCGTCGCCGCCAACGCGCTGCAGTCGACGATCGACAACCTTGTGATCATCCTCGGCCCGGCGATCGGCGCCGTGCTGCTGCTGGCGGGCTCGCCGGCGTTGGTCTTCTTCATCAACGCCGGGACCTTTGGGGTGGCGGCGATGCTGGTGACGCGCATCAAGTACCGCTCGAAGAAGGTCGACGTGACCGAGGGCGGCAGCGCCGGCGTGTTCAGGCAGATGGGTGTCGGCGTGAAGGCGATCCTCAGTGCCCGCTCGGCGCGGGCCCTGGTCGCCCTGTGCGCGCTCGTCAGCTTCGTCTACGGCACCGACACCGTGCTGTTCGTCGGCGTCTCGGCGCACAAGCTGGGCACCGGCGCCAACGGCTTCGGTTACCTGCTGGCGGGACTCGGCGTCGGCGGTGTGCTGATGGCGACCGCGGTCGACAAGCTCGCGTCCCGCTCCAGCCTGGCGTGGGTGATCCTCGCCGGTGTCGCCGGCTACACGATGCCCACTGCGCTGATGACGGTGATCCACTCGCCAGTGCTCGCGGTCGTCGTCCAGGTCGTTCGCGGCGGCTCGACGCTGATCGTCGACGTGCTCGCGCTGACGGCGCTTCAGCGCGCCGTGCCGAGGGATCAACTCGGGCGCGTGATGGGTGTTTTCTGGGCGTTCATCATCGGCGCGATCGCGCTCGGTACGGTGATCACGCCAGCGATCTCGGGCGGCTTCGGTCTCGACGCCGGGCTGTGGACGATGGCCGTCGCACCGATTCTGCTGGCGCTGTTCGCGCTGCCGGCGCTGCAGCGGGTGGACCGCGAAACGGCCGCCGCCAGCGCATTGCTGGTGCCCAAGGTGGCACTACTCGAGCAGCTCGGGATCTTCGCCTCCGCAAGCCGGCCGCTGCTCGAGCGGCTCGCCTCCGGGATGCAGGAGCGTGAGTTCCCGGATGGCAGCGAGATCATCGTCCAGGGAGAGGACGCGGACTACCTCTACGTGCTGATGGAGGGCACTGTCGAGGTGACCTCGAGCGGCGAAGCCGGCGGGCCCGCCGTGCCGATCCGCACGATGCAGGCGCCTACGTACTTCGGTGAGATCGGCATCCTCGAGCACATCCCGCGAACCGCGAACGTGACCGCATCCGGGGACTGCAGGTGCGCGCTGATCGACGGCGCCGAGCTGCTCGAGGCGATCCAGACGGCGAACGCCTCGTCCTCGATGATCGCCCGCTCGCAGGCCCTGCTGTCGGTCACGCATCCGTCGGTGGAGCCCGATGCTGCTGCCGCGTCGGTCGCAGGCTGAGCGACGCACATCGTGCGGGAGCACTGCGAGCCGGCGCAGGACGGGGTTGAAGTGGCTACGCCGAGTTGGCCGGCGGGGCCGGCGGCATCCACGTCGCACACGGCGGGTTGTATGGCGCGCCCGGCACGTACTGCTCCCACTCCGTCGGGGTGATCGGTGTGCCGGAGAGGGCGCAGATGCGGTTCACGGCTTGATAGGGCCGGTAGTGCCAGAACGTGAGCCGCCCGTCGTTGCCACCGGCCACGAGCGTGTTGTCGGTCGGGCTGAAGGCGATCGCCGTGGGATGCCCGGTCGCGACTGTGAGCGTTCCCGTCAGGTTCGCCTTCGACGGATCGGCGGCTGCCCAGAGCCAGACACGACCGTCCGTCGTCAGCGCCGTCAGGGTCCTGCTGTCAGGGCTCAGCACGAGCTGCTTGATCGTGCTGCTCGGCCCGGTCAGCGGGCTGTTCTTCAGCTCCTGCGGATCGTTGGGCTGGCTGAGGTCCCAGATCCGCACCGTGTGATCGGCGCTCCCGGCGAACAGGGTCTGGCTGCTGCCGGAGAAGACGACCGTGTACGCCCAGCGTTTGAAGCCGGCCAGCTTTGCGAGCAGCTTCGGCTGGCTCGGGTCGGTCACGTTCCAGAGCCAGACCTGGTGATCGGCGCCTGCAGCCGCGAACAGCTCGCCGTTAGGGCTCAGCGCCGAGCCGATGACCTTGGTCGCCGCCCGGGTCTGGCGCAGCGCCACCTCGCCCGCCTGCGGGTTGACCGGTGGCGTGGTCGTGCCTGAGGTGGTTGTGCCTGCGGTGGTTGTGCCTGAGCTGGTCGTGCCTGAGCTGGTGGCGTACACGCCCGACGTCGCGGCGGAGGCGGGTGCGGCGTACCACGCGCCGGCGGGCGCAGGACGCCACTCGTCGGCGACGTCCCACTGGATCGTCTTGCGACCTGTCTTTCCGCCTGTGACCTCGAGCTGCGGCTCTCCAGGCGAGTAGGTCAGGGTCCTGATGCCGGCCAGCGTCTTGTAGCCGTTCGGCGGCGGGAACTGCCAGATCCGTGTGGTGCCCGCTGCGTCGCTCGAGAGAATTTGGCGGTCGTGGTCTGTGAAGCCGGCACCGGTGACTGCGGCGGGATCCGGAAGCGTCGCGATCTCGTGCCAGCGCGACGTCGACCAGATCCGCAGGGCGTCGTTGGAAGCGCCGGCGGCCAGGTAGCGCCCGTCGCGGCTAAACGCAAGCGAGGTCACCGCACCGACCCCGGTCAGTGGTGTCTCGGCGATGGCCGGGCCGCCGGCCTTGGTCAGTTTCAAGAGGTGGATCAGGCCGTCCTCGCCCGCGGACGCGAGTGTTCGACCATCGGGGCTGTAGGTGACGGCGGTGAGCAGCCTCGTGCCGGCAGTGAGCGTCGCCAGCGGCGTGGTGCCTGCGTGCGCGTGCCAGATGACGAGCGCACCGTCCCTGCCCACCGCGGCGATCGTGTTCCCGTTGCGGCTGTAGCTGACGGCGTGTACCGCCAGCCTCCCCGGCGCCACGAGCTCAGGCTCGGTGACGGGGTGTTCAGGGCTGCCGACCAGGTGACCGGGGCTTGAGAGCGACCAGCGCTGCACGGTCCCGTTGGCGTCGGCCGCGGCCAGCGCCGCACCACGTGGGCTGAAGCTGAGCCCGTACACCGCTCCGGATCCGAGGCTCAAGGTTGCGAGTCGCTTCGGCTGTGACGGCGAAGCCAGGCTCCAGAGCGTGACCAGGCCGCCGCTGTCGCCGCTGGCCAACAGGCGACCGTTGCGGCTGATCGCGACGGCGTCGACCTTGGCTGAACGCCGCTCGGCCGGCAGCGTGGCCAGCCACCTGAGCCGCGAGTACCTGAGCGAGTAGAGCTTGAGCTGATCGCTCGCCCCGTAGGCGATCGCGAGCCGGTGCCCGTCGTCCCCGAGCGCAATCGCCGTTGGGCCTGATGGGCCGAGCAGCCGCGTCGGCATCTCGCCCGCAGTCGCTTCCACCAGGGCGGACCGCGCCTGGATGGTCGCCGACAGGCGGTAGGCGACCAGCGCCAGCTGCATCGCGAGCGAGGGGTCGCTGGCCCGCAGGTTTCCCGCCTCGAGCGCGACGAGCCGCGATTGGGCTTCGTCGCGAGCGGTCTCGGTGCTGTGGTGCTCGCGTGATGCGACCGCCGCGAAGACCGTCATCCCCACGGCGAATAGGGCCAGCCCGTACACGAGCCACCTGGGGTATGTGCGTTTCCGCGTCTCCATGGCGGCTCGCATGTTAGATCCGACCGGTGGGGGTGGCGCTAGCCTCGCGATCAGGTGACAGAGCACGCTTCAGTGTCAGCGCTCGAAGGCTTCACTCCCGCGACCCGGGAATGGTTCGAGCGCGCCTTTGCGGAACCGACCGCGGCGCAGGCTCTGGCCTGGCCGGCGATCGCGTCGGGCGAGCACGTGCTGATCTCCGCGCCGACCGGCTCGGGCAAGACGCTGGCCGCCTTCCTGTGGGCGATCGACACGCTGGCCGCGCAGCCGACGCGACCGCAGGGAATCAGCCTCGTCTACGTCTCGCCGCTGAAGGCGCTCTCCTACGACATCGACCGCAACCTGCGCGTGCCCCTGCGCGGCATCGGGGCTGATCTGACGGTTGCGGTTCGCTCCGGAGACACGCCTCAGCGCGAGCGCCAGCAGATGCTTCGCAACCCGCCCGACATCCTGATCACGACGCCGGAATCGCTCTACCTGATGCTGACCGGCCAGGCGCAGCGCTTGTTCGAGCACACGCGCTGGTGCATCGTCGATGAGATCCACGCTGTCGCCTCGAGCAAGCGTGGCGCGCACCTGGCGCTGACGCTCGAACGGCTCACCGAGGTCGCATCGCGCGGTGGTGCCGACCGCGAGCTGCAGCGGATCGGCCTGAGTGCGACGCAGAATCCGCTCGAGGAGGTGGGGCGCTTTCTCGTCGGCCCGCGGCGGCACTGCCGGATCGTCGACGCAGGCGTGCGCAAGCCGCTCGACCTGCGGATCCAGGTGCCAGTCGAGTCGATGGCCGCCCCCGGCGAGACGCCGGGCGTCCCGCTTGACCCACTGGCCGGTGGCACCGAGCCGACGCTCAACTCGATCTGGCCGGCGATGTATCCGGAGCTACTGGCGCTCGTGCGCGAGCACAACTCGACGATCATCTTCGTCAACGCCCGGCGCAGCGCCGAGCGGCTGGCGCTGCGGCTCAACGAGCTGTCCGCTGCGTTGGATTCGGATCCCGCCCACCCCGACCGCCCCGTCCGTGAGATCGCGCGCGCACACCACGGCTCACTGGCGCTCGAGGAACGCACCGTCGTCGAGGAGCTGCTCAAGGCCGGCGAGCTGCCGTGTCTGGTCGCGACCTCATCGCTCGAGCTCGGTATCGACATGGGCGCTGTGGACCTCGTGATCCAGGTCGAATCGCCGAAGTCCGTCGCGCGCGGGCTACAGCGGATCGGCCGCGCCGGGCACAACGTCGGCGACGTCAGCCGAGGGCGCATCTTCCCGAAGTTTCGCGCCGACCTCTTGGAGTGCGCGGTTGTCGCCAAGCGCATGCGCGAGGGCCTGATCGAGACCACCGTGGTCCCGCGCAACCCGCTGGATGTGCTGGCGCAGCAGATCGTCTCGATCTGCGCGGCGGCCGAGGCAACGACCCCGTCCGCGAACCGAAATGGCACGCCCGTTGGGGCCCCTTCGTTCCCCAGCAAAGATGAGAATGAGAATCATTATCACCTCGGTCGGGATGGCAGGGGGCTGCTCCAGGGCTCCGTCTCGGTCGACGAGCTCTACGCGCTGGTGACCGGCACACATACCTACGCGGAGCTCACCCGCGGCTCGTTCGAGAACGTGCTCGACATGCTCGACGGGCGCTATCCATCATCGGAGTTCGCCGAGCTGCGTCCGCGGATCATCTGGGACCGGATCGCAGGGACGCTGCGCGCGCGAAAGGGTGCGCGCCAGCTTGCGGTCACCAACGCCGGCACGATCCCGGACCGCGGCAACTACCTGGTCACCCTGCCCGACGGCCGCCGCGTGGGCGAGTTCGACGAGGAGATGGTCTACGAGGCCCGGCCCGGGCAGACGTTCCTGCTCGGCGCCTCGACTTGGCGCATCGAAGAGATCGGCCGGGATCGCGTGATCGTCACGCCGGCGCCGGGGATGCCGGGTGCGGTCCCCTTCTGGAAGGGCGACAGCGTCGGGCGCCCGAGTGAGCTCGGGGAAGCCATCGGTGCGTTCAGCCGCTGGGCGGTCGACCAGGACCCCGAAGTCCTCGAGGCCGGCTACGACCTCGACGCGCGCGCCTCGCGTAACCTCGTCGAGTTCTTGCGCGAACAGCGCGACGCGACGCGCGTCGTGCCGAGTGACACCGCGATCGTGGTCGAGCGCTTCCGCGACGAGATCGGCGACTGGCGGCTGTGCGTGCTCTCCCCCTACGGCGGCCGCGTCCATGCCGCCTGGGGGCTCGCGCTCAGCGCCCGTATCCGCGACGAGCTCGAGCTCGAGGCCGACGCGATCTGGTCAGACGACGGGATCATCGTGCACCTGCCTGACGCCGAGGAGCTCGACTTCGCGCGGCTGACCGAGTTGGTCATGCTCGATCCCGAGGAGGTCGAGGACCTGGTCGTCGGCCAGCTGTCGGGCAGCGCCCTGTTCGGCGCCCGCTTCCGCGAGAACGCCGGACGCGCGCTGCTTATCCCGCGCGCCTATCCGGGACGGCGCACGCCGCTCTGGCAGCAGCGGCTGAAGTCGCAGAGCCTGCTGGAGGTCGCCGCCAAGTACGGGGAGTTCCCGATCGTGTTGGAGACCTTCCGCGAGTGCCTGCGCGACGTCTTCGACCTGCCCGCGCTCGTCAAGCTCCTGACGAAGCTGAGGCGCCGGGAGATCTCGCTGGTGGAGGTCGAGACCGCGGTCGCCTCGCCGATGGCCTCGTCACTGCTGTTCGATTACGTGGCCACCTATATGTACGAGGGCGACACGCCGAACGCCGAGCGCCGTGCGGCGGCGCTATCGCTCGACCGCGACCTGCTGCGCGAACTGCTCGGCCAGGAGGAGCTGCGCGATCTCATCGACGCGGGCGCGCTCGCCGCGGTCGAGGCCGACCTGCAGTGGCTCTCCGACGATCGGCTGCTCGCCACGCGCGACCAACTCCACGACATGCTGCGCGTGCTTGGCGATCTGAATATGTCTGAGCTGCCCGCGCGCGTGTTGGCCGGCATCGAGCTCGAGCCGATGCTCGAGGCATTGCGCGGTGAGCGCCGCGCGATCAAGCTGCGACTCGGCGGCGAAGAGCGCTGGGTCGACGCCGCCGATGCGGGCTTGTATCGCGATGCGCTGGGGGCGGTGCCGCCCGGCGGATTGCCGGACGCGTTCCTCGCCGACGTGCACGACGCGCTCATGCGGGTGGTGCGGCGGTATGCGGCAACCCACGGTCCCTTCACGGCGTCCGAGCTGCGCGAGCGCTACGGCGTCGACTGCGGCGCCGTGCTGACCGCGCTCGAACGCGAGGGCGACCTGGTTCAAGGTGAGCTGCGCCCGGGCGGCAGCGGTCGCGAGTGGTGCCACCGCGAGGTGCTGCGGCGCCTGCGACGGGCCTCGCTGGCCGCGCTGCGCAAGGAGGTCGAGCCCGTCGAGTGCAGCGCCTTGGCCCGCTTCCTACCGAGTTGGCAGGGCCTCGACCGGCACGCTCCGAGCGGGGCGGGCGTCGATCGCCTGCGCGACGTGCTGGTGCCGCTACAGGGACTCGCGCTGCCGGTCGAGGTCTGGGAGCGCGAGGTGTTGCCGCGCCGCACGGGGGCGTACTCGCCCGCCTGGATGGACGAGTTGTGCGCCGCCGGCGAGGTCGTGTGGATCGGCGCGGGCGCGCTCGGGCGCTCGGGGCGCGTCGCGCTGTACTTCCGTGACGACGTCGCGCTGCTCGGTGCAGCGTCCGCGCGCGGCGATGGTGTCGAGGGACCGGACGCGCCGCTGCACGTCGCGCTGCGCGAGCGGCTTGCGCGCGGCGCCGCCTTCTGGAGCGACCTGCTGGTCGACGTCGGCGCCGAGATCTCCGCGGCCGAACTGCAGGAGGCGCTCTGGGACCTGGTCTGGGCGGGTGAGGTGACCAACGACGCGTTCGCGCCGCTGCGGGCACCGCGGCTGAGCGTGGCGCGCAGTCAGGCTGCGGGCCAGCGGGCCAGCAGCCGTAGAGGACGCTTCTCAGCGCGTAGCCGCGCCGCCGCCGCGCACGTCCAGGGCCGCTGGTCGCTGACCACGTCGCTGCTTGAGCATGGCGGCGATCCGGCGGCGCGGCGGCGTGCTCGGGCCGAGCTGCTGCTCGAGCGCTACGGCGTACTCACGCGCGAGCAGGTGCTGGCCGAGGGCATCCCCGGCGGCTTCAGCGGGATCTACTCAGAGCTGACCCAGCTCGAGGTGCTCGGGATCGCGCGGCGCGGGTACTTCGTAGAGGGCCTCGGCGGTGCTCAGTTCGCAGTGCCGGGCGCGGTCGAGCGGCTGCGCGAGCGTCACGGCGGCGCCGAGCAGGCGCTGGTTCTCGGTGCCGTCGACCCGGCCCAGGCCTACGGCGCCGCGCTTGCATGGCCCAAGCGCGCAGGAGCCAAGAGCCCGGCGCGGGTCGCGGGCGCGCAGGTAGTGATGGTCGGCGGTCAGCCCGTCCTGTACCTGGAGCGCGGTGGCAAAGGGCTTCAAACGCTCGTGCCCGCCGGTGACGCTCGGCTCGAGCCGGCGCTGGCGGCACTGGCCGAGCACGTTCGCGCGGGCCGCGGCGCCGTGCGCAAGCTCGCGCTGGAGAAGGTCGACGGCGAACCTGCCCTGGGATCGCCGCTCAGTCCGGCATTGCTTTCCCACGGCTTCCAGGAGGGTCCTCGCAGGCTTACGCTGAGTGCGTGATGAAAGCGCGCAAGCGACGTAGTACGGGTGTGAGGTCGATTACGGCGCCCCGGGAGAAACAGGACAGCGAGAGCTGGGAGCGCTTCGAGGTGCTCTACCGCTCGAGCCGTGATGACGTCTACGCCTACGTGCTGACGCTGCTGCGCGACCGCGCGGCCGCCGAGGACGTGACCGCGATCGCGTTTGAGCGCGCATACCGCCGCCGCCGTACTTTCGACCGCCACCGCGGCGACGAGCGCGGTTGGCTGTTCGGGATCGCGCGCAACGCCGCGCTCGACGAGCTGCGCCGCCGCCGCCGGCTCGCAGCCCTGGTCGTGGACCCCGAGGACGTCGGCGCCGACGAGGCGGCCGAGACCGACGAGGAGGACACGGTCCTGCGGCGCACGATGGTGCGTGCGGCGCTCCAGTCGCTGTCAGCGCGCGAGCGCGAACTGATCGCGCTCAAGTTTCATGCCGGCCTGAGCAACGCCGAGCTGGCGTCCGTGCTCGGGGTCAGCGAATCCAACGCGGGCACGCTGCTGCACCGCGCCGTCCAGAAGCTGAGGAGTGCCGTCAATGCGCCAGTTTGAGGACACACCGTTCGGTCCCGACGACTACTCCGATGTCGCGCTGCTGGTCGCCGCCGTGCGCGAGTGGCCGAGCGAGGAGTTCGGGCGCGAGCTCGATGCCCGCGTGGCCCGGCGGTTCGTGCCCGTCGCGTCCTCAGCGGACGCCAAGACACACCGCCGGCTGCCCCGCTGGGCAGCCGGCCCCGCCGCTCTGGTCGTGGCGGGCGCGGTGGCCGCGGTCGTCGTCGTCTCGGGAAGCGGCGGCGGGCCGAAGCCCCTACTCCTGTTACATGCCGCAAACGGTGCCTCCGGCAACGCCGTCCTGGGCGCGAAGGAGAAGCCGGTCTTCGTTCCGACGACTGCGGACGGGGCTCCCCGGACCCCCGCTCACGGGACGCCCGCCACCACGACTGGCGTGACGGGTGCCGGGTCAGCGGCCGGGGTGCCGCTGGCCGCCTCGCCGTCCACATTCAGCAACGCGACCGCGTCCGCGCCCGTTGCCCCTGGCGGCAAGCAGATCCAGTCCGCGCAGATCAGCCTGACCACGCCCAACGCCCACGTCGACCAGGTTGCGCAGGAGGTCTTCGACGTGGTCGGGGTCGAGCACGGCACCGTGCAGAGCTCGCACATCACGGCCGCGACCAGGGGCTCGGGCGGCGGCGCTGCGTACTTCACGCTCAGCTTCCCGACGAGCAACCTGCAGGCCGCGATGACGCAGCTCTCGCGACTGCACTACGCCTCGGTCAGCTCGCGTACCGACGCCAGCCAGAACGTTGGCGGCCAGTACGCGGGCGATCACCGCAGGCTGGTCGACGCCGAGGCGCTGCGCACCTCGCTGCTCAAACAGCTGCAGACGGCTTACACGCCGTCCGACATCGACAGCATCAAGGCGCAGCTCAGGCTCGCCGAGCGCCAGGTCACCAGCTGGCAGGCGGCTCTGCACTCGCTTCAGCACCAGATCGGCAACAGCGACGTCAGCGTGCAGATCAACTCCGGCGGCCTGCCCTTCGTACCGGTCGCACGCTCCGGCGGCTTCACGATCCACCGTGCACTGCACGACGCGGGCCGTGTGCTCGTCGTCTCGGCGGGTGTCGCGCTGATCACGCTGGCGGTGCTGGTGCCGGTTGGCTTGCTCGGGGCGCTGCTGATGTGGCTATGGGTGTGGCTGCGTCAGCGGCGCCGCGAGCACGCGCTCGACGCCGTGCAGTGATCCACAGCGCTTCGGCCGGGGCCGCCGTATACGCTCCGGCGGTATGCGGGACCTGATCCAGCGGCCGGTCGGTGCGCGGTAGCGGTGCCGGATTCGGCCGACAGCGCCGAGCGCGTCGCGCTCCTGGGCCACGTGCCCGTCTTCGCCGGGCTTACCGAGTACGACCTCGCCGCCGTGGCCGAGGTATCCGTGTCGCGTCGCTACGCCGCCGGCGAGGTCGTCTTCCGCGAGGGCGACGAGGGCGACACCTGTTACATCGTGCGGAGCGGATTGGCGCGGGCGGTCCGCCAGCACTCCGACGGGCGTTCGATCACGCTCTCGCATTTCAGCGCGGGTGACATCTTCGGTGAGCTCGCCATATTCGGTGGTGAGCCGCGCTCGGCCACGGTTGACGTGATCGAGGAGACGGAGGTGATCGCCGTCCCGGGTCGGGAGGTACAGCGACTGATGCGCGAGCACCCGGAGATCTCCGTGAAGCTGATCGCGGCGCTCGCTCAGAAACTGCGCGCGACCAACGAGCGGCTCGCGCGACAGTCGTTCCAGACGGTGCAGAGCCGCGTCGCGGCGGCATTGGGGCAGATCGTCGCGGCGGCGCGCGACGGGAACCCGAGCGAGAGCGACGTCGTGATCACCCTGACCCAGGCCGACCTGGCGAAGCTTGCGGGCTCCTCGCGGGAGTCGGCAAGCCGCTTCCTCGCGGCCCTTGAACGTGCCGGCGTGATCACACAGGGGCGCGGGCGAGTGACGGTTCACGATCCGCAGGCGCTCGAGGGCTATGTCTACTGACATGCCACAACTGGAGTTCTCAGCCGGCGGGGTCGTCGTGCGTGGCGACGACCTGGTCGTGATCGTTCCGACCAAGCGCGGCGCCGGCGGTGTCAGGGTGCTCGGTCTGCCCAAGGGCCACCCAGAAGCGGGCGAGACCGCCGCCCAGGGCGCGGCCCGTGAGGTGCGGGAGGAGGCCGGGGTATCCGGCGAGCTGGTGGAGTCGCTCGGGATCGTCGAGTACACGTATGAGCGCAAGGGCAGGCAGATCGTCAAGAACGTCGAGTTCTTCCTGTTCGACTACCGCGAGGGCGACCCCGCCGACCACGACCACGAGGTCGAGCAGGCCCGGTGGATGCCGCTGGCCGACGCCGCGACCGCACTCACCTACCCGGGTGAGCGTGAGATCGTCGCGCGAGCGATGTCGCGCCGCGCCTCCGACCGGTAGGCTGCGCGACGTGCGCGTGCTCAACTTCTACTCGTCAGTGTTCGCGGACCAGCTGCGTCGCGGGCGCAAGACGGCCACGATCCGGCTCGGCGACAAGTCCCACAAGTACCGCAAGAACGACTGCGTCGTCGTCACCATCGGCTACCAGCACTCGCCGCGCGAGAAGATCTTCAACGCCGTGATCGACCAGGTCGAGGTCAAGCGCGTGAACGAGCTCTCCCCGCGCGACATCGAGCACGACAACCCCGAGTTCCGCCGCGTCGACGAGATGGTCCACTTCCTGGAGCAGATCTACGGCCGCAAGGTCTCGCTGGAGGACACCGTCACGGTCGTCCGCTTCTCCCAGATCATCGAGAACTCGCCCGAGATGCGGGATCGCATCCACGGTCTCGGCAGCGCCAGGAACTAGGCGGCGTCACCGAGCAGGTTGTCGTCGATGAATCCGGGCAGCGCAAGCAGCACATAACCATGGTCTCGGCTGGCTAGGGGACGGGGATCGTGAGCACGACGTTGGTCGTCGCGCCGGCGTGTACGGTCGCACTCGTTTTGGCGAGCACCGCGTTGGTCTGTTTTCCGGTGCCCATCGCCCTGAACGTGTAGCGGCCGGGCGTTGCGATCGTGAAGCGAAAACGGCCCTTGTGCTGTTGGGACATCGCGACCCAGACGTTGCTCGAGTTGTCGGCGACCACCTGACCCACCAGCGATCCGCTGGTCCAGCAGCGGCCAGGCGCCGGCCCGCCGCAGAGACGGATGTGGCCGACCACCGTCGCCCACGTGAGCCCCTTGACCGGCTTTGCCGCCAGCGCCCCGATCTGGGCGACGACGGGCTGGTCCAGGCCGAGGCGCCTGATGTGTCCGTTGGTGATCTCGTTGCACCCGCCCGGATCGACCGTCACTACGACGTTGGGGGCCGAGGCATAGTCGAACCCCACCACATCCTCGCTGCCATCGTCGAAGGGGCAGCTATAGGCCCCATGCGTGGGCTTGAGCGCGTCCAACTCGCGCGTGATCTTGTCGATCGTCGCGCGATCGGCGGTGACCCCTATGCCTCTGAGTCCGAACTGCGGTGCGCCGCCAAGCGCGTTCATGCCGTTGTAGCGGCAGACGGTGAGGGAGACGGCACCTGCCGGCACGAGCGTCCTTCGAACCCCGGTTCGCAGCGTGGTGGGCCATTGCGACCCACGGTCGTCGAGGCTGCAGACCAGGCTTTTGCTGCCCGAACTCGAGCCCGAGCCAGAGGCTCTGGCGGAGACTGCGAGCGCAGCCAGCGCAGCGCCCACGATCAGCGCCAGCGTCAGCAACGCCGCTCCCCAGTGGACATGCGGCCCGGCGGTTCGCGGCGCGTGTGGCATGTACCGACACTACGCTGGGATCGCGTTGCTGTCACGGCCTGAAGGCTCCCAGTGCCGGCTCGCGCCGACAGGATCGGGACGGCCTATTTCTTGGCACTCTTCACACGAGAGTGCCAAACTCCCTAACAGAACGTCTATAGTGGAGGCAGTTGGCACTCACCACTGAGAGTGCCAAAACGCTCAATCTCAAGGGAACTACCCGGAGGCTGTATAGATGGCTATCAAGCTCAAGCCCCTTGGCGACCGCCTGATCGTGCGCGCGATCGAGGAGGAGGAGACGACTGCCAGCGGCATCGTGCTCCCCGACACCGCCAAGGAAAAGCCCCAGAAGGGCAAAGTCCTTGCCGTCGGTGACGGCAAGATCAGCGAGGAGACCGGCAAGCGCACGCCACTCGACGTCAAGGCCGGCGACGAGGTCCTCTACAGCAAGTACGGCGGCACGGAGATCAAGGTCGACGGTGAGGAACTCCTCGTCCTCCGCGAGTCCGACGTGCTCGCCAAGGTCCTGTAAGACCAACTTTCTAGGAGAACGAAAGAATACAATGGCTCATAAGGAACTGAAGTACGACGCGGAAGCCCGCAAGGCGCTGGAGGAAGGCGTCGACGCGGTTGCCAACGCGGTCAAGGTCACGCTCGGCCCCAAGGGCCGCAACGTCGTGATCGACAAGAAGTTCGGCGCCCCGACGATCACCAACGATGGTGTCACCATCGCGCGTGAGATCGAGGTCGAGGACGTCTTCCAGAACCAGGGCGCCCAGCTCGTCCGTGAGGTCGCGACCGCGACCAACGACGTCGCCGGCGATGGCACCACCACCGCGACCGTGCTGGCCCAGGCGATCGTGCACGCGGGTATGAAGAACGTGGCGGCCGGCGCCAACCCGCTGGCGCTGAAGCGCGGCATCGAGAAGGCCGTCGACCAGGTCGTCGAGAACATCGCCAAGCAGGCCACGCCCGTCTCGGGCAAGGACCAGATCGCGCGCGTCGCGACGATCTCGGCCGGCGACGAGGACATCGGCGACGTGATCGCCGACGCGATTGACAAGGTCGGCAAGGACGGAGTTGTGAACGTCGAGGAGGGCCAGACGTTCGGCATGGACCTCGAGTTCACGGAGGGCATGCAGTTCGACAAGGGCTACATCTCGCCCTATATGGTCACCGACCAGGACCGCATGGAAGCTGTCCTCGAGGACCCCTACATCCTGATCGCCAACCAGAAGATCGGCTCGGTGCGTGACATCCTGCCGATCCTCGAGCAGACGATTCAGTCGGGCAAGCCGCTGTTGATCATCGCTGAGGACGTCGAGGGCGAGTCGCTCGCGACCCTGGTGGTCAACAAGCTGCGCGGCACCTTCACGGGCGTTGCTGTAAAGGCGCCGGGCTTCGGCGATCGCCGCAAGCGCATGCTGGAGGACATCGCGATCCTCACCGCCGCTGAGGTGATCACGGAGGAGATGGGTCTCAAGCTCGAGAACACCCAGCTCTCCCAGCTCGGCCGCGCCCGCCGTGTGGTCGTCGCCAAGGACACGACGACGATCGTTGACGGCAGCGGCGACAAGAGCGCGATCAAGGGCCGCATCAACCAGATCAAGAACGAGGTCGAGAACACCGATTCGGACTTCGACCGGGAGAAGCTCCAGGAGCGTCTGGCGAAGCTGTCCGGCGGTGTCGCGGTCGTCAAGGTCGGCGCTGCCACCGAGACCGAGATGAAGGAGAAGAAGCACCGCGTCGAGGACGCGCTGCAGGCCACACGCGCCGCTCTCGAGGAGGGCATCGTGCCGGGCGGCGGCGTCGCGCTGCTGGTCGCGCAGAAGGCGCTCAACGTCGAGGTCGGCGAAGAGGACGAGCAGACGGGCGCGAAGATCGTGTACCGCGCGCTCGAGGAGCCGCTCCGTCAGATCGCGGAGAACGCCGGTCTCGAGGGCTCGGTCGTCGTCAACGAGGTCCGCAAGGCGAAGAAGGACCACGGTCTGAACGCCGCCAACGGCGAGATCGTGAACCTGATCACCGAGGGCATCATCGACCCGGCCATGGTCACTCGCTCGGCGTTGCAAAACGCCGCGTCGATCGCCAAGAACATCCTGACCACCGAGGCGATCATCGCCGAGGTTCCCGACAAGGATTCCGGCGGCGCCGGTGGCGGTATGCCCGACATGTCGGGCATGATGTAGGCCTGATTCAGGCTGAACCTGTTGTGAGGAGGGCCGGGTGGGTGGGATCCCATCCGGCCCTTCTGCTTTAGCGGGTCGGCGATCGCCGACCCGATCGGGCTCCCGGCCCGGCCCTTACGAGAGCGCCCGCGGTTGCGGCACGAGCGCGCCGTAGACCTCAAGCGTGCGCCAGGCGACCTCCTCCCAATCGAACCGCAGCACGTGCTCACGCGCCTCGATGACCAGTTGCGTCCGCGCCGCGTCGTCGGTCAGCACGCGCCGGACGATCTCGCGCAGTGCGTCCGCGTCACGCGAGGGGAAGCGCAGGCCGACGGTCCCGTCGGCCGGCACCACCTCGCGCAGGCCACCGGTGTCGGCGACCACGCACAGGCAGCCGGAGGCCATCGCCTCCAGCGCGACCAGGCCGAACGGCTCATAGATCGACGGCACGATGCAGAGGTCGGCGACCCGGTAGAGCGAGTGCAAGAGGTCGTCCCCGGCCCAGCCGATGAACGATCCGTATTCGCTCAGGCCGAGCGCGTCCGCCTGCGCCTTGAGCTCGGCCTCTGCTGTGCCGGTTCCGGCCACGACGAACCGTAGCCTGCCGTCGCCCGCGATCGGCGCGAGCGCGTCGAGCGCCAGGTGGAAGCCCTTCTCGAACACGAGCCGGCCGACCAGCAGCACGAGCCGCTCGTCCGGCGCCGCGTAGCGCGCCCGCAGCGACACAAGCTCAACGCCTGAGGCGGCGACCAGGTCGGCCGGATCGATCCCGTTAGGGATAGCGGTGATGCGGTCAGGTGAGACATCGAAGATCTGCGCCACGTGCCCGGCCATGTAGTCCGAGCAGGTGATGACATGGTCCGCGCGGCGCGCCATGTGGCGCTCGACGGCGTGGATGTGGGATTGGGGATGGTTCTGCACCCACCCCTGGTGGCGGCCGTACTCGGTGGCGTGGATCGTGACCAGCCAGGGCAGGTCGCCGGCGCTTGCGATGCGCTGGGCGGCGTCGGCCACGAGCCAGTCGTGAGAGTGCACGAGGTCGAACTCGAAGCGCTCGGCGAGCTCCGCGCCCAGAGCGGCCATGTGCTGGTTCATGTCACCCACCCAGCGCACGAACGCCTCCACGTCCTTGGGGAACGGCGGCTCGGCGACACGGTGGATGTGGACGCCACGGCGCGATTCCTCGACGGGCAGGTGGCCGCCGCCGCGCGTCAGCACATGCACATCGACGCCATCGCACGCGAGCTGCTCGGAGAGCTTGCGAACGTGGCGCCCGAGGCCGCCCTCGATCACCGGCGGGTATTCCCACGAGAACAGCAGCACGCGCATCGCTCGCAGCAGGCTACCGGTGCCGCCCGCGTGCTGCTGCAGCGGTGCGCCGGGGCGCTACAGGCTCGAGAGCGGCCGCGGTCCGGCGCCGACGTACTTGGCGCTCGGACGGATCATGCGGCCCTCGCGCTTCTGCTCGAGGATGTGGGCGGACCAGCCGGCGACGCGTGCGCAGCCGAACATCGGTGTGTACAGCTGCGGCGGGACCTCGGCGAAGTCGAGCACAACCGCGGCCCAGAACTCGATGTTGGTCGCGAGGATGCGGTCCGGCCTGCGTGCCTGCAGTTCCTCGAGCGCGGCGCGCTCGAGTGCCTCAGCCACCTCGATTCGGCTCGAGCCGAGCTCGTGCATGATCCGGCGCAGCACGCGCGCGCGCGGGTCCTCGGCGCGGTAGACGCGATGCCCGAAGCCCATGATCCGCTCGCCGCGATCGAGGCGGTCGCAGACCCACCGCCTGGCGTCGCCCGCCCCCTCGACCTCATCGAGCATCTGGCGCACGCGTGACGGCGCGCCGCCGTGCAGTGGTCCCGACAGCGCTCCGACCGCTGCCGACAGCGCGGCCGCCACATCGGCGCCAGTGGAGGTGATCACACGTGCAGTGAAGGTTGAGGAGCTCATCCCATGCTCGGCCGCTGCGGTCCAATAGGCGTCGATCGCGCGGACGTGACGGGGGTCGGCCTCGCCGCGCCAGCGCGTCAGGAAGCGCTCGGCGATCGACTCCGACCTGTCGATCTCGCTCTGGGGCACCGGCGGCCGACCGAAGCCGCGCGCGGACTGCGCGACGAACGACAGCGCCATCACCGAAGCGCGTGCGAGGTTGTCGCGCGCCTCCTCGTCGGAGATGTCGAGCACCGGCTTGAAGCCCCACTGCGGGCCGAGCGCCGCGAGCGCCGCCTGCATGTCGGCCCGCGGGTCCCCCGAGTGCACGTCAAGTGGATACGGCGCGGCCGGTTGCAGGCCGGGCAGCAGACTGTCGTCTACGAGCAGGCCCCAGACCTGCTCGAACGGCACCTTGCCGACCAATTCTTCGATGTCGACGCCGCGGTATCGCAGCGCGTCGCCGTCGCGATCAGGCTCCGCAATCTCAGTTGCGAAGGCGACGATGCCCTCGAGGCCGGATTGGACTTCGTCATAAACGGTCATATTGGATAGTTCACTAAACTCGGCGCTCGTTCACCAGGAACACGCCAGAGAGGAACCCTGAACCATATGGCCTACGTGATCGCCGAGCCGTGCATCGGGACGAAGGACAACTCGTGTGTCGAGGTCTGTCCGGTCGATTGCATCCACCCGACGCCCGACGAGCCCGATTACGACGCGGTTGAGCAGCTCTATATCGATGGCGAAGAGTGCATCGATTGCGACGCGTGTGTCGAGGCCTGCCCGGTCGATGCGTGCTTCGCCGAGGATCAGCTGCCCGACGAGTGGCAGAACTTCACGGTGATCAACGCCGAGTACTACCGCAACAGGTAGTCCCGGCTCCGACCGCTGATTTCCTCGCGCCGCGAGGGCTACGCCATCGGCAGTGACATGCCGACCGGCTTCTGCGGCGCCACGGCGGGTGGCTCGGGCTCGGCCATCATCGGCAGATCGACCGGGGTCAGCGCGATCACACGCCTGGCGATCGCCTCGATAGCCTGAGCCGCCGGGTCCTTCGGATCGGCGAGCACGACCGGTAGACCGCCGTCAGACTGTTCGCGCAGCGCCATCGTCAGCGGCACCTGGCCGAGCAGCGGCACCCCCAGCTCCTCGGCGAGCAGCCTTCCGCCGCCCTCGCCGAAGATCTGGAAGCTCTCGCCCGACGGGGTTGTGAAGCCGGCCATGTTCTCGATCACGCCGGCGATCTCGAGCTTGAGCTTGTCGGCCATCTCGGCGGAGCGCCTGGCGACCTTCTGCGCCACCGCCTGTGGGGTGGTGACGATCAGGAACTTCGCCTGCGGCAGCAGCTGGGAGAGCGTCATCGAGACGTCGCCCGTACCGGGTGGAAGATCGATCAGCAGGTAGTCGAGGACGCCCCAGTCGACGTCCTCGATGAACTGTTGGAGCGCCTTGTGCAGCATCGGCCCGCGCCACACCACCGCCGCGTCCTGGTCGATGAAGAAGCCGATCGAAACGACCTTGATGCCGTCACCACCGTCGAGCGGCATGATCTTGTGGGCCGCGTTGACCTTCGCGCGCTCGCCGTTGAGGCCGAACATGCGGGGCTGCGAGTACCCCCAGACGTCGGCGTCCAACACGCCGACCTGCTTGCCGTGCGCGGCAAGCGCGGCGGCCAGGTTGGCGGTCACGCTCGACTTGCCGACCCCGCCCTTGCCGGAGCCGACGCAGATCACGTTCGCCACCTGGGCGAGGGCGCCGTCGGGTAGCGAGCCGCGCCCGAGCTTCTCTCGCAGCGACTGCTTCTCGGAGTCGGAGAGCACGTCGAAGCCGATGTTGACGCCGACGACCCCATCGAGCCCGCGGACGGCCTCCTCGACGCTGGTCTGGAAGTGGTCGCGGATCGGACAGCCGGGCGTCGTGAGCGAGACGGTCACGTCGACGACCCCGTTCGGGTGCACGTCGATCGACCGGACCATCTCCAGCGTCACGATGTCCTTGTGCAGTTCTGGGTCGATGACGCTGCGCAGCGCCTCGATGATCTGGTCTCGTGTTGGCATACACCCATGATACGTTCCCGCCTCATGCCGCTCGAACGACCACCGCACGGGGGAGTGACGATCACCCCCGTGCGAGGCCGAGCTGACCTGCGCGAGTTCGTCGGCCTCCCGTTCCGGCTGCATGCTGGGACGCCCTGGATCCCGCCGCTCAAACTCGAGCGCTACGCCTACCTGAACCGGCGGCTGAACCCGTTCTTCAAGCACGGCGACGCCGAGCTCTTCATCGCCCGGCGCGACGGCCGCGTGGTCGGGCGGATCAGCGCCCAGTACGACAGGAACTTCAACGTCTTTCACGGCAACCGCTGGGGCTTCTTCGGGTTCCTCGAGTTCGAGGACGACCAACGGGTGCTTGACGAGCTCCTCGACGCGGCCGCCACCTGGCAGAAGGCGCAGGGACGCGACCGCATGATCGGGCCGTTCGATCTGATCATCAACGAGGAGTGCGGTGTGCTGATCGACGGCTTCGAGCTCGAGCCGATGATCCGTCAGCCGTGGCACCCGCGCTACTACCGGCAGCGGGTCGAGGCGGCCGGTCTCGCAAAGGCGATGGACGTGTTCCACTGGGACCTGAGACTCGACGATCGTGACACGCGGATGCTTGAGGCCCTGCCCAGGATCGCCCAGCGGTCACATGATCGGTACGGGATCAACATCCGCAAGATGTCGTTCTGGCGGTTGGGGAAGGACCTGAAGGAGTTCCAGAAGATCTACAACGCCGCCTGGTCCAAGAACTGGGGCTTCTCGCCCTACGACGACCACGACCTCGCGGACATGGCGATCAACTACCGCCTGATCTTCGACAAGCGCTGGTTCATGATCGCCGAGAACGACAAGGAGGTCGTGGCGGCGGCGATCACGATCCCCGACATCAACCAGGCGCTGAAGAAGATGAACGGCCGGGTGCTGCCGTTCGGCTGGTGGCATTACCTGAACCGCAGGCGCATCATCGATCGCTGTCGCGTCGGCTTCCTCGGCGTGCTGCCCGAGTACCAGCACACCGGTGTTGCGGCGCAGCTTTACATGGAGAACTTCGACATGGCCGCGGCGTCAGAGATCAAGTGGGGCGAGCCCGGCTGGATCCTCGAGACCAACCACAGCATGAACCGCGGCCTCGAGGCTATGGGCGGCCGCATCAGCAAGCGCATGCGGATCTACGAGCGACTGCTGGAGGACGGCGCCGAACCGTCGGCGCCGCCGGAGAGCGTCGCGCGCTACGAGCCGCCCGAGTCGGTCGCACCAGGCGCACCAGGCGCACCAGGCGCACCAGGCGCTTAAGGACCGACGGGGTGCCACTTTCAAAGTGACACCCCGGCGGTTGAGGGAGGAGAGGGTGCTGCATCCGTCGGCGAGGGTATGAGGCCGGCGAATCCTTCCCGCTGGATCGCTCTCCTCGGCGCTCCGCGAGGGAAACCGTGCAAAACTTAGTCGATCAGCCACGGCGAGTGGCTAAGAATTACGTCAGAATCCGGCACGCCGCAGCCACGCTGCCGGATCCTCGACCTCGGCCAGCGTCGGCAGCGCTTCCGGCGCGGAGAACAGGTGGCGGAGCGCCGCTCCGCCTCCGACCCGGGCGATCTCGTCGCAGAAGATCTTGCCGCGCTCGTACTGCTTGAGCTTCATCTCCATGCCGAGCAGACGGCTCACGAGCCGGCCCAGTGGGGACTGCACCTTCCGGCGCTCGTCGAGCGCCCTGCGCAGGTCCGGCAGCGACGGCAGCAGCTCTGGCGCGACCGCGTCCATCACGTGCTCGGCGTGACCCTCGATCACCGCCATCACGGCCTGCGCGCGATCGATCGCCGTGCGCTCGGGCTCGGACGCGACCATGCCGATGACGTCGGCCTTGAGCAGCGCCCTGCCGACCCGCGCGACCGTCGCGCGACTAGGCAGGCGCAATCGCCGCCCCGCGGCCATGCGCGCCTCTGCGCTGTCCATCAGCTCGCGGATCAGGCCGGCCAGGTGATCCTGGAGCCAGGGCACGCCGCCGAACTGGACGGCGTGTGTCACCTCGTGCAGCGCGACCCAGGTGACGAACTCACGCTCGTCAGCCTCGAACCGCTTCACAGCCTCGCCGAGGTTCGGCATCACGAACAGCAGCCGCGGCGGACGCCCGCCGGCGTGCTCCTTCAGCAACACGAATTCGTACTGGCCGAGCACGCGCTGCGCCAGGTAGCCGACGAGAACCCCGACCTCGGTGCTGCCGGTCACGCCGAGCCACAGCTCGGCCGCCGGCTTGACGGGTCCCACGCGCACGGTCAGACGCTCGAGCATCGGGTCGATCAGCGCCCTGGTCGACGCGATGTTCGACGCGACCCACTCCTTGCGGCTGAGTCCCTCGGGCGGCGGCAGCGGAGCCGTTGGCGTCAGCCCCGTGTAGGCGACCACGCGCTGCTCCGCGTCGGCGGTGATCGGCACGAGATCGATCTCAGGTGAGGGCGCGGGTCCGTTCCCAGCCATGCGGCCGGCGATCCACTCGGCCACGATCCAGTCGATCACTGGAGCTGGCACACCGGCTCCAGCTCCGTCAGCGTCGCCGGCGTCCGCGCGGCCACGACCGGCGAGTGCGGCACCAGATCCAATGGCGCGCCCAGCGGATCGTCGAACTTTGGGAAGCTGACTACGCCGCCCGCCTCGCGGACAATCAGCTGTGCCGCGGCGACATCGACTGCGCGGCACCCGCGCAGTGACACCAATCCGTCGAAGCGGGCCGCCGCGACCTGACAGAGCGAGGGCGCCAGCGCTCCGAGCGCCCGTAGCCGGTAGGCGTGCTCGACCAGCGAGTCGATTGAGCCCCTGAGCCAGCGCGGATCGGCGGACTCGATCCCGAGCAGCTCCAAGCGGCCGTCCCGGGCACGCCGTTCGCCGAGCGCCGCATCCAGCCGCCGCTCGTCGAGGAAGGCACCGGTTCCGCGGCGCGCCCACCACTCCTCGCCGGTGCCGAAGTCGTACACGTAGCCGAACTCGACGTCGGCCATCGTCTGACCGGCCGCGACAGCAAGCGACAGGGCGTAGTGCGCGAGTCCGCGCTTGGCGTTCAGCGACCCGTCGATCGGGTCGATCACGACCAGCACGTCGCTGCCGCCAAAGTCCGCCTCCCCGCGCTCCTCGGAGATCGCGTGAAAGCGATGGCCCTCGTCGAAGAGCCGCTGCAACTCGGCGAAGACGATCGTCTCGGCCGCGTCGTCGATCTCGAGCGTGTGGTCACCGCCCTGCCCGGTGGTGCCCGTTTCGACCGCGCGCTCGGCGGTCGTGGCGCGGTCGGCGAGCATCGTCCGCATCGTGTCGGTGGCCCGCCGGCATGCGGTCAGCCAATCGGCTCGCGTGGTCAGTCCTTTTTCGTCCATCGCGAGCCTATGCTGTCAAACCACGTGCCCGAGACTGCTCTGACCGCTAACGACCCGGCCTCGCTGGTCACGCACAGCGGCAGTCCGCTGCTGATCCGGGGCGCCGCCGGGAGCGGCAAGACGCGACTGATCCTGGACCGGTACCGCTGGCTGGTGGAGCAGGGCACGCTGCCCGAGCGGATCGTGCTGTTGACGCCATCGGCGGCGCGAGCCGACGCGGCGCGCGCGGCCCTCGAGGAGCAGCTGCGGGACGGCTACACCGAGCTGGTGGTCGTCACGCCTGCCGAGCTCGCAGCCGCGGTGCTGCGCCGCGCCGGCTCGAGGCGAGACCTGCTCGCAGCAACGCTCAGCGCCGGTGACCGCCTGGCGATGCTGGCCGAGCGCATCGCCGAGTTGCCCCTGCAACACCACGACTTCGGCGGCAACGCGGGGGCGTTGCTGGGAGGCTTCGTCCGGCGTATCGACCGGCTCAAGGGGGAGTTGATCGGTGCCGGTGAGTTCTCGGCTTGGGCAGAGCAGCATGAGAGCCCGCGTGAGCGCGAGTTCGCCGCGATCTTCGCGGCGCACGACCGCATGGTTCGTGAGCTCGGAGCCTGCGACGAGGGTGACCTGGTGCGGCTCGCGATCAGGCTGCTCGCCGACCAGCCGTCCAGCCGCCAGCCGTTCCAGCATGTCCTGATCGACGACGCGCAGGAGCTCGACCTGGGGCCGGCGACGCTGGCGCGGGCCGTGGCCGGCGGTGCGTTGACGGTGGCCGGTGACCCGCTCGCCGCGCTGTGGCGCTTCCGTGGCGCCGGCGCGGCACGGCTGGACGCGTTCGGGACCCGCGGCACCCGGGTCGTGCAGCTGCTGTCGTCGTACCGCTGCCCGCCCGCAGTCGCCGAGGCCGCGTGGGCGGTCGCGCTCGAAGCGGGTGACGCTGGAGCCGGCGGGCGAAGCACCGGCGAGCCCCCCCCGGCAGAACAGCTCGCATTCTGGCGATGCGAGAACGAGCGCGCACAGGCGCAGGCGGTCGCGGCCGAGATCGAGCGACTGGTCGCGCGCGAGCAGGTCGAGCCGGGACGGATCGCTGTGATCGTCGCGGACATCGGTCGCGAAGGGCAGGCGGTCTCGGTCGCACTCGAGGAGCGCGCCGTGCCGCAGCGCGTGGTCGGCGACGCCGCCTTCTTCCAGCGGGCGGAGGTGCGCGACCTGCTCGCATGGCTGCGGCTGCTGGCGGACCCCGGTGACGCCGCCGCGGTCGTGCGCGCGCTGGCACGGGCGCCAATCGAGCTGCGCTCGGTCGACATCGCGCGGTGCACCCAGATCGCTCGGCGGCGCAAGCTCGACATGGTCGCGGCGCTGGCGGCGGCGACCGAGTCACCGCAGGTTCCGCCTGAGGCACGCGAGCGCATCCGCGTGTTCCTGAAGCTGTACCGGGCGTGCGCCGCGCAGATCGACACGATGCGCCCCGACCTCTACGTGCACCGGCTGATCGAGCGGCTGGGGCTGCGCCGCCAGCAGTTGTTCGCCGCGCAGGCCGATGTGGTCGAGCGGCTGCGGGCACTGGCACGCTTCGGGGAGCTCGCCGCCGCACACGTCGCACGCATGCCGCAGGCGACGGCGCGCGAGTTCGCACGGTCGATCGCGGCTGTCGCCGAGCAGGGCCTGAGTGAGCGCGAGGAGCCGGAACTGGCGGGGGCCGACGGCGTGCAGGTGCTGGCGCTGGACGTCGCCGGCGGGCTCGAGGTCGACCACGTCTTCGTGCTGGGGCTGCGCGCGTCGATCGCGGGCTCGAGCGCGCTCGACTGCGAGCCAGTGCCGGACGCGCTATTGCGTGAACCACTTCCCGCCGACGACGACGCCACGCGCCGCGCACGTCTGCGTCAGCGGCTGTACGTGGCTGTCTCACGAGCGCGCGAGCGGGCGGTGCTGGTGTACGCGGCCAGCGGCGAGCGGGGGGCGCAGGTGGCGCCGCTGCCGGCGATCGAGGCCGCGCGCGCTGCGCTCGGCGGTGAGTGGCTTGACCTGACCGAGGACCTGTTCGGGCCGGCCGAGACGCTGCATTCGACCTACCGGCTGCTGCGCGACGAGTTGATGGAGGGCACGACACGCGCCGCCGGGCGGCTGGCCGAGCTACGACTCGACACCGACCTCGACATCTCACACGCCGTCGTCCGCTATCTCGAGCTGCTCAAGCTGGCCGCACTGATCGCCCGCGACGACGTGAGCGACGGGCAGGGCATGGCGGAGGCGCTGCGTGACATCAACGTGCGGATCGAGCAGGCCGTCACGGCCGACCAGCGCGAGATCTTCACGAGCTCGCTGCTCGACGAGTATCTGCTCGACGCCGAGCGCGACGTGCGCCGCCGCGCGCACGTGATCGCCGCCCGCGACGAGCCCTCGCTGGCTCGCTTCCTGCCGATGCGGGGCGACGGCGTGCTGCTGTCAGCCACCGACATCGACACCTATCGCGTGTGTCCGCTGCGCTACAAGTTCGCGCGCGTGTTCCGGATCCCGCAGGAGCCCACGCTGCACCAGCGCTTCGGGATCGCCGTGCATCAGGTGCTCGAGCGCTACCACGGTCAGGAGGAGCACGAGGATCTCGGCCCGCTGGCCGAGCTCCTTGCTCTGCTCGACACCAGCTGGCGCCGCGCAGGCTTCGGCGACTCCGACGAGGAGCGTCAGCTGCGCCAGAAGGCGACCGTCGCGCTGACCCGCTACCACGAGCGTGCGCTCCAAGACCCGGGCCGCCCTGTCTGGTTCGAGCGCCAGTTCAGCTTCAAGCTCGGCCCCCACCTCGTACGCGGACGCGTCGACCGCGTCGACCGGCTGCCGACTGGAGAGTACGAGCTGATCGACTACAAGACCGGCCGACCGAAGTCGGCCGGGCAGCTCGCCACCGACGTGCAGTTATCGCTGTATGCAATCGGTGCGCGTGAGTCCTGGGGACTCGAGGCCACACTCGGCGCCTACTACTACCTGCTGGACGACGAGAAGGTAGCCGTCTCCGGCGACCCCGAGCGGGCGGACTGGATTCGCAACGTGGCGATCGAGGTCGCGGAGGGGATCAAGGCCCAGGAGTTCGAGCCGACGCCCTCACCGCGCGCCTGCAAGATGTGTGACTACCGGCTCGTCTGTCCCGCGGCAGAGCGCTGATCGCTCAGGCGTTCAGGGCTGCGCGGCCTGCCGCTGATCGCGGGTGAGCGTGGGGACGTATTGAAGGTGGCCGTTCGGGTGCGGGAGCGCGGAGCCGAGCGTGAAGCCGACCTTCTCGAGGCAACGCCAGGAGCGACGGTTCTCGGCGTGGACCGAGGTCCGCACGCCGGTCACATACGGGTCGGCGAGCACGACCTCGTCGAGGAATCGGCTGATCACCAGTGGCCCGATCCCGTGCCCGATGCAGTCAGGTTCGCCGACGAGGTAGTCGACGCCGGCCTCTCCGGGCTGGACCCCGATGTCTCCGTCCTCCTCCTCGTCCGGGTAGCTCGACCAGTGGTACCACTGGATCATGCCGATCGCACGGCCGTCGAGGATGACGAGGTAATGCCAGGTCGGTTCTGTCCGATCGATGCCCGGGCCGTACTCCGTCTCGACCTCGGCGAGCGTCTTCGGTGCTCCCCACCACTGAGCCACATGAGCCTGTGAGAGCCATGCCTGCATCAGCGGCAGGTGCTCGCGGTGCAGTGCCTCGAATGTGACCTCCGGCGGCGTCAGTTCGGTGGTTCTTCCCCGCGCTGGCGCAGGAAACGCTGGAGGTCGCGCTCGATCGTGTCACCCGAGGGGAGCTCGAAGGGGTCGGGCTCATCCTCACCCGCTGCTGCCTCAAGCTTCTCGACGAACGCCTGGATGTCGGGGTCGTGCTGGACGGCGGCGTTGACCTGGCGCTCGTAGTCGGTGACCGCGCTCTCCAGCTCACCGGCGTCGACGACGACGCCGACCAGGCCCTCGAGCTTGCGGATCAGCGCGAGCGACGCCTTCGGGTTGGGGGAGGCGGCGATGTAGTGCGGCACCGCCGCCCACAGGCTGGCGGAGGGCAGGCCGGCGGTGCGGCAGGCGTCGTGTAGGACGCCGACGATTCCGGTCGGGCCCTCGTAGGAGGACTGCGGGAGGTTCAGACGCGTTACCAGCGCCGGGTCGGTCGCAAAGCCCGTCACATGCACCGGTCGGCTGTGCGGGACGTCGGCGAGCAGCGCTCCGAGCGTGACCACAAGCTGTACGCCGATCGCCTCGGCGAGCTCGACAATCAGGCCCGTGAACGTGCGCCAGCGGAACGACGGCTCGTGACCGCTCAGCAGGATCAGGTCTCTGGGCGCGCGAGGGATGCGCACCTCGTAGAGCCTGACGTCGGGCCACTCGACTGCGCGCGCCTGTGTGTCGTCGGTCAGCTTGATCCGCGGACGCGTGGCCTGGAAGTCGTAGAACTCCTCGGGGTCGATCGTCGCAAACTCGCGCGCGCCGAGTGCGTCGCCGACGAAGCTGACCGCGGAGGAGGCGGCGTCGCCCGCGTCATTCCAGCCCTTGAAGCCGCACACCAGGGCAGGCGCCCGCAGATGGTCCGGACGGTAGTTCCATCGCAGTGGCTGCATCCGAATCACCGTACATCATGGGGGTTATGGCGATGGACAGCACGGTGAGTTCGCTGCGAGCCGGCGACGAGGTGCACGGGGTCTTCGCCTGCGTACGCAAGGACCGCCTCAAGACCCGAACCGGAAGCGCTTATCTGGCGCTCGAGCTGCGCGACCGCACGGGTAGCGTGCAGGCCCGCGCCTTCCGGGACGCCGACGTGCTCGCCGGCCGGTTCGAGCGCGGCGACCTCATCTCCGTGGTCGGGCGCGTCGAGCGCTTCCGCGACGACCTCGTGGTCGAGGTCTCGGACATCCGGCGTGTGATTCCAAGCCCGCCCGGGGAAGGCGCCGAGGACGTGACGGTCGAGGCGTTCCTGCCTGTCGCCTACCGCGACATGGACGAGCTCGACGGCTTCCTCGAGCACCTCGCCTCCGAGGTCTACGACATCGGCTACCGGGGGCTGCTCGACTCGATGCTGGCCGACGCGGAACTGCGCGCCGCATTCCGGCGCACACCCTGCACGCGCAACGGCCACCACGCCTACCTCGGCGGGCTGCTCGAGCACACGGTCGCGGTGGCCACGCTCGCCCGCGAGCTGTGCGACCTGCACCGGCGCCTGAACAGCGACCTGCTACTGACCGCGGCGATCCTGCACGACATCGGCCGCACGCGCGAGTTCACCTACGGTGCCGAGATCGGCCTGACCGAGCAGGGGCGGCTGCTCGGTCACCTCACGCTCGGGCAGCAGCTTCTCAGCGAGCGCTTCGCGTCGCTGGGCGGAGCGCTCGACGAGCCGCGCCGGCTGGCGCTGTTGCATTGTGTGCTCAGCCACCACGGTCCCGCGGGCGCGCCCGGCGGCCGCTTCGGTTCACCCGAGGCGCTTGCGCTCTACCGGCTGAACGCGCTCGACGCGGGGGTCAAGGGCGCGCTAGAGCACGGACTCGGCCAAGCTCAGGACTGAAACGCACGAGCACCCGATCCAGGGGCACGGTCGCCGCCACGAGCAGGCACAGGACGGCCGCTGAGAGCACCAGCGCGGCTGTGGCGGACAACAGCGGCAGGCTGCTCGAAAGCACCACCGAGAACGCCACCGTCGCCGCCATCGAAACGATCGTGCCACGCGCCAGCGCCGCCGCTCCCGCCGCCCCGTTGCGACGGTGGGTGCTCGGCAGGATGATCGAGAGCAGGATCGGCGCGGACGTGATCACGCCCGCGAGCTGTGCTCCGAGGATCGGGACGAGCGTCGACATGGTCGCCACCACCAGCGTCGAGATCGCGGCGCGTTGCAGGACCGGCGCCGGCCCCGCTGGGCCGGCTTCCCCACCTTCCGGCTCGCCCTCGGCGGTGTCCGGGCGCGCCGCTTCCGCGTCTGCTTCCGAGCGCTCGGCCGGCCAGGGCCAGAACACGAGGCTCGCGGCGATCACGAGCCACACAGCCGTTGCGGCCGACCACGGCCCCGCGACCGTGCTGAGCGCGACGACGGCCGCGAGCGCCAGGCACAGCGACGACGCCGTGGCCTGCAGCGGGCGCATGCGCCGTGCCAGGCAGCCGTAGGCGCAACAGAACACGACCACCGCCATCTGACCGCTGGTCACGCCAGCAGCGGCGCGCGCCGCCGTCGCCCGGCTCTCCGTCAGGCACACTGTGAGCAGGAACGGCCCGGTGGTCAACGGCAGCCCGATCAGCCGGCCTCCGATCCGATCTCCGAACCGCCTCTGAGCCCTCGACACGAGCGCGAATGCGATGGGCGTCAGTGCAACGCGCAGCAGGATTGCCATGCACCGGATGGTCGTCGATAAAACGCCGATTTTCTCGCGGACTTAGGGCAGCAGACGCGAATGTGACCGAGTATTCGGCGTCGATTTGGCAAATACGCCGCGAGATGCGAGACTCAAGTGTCGTGGACGCCATCGATCGCGTGTTGATCAGGGAACTGCTGGGCGACGCACGGGTCAGCTACCAGGAGCTTGGCCGGGTGGCGAGGCTCTCCGCGAACACGGTGGCCGATCGCGTCCGGCGCTTGCGCAACTCAGGCGTGATCAGCGGCTACCACGCGGAGCTGAACCTGGCGATGCTCGGTCGTGGCCTGCGGCTGATGAGCGACGTGCGCCTGCGCGAGGGCATCGACCGCAGCGAATTCGAGCTCGGATTGGTTGAGATCGAGCAGGTGGTCGGCGCCGTGCGTCTGACCGGTGACTACGACTACCTCCTCCAGGTGGCCTGCGTCGATTCCGATGAGTTCGAGCAGGTTGTCGACCGCCTCAAGCGCGACCATGGCGTGCGGGAGACGCGCAGCCGGCTGGTCCTGCACGATGTGCCGATCGGACTCGAGCGGCTCGTGAACGCATCGGAGTTCTGACTGCCCGTCCATGACGACCGACGCCCGCGACGACGATATGCCCATGACGACGATCGACGAGCTGCTGGCGAACAACGGCGGCTACGCAGACGGCTTGGAGCCGCGTCACATCGACCTGCATCCGGCTAGGCGGCTGGCGATCGTAACCTGCATGGACTCGCGGCTCGATGTCTTCGCAGCGCTCGGACTCGGCGACGGTGAGGCGCACATCCTGCGCAACGCCGGCGGCGTCATCACCGACGACGTGATTCGCTCGCTCGCGATCTCCCAGCGCAGGCTCGGCACCCGCGAGGTGATGCTGATCCATCACACCGACTGCGGCATGCAGAAGCTGACCGACGACGGCTTCCGTGCCGAGCTCCAGGCCGCGACCGGCATCGCGCCCGCCTTCGCGATCGAGTCGTTCGTCGATGCCGATGTGGACGTGCGCCAATCGATCTTGCGCGTGCGCCGCTCCGAGTTCATCCCGCACCGCGACGTTGTGCGCGGGTTCGTGTACGACGTCGACACCCACCGGCTCCACGAAGTGACGGTCGGTTAATAGATCCCCTCGCGGCGCGCGTAGCGCTCGGCCCGCTCGCGGTCGTGCTCGTCGGCGTCAAAGTCGGGGCTCGTCAGGGAGCGCAGGATCGCGCCCGAGCTCGGCAGCGCGCTGCGCTCGATGTGCTTGTCCGGGTTCCAGACGTCCGAGCGGATGGAGGCCTTGGAGCACTGGGTGTAGGCCTGCTCGATCGCGATCAGCAGGCCGAGCTTCGGCGGCCTGCCCTCCATCGTGCTGGGCGCCAGCAGCTCGGCATCGTCGGTGATCGCTGCGCGTCCATTGACCCGAAACGTGTCACCGACGCCGGGGATCAGGAACAGCAGCGCGATCCGCGGGTCGGCCAGAAGGTTGGTGAGGGCATCGGCGATGCGGTTGCCGGGACGGTCCGGGATCAGCAGCGTGTGCTCATCGAGGATGCGGACGAAGCCGGCGGGGTCGCCGCGCGGCGACACGTCGAGTCCGCCGTCCGGGGCGATCGTGGCGACGCACACGTAGGGTGAGCGCTCGATGAACTGACGCGTCAGGTCGTTGAGGTGGTCAGAGAGCTTCGACAGCACCGTTTCGGTCGGGTTGCCGATGATCTCCCGTAGTTCCTGCTCGTCGCGGATGACGTGGATGTGGGCTGTGTCGAGCGTCATTCTCGGTACCTTTCGGGCGGGGAACGCACGAGGAAAGGTACCGGCGATGACAGAGCAGGGCGCTTACTCGGTCCAGGGCGGCTGTCTCTGTGGCGCCGTGAGGTTCGAGCTGACAACGCCGCCGCTGTATGCCGGCTACTGCCACTGCACCCGCTGTCAGCGGCGTACCGGCACGGCCGCCTCGGCGTCCGCGCAGGTTGACCCCGGCGCCGTCCGCTGGCTCCGTGGCGAGGAGCTGATCAGGGCCTGGACGCCGCCGGAAGGGTTCGATAAGTGCTTCTGCGGCGAATGCGGCGCACACCTGTTTTCGCGCAGCCGGGATCGCTCGCGGATGGCGATGCGGATGTCAGCGTTCGACAGCGATCCCGGCGTGCGGCCGAGCTACCGCCAGTTCGTCGCCTACGCCGCCAGCTGGGAGCCGATCCCCGACGACGGCCTGCCGCGCTTCGACGAGTCGCGTCCACGCCCGCCGGGCGATTAGCCGAGCCGCCCACGATTGACCGGCCGGCCACCCGCGGGACTTCCCTCCCGACCAGCCATTGCTCTGGATGCTAGTGCGGTGGCGATGACCGTCCTGAGCTTTATGAGAAGTCGCCATACTGGTACGCGTGACGTCAGCGCTCTTCAACGAGTCGCTAGCGCCGCTGCGAGCGGATCCGTCCAGCTCTGCCGTGTTGCTTGACATCGACGGGACGCTGGCCCCGATCGTCGACCATGCCGCTGACGCGAGCGTGCCGGAGTCGACTCGTCAGCTGCTGATTGCGGTCTCGCGGCGCTACGGGCTTCTTGCCTGCATCAGCGGCCGGCGCGCGTCGGAGGCGCGGGCGATGGTGTCGATCGGGACGATCGCGTACCTCGGCTCGCACGGTGCTGAGCTGCTGCGCGCCGGCTGGACCGAGGCGCAGCTCGATCCGGCTCTACTCGAGTGGACGCCGCGCGTCGACGAGTTCCGTCGCGAGTCCGACACGCACGAGCTGCGGCGCCGCCGCGTGCGGATCGAGTCCAAAGGGCCGATCATCGCCTACCACTGGCGTGGCGCGGCCGACGAACAGGATGCGCGTGCGGCGATCGACGCACTTGCGGCGCAGGCCCAGGAGGCCGGGTTCGAGGTCCATTGGGGGCGCAAGGTGATGGAGGTGCGCCCGCCGGTGCGTATCGACAAGGGCCTCGGGGTGCGGACCGTGCTGGGCGACAGGAGCTTCTCCTCGGTCCTGTATGCGGGCGACGACCTCACCGACCTCGATGCCTTTCATGCCCTTCACGAGCTCGTGCAGGAGGGCGCCATCGAGCATGCGATCTGCGTCGGAGTCCACTCGGACGACGGGCCGCAGGCGATCGAGGACGAGGCCGACTTCGTCGTGGCCGGGACCGACGGCGTCCGAGATCTGTTGTCCGCGCTGATCACCGAATAGATGCGGTTCTCCGACCTACTGCGTACGACTGTTCTCCTTTGTGCAGCCGCTGCGACCGTACTGGCGGTCGTCACGATCGCGGGCGCAGACAACAACAACAACCCGCTGCTGGTCACCTTTGCCGCTGTCTGGTGGGTTGCGGCAGCGGCGTTCGGCGCCGTCATCGGCCGTCGCCAGACGACCTCGCGACAGATCGCCGTGTTGCTGGCGAGCGCGCGTACGCAGGCCACGCTCCCCGAGATCAACCCCGGCCGCGTCGTGCTCAACCGTCTCTGGCCGATCATCGTCTGCACCGTCGGCGCCGGAGGTGTTGCATTCGCCTACCCGCAGGTGCCGGCGATCGCGACCGGATTCGCGATCATCCCGGCGCTCGCCTGGCGCCGTCAAGCCGCCGCCGTGACCGCGATCGAGGAGCGCGACGGCGCCCGCTTCTACGTGCAGCAGACCTCGCCCCTGCACCCGATCAAGCTGGTCCGCACGCCGGGCTTCCGCTCGAACCTGGCCGAGATGAACGGGGGCCGGCGGTCCACGCCGGTCTCCGGGCGCCACGCATGACAGCATCGCGCGGGCAATGACCTCGCTGTTTCACCTCGCGGCCCTCGGCCCGCTGCCCGCCTACATCCCCAGCCCATCAAACAGCGGCTTCTCGATCGGGCCGCTGTTCTTCCACGCCTACGGGATTTGTTACGTCTTCGCGGTGGTGGCGGCGATCGCGATCGCGCGGCGCCGCTGGGCGCGGGCCGGCGGCGATCCCGAGATCGTCTACAACGTCGCCTGGTGGGGCTTCCCGGCCGGTCTGATCGGCGGGCGCATCTACTTCCTGATCACGACCCCGAGCCAGATGCCCGACCACTGGTGGGGCCCGTTCGCGATCTGGGACGGCGGCCTCGGCATCTGGGGCGGCATCGCCGGCGGCGTCGTCGTCGGCGTCTGGTACCTGCGCAAACGAGCACAGCTCAGCTGGCCCGACGTCCACCGCTTCATAAACGCCGTCACGCCGGGGTTGCTGGTCGCGCAGTCGATCGGCCGCGTCGGCAATTACTTCAACCAGGAGCTGTTCGGCAAGCCCTCGACGCTGCCCTGGGCGCTGAAGATCTCGTTCGCGCACCGACCGCCCGGATATGTGCGGTTCGCCACGTTCCAGCCCACGTTCCTCTACGAGATCATCTGGAACCTGCTGCTGGCCGCCGCGCTCGTCTGGCTCGACAACCGCAGGAAGGTGCGCCCGCCCGGGCTGTTCCCCCTGTATGTCGCCGGCTACTCGGCCTTCCGCATCCTCGAGGAGACGCTGCGGATCGATTACTCCGTTTATATCCTCGGCATGCGGCTGAACTTCTGGGTGGCGCTGATCGGCACCCTGGGCGGGTTGATCTGGTTCGCCAGGATTCAGTTCAGGCAGCCTGCTGGCGGCGGGCGGGCGGGCGGGAATCCGCCAACTTCTGCCACCCCTGAGTATTCGCGATCTGGGACGGCGTGAGCCAGGCCCGCCGCGCCGTGGCGACGCCGTAGCGCACGACCTCGAAGCCGCCGATGCGGTGGGCGTCGCAGTTGATCACGAGCGGGATCCCGGCGGCGGCGGCGTCGCGTGCGTGCAGCTCGTTTAGGTCGCGGCGGTCCGGGTTGGCGTTTATCTCGAGCATCGTGCCCGTGCGCGCGGCCGCCTCGAGCACTGCATCGAAGTCGAACTCGTACGGCTGCCGCTGAGCGATCTTGCGGCCGCTGAGGTGGCCGATGCAGTCCACCTGCGGGTTCTCGATCGCGCGTACTATGCGCGCGGTCATCTCGCCCTTCGACATCCGGAATGAGGTGTGAACGCTGGCCACGACCCAGTCGAGCTCGGCCAGCAGCTCGCCGGGGTAGTCGAGCGAGCCATCGGGGAGGACGTTCACCTCCGAGCCAGTAAGCAGCGTGAGGCCTGGGAAGCTCGCGTCGATCTCGTGGATCCGCTCGATCTGGCGCTTGAGCTCGTCCGCTGACACGTCGGCGCCGAAGCCCATCGATGCCGAGTGGTCGGTGATCGCCAGGTACTCGTAGCCGGCGGCGAGCGCCGCTTCAGCCATCTCCTGAATCGAGGCGGTGCCGTCGGAGGCGGTCGTGTGGCAGTGCAGGTCGCCCTTGAGGTCGGCGGCCGTGACGAGCTCGGGTAGGGTGCCGCTCAGCGCCGCTTCGAGCTCGCCACGGTCCTCGCGCAGTTCCGGTTCGATGTAGGCCATCCCGAGCAACGCGTAGACCTCCTGCTCGGTGGCACAACGGTGTGTGACTCCGGTGCTGTCGTCGAGCACGCCGTATTCGGACACGTGGAGGCCGCGGCGCACCGCGAGGTCGCGTAGCGCCATGTTGTGTTCCTTGGAACCGGTCAGGTGCTGGAGCACATTGCCGAACTGGCCGGGCTCGACGATCCGCACGTCCACGTTGACACCGCTGTGCGTCCGGATCCGCACCGCGTTCGTGCCCGGGTTAGAGGCCGCCTCGACCTGGGGCAGCCCGGCCACCGCCTGGGCGAGCGCCCCGGGGTCGCTCGCCGTCGCGACGATGTCGAGGTCCTTGACGGTCTCGGCCATGCGGCGAACCGAGCCGGCCAGCTCCGCGCGTGCGGTCGTGGGGTGCGCGCGGATCTCCGCGAGCAGCTCCTCGCCGACCGCAAGCGCACGGTGCAGCACGATCCGCTGCGCCGGGCCCGCCTGCGAGTAAGCCGCGACAGCCTCGAGCAGCGCCTGCTCGGCCTTGTCGCCGAAGCCCTTGAGCTCGCTGATGCGTCCCGCGGTGGCCGCTTCGGTGAGGCTGCCGAGCGAGTCGACGCCGAGCTCCTCGTGCAGGCGGCGAGCGCGCTTGGGGCCGAGCCCCGGCAGCTTCGTCATCTCTACAAGGCCGGGCGGGAACTTGGCGCGCAGCTTCTCGAGTGCCGGGATCTCCCCGGTCGTGGTCAGCGCCACGATCTTCTCCTGCAGCGTTGCGCCGATCCCGGGCAGCTGCGTCGCCCGCCCTTGGGCGGCGAGCTGCGCCACGGCGCCTGAGGCCTCGCGCACCGCCTTGGCGCCATTGCGGTAGGCGACGACCCGGTGAATCGATGCACCGTCGAGCTCGTAGAGGTCGCCGAGCTCGTCGAATGCGGCGGCGATCTCGCTGTTTGTCGGATCTGGCAACGGTCGCGAGGGCGTCAGGCGGCCCGTTTCGGGACCTTGTGGTCGTAGCCGGTGGGATCGAGACTGGCCAGCAGCCGGTCGGCGAGGTTCGGCTTGGCGCCGAGGTCCTCGCTGCGCTCCTTGCGAGCGATGGCTGCCCGCACCAGACGACCACCAAAGTAACGGACCGGCTCGGGTGGAAGTAGTCCGGTCGGGACGGTGCGTAGCGCGCCGGGCAGACCGGCGTTGCCGCCGTCGGATGCCATCTCCGCCAGTATCTCGCCCGCGAGCCTGGAGGGGCCGACGCCGTCACCGGAGAAGCCGGCGCAGACGAGCACGCTCGGCGCCTCGCGCAGCCGCACGAAGAACGGCAGCCCGCTGAGCGAGTAGTCGATCGGGCCGCTCCACGCGTCGGATATCGACAGGTCCCACAGCGCCGGATATGTGCGCAGCAGCTGGCTGCGGACCTGTGGCTGGCGGCGGCCCGGATGATCGAAGGCGGCTGTGATCCTGTTGTTGTAGGCCAGCGTGCCGCCGCCCTTGCCGAACACCATGCGGCCGTCGGCGCTTGCGTGGTAATAGTTGACGAGCCTGCGACCGTCTGAGATGCATACTCCTGTGCGGATACCAGCTTCGGCGAGGCGCTCAGGGGCAGCTTCCGTCGCGATCACGTCGCTGGCGACGACCACCAGGCCGGCGCCGATCTCCGGGATCTGCGCGGCCCATGCGTTCACGGCGAGCACCACCTGGTCGGCCTTGATCGACCCCCCGTCGAGCACGACGCTGGTGTGCGGGCCGTGCTCGAGCGCCCGGACCTGCGAGCGTTCGTGCACGGTGACGCCGGCATCCCGGACCGCGCGCAAGAGTTCGCGCGCGATCTTGGCGGGCTGCACTGCGGCCGAGACGGGCTCGAAGAGCCCGTCCAGGTGCTGTGGAGAGCCGGTCAGTTCCCTCAGCTGGGTGCGACTCGGATGCTCGTAGGGGTGCGCGCCGAACTGGTCGAGCAGCGCGACGGTCTGCTCCCAGGCGCCGACCTGCGCGGGGTTGGTGGCCGCCCACACCCAGCCGCTCATCTGGAAGGCATCTTCGATCCCGTGTTCGCGGCAGAACTCGCCGATCTTCCGTACCGCGTCCTCTGCGCGCCGCGCGAGCGCCAGGGCGGCCTCGGGTCCGCACAGTGAGACGAGGTGCCCGAAGTGGGCCCACCAGGTGAGGGCAAAGCCGCCGTTGCGGCCGCTCGCGCCGGCGCCGCAGATGTCGGCCTCGACCAGCGTCACGCTCGTGCCCGGCGCGCGGCGCTTGAGCTCGAGCGCAGTCCAAAGGCCCGTGAAGCCACCGCCGATGATGCAGACGTCGGTCTCGGCTTTGCCCTCGAAGCGCGGGTGCTCGTACGGCTCGCGGCCCTCCAGCGCATCCTGCAACCAGAGCGAGCGGCTGCCATGCGTCTGCACGCGACGGCGCGCGAGGGAGACGATTCCCGATGCTGGAGTGGTCGAGCCGGGCACGGTGACAGGATGACGGGTGCGCGCCCCGGATGCGACGCGAAAGGCCGTCCGGTAACGCTATACTTTTTGAAGTACACCGACCTTAGAGGAGTCACCATGACGGGCATCGTTTCCGAGGTAACTGACAGCAACTTCCAAGCAGAGGTGCTGGAGTCTGAGATGCCCGTGCTCGTCGACTTCTGGGCCCCGTGGTGCGGGCCGTGCCGCATGGTCGCCCCCGTGGTCGCGGAGATCGCCGGCGAGCGGGCCGGTCAGCTTAAGGTCTCCAAGCTCAATACCGACGAGAATCAGGAGATCGCGATCAAGTACAACGTGCTCTCGATCCCCACCCTGATCGTCTTCAAGGACGGTCAGGAGGTCAAGCGCGTGACCGGTGCCTATCCCAAGAAGCGCCTCGAGGCTGAGATCGAGCCAGCGCTCGCCTAAGGCGCCAGGCCCGCCTGCTGCTGGAGTAGTATACGGGGTACGAGTTCGGGGTCATTGAAGATGTCGATCGCGACAGCGTGATCGTCGACGACCGTGAACGCGAGCACCGCGAACGGCTTGCCCTCGTCGAAAGCGACCACGCCGGCGGAGCCGTTGACCAGCACGGGGCGCACGTAAGGAGCGAAGCGGCGTGCGGTCATGGCGCCGCGTGCCACCTGCTCGGCGCCATGCAGCTCCAGCGGCGTACCGTCGCAGCGGTGCGCCCGCACAACGACGTTCGGGTCGAGCACGGCGATGAGTGCCTCCATGTCGCCTTCGCGCGCCGCCGCGAAGTAAGCGTCGACGACGGCGCGCTGGCGTTGCATGTTCGCGTCAGGGACCGGAGCTGCGTCGCGCACGCGGCGACGGGCGCGGCTCGCCAGCTGCCGCGTCGCGTCCGGCGAGCGCTCGACCATCTCCGCGATCTCGGCGAACGGCACCGCGAACATGTCGTGGAGCACGAAGGCCATCCGCTCCGCCGGCGTCAGCGCGTCGAGCACGACCTGCAACGCAACGCCGACGGCTTCCGCGAGCAGCGCCTCGTGTTCGGGGTCGGAGTGCGCCGTCTGGGAGATGATCGGCTCGGGGTGGAAGGCATCGAGCGGCTCTGTGTTACGGCGGCGACGATCACGGATCGCGTTGAGGCAGAGCCGCGCGACGACCGTCGTCAGCCAGGCGTCCAGATCCTCGATCCCCTCCGCGTCGCTGCGCTGCAGACGCAGCCACGCGTCCTGGACCACGTCCTCGGCCTCGGCGAGTGAGCCGAGCATCCGGTAGGCGATCCCGCGTAGGCGTGCGCGCCGCAGGTCAAAGGCAGCGGCGAGCTCCGGCGCGTCCATGTCACATCCTCTCGCTGCGCGGGGTCATGTTGGATAGACCCCCACAAAGCCAGCGATGTGACAGGAGCTGCCAGATGGCACGCACGCAGGGAGTATCCAAGGCCGACGCCGGCCCGATGGTCAGGCTGATCTACAGGTTCGGCCCGAGGATGATGAAGAAGATGACGGGGCGTGCCGCCCAAAGCGGCAGCGGGCTCGAGCCGATGGAGCTCTGGGCCCTTCAGCCGAAGATGATGATGGCGATGGGCCGGTTCAATCAGGCGCTCCGCAAGGGCAAGTCCGTCGACCAGCGGATCAAGCACATGGCCGAGCTCAAGGGTGCGCAGATGATCGGGTGCGAGTTCTGCGTCGACCTCGGGTCGCAGATCTGCCGCAATTCAGGCTTCTCGGACGACGAGTTGCTCGCGCTCGCGCACTACCGTGACAGCGACCTTTTCACCGGGCGGGAAAAGACGGTGCTCGACTACACAGTTGCGGTCATGCGCACGCCCGTCGAGGTGACCGACGAGCTGTTCGCGCGGATGCAGCAGCACTTCACCGATCCGCAGATCGTCGAGATCACGGCGCTGTTGACGCTCGTCAACCTCGACCGCTTCAACGCGGCGTTCGGGATCGGCGCCGCCGGCTTCTCCGAGGGCATGGTGTGCGTGCCGCCGGACCGCCCGATCAGCGTGGTGGAACCAGCGAGAATCGCAACTGCTGACCGGGTCTGAGCTGCGCGACGATCGGCTGATCGTCGGTCACCACGACCGCGATCACCGGGTACCCGCCCGTCGTCGGGTGGTCGGCGAGTAGCAGGATCGGCTGGCCGTCCGCCGGCACCTGGATCGCGCCCGGTACTAGGCCCTCTGACAATGGCTCGCCCGGGTGGGCGCGATCCAGGCGCGGCCCGTCCAACCGCAGGCCAATGCGGTTCGACGCATGGTTGACCGCGAAAGGCTCAGTGGTTAGCTGTTTCATCGAATTTGCCGTGAACCAGTCATCCCGCGGACCGACGACGGTGCGAAGGTGCGGCAATCGGGGTAGTTCAGGTAGTGGGGGCGGCTGCAAGGCGGGCGTACCGGATGTACGCCCGCCCCAAGCCGCCCCCATCCGCAGCATGTCTCCTGACGCCAGCCGCGCCGGACCGAGCCCCGTTAACAGGTCGGTCGCGGCGCTTCCCAGCACGCGCGGTACGTCAATCCCGCCTCTGAACGCGACGTAGGTCCGTAGGCCCGTGCGGGCGGTCCCCACGTGCAGCACATCCCCGGGTCCGAGCGCGAACGCCCGGCACATCGGCACTGGACGCTCGCCGACACTCGCGTCGGCCGGAGCGCCCGTCAGCGCGACGACACACGGCCCATCGACCCGCAGCCGCGGGCCGCTCAGCGTTGTCTCAAGGCCGGGCGCTCCCTCGTTGTTTCCAACCAGCCGGTTGGCAAGCCGCAGCGCCGGCCGGTCGGCGGCCCCGGAGCGCGGGACGCCGATGTGCGCCCAGCCGGGACGGCCGAGGTCCTGCACCGTCGTCAGCGCCCCCGGCGCGATCACCTCAATCCTCGTCATCCGCAAACTCAGACGGGCTCGAACCGCACCCGCGTCCCCGGCTCGAGCAGCGCGGGCGGGTCACGCTCTGCGTCGAACAGCACAACGTCCGTGCGCCCCAACAGGTTCCAGCCTCCGGGGGAGCTGTGCGGATAGATCCCGCAGTACTCCGCCGCGACCGCGACCGAGCCCGCCGGCACCTCCGTCCGCGGGGTGCTACGCCTCGGAAGCCCCAGCAAAGGCGCCACCTCGCGAGCTGCCTCGCCAGCTATGAGATAGGGAAAGCCGGGTGAGAACCCCATAAACGCCACCGTGTACACCGCGCCGGCGTGCAGCTCGACGACGGCCTCCCGGCTCACGCCGAGCGTCGCCGCGACCGCGTCCAGATCAGCTCCGTCGTACATGACAGGAATCACTACAACTGGAGGTGGCGCATTGCCGATTGCGCTTATGTCCAATTTGAAAGCACTCGCATCACTCGCGAGTGCTTTCAAATTGGACATAAGCGCTACCGCATCTTCCAAGCCTTCATCCCAAACGACGAGGAGCGTCTGATGTCCTGGCACGATCTCGACGAGCTGATCGCCGAAACGGTCACGAGCGACCCGCCCCGCGGCGTGTACGGTCGCGTTGTCCTCAAGCTCGAGAAGCAGGGCGTGGTCGCCGACCTGTCTGATGTCGGTCATGCGAACGGCCGGACCTCGAAGCCGGCGCCGATCAGATGGTTACGGACGCCGAGCGCAAGCTCGGCGGCGCCCGACGTATCGCCGTGGATGCAGAGCGAGCGGAAGCGGCCGTCGCCCGCGAGACGGACGGCCTGGTCGAGCGCCTGCGCGAGCGTGAGCACACTGCCCGGCTCACTGCGCGGCGCGAGCGTTCCATCCGGACGGTAGGCGCGGTCCGCGAAGCCTTCGGCGACGCCCTCGAGCCCGTGGGCCGCGGCTGCGCGCAGCAGCTCTGAGTCCGGCGGTGCGAGCAGCTTCAGTTGCCGGTCGACGGTCGCGATGGCTGACACGATGGCCTCGGCGTAGACGCGATCGACAGCCGCCCTGTTGTAGAGCGCTCCATGCGGCTTGACGTACCCGACCCGCCCATGCTCCAGGCCGGCCATCGAGCGCAGCGCCGCTATCTGCTGAACGACCTGCTCACGCAGCATCTCAGGCTCGACGTCCAGGTCGCGCCTGCCGAACCCCTCGCGGTCCATGTGCGAGACATGTGCACCGATGCACTTGTGGCGCAGCACGGCCTCGGCGCAGACGGCGCGCATCGTGGCGGCGTCGCCGGCGTGGAAGCCGCAGGCGACGTTTGCGCTCGAGACCGCAGCGAGGATCGCCGCGTCGGCGGCGATGCCTTCCGCACCGGGCTGCTCGCCGACGTCCGCGTTCAGGTCGATCACGGGCGCCGGGCTCAAGGTCTAAGGGTCTGTAGGGGAATTGGTTGTAGGAGTTGACGAGTGGCTGGGCGTGACTGGGGAGACCGTCTCGCAAGGCAGGTACTGGTGGTGCCTGCCGCCAGACGGACGCACTAAAGGGGCTGTCCAGACGCCGTCAAAACCGCAGATAATTTCCGTACAGACCCTAAACCCTCCGTACCTCGATCCGCAGGTCGAGGTCGTCGATCCGCGCGGACGCGACCCCGGGAAGCGGCGCATATTCGAGTTCGATCGCCAAGGTTTCGCCGGCGATGTAGTCCTGGTGCTCGCGGGCGGCGGACAACAGCTCGGCTGCACCGTCCAGCGTCAGCGCGATCCGGTCGGAGATGTCGAAGTCGGCCTCCCGGCGCGCCGCCTGGATCGCGTGGACGATCTCACGCGCCCAGCCCTCGGCGCGCAGCGACTCGTCGATCTCGAGTTCGAGCGCGACCGCGTGGGAGCCCTCGCGTTCCACCTGGTAGCCCTCGAGCGGCTTCATCGAGACGAGCAGATCGTCGGCGCCGAGCGCGTGCTCGTTACCGCCGACGTCGATCTTGGCCTTGTCGCCGGCTCGCACGGTGGCCGCCGCGCGCGCTGGATCGAGCCCCGCGACCGCTGCCGCGACCATCGGCATCTGCTTGCCGAAACGTGGGCCGAGCGTGCGGTAGTTGGGCTTGACCTCGGC
>Ga0307373_10001259_pt1 | contig 47576 bp, 48 predicted proteins | sample OX2MG_FD_202534 | JGI IMG/M metagenome (GOLD analysis project Ga0307373, IMG submission 202534) | Soil microbial communities from Risofladan, Vaasa, Finland - OX-2 | ecosystem: Environmental > Terrestrial > Soil > Coastal area > Acid sulfate soil | place: Finland: Risofladan, Vaasa | collected...
GTCCGTTGGCGCCGGGCAGGTGGTACCGGGATTCTTCAGCACCGATGCGGGCAAACCGCTGGCGGTCAGGGCGGTGTCCACGGTGGCTTTGATCTGGGCATCGGACAGGTACGGGTGCGAGTGCGTTCCGGCGTCGAACCACACTGCGTGCCTGGCGCCCTCCCGGGCGGCGCTCGAGAGGGTCTCCGACACGTACAGCGCACGGCCGATGTCCACCAGCCCCCCCACCAACAGGAGGAGGACCACGGAGGAGAGCGCGAACTCGACCATGGACTGGCCTGACTGCGCGCGCACGACTAAAGTTCGGCGCGAGTTAGGGGGGCGCGACACCGGACTATCTTGCCTATGATGGGTCGGACTTGCGCACCGTTACGTCTCGAAGACCCTTCACAATCCTCGGAATCGTTCTCGCGCTCCTTGTCATCGCCGCCTTCGTCCTCGTCGCCATCAACGCTTCGACAGGGAACAGTGGTCCCAGCCAGAACGTGGTGGTGGCCACGCAAGACCTGGTGCCCCGGGTCCCGATTCCAACCGGATCCCTCGAGATCAAGAGCCTCCCCAGCGCCGGCCTGCCTTCCACCGTGTTCACCAAGATCAGCGATGCCCAGGGCATGATCCCGCTGGTCACGATCGTCAAGGGCGAGGTGGTGTCGGCGAACCTGGTGGCGAGGCCAGGGCAAGCCCTGGGGGCGCAGTCGGAGTTCCTGCCGATTCCTTCCGGCTACGTCGCGCTCGCGATCCCGACCAGCGAGCAGCAGGGCGTCGCCGACTCCATCCAGCCCGGCGACTTCATTTCAGTCATCGCGACAGTCACCTCCGGCGCCAAGGTGGCCACCAAGACCGTCTTCACCAACATTCACGTCATTCTTGTCGGCGTCGACAACGGCGGCGGCACCGCCAGCGCCGCCACCGCGACGAGCCTGACAGTCGTGGTCACCCAATGCGAGGCCGAATACATCACTTGGTTTTTGAGCTACGCCTCGCTGAAATATACGCTCGAGTCCCCCCAGGACTACCTCACCGGACCGGTGGCCAAGGATCCTAACTGTCAGAGCGTCGCCGACGCCAAGGGCGTAACGCTGAAATTGGTGCAGCAGGCCTTCCCTTCCCTCTTCTAAAGCTATGAACCTGCCGCCACCCGTCCTCACCTTGATCATTGCGGTGCCGATGGCGGCCGCGATCGCGGTCTTCTTCTGGAGCCTGGATCGGATCAGCAAGGAACGCAAGGTGCCCCTGGAGAGCGCCACCGAGCCTCGGGCGACGCCAAGAGAGCTGGTCGAGCGCCTTCTGCGCCCGGCGGCGGACAACCTGAGCCAGAGGCGCAGTGTCAGGGGTCGGCCGACGCTCACTGAAGACCTCGCCCGCGCCGGCCTCAACATCACCCCTGCCGAATACCTGTTGATCCGGATCGGCGCCGTGGCATTGGGAGCGCTGGTCGGCTTGTTTCGCTTCGGTTTCTCCGCGGGGCCGCTCATCCTCGGCGTCGTGGGTTTCGTGGTCCCTCCGCTGGTGGTCGCCTATCTGCAGCGCCGCCGGCAGAATCTGTTCAACGACCAGCTGGCGGCGATGCTGCAGCTGCTGTCGAACTCGCTGAAGACGGGCTACGCGATCGACCGCGCGCTGGAGACGGTGGCCTCCAAATCGCGACCGCCGGTGTCCACGGAGTTCGAGCGCGTGACGACCGAGGTGACGCTGGGCACGTCAGTCGAGGATGCGTTGAGCGCGTTGCTGTTGCGCATCAACAGCCCGGACCTCGAGTTCATCGTGACGGCGATCCTTCTTCACATCCGCGTCGGCGGCAACTTGGCAGAGGTGCTCGACACCATCTCCGACACGCTGCGCGATCGCTTGCAGACCAAGCGCGACATGAGTGTGCTCACCGCGCAATCGCGAGCGTCCGCGACCATCATCACCGGCCTGCCGATCCTGCTCGCGCTGGGCCTTTATGTTTTCGTGCCCGGATACTTCGCGCCGATGACGTCGACGTTTATCGGCTACATCCTGCTCGGCATCGCCGGGCTGCTGATCCTGGTTGGCAATGTCCTCATCAACCGCATGACCTCGCTGCAGTCGTAGCCGGTGCTGCTCATCGCGGTGACGGCGGGAATCATCTGCGGAGTTATCGTGGCCGCATTCTTCATCGCCCTGGATCGCACCCTGGCCGCGCAGGCCAACACGAGCGGTGTCTGGACCGCGCCGCCGGTCAACACTCCATTTACCAAGCGGCTCGAGAACCTGGCGCGACCGTTGGCCAGCCGCCTCCCCGCCCTCGCGGCCGGCGAGCTGCGCCAGAAGCTGAGCCGGGCGGGCGACCCGGGCCACCTGACACCGGCAGGATTCCAGGCGGTTCGATATGGGCTGTCCGCGCTGTTCGCCATCGCGGGGCTCGCGCTGGGGCTCCTAATGCACACGGGCATCCCTCCGCTTCTGACCGCGGTGGCCAGCGGAGTCGTGGCGGCGGTGCTCGGCTACTTCCTCCCTCTGCTCTGGCTGAACCAGAGGATCTCCGGTCGGCGCACGCAGATCCAGCGGTCGCTGGCCGAGGCCACCGACCTGCTGACGCTGGTGGTCGAGTCGGGCATGAGCCTCGACGAAGGCCTGCTGAGCATCACGGAGCGGTTTCACAACGCGCTGGGGGACGAGATCGGCAAGGTGCTGCGCGAGATCAGGCTGGGCCGCCCGAGGATGGCGGCTCTGGAGCACATGGCGGACACGTGCGGAGTCGCGGACCTGCACCACCTGGTCGAGTCGATCGTGCAGTCCGACCAGATGGGCGTGCCCATCGCACGCTTGCTCAGGGTGCAGGCGACGGAGATGAGGAGGAGGCAGCGGCAGACGGCGCAGGAGCGGGCCGCGCAGGCGTCGTCGCGCATGGTGTTCCCGATGGTGGGGTGCATCTTCCCGGTGCTGTGGATCGTCCTGCTGGGCCCGGCGATCATCCAGATCCTGGCCACCGTTCGCTGATGCATGAGTAGTCGCATGACCGCACGGGGTCTGCACCAGTCGTTCAGCGACCTCGACAAGCCGCTCTACACGATCAGCGTGGCCGCCGAGATCCTGGAAACGCACCCGCGCACACTGATGCTGTACGAGGACGCGATGCTGCTGGAGCCACACCGGACCTCAACCAACCGGAGGCGCTACTCACAGCGGGATATCAGCAAGGTGCAGGTGATCCAGTACCTGACGAGGGAGAAGGGAGTCACGCTGGCGGGAGTGCGCCACATCCTGAGCCTGTTCGACGTGATGAAGAAGCACAAGGTGGAACCGCCAGCGAACCTACGAGAGATCTTCGATCGGTACTCCCAGATCAATTAGGTCCGGCGTCGCACCGGCGCGCTGTGAGTAAATGGCGCGCTTGGGGACGGGCTCGAAGGTGAGTTCTCGGCCGAGGCGAGTTACGAACTAGAAGGAAGTAGTTCGAAGGCCGCCTGCTCGCCTGGCGTCAGCGGCTCGCCCTCGGTTGACGGCTCCACTAACGAGCCGTATTTCGGACCGTACAGTTTTGATGAGTGGCGAGCTTCTCCCGGGTCGGTGACGTGCCTGCCCTTGACTTGCACGGTCTTGCCGTCGAGATGAAGAGTGCCCTCGGGTCGCGCCAGCAGGTTCTTTGGCCAGTGCCGCTTCAGACCTTGGCCTGAGCGTATGTATACCTTGTCGCCATCAGTGACGATCCAGATCGTGACGCTTGACCCTTTGCCGGTCTTGCGACCGTATGTCGTCAGGCGCACTTCCTTTTCTTTTGCCACCGCATCCAGAACGTCTTTAGGAAATTGATTCATACAGCCTTGAACTGTGGTGCGGCTCGAGGTTGTTCCGCCGAGCGAGGCTGAGCGAGGTTGAGTTAGCCTGCCGCCTCTTTCCGCCTTTTCGCCACCGGAGCCCACAGGCTCTCCAGGTCGTAGTAGGAACGCTCGCCTGGTAGGAACACGTGCGCCAGGACTGAGTCGAAGTCCAGCAGGATCCACGTCGCGTCCTCGTAGCCATCGACTGCCAGCGGCTTGAGGTCCTTTTCCTTCGCTGCGTCCACCATGCCGTCAGCGATTGCCTTGACCTGCCGGTCCGTTTCGCCTTCGCACACCACGAAGTAGTCCGCGATCGTGGTTTTGTCCCGCACGTCGATAACGACAGGCTTCCACGCCTTCTTGTCGGCTGCCGCACCACGTAGCAGCTTCGCCAGCTGCAGGGGTGTCGTGCGGGCGGCCTTCAACTTCTCGATTATCCCGCGTACAGCCGGTGCTCGCCGATATACCTCTCGACTGCCTTCGAAACCTTGCCTGTGATCGGCTGGCCCGCGGCCACCGCTTTACGGATCTCGCTCGCCGAAACATCTGGCGTTGTCGTGAGGCAGAGGACAACCCTTGCCTTGTCGAGGCCGACTCCTTTCAACTCCTCCTGGCGCGGCGCCGCCCCACCGGGGCGCGCCACCACGACTATCGTCGCCAGCTCGCGCACCTTCTCCGGCTCGTGCCAACTCGAGAACAGCCGCGCTGCATCCCAGCCCAGGATCAGGAACAGCTCTTCCTCAGGCTGGCGACGCTGAATCTCCCTCAGCGTGTCCACCGTGTACGACGGCCCCGCTCGCTTCAGCTCCACGTCGGAGACCTCAAAGCGCGGCTCGCCCTGGATCCCGAGATGGCACATCTCGAGTCGTTGCTCGGGCGAGGCAATTGCGGGTGGCCGGTGCGGCGGCTGCGCCGCTGGAATGAATAGGACGCGGTCGAGATCCGCGCAATCGACCGCCGCGTCGGCTGCCGCGAGGTGCCCGAAATGAAACGGGTCGAACGTGCCGCCCAGCAGTCCGATCTTGCTCACGGTTGGTACTCGAACTCCGCCTCGCCGATTCTCACAGTGTCACCCGGTTGAACGCCCGCCGCCTCCAGAGCCGCGTTGACTCCGATCTTGTCGAGCTCCGTCTGGAATCTCGCCAGGCCTCCTGACGATTCGAGGTCGGTTCGCTCCACCAGCCGCTCCACCCGGTCCCCTTTGACGACGAACCCCCACCCCGCTTTTTCGACGGCCAGCTCGGACCGACCTGCGACGAGAAGCTTCTTGATGCGCACAGGGCCTTGTGGCTTCACCTCTGGCGCGCTCGCCAGGGTCGTCACCATCGCGTCGATCAGCTCTTCAAGGCCTTCTCCCGAAAGCGCCGAGACGAAATGAATCGGGCCCTTACGCCGCGACCGCTTCCTCAGCGTCCTCGCCTGGTCCATGTCGACCTTGTTGATGGCCACGATGTAAGGCCGTTTCGCAAGGTCGGGCGAAAACTGCTCCACCTCCTCCTGCACCATCTCCAGATCCTTCCACGGGTCTGGCGACGTGCCGTCGATGACGTAGACGAGGATCTTCGTGCGCTCCACGTGCCGCAAGAACCTGAGTCCAAGGCCGACCCCTCGTGAGGCGCCTTCGATAAGGCCTGGGATGTCGGCGATGACGATTCTGCCGCCCCTGGAGTCGGCCACCCCCAGCTGCGGGTCGAGGGTGGTGAACGGATACGCCGCCACCTTCGGCTTCGCCGCGGTCAGCGACGCCAGCAGCGACGACTTGCCTGCGTTCGGCGGCCCCACCAGGCCCACCTCGGCGATCAGCTTCAGATCCAGCGTGACTGCCAGCTCCTCGCCCTTGAGGCCCGGCTCCGCGTAGTCCGGCGCATGCCGCGTCGAGCTCTTGAAGTGCACGTTGCCCCGCCCCCCGCTGCCCCCGCGCGCAATCACCGCTTTGGCGCCGGGATGATCGAGGTCGGCGATGACGGCCCCGTCCGGGTCGATGGCGACGGTGCCCACGGGGACTTCGAGGCTTATGTCCTTGCCGTTACGCCCCGTCTTGCGACCGCCCGCCCCGTTCACGCCGGGCTCGGCCTGCCATCGCAACTTCTGCTTGTACCGAGACAGATCAGAGACGCTGGTGGTCGCTTTCATCCACACCGATCCGCCCCGTCCGCCGTCTCCCCCATCGGGGCCGCCTCGAGGAGTGAATGGCTCTCGGCGAAAGGAGGCTGAGCCGCGCCCGCCCTGGCCGGCCCGAATGTTTACACGGGCCGAGTCGACGAAGGTGCGCGAACGACCTCTATTCGGCGACGATGTTGACCCGCCGGCCGTCCTTGCCCACGCGCTGGTACTTGACTTCGCCTGCAGCCAGCGCGAACAGGGTGTGGTCGCGTCCCATACCCACGCCGTCGCCGGGGGTGATCTTGCTTCCGCGCTGGCGAACCAGGATGGTGCCGGCATTCACGGTCTGGCCCGCGTAGATCTTCACGCCAAGCATCTTCGGCTTGGAGTCGCGCCCGTTGCGGGACGACCCACCGCCTTTCTTGTGCGCCATTACTTGGTCTCCTTGTCTGTCTTCGGCTTCCTGGGCGCGCGCTTGGCGGGCGCCTCGGCCTTGCCGGTGACCGTTTCATCTTTCTCGCTCGACGACGTGGTTTCCGCAGAGGCCTTCGCCGCCTTGGTCTTTGGCTTGTCTTCGGTCTTTGGCTCCGAGCCGGTCGCCTCTTTGAGGCCGCCGACGGCCAGGATCTCGATCGCCGTCAGGTCGGCGCGCCCACCGCGGTGCACGCGCACGCGCTTCTTGGACTTGTACCGCAGGGTTTCGATCCGCGGCCCGCGACGGTGGGCCAGGATCTTGACCTCGATGTCGATCCCGTCGATGCCGGGATTGCCGACCTTGATGTCCGACCCGTCACGCATCAGCAGGACCCGATCCAGCTTGATCGACGAGCCGGGCTCGCCGGCCAGGCGATCGACCAGAATCTGGTCGCCCGGGGCTACCCGGTACTGCTTTCCGCCGCTGACGACGACAGCCGACAGCGAACCATCCGATTTGGGCACGAACGGGATTCTACCAAGGTCTACTTCATGAGGAATGAGGTGACCAGCACCAGCGCGAGCAGCAGGAGTGCGTACGGCGCAACCGCCCGGCGGTACAAGCCGCGCGCCGGCTCGACCCCGCGCCGCAGCATCACGGCTCCTGCAGCGATGCCCAGGACCGCCACGGCCAGGGTGATGCCGAAGAAACGCAGCAGGCCCGGGACATCGTCCGCTGAGGGTGTAAAGAAAAGGGTGGCGAACAGGCCGCAGTAGGGAAACCAGCACAGCGCGCGCACCGCGTCAAAGCGTGGCCGGGCGCGCCTCTCGCCAGGCGGCGTCAGCGGCCACAACCCGAGCAGGGCGGGCAGGCAGAGCAGGTACAGAAAGCCACTTGCGACCTTGACCGGAAGCAACGCCGAGACCAGGACGTTGCCCAGCACCTGCGGACGCAGGCTCTCCGGCTGAACCGCCGGTCCGAGTACGGCGAGCAGCCAGCAGAACTGGATGACCAGCAGCAGGCCGGGCGCCGGCACCAGGTCCACGGTCAAAGCGAGCTCCACCCACACGGTGAACGCGAGCACCATGGCGGCGACGATCACGTTGCGCTCCTCCGACGGCACCGGGTTGAAAGGAGCCGCGACCTGGACCGCGGCCAGCATCGCGAACAGCGCGACGGTGGCGACTACAGGCGAGCGCAGCTCCTTGACCGTCGAAGGCAGCACCCACTGCCCCTTCGCTACCCGTGTCCAGGCCACCTCGGCGGCGCCCCCGAAGATCGCGATCGTGAGAAGCCCCGGATACAGGACCAGCGCCACCGAATGGGTCGCCAGCGCCGACAAGATCTGGGTCACAGGCCGGCCAGCGCGAGGAACGGTTGCGGATACAGCCCGATGACGACGTTGATCGCGAGGGCGATGCCGACGCCCCACGCCTGGCGCCCGCGCGGTAGGCCGAGGCTGCGTCCGAGCCGAAGGGACGGGGGCAACCACAACAGAAGGGCCAGCCCGATGGCCAGCGCGAGCGGCCAGTAGAGCTGTGTCGCGCCGCGAAGCAGGAGCACGCGAGCGGCAAACCCCGCAAAGGGCGCGGCCCCGGCGAGCATCGCGGCGGCGAGGAGATTGATGGGCCTGTCGTTGGGCCGCTTCTCCCGCAGCGACTGGCGCGACCACAGATACAGGGGGAGCCGGCTGAGCACGATTCCGTACAGCAGCAGGATGGCCGCGCTCTGCCCGTCCGCGATTGCCAGCCCAAGGCCGCAAAGCACCAATCCCCAATCGGCGATGAACGAGTAGTGCCACGCGGCCGCGCCGTTCTCGGTGCGCCACGAGGCAACGCAACCCCACACCATGTTGAGGAGCCCGAGGCCGATCATCATCGCGCCGAGCACACCGCCTTCGGACGGGATCAGCTCGCGCGCCCGTGCCAGCACGGCAAGGGCGAGCACGGGGCCGATGAATGCGATCCACGGAATTGGCGAGGTCGAGGTCCGCTCGTCGGGGTCGAAATCGTGCATGTACGGCAGCGTGCCTAGAGCGGCTGAAAGTCCAGCCACCAGGGCGACCGCAGCAAAGCGCTGGAGGTACTGCGGCCCCTCAGCCCGTGCGCAAACGGCGGCCAGGCTCAGCAGCGCGGCGGCGAGCACCGGACCTCGCAAGCGCGTGGCCAACGAACGGCTGCTCCCGGCCGCCGCTTGCAGCACGGCGAGCACAAGCACCACGAGGATGACGAGCTCCAGGCTGCCGGCGGCAGCGATCGCGGCCATCCCGGCCAGACCCGCGAGCCCCCACGTCAGCAGGGTGGCGCGCTCGACCGCCAGCGGGGCCAGCACTACGGTGAGAGCCATCGCCGCGCCGGATGCGATCAGCAGCGCCCGGCTTTCGGGCGAGAGCGAGAGGCCGAGGCCAAGCTGGTCCGAAGTCGCTCCCGGAGAAGTGAGGATGACAGCCGCGACGCCGAGCAGCCCGAACACGCCGGCCGCCAAAAGCGCGGCCCGCGGCCGCGCTCTGAGGAAGGCGGCGCAGACCGAACCTACCGCCGGCAGCCCGACGGCGAGTTCAGGCTCCATCGAGCTCTCTGACCGGGATCAGCGAGATGCCAACCGCGGCGATCGCCGCCAACACGTACACCGCTGGGCCCGGGCTGGTGCCGGCGACGCCCGCCGCGGCCGCCACGGACAGAGCGAGCGCAGCCAGCGCGGTCAGGACAGCCGGTGGCTCGCTCGGGGTGAGGACGCGGGCGGTCATCAAGCCGAGCACCGACAACGCCGCGAACCGAAGCGGCGCGCCAGGGCCTGTCATCACCGAGGTCGAGATCCAAAGCGCTGGCAGCCCGACGGCCGCAGCGAGCACGACGCGTGCCGTCGAGCCGGACGGCATCACCCCCCACGCATCAGGCCCCGAACGGAATCGCCGCCCGGCAGCAAAACCGCCGCCAACCAGAATCGCGGACGCGGCCAAAGCGCCGACGCCGGCTAGCGCCAGCACGGCAAAACCGACTGTGATGAGGGCCATGCCCAGAGCGAGCGCGCGTCGACCCTCGGACAGTACGAGCAATGCGGCGCCCAGCCAGACGATGAATGCTGCGGCTGCGCTCACCGGTTGACTGCGTAGGCGAGGGCGACGAGGGTGGCGAGCCAGAGCAGCGGCCGGCCCCCGGCCGCGGCCTTCTCCAGGGCGCGCGGGTTCACAATCGACCGGTACTGCTCAGGCACGGCGGCGCGACGGACGGCGTCGAGCCAATGCTTGGGCGCGTCAAGGCCGGGAATCGTGAACACCGGCGGCCGCGGGGGCGCCGACCTGGGTGCTGCCGGTTTCTGCTCACCGGCTGCGGCCACCGGCTCGCGACGCGCAGCGCGCTGCGTCCCGAACACCCCGGTGATGCCGTAGGCGATCAGACCAAGCAGAAGAAGGGGCGTGAACAGCGCGAGCGCCGGCAGGTCCGTCTGAATCGTGGACACCGATGTCAGGCCGCCACCCAATCCCGCGAATCGCGGCATCACATCCGTCTGCGCCGGTATGGCGAAGGTTGTGACCACCACGGGCAGGGCGGCGCCCGCGATGAGGAGGACTGCGGCCAGGGCCATCGCGACTCGCGGGAAGGTTTCAATCGCTGGGTGGCCGCGGCCGGCCGGCAGCCCAATCGCGCGCGCTGCCGCCACCATGAACAGAATCCAGACCGCCGCGCCGGCGACGCCGATGAGGCCCATGAAGTCCCCGGCTTCGAAGGTGGCCGCCAAAGCGACGACAAGAGCGCCGAAGGCAAGGCCGGGCGGCACTCCCGCGGCCGCCGCGATGGTGAGTAGGGTCGGTGGACCGGCTCGGTCCGGAAGCAGGGGAAGGCAGGCGGCCAGCACGCCGATCGTCGCCAACACGACCAGCCCGGCGACGAGCCCAACCGGGGTTCCGATCGCGATCGCCATGAGCGCAAAGCCGCCCAGTCCTGGAATCACCTCGCCCAAATACTCGCGTCGCGTGACGGCCGCCTGGGCACGCACGGCGACGCCGAGCGATACGAGGACTCCGAGGCACGCCAGCAGAATTCCGATCACGGGTTGTGGATACTGGCCGTCGCCCATCTCGTAGGCCCGCACGAGCAGGTAGAAGCCCAGCGGATACAGCGTGGCCACTGCCATGCCCGCTGCTCGCAGCGAGGGCCGCGACCAAAGCTGCGCGGGCCAGCCACGCCACGGAAAAAGGCCGGAGGCCATGAGCGCCGCACCGGCAAGCAGCGCAAACACTGGAACCGTCAGTGCCGATACCGGCACCGCGCCGTAAACAGCGGTGCCGCCAACCACCTGCAGGATGCCTCCCGCCCAGCTCAGCGCCAGCCAGGCAGCCAGCAGCGCACCCCATGGAGGGCGCGGGGCGCGAATGTCCTCGATGTCCAGGTGGATCACGGCCAGCGTCGCTGCCGTGCCGCCGGCAAGAGCCGTCAGCAGCACTCCGCTGCCTTCGACGGCGAGCACGGCGGCGGCCACACCCAAGGCGGCCAGTGTCCCCTCCTGCCAGGTCCGCGGCTGGAGCGTCAGGAGGATCGCGGAGGGGACCAGGATCACGAGCCCAAAGGCGAAGGCGACGCCGTCGAGCCGCAGGTCCAAGTTGGCGCCGAAGCCGAGCGGACCGAGGGTCAACTCCACCGTCGAACGGATGGGGAGCCACAGGAGAAGAAGGACGAGCAGCGCGACCCAGGCGCCAGCGCCGACAATCGCTCGGCCCGGCTTCAAACCCGCGAGCCCGAGGGCGGCAGTCAATCCGCCGGCCACCAACGGAAGAGCCACAGGCGCCAGGAGGGCGAGCGACGGCATGGCTCAGCTGCCCTTCAATCTTTCGATCGCGGCACGGATCTCTGCCGCGCGTTCCTCCAGCTTTCTAACTACGTCGAACGGGGCGTTGGCGCGAAACTCGGGGTTGGCGAGCTGCCCCTCTGTTTTCTCGAGGTCGGAGGTGAGGCGCTTGAGCTGCGCTTCGTTCCGGCTCTTGGCGCCGGCGGCGATGGGAAAACTGACCCGTCCGGGCAACGTGCCAAGCGGGACGCCGTCGTCAAACGAGTCTGATGACAGCTCTGTCCAGGCCAGCCGCGCCGCCAGCGTGGCGACTGTCCGACCGGTCGATGCGTCGAGGAAGAGCTTCCCGCCGCGAGGCGGCGCGCCTGCCGCCTGGCGATGCCCACGCACCTCTTCGACGATCGTCATCACCTGGCCGAAAGTCTCCTCCGCCTCGGGGTCGGCCGACTGCAGCTCGGGCCACGCGGCACGCATGAGGAAGTCGCGACGCCCAGGCAACAGCGACCACAGCTCTTCGGTCACGAAAGGCATGATCGGGTGGAGCAGGCGCAACAGGCGATCGAGGCACGACACCGCGATGCCCTGTGCGATCGGATCCCCCGCGCGCAAGCGTTCCTTCACCGCCTCGAGGTACCAGTCACAGAGCTCATTCCATGCGAAGGCGTAGGCGGCGGCCATCGAGTCCTGGAACTTGAAGCCCTCGATGCCCGCCGTGACCGCCTCGTTCGCGTGCGACAGGCGCGACAGGATCCAGCGGTCCTCGAGCGCTTGCGGTGCAGAGGGCGCGATCGCGACATCTTTCGCCGATGCCAGCACCAACCGTGTCGCGTTCCACAATTTGTTGCAAAAGCGCCGGTAACCTTCGACGCGGCTCTCGTCGAAACGGACGTCCTGGCTCGACATCGCAACCGATGCCGCCCAGGCACGCACGGCGTCCGTGCCGTACTTGGTGATGAGCCCGCGCGGGTCGACGCCCGTGCCGAGTGATTTCGACATGCGCCTTCCATCCGCGGCCTGCACCTGGCAGTGAATGGCAACATCGGCGAACGGAACCTCGCCCATGAACTCGAGGCCGGTCATGATCATCCGGCTCACCCAGAGGTTGATGATCTCGCGGGCCGTGCTGTTCATATGGTTCGGGTAGAAGGCCTTTAGGTCGGCGGCCTCTTCGGGCCAACCGAGCGTCGCGAAAGGCCACAGCGCCGACGAGAACCAGGTGTCGAGCACGTCGGGATCCTGCGTCAGCTCGGTGCTGCCGCATTCCGTGCATTCGTGAGGACGCTCCACCGCCACGAGCTGATGCCCGTTGTCGCAGTAATAAACGGGCACGCGATGGCCGAGCCACAGCTGACGTCCGATGTTCCAGTCGCGCAGGCCACGGAGCCAGTCGAGGTAGGTGCGCTCGTAGCGATCGGGATGCCAACGCACCTTGCCCCCGGCGGACGCCTCCAGCGCCTTGTCCCGCATGACCTCCATCCGCAGCCACCACTGCTCGCTGATCAGGGGCTCGATCACCGCGTCGCACCGATCGCAGTGCCCGACCTCGTGCGTGTATGGCTCTTCCTTCACGATCAGGCCTTGCGCCTTCAGGTCAGCGACCACCCGGCGGCGGCCTTCGAGCGCGGGTAGCCCGTCGTAGGGAAGACCGGGCACATGCATGCTGCCATCGAGGTTCATCCCGTTGACGACCTCCAGGGCATGCCGCTGGCCGATCTCGTAGTCCATCGGGTCGTGCCCAGGGGTGACCTTGAGCGCGCCCGTCCCGAAATCCTTCTCCACCGCCTCGTCGCCGACGATCGGCAGCTTTCGGCCGACGAGCGGAAGGATCGCCGTCTTGCCGATCAGGTGCTGGTAGCGATCGTCGGTCGGGTTGACCGCGATGCCGGTGTCGGCAAGCATCGTCTCCGGCCGCACCGTGGCGATCGTCACGTCGCCTCCGCCCTCGATCGGGTATTTGATGAAGAAGAGAGCGTCGTCGTGGACCTGCCACTTGACCTCGAGGTCTGAGATGGCGGACCGATCGCGCGGACACCAGTTGACGATGCGGGGCGCGCGATAGATCCAGCCCTTCTCGTAGAAAGCGACAAACGCCGTCATGACGGCGCGCACGTATCGCGGGTCCATCGTGAAGCGCAACCGCGACCAGTCGAGCGATGCGCCGAGGATGCGGTCCTGGCTGACGATGGTGTCGCCGACCTCGGCATACCACTCGTTGACACGAGCTTCGAAAGCCTCGCGTCCGAGCTGCTCCTTGGTCATGCCCTCGGCGGCGAGCTGCTTCTCGATCACGTTTTGCGTGGCGATGGCGGCGTGGTCCATGCCGGGCAGGAACAGCACCTCGTAACCGGCCATGCGCCGGTAGCGCGCGCAGATGTCCTGCAGCGTGTGGTTGAGGGCGTGGCCCATGTGCAGCTCGCCGGTGATGTTCGGCGGCGGCAGGCAGATCGCGTACTTGGGCTTCTTGCTCTTCGCATCCGCGATGAATAGGCCCTCCTTTTCCCAGCGCGCGTACCAGCCGGCCTCGATGGCCTGTGGATCGAAGGCGGACGACATGGCGTTTGGTGTTTTGCTCATGGGCGTGTTCGGTCGCGCTGATGTGGGGTCAGGAGTCGCCGGCGGAGGATCGCTAGCGCGAACGTGCCGGCGAGGGTACGGATACGAACTCGACGCGGCTCATGGTGCTTGAAAGTCTAGCGTTTGTGCTTCTGCCGCTCGCCGAGCTCGTCGCTGACCTTCGCAGCGCCCATCGAGCGCGCGATGGTGGCCGCCAGGCCCGGCGCGACCGCCACGAACTTCAAGCTGGCTCTGAGCTGAACCGGGACCACGTCGACGTCGCCACGGTTCCTGACGATCGCGCTCCACACCGCCTCAGCCACCTGGGCGGGTGAAACCTCGCCTGCCATCGGGTGCGCCCTGAGCCCGGTCTCCGCCCACATTCCCGATTCATTGACGAAGGTCGGGCAGATCACCGAAACGCCGACACCAGTTCCCCAAAGCTCCTCGCGCATCGCCAGGCCGAAGCCGCGGATGCCGAACTTGGTCGCGTTGTAGATGCTGGCGCCGGCCGCGGGAACCTTGCCCGCCACAGAGGACATGAAGACCATGTGGCCCTGCTTGCGCTTGACCATCGCCGGGGCGAGCGCATGAGCGAGGATGATCCCTGCCCGCAGGTTGACGGCGATGGCGCGATCGATCTCGTCGACGGCGAGCTCCGCGAGCCGGCCGCTTACGGGGACCCCGGCGTTGGAAACGAGGACGTCGACGTCGCCGGCCTCATTGGCGAGGCGCTCGGGTTCGCCGGTCTTCGAGAGGTCGGCCACGACAACGCGAGATTCGCCAATCTCCTTCGCAAGCTTTGTCAGCGCCTGCTCGTTGCGGGCCGAGAGGACAAACTTGGCGCCGGCCTGGTGCAGCTTACGGGCGATGTGGGGACCTAGGCCCGTAGACGCGCCGGTGAGCAATACGGTCTTGCCACGGAGGTCCTGCACGGCCGAAGAATACTCGCCGTCAATCCGCACGCCTGGCGCCAACCGAGCCGTAATGGCGCGGCAATCGCGCAAGTTTGGCGCCAGCCGGATGGGTTGCCGACAACGTAACTGATCTTCTCCAGGGGAATGGCACGAAGATCTGCAGACGTTGCGCCATTGACACGCCGCCCGAGTCGGGCCAAGGATGAATAGCTGCGGAGCCGCCCTGTGGAAAAGGTCTGGCTGGCCGCGCCGTATGGCCGAACCTGCGATGGTTTGGTGACGATTCGTTCGCGCGGAGCGCTCAGATCGAATCCATCGGTAGGAGTTCGTGCACCATGAGTACCTCAATTGTTGCCGAAGGTCTGGATGTCGATGAACACGGACACGTGCTGGTGAAGCTCAGCGACACGCCACCAGATCAATGGATGGAGGCATTTCGGGAGTACTGGGGAAGACCCGAAACGATTGGTGGCGCGTCAGTCAAGAAAGAAGCCTTCTCACATTTCTCCGATATGACCATCGTTTTTCGCGGGGTTGACGTGGATGGTTTTGTCGAGCACTGCAAGACTTTCACTCAGGATGCGGTGAAGTACGCCAACGAAGAGACGCAGCGCTTCGAGGCTGAGCGCGACGCGCGCATTCGCGCTCAGGCTGGGACTGCCGGGCGTGATCAGAAGCACATCGAGGCCGAGAGGACAAAGGCGCGCAAGGTAAGGTTCGAGTAGCGCGGATCAACCTCCACGCACGGCTCCAGCCGGGTGAAACCTAGGCCGACTCTCCCACCAGGCGCGCCGGGCTCTCGCCCTCTTCACCCAGCTCGAACTCCGGCTCCAGCGCCTCGCGGATGGACCGCTCAGAGATCAAGCACCGCTTGATCTCAGGCCGTGAGGGAATCTCGAACATCGAGTTGAGCAGCGCCTCCTCGATGATCGACTTCAAAGCCCGGGCACCAGTGCCTCGATGCAGCGCGAGCTCCGCGATCGCATCGAGCGAACCCTTCTGAAACACCAGTTCGACATTGTCCAAAGAGAAGAACTTCTGGTACTGCTTCACCAGCGCGTTCTTCGGCTCCGTAAGGATCCGCACGATGTCCTGCTGATCCAGGTGGTGCAGCGTGACGATGATCGGCAAGCGACCGATGAACTCGGGAATGAAGCCGTACTTCAGCAGGTCCTGCGGCTGCATGAACTTGAGCGTCTCGGACGCTGCCTTGCGCTCGATCTTCGTGTGTGGCGCTCCGAAACCGATGGCCCTGCGCCCGAGGCGCTGCTCGACCACCTTCTCCAACCCGTCGAACGCGCCACCACAGACGAAAAGGATGTTGGTCGTGTTGATCTGGATGAAGTCCTGGTGTGGGTGCTTGCGCCCACCCTGCGGCGGCACGTTGGCCACGGTGCCTTCGAGAATCTTCAGCAGCGCCTGCTGCACGCCCTCGCCGCTGACGTCGCGCGTGATCGAAGGGTTGTCTGACTTGCGCGCGATCTTGTCGATCTCGTCGATGTAGATGATCCCGCGCTCGGCGCGGCTGATGTCGAAATCCGCCGCCTGGATCAGGCGTAGAAGGATGTTCTCCACGTCCTCGCCCACGTATCCGGCCTCCGTGAGGCTGGTGGCGTCGGCGATGGCGAACGGCACGTCCAGGATCTTCGCCAGAGTCTGCGCGAGGTAGGTCTTGCCGCAGCCGGTCGGCCCCACCAGCAGCACGTTCGACTTCGTGAGCTCCACATCGCCCACGGACTTGGAGGCGGAGATGCGCTTGTAGTGGTTGTAGACCTGGACCGAAAGTACTTTCTTCGCGCGGTCCTGCCCGATCACGTACTGGTCGAGCGCGGCGCAGATGGTCTTCGGATTCGGGATGAAGCCTGTCTTCTGCTTCTTGGTGCCGGCGGAGCGATTGTCGTCCTCGAGGACTTCCTGGCACAGATCGATGCACTGGTCGCAGATGAAAACGCCAGGGCCGGCCACAAGCTTGCGCACCTGGTCCTGCCCCTTGCCGCAGAACGAGCAGCGCGTGTACCGGCGTCGATCCTCTCTTTCGTTCATTGATCCCTCATCGCGGTTCGGTCTGTGTCTATCAAGACGAGGCCGGTGCTGCCGGGGGATTATGGCCCCACAGCATCTCGTTCGCAACGCTTATGCACTCGCTGCAGATGAAGACGCCCGAACCTGCCACGAGCCTCACACCGAGCTCGCCCTGCATCTTTCCGCAGAAGGAGCACTTTGGCTTGTGCCTCTTGACCTCGCCGCTCTTCCCCCTTCTTCGGAAGATCATGGCTAAGGCGCTGCCACCACCTTTTCCTTTTCTTTCTCTTTCGCGGTGGCGGCCTCGCGGGCGACATCGAGCGGCTTGATCGGAGTGAGGATGATGCCGTCGATCAGCCCGTACTCTTTGGCCGCGTCGGAGGTCAGGAAGTAGTCCCGCTCCGTGTCGAGCGTCACCTTCTCGATCTTCTGGCCCGTGTGCCGCGCCAGGATCTGGTTCAGCTGCTCGCGAGTTCGCAGGATCTCCTTGGCGTGGATCTGGATGTCGGTCGCCTGTCCCTGCATGCCGCCCCATGGCTGGTGGATGAGGATGTTCGCGTGAGGCAGCGCGTAGCGCATACCGTGCGCGCCACCCGCCAGCAGCACTGCCGCCATCGAGTACGCCATGCCGATGCAGATCGTCGACACCGGCGGCCGGATGTACTGCATCGTGTCGTAGATCGCCAGGCCTGCTGTTACCTGGCCGCCCGGGCTGTTGATGTACAGCGAGATGTCTTTGTCGGGGTCTTCGGACTGCAAGAACAAGAGCTGCGCTACCACCAGGTTCGCGACCTGGTCGTCGATCGGTGTGCCGATGAAAACGATGCGGTCCTTGAGCAGCCGTGAGTAGATGTCGAAGGCGCGCTCACCGCGGCCCGTGTTCTCGACCACCATCGGCACCAAGTAGCTCTCAGGGCGCTGTCTCCGGGTCATGTCGTGCACAACGTCATTCTAGACACGCCTCGCCCCACTTCCGTCAAGTCGGGACGGGATTGGGGTCTTTGGGCCTTACTTGGAGAGCGGGGCTTCCGCGGCTATACGGTCCAGCACGCGGCGCCGCCGCAGCCGCGAGGCGAAGTACCGCCTGGCGCTCTCACTCCGCTTCAGCTCCTCGAGCTGGCCCTTGAGCTCATCGTCCTCGCCCGCCTGCTCCTCGAGGAAGCTCATCACGTCCTCGTCGGAGGGCTCGAGGTCCTGCCGCTTCGCATACTCACCCAGCACGAGGTCCACCTTAAGCCGCTGCTCGGCGGCCGGGCGCTCTTCCTCGACCCACTGGTTGATGTTCTTGCCCATGTACTCGAAGTAGCGCTCGAGCTTCAAGCCCTGGCGGTTCAACGTGCGCTCCATCGATTCGAGCTGGCTGGTCAGCTCGCGGTCGACAAGCGCCGTTGGCACATCCACGCTCGACGACTCGACCAGACCTTTGACGAGCGTCTGCTCGCGATCGAGCTTCGCCACCTCTTTGGCCGATTCCTCGAGCGCTGCGCGCGTGGAGCTGCGGAAAGACTCAACCGTCTCCTGCTCGCCATTGCTCAGCTGTTTGGCCATCGCGTCATCGAGATCAGGCAGTACTTTTTCCTTGACCCCTTGGACGGTGACCTTGATCGTCGCGTCCTTGCCGGCGAGCTCAGGCTCGCTGTAGTCCTCAGGAAATTTCACGACCACCGATCGCGTCTCACCGACTTTGGCTCCAGGAATCGCTGCGAGCAGTTCGGGCAGCAGCACGCCTTCTTTCAGCTCTGCTTCCATGGCCTTACGTGTCTCCGAATCGATGACCTTGCGGTCCACGTCGACCTCAACATCGATGACCGCGACGTCGCCGAGACGGGCCTCGCGCTCTACCGGCGTGATCTCTGCGAGCGGCTGCCGGACGTCCTCGAGCCGGCGCTCGACCATCTCGGCGGTGACCTCGATCGGTTCGATCGGCGCCTCCAGCTTCGGCACTTCTCCGAGCTTCACCTCGGGCATCACGCTCACCGTCGCTTTGAGGCGCGCCGGCCGGCCGCGCTCCAGCTCGAGGACCTCGACATCGGGGCTTTCGATGGGATCGATCGAGTGCTCCTGGAGGACTTGCCGCACGACCTCCGGCACCATCAGCTCGACGACCTCTTCTCTGACCACCGCGGGACCAAGGCGCGCTTCCACCAGCGAGCGCGGTGCACGTCCCGGGCGGAAGCCCTCGATCCGCGCTTTTGAGGTCAGCCGGTTCAGAACCCTGTCATAGGTGGCGTCGACTGTCTCCGCCGGCACCTCGATCGTCATGCCGACCTGGCTCTTGGGCAGCTGCTCCGTCACGACCGACAGTGGATTGGTCGCCATCTGAATCAAGTCTACTGGCGTCAATCAAGCCAAACCGAGTTGGCGGACCCGACCACCGAGCTCAACGCAGCCCGAAACGATCAGGACCTGGCCTGTCTCACGGTTTACAGGCGGGTGGCGGAATGCACAACGGCGGAGTCGGCGTCGGCGTCGGCGTTGGACTCGGAGACGCCGGCGGGTTCGCCACCACCGGGCCGGTGCCGGGGTCCGGCGGCACCACGAACGGAACCGGCTTTGGGGTTGGCTTCGGCCGGCTGTCGCCGGGCAGCTGGGCGATGCTCGTCGCGTCCTTCAGGAACCAGCTGTTGTTGGCGCCCTTTACGACATCCGCCGGCGGGGTGAACCAGGAGGTGCCCGAAACCCCGGCCAGCGCGCCCTCCACGAACGAGTGGAAGCCAGGTGTCACCACGTAGACACCGTCGAGGCCGAACCTCATCGTATGGGCGCTGCTGAGAATGTCTCCCACCCACATCGCGACCGCGATATCCGGCGTGAAGCCGACAGTCGCCACGTCTTTGAACGCGTCCGAGGTCCCGGTCTTCGCGGCGACTATGTGGTTGGTGAAGTGAATCGGGTTGTTGGCACCGAAGACCAACGAGCGGTTGTTGTTGTCGGACAGGATCGAGGCCATGATGAAAGCGACTCCGGGATCGATCGCCTGGCGAGCGCGCTGGTCCGGATGATCCGTGTACAGGACGTTGCCGTGAGAATCGGTCACCTGGAGGATCGCCTGTGGGGAGTGGTAGACGCCCCGGTCGGCGAACGTCGCCATGCCGCTGGCGTGCTCCAACAGGGTGATCGGGTATCCACCGAGTGTGAGGCTGGGGCCGTAGACGCTGGCGGGAGCATCTGTCTGGTAGGCGCCTGTGCTGTTGGGGCCCGAGTAGCGTGGGAGCACACCCATGCCGCGCATGTAGTCCAGCACGGCGGGAACTCCGATCGAGAGCTCGACCTTGACGGCACAGATGTTGAGCGAGTTACCGAGGCACTTTTTCAGCGGTAGCACCCCATGCGACCGGCCGTCGTAGTTATTGAACGTGGTGGTGCTGTACGCGTCCTTGTAGATGAACGGGCTTGGACCGTCGTAGACAGGCGTGTCAACTGTCGCCGCGCGGGCGTTGATGACAGCCGCGTAGTTGTACGGTTTCATCGACGATCCCATGTTTCGCGGCGTGGTGGTCCAGTTGTACTGGCCGCCAAAGGCGTTGTAGTTGGGAGAGCCGACCATGACCTCGATGTCGCCGGTCTTGGGGTCCTCGGCCACGAGTCCTGACGACAGCTGGCCGCCGGGATCGGCGTTGCCGCCTGGTATGTACTGGTTGTAAGCAGCTGAGTTGGGCGGCGCCGGCGCCGTGCCCGCGTCGTAAGCCAGGGTTTGGGTCACGGCCTTCTCCCCGAGCTGCTGCATGTGGTAGTCGAGGGTGGTCTTCACGTTGAGCTGCTGCACACCGGGCTGGAACCCGAGCTGCCTCAGCTCGGTCAGTACATAGTCCACGAAGTGAGGAGCCTTGAAGCTGTTGACCGGGGCGTAATAATTGAGCTTCTCGGCCAACGCCGTGTTCATCTCTGCTTGCGTGATGTCGTTGGTATCGACCATCGCCTGCAAAACCTCGGTCTGCCGCACCTTGGCGGCGTCGGGATGCAGCACCGGGTTCCATTCGGTCGGCGCCTGAGGCAGGCCGGCAAGCATGGCCGACTGCGCCAGGTCCAGCTGCGAGGCGTGAATGTGGAAGTAACCTTCCGCAGCTGCCTCGATGCCGTACGACTGCGAGCCGTAGAAGCTCTTGTTCAGGTAGAGCTCCATGATCTGGTCTTTCGTGTAGGCCTGGTTCAGCTCGTAGGCGAGCGCGACCTCCTTGAGCTTTCGGCTGATCGACTGGTCGGGGGTCAGGAACTGTTGCTTGGCCAGCTGCTGCGTGATGGTGCTGGCGCCGCTGACGATGTGACCCGCCTTGAGGTTGTCATACGCGGCCCGGATAATGGCGGCCGCGTCAAAGCCGGAGTTGGAGTAGAAGCCCCGATCCTCGATGGCGACGGTGGCCTTGATGACCATCGGGTTGACGGCCGAGAGCGTGACCGCGAGTCGGTGGTTGCCCTGGTCGCCGACATCGGCAAGGATGACCCCTCGCTTGTCGGTGATCACGGTGTCGCCCGAGAAGACGGCGCTGTCGAGGCCCTGGATCGAGGGCAGGGTGCCAAAGAACGACTGCGCGTACGCGTCGGCGGCAAAGCCGACGACGAGGAACAGGGCAAGCACAACGCCGACGATGCGCAAGATCGCGTTGCGCCGCAGCCTTTGGCCGATCGGGGACCAGTTCGCGTGGATCCTGGCCCGGGGCCTGTGGCCGCCCTTGGTTTTGATGGTTTCGGGAATGTCTCTAGACATGATTGGGGGGCACGTAGATTCTACGTTTCCTGCAGACACCAACGACGGGGGCCGTCAGGGGGTTACGCAGAAGTTTCTTTTTGCCTTGGCCGTGCGTATACCTCGTCCGAGGGGGCCAGGCGCTCCTGGCGGGTACCTGGAAAGTGGACTCTCACGCCCGGGCGGCCCGGGCTTCCGATCTCCCAGCCGGCGGCATACAGCCGTGCCACCTCAGCGAAATCCTTCGCCTGCGCGATCTGAACCCCATCGGTGAGAGAAAGCGTCTGGGACCTGGCTCCGGGAAAACCGAGGCGGACCTCGCCTCCGGTCTTGAGGTTGTACGCATAGTCGTCGAGCGATCCTGCATCCACCGCAGCCACGAGCTCAGCAATCGTGGGTAATCGCCTATCCTTCATCGCCGTTTTGACATCGGCTCGTAAGACGCGATTCGCCGTACGCTCTCGCCGGCGAACCTCGGTCAGGAGCACGTCACGCTCTGCACGCAGAGCGGCCAGGTCTTTTTCCACCGGCCTCATTCGCTCGCGCACGTCGGCCACGCGTCGCTGAATCTCATCGGGCGCGAGCGCGCTCAGATCTTCCGGCACGCCTCCACGTTATACGGAGCGCTCGTGGGCGGCGCGCCGGTTTCGAAAACCTGCGAACAGTGCGATGTCGTACACGATCTTCAAGCCACCGCCCGCGAAAAAAGGAAGGCCGAAGCTCGCGGCTCCGATCGCGAGTCCGGCCAGCACCGGGCCGAGAGATTGGGCGATGCCACGTACCGAACCAGTCATCGCGACGGCGCCGGCCCGCTCTGCGGCTGGAACTATCGACACCACGTACGCCTGTCTCGCCGGCACATCCATCTGCGACAGCGCAAACCTGGCGAGGAGCAACGCACCGGCGGTTCCGAAGCTCGGGCTGAATGGAACCAGCAGTAGAAGGATGTTGGATGGCAGGTGCGTGAACACCATCGTGTTGACGAGTCCGAATCGATTCGCAAGGCGACCCGACACCTCGTACGAGACCGACTGCAAGACACCGGCGGCGGCGAACAAGGGACCAAGTACCTGCACGTCCACCCCGAACCGCACGTGCAGCCAATATGCGATGACCGCGTTCGCAACGAAGCCGCCACCGAGTGAGTCCAGCGCGAACAAAGCCGCGAGGCCGGCGAGCGGCCGGAACTTTCCGAAAGCGACCGGCTGACCCGGCGCCTCGACGCTGGTGCTCATGAACAACGGCAGCGCTGCGGTTGCCAATCCGATCGCGGCATAGAGAAGGAAGAGGTTGCGCCCTCCCGAGGCGCCGGTGGCGAATCCAGCCGCCAGTCCGCCCGCGGCGCTGAACAGGCCGCCGATTAACGAGTAACGGCCGAACGCAACATTGCGCCCGGCAGGGGACACCGCCTCCGCCAGCACGGCCTGCTCGACCGATGCGAACGGTCCGAGGTCGACGCTGGCGGCGCCGAGCATGCCGGTCAAGCCCGAGGCGACCAGCAATGCCGGAGGGCCGGCAAGCGCCAGGTCCAGGCCCGTGATCGCCATCAGCAAGCCGGCGATCGAGAGCGCGCGACGCCGCCCCAGGCGCGCGGCCAGGCTTGCCGTCACGAGGCCGGACAGCGAAGCGGCGGCCAATCCCAGGCCGAGCGTCAGACCGATGAGGACCGCGGAGAGTCCACGTCGTTCCAGGTAGACCCCGATGACGACTGCGGAGAAACCAAAGCCGAACGCGCGAAGGCCACGGGCGCCGAGGAGCAGCCGCCTGTCGGCGCTGGAATGTTGGTCGGGGATCAGGGTCGGCGTCGCCGCAGCATCAACGCAGCCTCGGCCGCCACCAGCGCAACCAGGCCACATTCGAGGCAAAAGCAGTGATTGGCGCCGTCGAAACGTGGGCCGCCGCCAGCACGGCCATCAGGCGCCGCATCTCGCCGAAAGTATCGCGCCAGCCTGCCGGAAAGACTATTTAAACCTCGGTGTTGAAAAACTCGTACGATGATCACGTGGATTCCAGGCGCGAGAGCATCCTCGGCTTCCTGAAGACCCGTGGGCAGGCCACGCTCGGCGAGGTCGCCGCCCACCTCGAGGTGTCCAAGCAGGGCGCCCTGCGCCATCTGGAAGCCCTGGAGGCCGACGGGTTGGCCACCACGGGCCACGCCCAGCCCCACGGCCGTGGCCGGCCCGAGAACCTCTACGAGCTCACCCCGGCCGCCGATGGCCATTTCCCCGACGGCCACCGCGAGCTCGCGGGCGACCTCGTGCACTTCCTTTCGGAGGAGCAGCTGAAGCGCTTTTTCGAGAGGCGCGCGGAGCGGCTGGAGGCCGAGTATGCGTCGCGATTGGCCGGGCTAGACTTTGAAGAGCGCGTCCGCGAGCTGGCGAAGCTGGCCACCGAGCACGGTCACATGGCCGAGGTGGTGGAGCTTCCCGAGGGTGGGCTCGCGATCCGGCATTGCAACTGCCCAATCCAGGACGTCGCCGCCCGCACCGGGCTGCCCTGCCAGAACGAGCAGCAGATGTACGAGCGCCTCCTGGGCGCGGAAGTGACCCGGTCGACGTGGATGGCGGAGGCTGCGCCCGACTGCACATACGAAGTGAAGGAGAACTAGAGAGAGTTGGCTGATTTCGAGATCCGAGACCTGCGGGCCAGCGTCGAAGGCAAAGAGATCCTCAAGGGCGTGACGCTCGCCATCAACAAGGGCGAGGTGCACGCGGTCATGGGGCCCAACGGGTCAGGCAAGTCGACGCTCTCACACACGCTGATGGGCCACCCCGGCTACACAGTGGACAGTGGCGAGGTCATCTTCAAGGGCCAGAACATCCTCGAGCTCGAGGTCGACGAGCGGGCGCGTTTGGGCATGTTCCTAGCGCTGCAATACCCGGTGGTCGTGCCCGGAATCTCGATGACCAACTTCCTGCGCACAGCGATCAACGCCAGGCGTGGATACGACGGCAAGGACAAGTCGAAGATGGTCTCTCCCAAGGAGTTCCGCTCGATGCTCAAGGGCGAGCTCGAGGTTCTCCACATGGACGACTCGTTTCTGCCGCGCTACATCAATGATGGGTTCTCCGGCGGTGAGAAGAAGCGCGCGGAGATCCTGCAGATGGCGATGTTGAAGCCCGAGATCGCGATCCTCGACGAGACCGACTCAGGCCTCGACATCGATTCGATCAAGTTCGTCGCCGAAGCGGTGAACCGCATGCGTGGGCCGGAGCTCGGCGTGCTGATCATCACCCACTACACGCGCATCCTTGAGTTCATCAAGCCCGACTTCGTGCATGTGCTCGTCGATGGGAGGTTCGTGCTGTCGGGCGGTCCCGAGATTGCCAACCGGCTGGAGAAGACCGGTTATTCGGAATGGACGGAGGCTGATGAGCCGGCCGTCCTCAAGCCCGAGGAGGTTGCCTGATGGCGACGGTACCTAAAGTCGACGTCGGCAGCGACTACAAGGAGAAGTACGGCTTCTTCGTCCCCGAAGACTACATCTTCAAGGCCAAGCGCGGCCTGAACCCCGAGATCGTCACCGAGATCTCGTGGATGAAGAAGGAGCCCGAGTGGATGTTGAAGATGCGGCTCCGCTCACTCGAGATCTTCCGCAAGAAGCCGATGCCCACCTGGGGCGCGGACCTCAGCGTGATCGACTTCGAGAACATCTTCTATTACCTCAAGGCCGCCGACAAGCAGTCGAAGACCTGGGAAGACCTGCCGCCCGACATCAAGAAGACGTACGACCGGCTGGGCGTGCCCGAGGCCGAGCGGAAGTTCCTCGCTGGCGTGTCGGCGCAATACGAGTCGGAGGTCGTGTACCACTCGCTGCACGAGGAGCTTTCGAAGAAGGGCGTGATCTTCACCGACACCGACTCCGCGCTTCGCGATCACCCCGAGATGTTCAAGGAGTACTTCGGCACCGTCATCCCGCCCGCTGACAACAAGTTCGCGGCGCTGAACACGGCGGTGTGGTCCGGAGGCTCGTTCATCTACGTGCCCAAGGGCGTGCGGGTGGACATCCCACTGCAGGCTTACTTCCGGATCAACGCGGAGAATATGGGACAATTTGAGCGCACTCTTATCATATGTGATGAGGGCTCCTTTGTACATTACATAGAGGGTTGCACTGCACCAATTTATACTACCGATTCACTCCATTCTGCAGTGGTCGAGATCATTGTCAAGAAGAACGCACGGTGCCGCTATACGACGATCCAGAACTGGTCGACCAACGTGTTCAACCTGGTCACCAAGCGCGCATTGGCTTACGGCGACGCGACGATGGAATGGGTCGACGGGAACCTGGGCTGCCTGGCAGCCGGCACCCGAGTCTTTACCAACAACGACGTCATCCCGATAGAGCGAGTCGGCATTGGCGACCACGTATACAGCCTCACCCCGGATTTCAAGTGGGTTAGACAGGCTGTAACCGCCACGAAAGTCAACCCGCCGCGACCGACCTGGCGGATGACTACTGCCGACCACCGCGAGGTGGTCGCTACGGACAACCATCCGTTCCTTGTTCTGCGCAAGACAGGGCGCCTTCGTCAGGTCGCGTGGATGCCCCTGAGCGAGATTCGCGTCGGCGACGAAATCGCCATTTCGGGGGTGATTCCAGACCACGGGCATCCGTATGACATTCCTCAGACCAAGCTCGTCGGCAACAAAGACTTCACCACTCCGAGTGCCACCACCCCCGACCTGATGTGGCTGCTGGGGTTTTACTTGGGCGACGGCACCAAGGAACCGGGTCGCGTGACCTTATGCCTCCCACAGAACGACAAGTCATACCGGCGCGTTTGCGACACCGTTCGCCTGCTGTTCGGCCTTGAGGGCAAACACCACCTCAACGTGCAGCTTCGTTACTCATCCACAGACTTCTCGCGATTTATCGACACAGTCGGCTTCGGAGGCACCGCACGGAGCAAGCGACTTCCTGAATGGGTTTACACGCTGCCAGTCGACCAAAAGAAGGCTCTCATCGACGGGTATGTCGCCGCCGATGGTCATGTCCGAGCGAACCACAAGAACCTGTCTCTGACAAGCGCCAGCCGTGATCTGCTTGAAGACGTGAAGGCCCTTGCGCTGTCGGCCGGCCTCAATCCGCTAAAGGTTGTGACCTGGACGCGAAGCGAGAAGAAGCCTCTTGGCATCGAGATAAAGGAGTACACCCATCACTTCCTCTACTTTGGTGAACGTAATCCAGAAGCACCGGTGTACTTCAGCCCGGTGATGTCTATTAGCGATGCCGGCGTTCAGCCGACCTACGACATCGAGGTCGAAGGGCAACACAACTTCATCGCGAACGGCATCGTGGCGCACAACTCTCAGATCACCATGAAGTACCCCAGCGTCTACCTGATGGAGCCGGGCGCGAAGGGCGATGTGCTATCGGTCGCGTTCGCCGGCAAGGGCCAGCATCAGGACGCCGGCGGCAAGATGATCCACGTTGCGCCGAACACGACGTCGACGATCACATCGAAGTCGATCTCCAAGGGCGGCGGACGTACGTCATACCGCGGCCACATCAAGATGTATCCCGACGCGAAGAACTCGAAATCGTTCGTGAAGTGCGACGCGCTTCTCCTCGACGACGAGTCCCGCTCGGACACGTACCCGTACAACGACGTCGACGCTGAGAACGTGACCCTCGGCCACGAAGCCACGGTGAGCAAGGTCTCCGACGAACAGCTCTTCTACTTGATGAGCCGCGGGATCACGCGCAACGAGGCCGAGACGATGATCGTCAACGGCTTCATCGAGCCTTTCACCAAGGAGCTTCCTCTCGAGTACGCGGTGGAACTAAACCGCCTCATCCAGCTCGAGATGGAGGGGTCGGTAGGCTGAGCGTGGGATTCAACGCAGAGACCCTGGAAAAGACAGGCCAGGGCGAACCCGACTGGCTGCGCGAAAAGCGCCGGATGGCGTTTGCCACCTACGAGACCATGCCGATGCCGAGCCGCACGGACGAGGAGTGGCGGCGCACCGACATGACGGGGCTTGACCCCACGAAGTTCGCGACGCTCGAGCACGCCAACGGTTACCAGCAGGAAACGCCCAAGCTGCCAGCCGGCGTGATCTTCGAGCCGCTCTCGGTGGCTGCGCAGAAGCACCGCCAGCTGGTCGAGCCGCTGCTCTTCTCAGCTCTGCACGCCGATCGCGATCGCTTCGCCGCGCTGCATGCCGCGTTTTTCACCGGCGGGAACTTTCTTTACGTGCCCGACGGCGTTGTGATCGAGGAACCGATCCTTCGCCAGCACTTCTCGCACGAGGGCGGCACCACAGTGCTGCCGCACACGGTGATCATCGCCGGCCGCAACTCACGCTTCTACTACCTCGACGAGTACATCGGCGAGGAGGAGGGTGCCGGCTACCGGAGTGGCTCTGCTGAGATCTTCGTCGGGGAGGGCGCTGACGTGGGCTACGTGTCGATCCAGAAATGGGGTCGCGACGCGGTGCACCTTGCCGACCAGCGCGCGCGCTTGGAGAAGGACTCGCGGTTGCGCCTCTTCAATGTCACTCTCGGGAGCCGGTTTTCGAAGACTCGTGTCGAAGCCTCGCTCGTCGGTTCGGGCGCGAGCGCGGAGCTGAAGGGAATCTATTTCGCCTCGGGCAGGCAGTTCTTCGATTTCCACACCCTGCAGGACCACCAGGTCGGCAACACCACCTCGGACCTCCTGTTTAAGGGCGCTTTGCAGGACACGGCGCATGCCGTGTACGCAGGGCTGATCCGGATCGAGAAGGGCGCCGCGCGCTCCGATGCCTACCAGGCCAACCGCAACCTCGTGCTCTCCGAGCACGCGAAGGCGACCTCGATTCCAATGCTCGAGATCGACAACAACGACGTGCGCTGCACCCACGGCGCCACTGTCGGCCCAGTCGACCCGATGAGCATGTTCTACCTGCAGTCGCGCGGCATTCCAGCCACCACCGCCAAGCGAATGATCGTGCAGGGTTTCTTCGGCGAGGTCCTGGAGAGGATCCCCTTCGAGCAGGCCCGCAAGCTGGTGGAGACGGAGCTCGAGGCGCGGCTTGGCTAAGGTGCGCGTCGCGTCCGTCGACGAAGTGCCTGTCGAGACGCTCAAGGCCGTGATGGCAGACCAAACGGAGATCTGCCTGGCCCATGCGGACGATGGCAACTTCTACGCCATCAACGACGTATGCACGCACGAGAACTTCCTGCTCAGCGGCGGCGAGCTCTTTGACCTCCAGGTCGAGTGCCCGCAGCACGGCTCGCGCTTCAACCTCAAGACAGGCGCCGTGACGGGCCTCCCCGCAGTCGTCCCGACCAAGGTGTACCCCGTCACCGTGGAAGGCACCGATATTTACGTCGAGGTGCCCGACTGATGGCGACCGGGACGTCGCGCGGCTCGCGGCTCGACGTCGCCGCCATCCGGCGAGACTTTCCGATCCTCGAGACCGGCATCGCGTACCTCGACTCCGCGAACACCTCGCAGCGGCCGCGTCAAGTGACGGGCGCGATGCTCGAGTACTTCGAGAAGTTCAACTCGAACATCCACCGCGCCGCCTACCACATCGCCGAAGAGGCAACCGAGCGCTACGAGGGCACGCGCGAAAAGGTGCGCGCCTTCATCAACGCCTCGTCGACCAAAGAAGTCATCTACACGCGCGGCACGACGGAGGCCATCAACCTCGTCGCCTACTCGTGGGGTCGCAAGAACATCAAGAAAGGCGACCTCATCGTTTTGACCATCCTCGACCACCACTCCAACATCGTGCCCTGGCAGATCCTCGCGGCCGCCAACGGCGCGACCATCGAGTACGTCGACATCGACGAGCGCGGCGAGCTTCGCCAAGACCAATTCCACGAGCTGCTGAAGCGCTCGCCCAAGCTCGTCGCCTTCAGCCAGGTCAGCAACGCGCTTGGGACCATCAACCCCGCGCTTGAAATGGTCGCCGCCGCCAAGAAGGTGGGCGCAACGGTGCTGGTGGACGGAGCGCAGGGGGCCCCGCATCAGGGCGTGGACGTCCAGGCGCTGGGCTGCGACTTTTACGCGTTCAGCGGCCACAAGATGCTGGGCCCCACCGGCGCAGGCATCCTGTACGGCCGCCGCGAGCTGCTCGAGGCGATGGACCCTTTCATGTCGGGCGGCGACATGATCAAGACGGTCCGCGTCGAAGGCACTACGTACCACGACCTGCCCTGGAAGTTCGAGGCCGGCACGCAGGCTATCGCCGAGGTCATCGGCCTCGGCGCCGCCGTCGACTACTTGAGCGGCCTGGGCATGGAGGCGGTTCGCGCGCACGAGCGCGAGATCACCGAGTACGCGTATGAGGCGCTGAGCGACATCGAGGGCCTGACCCTCTATGGCCCTCCTCCGTCCCGCCGGGCGGGCGTGATCTCCTTCGCGCTCGAAGGCATCCACCCGCACGACCTGGCGACGATCGCCGACCGCGACCAAGTGTGCCTGCGCGCCGGCCACCACTGCGCGATGCCGCTGATGACCAGGCTCGGCGTGGCGGCCACTGCTCGCGCTTCCTTCTATGTGTATACGCAGAGGGATGAAGTCGACCGTCTGGTTGGTTCTATCAAAGAGGCCCAGCGCATATTCAAATGAGCAGCACCGCCGCCGACGACCAGTTTTACCGCGAGTACATCCTCGACCACTACAAGAACCCGCGAAATTTCGGTCGCCTGGAAAACCCCGATATCAGCCACGAGGAGGACAACCCTCTGTGTGGAGATGTGATCGGAATGGATTTTCGGGTCAAGGACGGCATCATCGAGGACGTGAAGTTCCACGGCCGTGGGTGCGCCATCTCGCAGGCGTCGGCGTCATTGCTCACCGAGCGCCTCAAGGGTCTGCCGCTCGACGATGCGAAGAAGATTAATAAGGAAGACGTGCTGGGCGAGCTGGGCATCCAGATCTCGCCCGCCCGCATCAAGTGCGCGCTGTTGTCATTGAAGGTTTTGAAGGTCGGGGCTTATGGTTTGGCCGGCGACGACGAGGAAGGAGAGTAAGCAATGAGTCAGGACCAGCAGTTCAAGGAGCTCAAGCTCGACGACGTCCGCAAATTGATGGACGAGGGCGATTACGACATCGTCGACGTGCGCGAGGACTGGGAGTGGAACAAGGGCCACGTGCCCGGCGCGCGCCACATCGTCCTCAACTCTCTACTGGCGAACCCGGCAGCGGCGAAGTTTCGCGACAAGACGATCTTCGTGTGCCACACCGGCGAGCGTTCATCAGTCGCATCCGAAATGGCGGTCGCGCTCGGCGTCAAGGACGTCGTCAACTTCCGCGGCGGCACCAAGGCCTGGAAAGACGCCGGCCTACCTTTGGAGATGCCATGACGGACACCACGCCCACTCACACCGTGGCGCCGGAGTCGAGCGTCAAGCCGGAGGATGTGATCGAGGTCCTGCGGCAGTGCTACGACCCCGAGATCCCTGTCAACATCGTCGACCTCGGCCTGATCTACGACATCGCGATCAAGCCGGAGCGGGTCGACATCAAGATGACCCTGACCGCGTTGGGCTGCCCCATGGCGGCCGACGTGATGGCCGACGTCCGCGACCACCTGCTGACCCTGCCGGGCATCAGCGACGCCGGCGTGGACATCGTGTACGAACCCGTCTGGACCCCAGAGCGCATGACCGAAGAAGCGCGCTGGGAGCTGGGGATGGTCTAGCCCGGACTCAGATCAGGCCGGGTGCGGCCAGGCATCGAGCACTGACGTGATGACCGACTCGCTCTCGGCGCCGTCCTGTAGGTCGTAGATGTAACTGCTTCCCGTCGCAATGCCGGGAAAGCCCGCCTGGCACTTTCGAGCGGCCACGCAGGGCGGCTCTGCCTGGGACCAGAGGTAGCGAGATGTTAGGAACGCCGGCTCCATACGGTACCCACCGAGGTCTCTAACTTGACGTGTGCCCGTATCGACTACGAAGACGTGTGCCACTCCGTGTGCGTCCCGCGCTTCGTAGGCGATATGGGTGCCATCCGGAGAGGCTTTTGGCCTGATCCACGCGACGCCCGGAAGGAACGCAGACGTCGCGCCCTGACGCCACACCTCGATTCCCTTCGAATCGCTGAAGTACAGCCCGTCACCGGACCACACAGTCATGCTGCCGATCGCCGGGATGGAGCTGCTCAGCACCTTGCCGTCCGCAGACAAGATCCACAAGAAACTGTTGATGCCGTTCTGCGCAATCGAGATGGAATTGCCATCGGGTGAATAGGCCACACGAAAGTCCCAGGTGTCGCCTGGATTTTGAAATGGCCCAGGACAGGGTTCCGCTTCGCAGCCACCGACCCCTGGAGCCGGCAATGCAACCAGCACTCGATCGTGACCGGCAGTCATTTGGTGCACTTCGGTCCCCGCGAGTGTGGAGGTGAGGTAGACGACGGTCGTTCCGCTGGGAGTCCAGGCGAACACGAACACGGCCTGGGTTCCCTTGGCGATGACGGTGTGGGGCGACCCGGACAACGGTGCCCGGAACAACGAGGTTGGGATCCCATAATTGGTGTCGGCCGGACCACCCGTGTATGAAAGTTCGGTCCCACTGACGAACTGGCCAGACGAGCCCTCGAGGCTCGGCCCGTAGCCCACCGGCGCCGCACGAGCGCCAAGCCCACCGACAGTCGTGGGGTGATTTATATCTGTGATGTCGCGCACTACGACCTGGGTGCTGCCGCGAAGTGTTACCAGAGCCAGGCACCGGTTGGTTGGCGGCGGGCACGGGTTAAAGCTCGGCGCTTGGCTCTCGCTTGGCGTTGCCAACGCTGACGGCGAGACGGACGAGGACGGGATGGCCGAGGCTGTGGGCGTTGAGCCGCAGGCCGATGCCATGAGCGCTGTGACGGCCAGCGCTCGAATCCAGTCGGCGGTCTTCATGTCCTTGCAGCGGTAACGGGCCGGCAGCGGATTAGTTATGGGTAGCGACCGCCTGTTGCGGCGAATTGGCAGCCAACCCGGCTCTGCTTTCCGCGGTCGCTCGTCGGGCCTCCGTACACTTAAACCTCGTGCCTGACTTCAGCCCCGGGCTGGAAGGGGTCGTCGCCGCCGAAACCTCGATCAGCGAGGTCGATGGCGCCAACGGCCGCCTCATCTACCGGGGTGGATACCTCATCGAAGACATCGCGCCGGTCGTGACCTTCGAGGAGGTCGCGTACCTCCTGTGGCACGGCGAGCTGCCAACCACCGCAGAGCTCGAAGCGTTGAAGCATCAGATGGCGGCGTGCCGCAACCTCACGGATCATGCGCAGCGCACCCTGGAGTCTGCCGACCCCGAGACCAACCCGATGGACATCCTGCGCACAGTCGTCTCGGCGCAAGGCTCGACCAAGCTGCCGACAAAGCCCAGCCTCGACGAGGCCGTCGCGCTCACAGCGATCTTCCCAACGATCGTCGCCGCCGCCTGGCGCCGTAGCCAGGGCCACGAGATAGTCAAGCCGCGCAGCGACCTCGGCCATGCGGCCAATCTGCTGTGGATGATGGACGGCAAGGAGCCGGTCGCCGACCGCGCCCGGTGGCTCGAGATGTACCTCGTGCTACTGGCGGACCATGGCCTGAACGCTTCCACCTTCGCGGCCCGGGTCATCGCGTCGACCGGCAGCGACCTCTGTTCCTCAGTTGTCGGCGCCATCGGCGCCCTCAAGGGGCCAGCCCACGGTGGCGCGACTTTCGCTGCTCGGACGATGCTCGACAAGATCGGCTCGGCAGAGCTCGCTGAGAAGTGGCTGACCGATGCTCATGCCCGCAACGAGCGGTTCGCCGGTTTCGGGCACCGCGTTTACAGGACATACGATCCTCGCGCAAGGATTCTCAGAGAGCTGGCGGAGACAGCGGCGCCCGAGCTCCACCGCAAAGCGGCGCGCACCGAGGAGGTTGCTCTGCGCATCCTCCACGAGGCGCACCCGGAGCGCCCGAACGCGACCAACGTCGACTTCTGGGCGTCCGTGGTCTTGACCGGCGCAGGCATTCCAAAAGCTCTATTCACCTGTGCTTTCGCCAGCTCGCGCGTCGCGGGCTGGACGGCCCACGTCCTCGAATCGCTCGAGGACCTGCGGATCATCCGGCCGGCATCGAAGTGGACCGGACCGGAGCCGGGTAAGAAGCCGCTGGCACTGGCCCAGCGATGAGCGCCGAGTTCGTCCCCGGCCTCGAGGGCATCATCGCGGCGCGCACAGAGATCAGCCTGGTCGACGGCGCCAACGGCCGCCTCGTCTATCGCGGCTACGTCATCGCCGACCTCGCCGAGGAGATGTCGTTCGAAGAGGTTGCCTATCTGTTGTGGAACGGCAGCCTGCCCAAACGGACCGAACTCGAAGCCCTCACCAAGGAGCTGGCTGGCTCGCGGGCCCTCACCTCGCCCGCCCTCGCCACGCTCCAAGCCTTGCCGGCGGACACCGATCCCATGGATGTTTTGCGAAGCGTGGTCTCGGTGCAGGGGGTCGAACACAAGTTGGAGAAGCCAACGATTCCGCTGGCGATCCACGCGACTGCCTCTTTCCCGACGATCCTTGCGAGCTTCTACCGGCTCACTCAGGGCTTGAAGCCGGTCGAGCCTCGAGCCGACCTCGGCCACGCCGCCAACTATCTCTACATGCTCAACGGCAAAGAGGCCTCACCGGAAATCGTGCAGGCGCTCAACACGTACCTGGTGCTGCTGGCCGACCACGGCATGAACGCGTCGACCTTCACGGCTCGCGTCATCGCATCGACCGAGTCAGATCTTGCATCGTGTCTGGTGGGGGCTATCGGTGCGTTGAAGGGGCCGGCGCACGGCGGAGCTCCCTCGGCGGTGATGGACCAGCTCGAGCAGATCGGCACTGCGGACAACGCGGAGCACTGGATGCGCGAAGCCCGCAAGCAGAAAGTGAGGTTCATGGGTTTCGGCCACCGCGTGTACCGCACCTACGACCCGCGCGCGAAGATCCTCAAGGCGCTTTGCCAGCGGCTCAATCCGAAGTTCTACGAGCTCGCGTCCAAGGTCGAGGAGACCGCCCTCGCCCTGCTGCACGAGGAGCACCCGGAGCGGCCGCAGGCGACCAACGTCGAGTTCTACTCGGCTGGGGTGCTGCAGGCGATCGGGCTGCCCAAGGAATACTTCCCACCCACGTTCGCCGTCTCTCGTGTGGCCGGCTGGTCGGCGCACGTGCTCGAGCAGAGCGGGCACAACCGGCTCATCCGCCCTCAATCGGAGTACATCGGACCCGAACCTCGAAAGCCAGTACCGCTCGCCGAGCGCTAATCTCCGCGCGGTGACGCTTTCAGAGGTGCGCGTGCCGCACGCGCGGCTCTTCGTCGTCATCGCTGCGGTGCTGGTCTCAGGCACGATCCTGCTGCTGACGCGCGGCTACACCTTCTACTTCGACGAGTGGACCTTCATCCTGAGCGCGCCCGACTGGACGCTTGCGACCTACTTCCAGCCCTACAACGGACATCCCGCGATGCTGACGCGACTCATCTACACGGCCCTGCTTGCGACTGTTGGCCTGCGCTCCTACCTTCCTTACATGGCGGTCCTGCTGGCGCTGCACGCGACAAGCTCCGCCCTTCTCTTCGAGCTTATGCGTCGGCGCGCCGGAGATCTCATCAGCATCGGGTGCGCAGCCCTGCTGCTGGTGATTGGCGCCGGCTGGGAGAACCTGCTGTGGGCGTTCCAGATGAGCTTTGTCGGCTCGGTGGCCTGCGGATTGGGAGCTTTGCTCGCGCTCGAGTGCAGCGCGCGATGGCGAATGCCGATCGTCGCAGCGCTGTTGACCGTCTCGTTGACCTTCTCCGCGATCGGCCTCTTCTTTGGCCTCGCGATCGCCGTGCGACTCGTTGGAACCAGGGGCGGGCGCGAGGATCTGCTTTGGCTCGTACCCGTCGGGGTTCTTTTCGGCACCTGGTTCCTGGCCTACGGGCTGCACGGAGTCGGATCGGCTGCAGGCACTTCTACCACCAACCTCTCGGTGCTGCCGCTGTACACGCTCTGGGGCTTAGGGGCAAGCGTCGCGGGCATCATCGGCGAGGGCGGGTGGCTCGGAATCCTAGTGCTGGTGCTTGCCGCGGCGGCTGTCGGCTACACGTGGTGGCGGGGCGGGTTCGACTCGTTTGCGCTCGGGATCGCGATTGCGCTGGCGGCCTTCTACGTGGTGACGGGCCTGGTGCGAGGGCAGATCGGGTACGAGCAATCAGGGGCCGGCCGCTACGTCTACGTCGGCGCCGTGTTCTGGCTGATCCTCCTCGGCGGAGCCGCCAGCCGCCTTCCCTGGCATGGCACCTGGCGACCAGCGATGGTGGCGCTGCTTTTCCTGGCCTGCTTCAACAGCGGCGCCGTCCTGGTGGAGTTCGGCACCGCCAAAGCTGGCCAGATGCAGCGGCAGATGGCGGACCTGCAGGCTCTGGCTGCGGTGAGGGGCAACTCGTGCCTCAATGCCAACGGTGCGGTCGATACCTTGGTCATGCCGGTGGAGACCAACCCGGCGCTCTACTACCGCGCCATCGATCGCTACGGGGACCCATCCGCCGGTCGGCCGGTCATCGATCAAGCCGCCTTCGACCAGGCCCGAGCCAGTCTCCTGAAGCCAGGCTGCACGTGACGGGTGTCGGCGCCTCCTACACTGAGAGGGATGCCTGCTGACGACTTCGACGTGCTGATCCTCGGGGGTGGAATGGGCGGCTACCCCGCCGCCATACGCGCTTCCCAGTTGGGTCTGAAGGTGGGTTTGGTCGAGGCCGACAAGCTCGGCGGCACCTGCCTGCACATCGGCTGCATCCCCACCAAGGCGCTCCTCGAGTCCTCTGAGCTGTACCACCGGATCTCGGCCCGCGGCCCCGAATTCGGTGTCGACACCGACAATGTCCGCTTCGATTACACCCGCATCGGCGCGCGCCGCGACGCTGTCGTGAGCCAGCTCTACAAGGGCGTCCAGTTCCTGATGAAGAAGAACAAGATCGAGGTCGTCGCCGGCGGCGGCCGGCTGCGCGACCGCAACACGATCGAGATTGGAGCCAAGCAGCTCCGCGCCAAGAACTTGATCGTCGCCACCGGATCCACGGTCCGCTCGCTGCCCGGCTTGGATTTCGACGGCGAGCTCATCATCTCGTCCGACAACGCCACGCTCTCGAACAAGGTCCCTGAGTCGATCTGCATCATCGGCGCGGGCGCCGTCGGGGTCGAGTTCGCCACGCTTTACAGCCAGCTCGGCGTGAAGGTCACGCTGCTCGAAGGCCTCGACCGCCTGGTGCCGCTGGAGGACGAGGAAATATCGAAGGAGATGCTTTCCGCCTTCAAGAAGGCCGGCATCGATTGCCGCGTCGGCGTCAAGGTCAAGGGCGCGAAGAAAGCTCGCGGCGGCGTGAGCGTCGACACCGAGCAGGGCGAAGTCTGGGCCCACCAGCTGCTCGTCGCCGTCGGCCGCTCGCCGCGCTCTAAGGACATCGGCCTGGAAAAGGTCGGCGTGGAGACGCACCCCAACGGGTTCATCAAGGTCGACGAGTGGATGCACACGTCGGCAGAAGGGATCCACGCGATCGGCGACGTGATTGGCGGATTTCTGCTCGCACACGCTGCCGCACACGAAGGCATGACCGCGGTGGAGGACATCGCCGGTCAGCGCGTCGCGCCGATGGAGCAGGACCTCGTCACCCGCTGCACCTACTCGCATCCGCAGATCGCCTCGGTCGGAATGAGCGAAAAGCAGGCCAAGGAAAAAGGCCGCGAGGTCAAGATCGGCAAGTTTCCCTTCAGCGCGCTCGGGCGCGCGATCATCCACGGCGAGACGGGCGGCTTCGTCAAGCTCGTCGCCGACGCCAAGACGGGCCAGCTCCTGGGCGCCCACATCGTCGGACCCAACGCCACCGAGCTCATCGCGGAGCCGGCGCTGACCCAGCTGTTCCAGGGCGACGCCTGGGAGATGGGCCGCAACATCCACCCGCACCCAACGCTCAGCGAAGCAGTGATGGAAGCAGCCCTCGCCGTCGACGGCCACGCGATCCACATTTGAGGTTCTGATGGCCACGACAGTCAAGACCAAAGGACCCACTTTCAGCCCAGAGTGGCGCTTCCAGGATCCAGTGAAGTGGCGTGACACCGACCTGGACGAGAAGACGCTAAAGACCTGGTTCAACTACATCCTGCTCGGCCGCCAGGTCGATTACAGGTTCCAGGTGCTCAACCGCCAGGGTCGGGCGCCGTTCATCATCTCGTGCGCCGGGCACGAGGCGGCGCAGATCGGTCTGAGCTGGGGGTTGAAGCCGAAGTACGACTGGGTGTCGCCCTATTACCGCGACGTCGTGCTCTGCCTGCGCATGGGCGTCACCCCGCTCGATCTGATGCTCTCGGTACTGGCGAAGCCCGCGGACCCCGCATCTGGTGGCAAGCAGACGCCAGGCCACTTCTCCGACACGCGCCTCAACATCACGTCGGGCGGCTCGCCGGTGGCGACGCAGCTGGTACGCGGTGCGGGTGTCGCGTACGCGCTGAAGATGGACGGCACTGACAAGGTCTTGATGACGTGCTACGGCGAAGGCTCCGGATCAGAAGGCGACGCGCACGAGGCCTTCAACTTCGCGGCGATCTACAAGGTGCCCGAGATATTCGTCTGCGAGAACAACGGCTTCGCGATCTCCACTCCGATGCGCAAGGAATACGCGATCGAGTACGCGGCCCAGCGCGCGGCAGGCTATGGATTCCCTGGCGTGACGCTCGACGGCCGCGACCCGGTGACCGCCTACGTCGTCGCCAAGGAAGCGATCGCTCGCGCGCGAGCGGGAGACGGCCCAACCCTGATCGAGTGCCTGGTCGACAGGCTGGGCGCGCATTCCTCGGAGGACGACCAGCGCCGCTACCGCACGCAGGAGGAGATCGAGCGACTAGCGCAAACGGACTGCCTCGAGCAGTTCAAGAAGCGGCTGCTGGAGGAAGGCGTGCTGAGCACCAAAGAGGTGGCGGAGTACGAAGAGCGAGTCAAGGAAGAGGTGGCCAAGGCGACCAACGAGGGCATGGCGTCGCCAGACGCCCCCGCCGAGAACGCCCTGACCAACGTTTACGGGCTCAACGTGCCCAAGGCGATTGAGCCGGCGGCCGATCTCGAGACCGAAGAGATGAACATGGTGTCGGCGCTTCGCTCTGCCCTCACCGAGGAGATGGAGCGCGACGAGCGGGTCATGGTGCTCGGCGAGGACGTCGGCAAGAAGGGCGGCGTGTTTCTGGTCACCGACGGGCTATACAACAAATTCGGCGAGGCCCGCGTCATCGACACCCCGCTCGCCGAGTCGTCGATCGCCGGCGTCGCCCTCGGTCTCGCGCTGGCGGGCAAACGGCCGGTGGCAGAGATGCAGTTCACCGACTTCGCCCACATGGCTTTCAACCAGATCACGAACGAGATCGCCAAGTTTCGGTACCGCAGCGACGGCGACTGGTCGGTGCCGATGGTCGTCCGCGCACCGATGGGCGGTCACGCGCACGGCGCGCTCTATCACTCGCAATCGATCGAGGCGCGGTTCGCCACGCCCGGGTTGAAGATCGTGATCCCCTCCACTCCATATGAAGCCAAGGGCCTCCTGCTGGCGGCGATCCGCGATCCCGACCCGGTGCTGTTCTTCGAGCACAAACGGCTGTACCGCATGTTCAAGGAGCCGGTGCCAAAGGGCGAGTACCTCATCCCGCTCCAGGTGGCGCGCACCGCGCGTGAGGGGACCGACATCTCGGTGTTCTGCTACGGCCTCATGGTCCATTACGCGATGGAGGCGGCCAAGACGCTCGATACGGAGGGCGTGAGCGTCGAGATCGTCGACCTGCGCACCGTCTACCCGCTGGACTGCGAGGCGATCATCGCGTCGGCTCGCAAGACGGGTAAGTGCCTAGTGCTGTACGAGGACAACTTCAGCGTGTCGGTCGGATCGGAAGTCGCGGCGCTCGTCGCGGACGAGGCTTGGCGCTGGCTCGACGCGCCGGTGAAGCGGCTGGGCGGCCTTGACGTCCCGTCGATGCCGTACGCCCCCGCGATGGAGGACTTCTTCATGCCCAACCCGGAGAAGATCACGCAGGCGCTCCGAGACCTGGCGGCATTCTGATGGCGGGCACTGACAAGCGCGTCGTCATGCCCCAGCTGGGCGAGTCGGTGCACGAAGGCACGATCTCGAAGTGGCTCGTGAAACCTGGCGACAAGGTGGTCGAGTTCGAGCCGATGCTCGAGGTGGACACCGACAAGGTAAGCGCGGAAGTGCCGGCGCCGGTGACGGGAATCCTCAAGGAGATCCTGGCCAAGGAAGGCGAAACAGTCCAAGCTGGCGCAGAAATCGCGGTAGTAGAGGTCGGCGGAGACGCCGCGGCTCCGGCCGACGGAGATGGTCAGCCCGCCGAGGCCGAGACGAAGTCCCAAGCCAAGAAGGCGCCGGCGGCCCAAGCGGTCGCGACGCCCGAGGGCCCTGCACCGCCGCCCCAGCCCGCCAAGGGCGCGGCAACGCCGACGCCGGCTTCAGACGCCGAGGCTCCTGAGGCTCCAGGCGCTCCTGCGGCACCTGCCGATGCGGCCGAACCGGCTCCAGCCAAAGCGCCCGCAACGCTTCAAGGCGGCGAGCACCGCTACTCACCCGCCGTTCAGATGGCCGCCTCCGAGCTGAAGGTTGACCTCTCCAAGATCGACGGCACGGGCATCGGCGGGCGCGTCACCAAGAAGGACGTGCAGGACTTCGCCGCCGCGGCCAAAGCGGCTCCGCCCGCCGCCAAGCCGGCTGCGACCGCGACCCCGGTCACCCCCGGCGAGGGCGACGAGGTGGTCCAGCTGACACGCGTTCGCCGACTCATCGCCGAGAACATGACCCGCAGCAAGACCACGATCCCTCATGCATGGCAGACGCAAGAGGTTGACATGTCCGGTGTGGTGGCGAACCGCAACGCCAACAAAGCTGCGTTCCAGCAGCAGGAAGGCTTCTCCCTCACCTACCTCCCGTACGTGATGGCGGCCACCGTATCCGCGCTGCGGGAGCACCGCGAGGTCAACTCAACCTTCCACGACACCGAGCTCATCGTGCACCGCGACATCAACCTTGGCGTCTCGGTCGGACTCGAAGACACGCTGGTGGTGCCGGTCGTTCGCCGCGCGGACGGCCTGTCGATAGCCGGCCTCGCAAGAACCGTAAACGACATTGCCACTCGAGCCCGAAACAAGCAGCTGAAGGCTGACGACCTCGCCGGCGCCACGTTTACGGTCAACAACTCGGGCACGTTTGGGACCCTCTTCAGCTATTCGGTGATCAACCCCGGGCAGGCCGGCATCCTGACGATGGAGGCCATCGTTGAGAGACCCGTGGCGGTCAAAGGCATGATCGGGATCAAGCCGATGATGTACCTCTGCTTCTCATTCGACCACCGAGTGCTCGACGGCCTGCAGGGCGCGAGGTTCCTGGTCTCGTGCCGGAAGTGGCTCGAGGCCATGACCGCGGAGTCGCCTATCTACTAGCGGTCCCCAGCTGCGACGGTCCCCTCGACATCGATTGACAGGATGCTGATGAAGAAGCTCGCGAAAACGGTCTGCGTGCCGATCGCGAGCAAGAGCACCGCCGGGATCACCTCACGCATCGTCAGCGATGGGTTGAGGTTGCCGAATCCGACCGCTTGCCAGCTCGCGACAGCCAGCACGAGGCCCACGATTCCAGCCAGCACCATCAGGGCGCCGGCGAGCAGGCCAACCTCCAGCGTTATGAACTTGAAAAGCCGTTCGAGCACGGGGTGTGGAGGGTGGAAGCCCATGCGCACGGCGAAGATCTTCGTGAAGACGGCGAACAGCACCAGCTGGTAGCCGATGAGCGCTAGAAAGCCGGCGACCAGCAGCGTGTGGATGTCGAGCCGCACCCCCGCCACGTGAAGCGGACCAGCCAGGAGCAGCGCCGAGAGCACGACGCCCACCGCGAAGAGCGCCAGGCCCGGGTAGAGGAACAGCCAGCGGGGGCTGAACAGCAGCATGAAGCGGAGGTGACGCCAGCCATCCCGCCACGTCCTCAGGTGGGGCGGGCGGGACCTCCCATCCGGACGCAGGACGACCGGCACTTCGGTGATGCGCATCCCCTTGAGCGCCGCCTTGATCACCATCTCGCTGGCGAACTCCATGCCGGTGGCGCGAAGGCGCATCTTTTCGTAGGCGTCCTTCTTGAAGGCGCGCAGGCCGCAGTGCGTGTCGCCCACGGGAGCGTGGAAGAAGACGCGGCTGATGAAGGTCAGGACCGGGTTGCCCACCCAGCGATGCGACCAGGGCATGGCTCCTGGCTGGATGCCGCCCATGAATCGGTTCCCGACCACCAGCTCGTAGCCCTCACGCAGCTTGTCGATGAGCGGCCCGATCGCCCCGAAGTCGTAGCTGTCATCGGCGTCGCCCATGACGATGAAGCGACCCTGCGCGGCATCGATGCCACCAATGAGGGCGCTCCCATACCCCTTCCTCGACACGTCGACGACCCGTGCGCCCAGATCCCTGGCGATCTGCTGGGAGCCGTCACTGCTGCCGTTGTCGGCGACGATGATCTCAGCCGACAACCCGCCATTGGCGATGGCGCTCTGCGCGTGCCGGATGCACTTGGCGAGCGTCTCCGCTTCATTGAGGCAGGGCATCACGATCGAGACCTCGACAGCGATCGATGTCGATGACGTTTGCTTGGGCGCGCGCTGGGCAAGGGACACCGCGCTAGAGCCTAACGATTGGCGCGGCAATCAACTGCGCCGGAAAGCAAGTGACCCCGACGGATCGCCTCTCGAGTGCCGGTACCTGCCTTGCGGCCTGTTCCAACTCTCTCGAACGTGTCCCTCGGGGCCACGGCCAACACTAAGGGCGGCCCGCTCTGGGCGCAAGAGAAAAAATTCGTTCGCCGCCAACCAACGATTTATAGCTTGACAAGAGCACCGCGATGGCGCAAAGGCGCTCAGTACAGGATGTTCTTGCCGCCGTCGACCACCACGTCCTGCCCTGTGAGCATGTCGTTCTCGACGAAAGCCATCACCGCCTGCGCCACATGATCTGGCGCTGCGATCACCTGTAGCGGCGTGGTCGCCGAGGCCGACGACTCCTGGGAGTCCGCCGCCCCAGCATCAAATTGTCGAAACCATCGCGTCGACACGAGACCTGGCGAAACCGAGTTCACCCGCACCTCAGGGGCAAGCGCGACCGCCAGCGCTCGTGTCAGCTGCAGCACGCCGGCCTTGGACACCGCGTACACGATCGACGACCCGGTAGCTCGGTGGCCGGCGATGGATGCGATGTTGACGATCGCACCACCTGTCTTGCGGAGCTCAGGCGCAGCCTCGCGGCAGCAGTAGAAGGTTCCCTTCAGGTTCACCTTGAGTACGCCGTCCCAGACCTCGTCGGTTAGCGCTTCGAGGTCTGGGTGAGCGATAAAGCGTGTGGTGCCTGCGTTGTTGATCAAGACATCGAGGCGGCCATAGCGGTCTATGACTGCGGCGACCATCGCCGTGACCTCGTGGTCGTTGGAGACGTCGGCTTTGTGGGCCATCGCCTCAGGACCGAGAACGATCAGCTCGGCCGCTGTCGCTCGGGCCTCCTTGTCGGAGCGCGAGTAGTTGACGACGACGGCTTTGGCTCCAGCCTTCGCCAGGCGCAAGCAGACGGCGCGACCGATGCCGGTGCCCCCACCTGTGACGAGGGCGACTCGGCCGTTAAGGTCCATGCCAGACTAGAGCCTAAGTCATGCCGCTAGGTCTCACCAACGCCCATAAGGTCATCGAGAGAGCTCATGCGAAAGCCGCTCAGCTCGGAATCAAGGTGACAGTCGCCATCGTTGACGAGGGCGGCCATCTCATCGCGTTGAGCCGGATGGACGGCGCCATGGCTCTGTCACCTCAGCTGGCCGAGGCGAAAGCGGTTGGAGCGGCGATGTTCTTGCGGGACGGCGAGGCCCTGGCCAAGATGGCACAGGATCGGCCCGGTTTCTTCAGCGCCGCCGACCGGCTAGTCCGAGTGCCGCTCATACCGGGACTAGGCTCCGCGCTCATCGCTGAGGACGGAAAGACGATCGGCGCCGTCGGTGTCAGCGGGGGCCGCCCGGATCAAGACCTCGAGTGCGCCCTGGCCGGGCTAAGCGAGCTCTAGCGTTCTCATCGCCACGTAGGTGGCGCCGGTCCTGCCGAGGCGACTCGAATAGAGGACCAGGCGATCGGGCCACCAGGGCTTGAGATGAGGCATTGCGGGAAGCTCCGGCAATCGCGCGCCGTCGCGCGGACGCGCCCGCGCCAGCGTGAGGTGGGCCTGGTATGGCCGCGACTCCGAGGGCAGACCGGCCTTGACGCACTCCTCGTCCACCTGAGCCGCCAGCCCAGCCGCTCCCGCCGTCCCGGCCCGTAAGCCAAGCCACACCACCCGCGCAGCGCGACCGCGCCCAAAGGAGCCGATCTCGCCTAACTCCATCTCGAAAGCTGAAAGCGGTCGACGGCCAAGGGCGTCAGCGACCGATTCGACCAACCACCTGTCGACCCTGCCGATGAACCGAACAGTCAGGTGTAGGTTGTCTTTCGGCGTCCACCGGAATTCCGGCGCGGCTTGGGCGCAAGCCTTGAGGAAAGGCGCCAGCTCTTCGCGCTGCGGCTCGGGCACCGGCAGCCCGAAGAACGCGCGAAACCTCAGCGAGGGCGGGTCTTCTTCTTCCAGTTCTCCTGAGCCCATTGGCTGGGGCGGGTTGGGCGCCAGCCGAACCGTGCGCTGACGGAGTCGATACCGTCCGCGATGTTATCGAGCTGAAGCGTGTTGATCTCGTCAGGGGTCACGATTGGGTTCGAAAGCATCGCCTCCATCGCCATCGCTCCGGGCATGAGCAGCGCAATTGGCAGCTTTATCTTCGGCTTCTTGATTCCGCGAGCCTGGATGAACCAATCGAGCATGGATTCGAAGGTCACCACCTCCGGGCCGCCAAGCTCGACGATGGTGCTCAAGAGCTCCGGCTTGCTGATGGCCTCGACGACGCAGCGGGCCGCGTCCTCGCGCAGGATCGGTTGGAACCTGGCCTGACCGCTGCCTGGGATGACGATCACTGGACCGAAGCTCGTTTGCTGCTCGAAGGCCTCGACGAAGCCTCCCTCCTCAGCCAGCACCGCCGAGAAACGCAGGATCGTGCCGGCCATGCCCGACTTCGCGAGCTCTTGCTCTCCCATCCACCTCGAAGTTAGGTATTTGTAGTGCGGGTCAAGGCGCGCGCCGATCGCGCTCACCAGCAGGACCGACCTGACTCCCGCTGCCTTCGCGGCCTCGGCCATGATGCGCGGGCCGTCGACGTTGACCTCCAGGAAGGACTGCGGTCGGTTCCGGCGAACCGCGACCAGGCTGATGATGTGCTCGACGCCCTGAGCCGACTGCGCGAGGGCGGCGGGATTCAGCGCGTCACCAACCACCACCTGGGCGCCCCGCACCTTGAAGGCCGCCGCTTTCATCGGATCCCGGACCAGCACCCTCAGCTGATGGCCAGCGTCGATCAGCTTGTGCGCGACGCCACGCCCAAAAAAACCGGTGGAACCCAATAGCAGCACCCTCGCCACGGGTCAGATCGTAACCGAGGGCATACTGACCTCAGATTCATGGGTGGCCAGGATGCGGCTGTAGTCGGTCTCGGGATCCTCGCCGCTTTGCTGGGTGTCGGAGGCATCATCGGCGCCATCCGAACCCGCCGGCGCCGGGCCGAGATCGCGCCCACCTACGGCTCGACCGGGGGCATCGTCTTCACGGTGGTGCAGCTGGGCTGCGCGGGCGCCCTGCTGCTCGGCGGAGTGATCCTGATTGCTGTCGTGTTGCTGGGTAAGCGCTAAGCCGGCCTTCCGGCCACGAAGGCGATCATGCCGTCGTCGGGGGGCGCCGGACGGCCGGTGTAGCCACCTTCGAGAGCGATGTCGCGAGAGCCTGCCTCGTTGACCAACAGCAGGACCTCCTGGGCGAAGTAGAGGCTTTCGCTCAGGCTGTATTCCTCCTCCTTCACGATCTGGCCGCCAGACCAGAGGCGGAGACGAACCTGGGACGTGGTCCGGTACTTACGAGCGAGATCCAGCTCGCGCATGGGCTCGACAGTCCGCCCTGCCGAATAGCCATTCTTCACAGCCAACCCGCGGGCCTCGGCGATCATGTCCGCCGAAACATCGGAGCCATCGACGTCGAAGCCGTCGGCCAGCATCGGGATGAGGATCCGGCTGGCGCCGCACCCAAGGTCTAGCGCTGGCTGACCGAATTTGTGGAGCGGCGCATCGAAAATACTCGAGCTCTCCTGGCTCGCCATCGGTGACGAACTCCGCCTACCACCGCGCCATCAGCCCGTGATGCCACGTCCCGGATTCGACGACCATCGCCGCACGGTACTCCAGGGACGCCGCCGGCTCCAAATCTGGCCGTGCGACAAGCGAGCGCTAAATGATGTTTCGCTCCGTGACCAGCGAACCTCGCGCGAAGCGCTCGAACGCAAAGGACGAGATGTCGATCTCGGATTTCTTGTCGAGCAGTAGCTGGGTCAGGAGCAGCGAAGCCGCCGGCGCTTGCATGAAGCCGTGCCCGCTGAACCCGGCCGCACACCAGAAACCCTCGACCTCGGCGATCGGCCCGAGGATCACCTGGTGGTCAGGAGTCGACTCATAGAGGCCGGCCCACGCCGTCTTCACGCCTGCGCCCGCAAGCGCCGGCGCTCGGCGCGCCGCCTGCTCGAACATTTTCTCCAGAAACTCCCAGTTGACGTCGGTCACGTAAGCCGGCGGCTCGGTCCTATCGCTCATGCCCATCAGGACGCCATCGCCTTCGGGATGGAAGTACAGCGACGTATGAAAGTCGACGGTCATCGGCGTGTTGCGCGGAACGGCTGGAAACGGGCCCGTGACCGCGATATGCCGCCGGTAAGGGAGCACTGGGATCTCGAGCCCGGCCATGCGTCCGATCGAAGCCGCCCATGGCCCCGCGCAGTTGAACACCAGGCGGGTCGTTATGTCGCCGGCGGCGGTGCGGACTCCCTGCACCTTTCCGGACGCGACGTCGATGCCGGTGACCTCAACCCCCTCCCTCAACCGCGCGCCGAGGCGTCGCGCCGCGGTCGCGTAACCGACGGTGACGTCATTCGGGCTGGCGATGCCATCAGTGGGGCAGAAGGTGCAGCCGAGAACGTCCTCGACGTTGAGCACCGGCACCATCTTTGCGGCCTCGTCGGCATCGACCCACCTCGCCTCGGTGAGACCGACGCGGTGCCACATATCCATGTTGTGTCGGAAGTCTTCGACCTGCTGCGGCTGCGTGAAGACGAAGAGGTAACCGATCTGGCGGAAATCTGCGGGGTGCCCGGTCTCCTGCTCGAATGACTCGAGCAGCTTCACCGACAGGCGCATCACCCTGACGTTGTCTTCGGTCGAGAACTGCTGGCGCACGCCGCCCGCGCACTTCCCAGTCGATTGCGACCCCAGCGTCTCCCTCTCCAGCAGCACCACGTCGACCTTGCGCTTTGCCAGCTGGTAGGCGAGCGCACATCCGCTGATGCCGCCCCCGACGATTACAACGTCAGCGCTTTCCATTCCAGGACATTCCCCAGAACTCGAAGATGAGCTTCAGCGCTGCAAAGGTGGTGATGTCTCCATTGTCGAACGGCGGGGACACCTCCACCAGGTCGAAACCAACGGGGCTCGCTCGGCCAAGGACCGTCCCCAGCAGATCGAGCGCCTGCCGTGTTGAGACGCCGCCGGCGGACGGGATCTCAGTGCCTGGAGCGTAGGCGGGGTCGAGAGCATCGATGTCAAACGAGACGTGCACTTTCTTGCCAGCCAGGCGGTCACCGATCGCCAGGGCAGAGGCGGCCGGGTCGGCCGCCCATTCCCGCGCCGAGACCAGTAGGATGCCGGTGGCTTTGATGAACTCAACCTCCTCGGGGTCGTAGTCGCGGCCGCCCGCGATGACGACCCTGGCCGGGTCGATGGCCGAAACCTCGAGCGCGCGGCGCATCGCACAGCCGCACGTCCAGCGGCCCCCTCGCGAGAAATCGCACAGGTCGGGGTGAGCGTCTACCCATAGCAACTGCATGTCCGGGTGGCGCCGCGCTTGCGCAGCGATGGTGGCGATGGCGGTGCAGTGATCCCCACCCAGGACCGTCAATAGAGAGTTCAGCGGCACAGCGGCGAGGCGCTCGGCCACTCGCATCCAGCCCTCGCCTATGTCGGGGCCGACGTCGAGATCACCCATGTCGTGGACGCGCAGACCCTGGAGCACCTGGCCGTCTTCGGTGACCGGCGGCATTGCGCTGGACAGCGAGCGAATGCGCTCGGGAGCGAGCGCCGCTCCCTTCCTGTAGACAGCGGAACCGTCGTAGGGGATTCCGGCGACCACCATGTCCGCCGCATCGAAAGGAGCTCCCGC
>Ga0307373_10001261_pt1 | contig 47544 bp, 48 predicted proteins | sample OX2MG_FD_202534 | JGI IMG/M metagenome (GOLD analysis project Ga0307373, IMG submission 202534) | Soil microbial communities from Risofladan, Vaasa, Finland - OX-2 | ecosystem: Environmental > Terrestrial > Soil > Coastal area > Acid sulfate soil | place: Finland: Risofladan, Vaasa | collected...
ACGACGGCAACCGCGAGGAGACCGTGCGCGAGAACACGCAGCGCCTGGTCAGGCCGATCGAAGAGATCATCCGCCGCCATCCCGATCACTGGAACTGGATTCATCGGCGATGGAAAACACGGCCGCCGGGCGAGCCGCGCTTTTACTGAGACTTGCGCGCCGGCTAGCGGGCGGCGGATTATTCGCTGCGGACGTTGTCGACGATTGCTCGCCTGGAGGTGTGCCGATGGTGAAACTGTTGCCGCTCGAAGAAGCGCGCCGGCGCGGCGCGCAGGTCGGGATACCGCGCGAGTGGGCGTCGGTGAACGCGCTGCGTGCGATGCTCAACCATCCGGAAGGCGCGGGCGCTGTCGCCCGGCTGCTGACCACGCTGCTCTACAAGAACCGGGTCGACGCGCGGCTGCGCGAGCTGATCATTTTGCGTATCGGATGGCGCGCCGGGGCGGAATACGAATTCTGCCAGCACGTCGCGGCGGCCAAGCGCATCGGGATGAAAGAGCAGGAGATTCTGGGCGTCCGCGATCCCGCGCATTGCAGCGTCTACAGCGAACTCGATCGCACGATCATAAAAATGACCGATGAGCTGCTCGACGGCTTCGAGATCTCGCCGGCCACCCGCGCGATTCTGGAGCGCTCCTTCACGCCCGAGCAGTTCGTCGAGCTGCTGCTGGCGGTGAGCAATTGGCGGCTGTTCGCGATCTTTCTTAAGAACGTTGAGGTCCCCTTGGACCCCGGCGTCCCCAGTTGGCCCGAGGGCCGGGCGCCCGCTCAGCGCCGGCCGCGCCGCCGGGCAGCCGCTAAAAAAGTGTTTCCGGCCTCGTAACCGTATTGACATCTGCGGGGTTTCGGTGCGATATAAGTCTCGCATTGGAGGGTGTGGTGGTGGTGGACGTGTGGCGCGCTTACCTTTTCGGAAAAACCAGAGATTTTGGGTTTGATGGCGGCTGGACGTGGAGCCCGCTGAACCTCGATCGATCGAAACGGGTGTAACGAGCACTCGGTGCGACGTGCATGGCCTTTGGGCAGATGTGGGGACTTGGCAATTTCGTTGCGGTTATGTTATCGACGTACGTCGTGCGCAGAAGCGGAGATTTGAAACGCTCGCGGACCGGCAGCCAAGGTGAGCCGATAAAGCGAATTAAAGCTGTCTGAATGCGGGCCAAACGATTTTTGAATCAGCTCTTGACTATCGTAAGTGTCAGGGTACAAACTGCACAAACCTTGAGGGGTAACTAGCCTAGGAATTGAGCTAGATTAACGCGTAAAGCGGTCAAGACCAGCTCTTGGGGCGATCACAATGAGCTGGCTAGGCCAGGTGTGGTAAGAGCGATGCGAGAGCATCTGGGGAGGCAACTATGAGCACCTGTAACTCGAGGCCGGAACGAAAATCAGCCTGGATTGGGATCGGCAGGCTGGCAGGCTGGGGTTTGGCGTTGGTCGTCGCAGGAGCGATGGTCATCGCGACGACGCCCGCGGCATACTGTCAGATACCCGGCGAAGCAAACCCGGGCGGGGGAGCGCAGGGGCCGTCCTTGATGAGCGAGATCATCAAAGGTGGACCTCCGGGCGCCTGGATTCCACATCCGGAGAACCCGTGGCTGCAGGGTCTGCGCATCACCGGTCTCCTCCAGAACACGACCGGCATCTGGACCAATCCGCACGGGATTCGCACCAACACGGGAAATTCGGCACAGGCCGCCCTCGGCCAGTTTTATTCTGGCGAGACCGCGACCAATTCCCTGGCGACCGAGCGCAATTTCATGCAGCTCGACATCAACTACGACCTCGACGGAAGGAACCACTTCTTCCTGCGGTGGTGGGGTGTTTACGAGCCAGCCTATGCGTTTGAGCAGTACTTTCGCAGCACTGACGCAGGGGCATTGAACTCGGTCGGACGGCAAACGGGATGCTTTCCTGGGCCTACCGGCGGCGCGGCAGTAGCAGGCGTCGACGGTTTTTCCCATTGCACCGCGTCGTCGGCGGCAGATTTCTACAATCAGGTCGGCTTCCGCGAAGCCTGGTGGCGCCTGTCGATGGGCCCCCTGCGTTTGTTCACCGGTCGCCAGATCGTGACCTGGGGCGAATCGTTGGCGTTCCGTATCGCCGACGTGGTCAACCCGCAGGACCTGAGCTGGAACTTCGGCTTCGCGAACCTCGAGCAGTCGCGCCTGCCGCAGTACATGATCCATCCGATCCTGGAACTGCCCGAGTTCGGCTGGCTCACGCAGAACTTTTGGGAGGGCATCTGGGAGCCGCCGATCCAGGCGACTTTCAGCAACTGGATCTTCACCGATACGCCGAGCAAGATTTACAGTGGCCTCAATGGCAACGGCGATTCGGTAAACATGTTCGCCCCGTCGGGCGGCCGCTTCGATATTTCGCAACAGACCCCGTACGGTGGACCGCTGCCGTTCCCGAATCCCCGGGGCAACACCATCCCGGGTGTTCCGACCTGGCTGGCATGGGCGGCTTATCCGCAAGCGAACTTCGCGACGAACTTCCTCCCGCCGAGCCAGATTCTGGTGTGGCGGCAGCCGACCACCCAGCTGGCGTACAGCCAGGAAGGTTTCCGCTTCCATTCGCTGATCGATCAGTTGGTCGAGGCGACGGTGCTGTACTGGCATGGTCATCAGTACAACCCGGCCACTTATCTGCAGAACATGGGGCCTTGCGCCACCAGCTCGGTGTCCTTCGCGTGTAGCATAACGGGCCTTCCGGATGCTCGGCCGATCGAGCGCGGCGTGAACTTCTACCCGCAGTTGAACGACATCGGCTTCACCGCCAACATGCCGATCAACATCCCGGGACAGCTCGGTTCGATGTTCCCGTTCGTGCTACGTAGCGAAGGTGTATGGCAGGATCATACGCCGTTCGCGAACCGCTTGGCCTCCAGCGGCATCCGGTACTCGGACACGATCAATACCCTGGTGGCGCTCGACGCTGACCAGATCTATGCGCCGTGGCTGACCAGCACCGGCGGATCGCTGACCGTCAACCTGGAGTGGAACAACTACACCATCCTGAGCCCGAGCCGTTGGAATGAATACGGCCCGGTCGACTTCCAGCAGGCGCGGCATAACGAAGAGTCGTTCATCTTCGCTGCCAGTACCTCATGGTGGTGGCAGTCGATCTCGCCGCAGTGGGTGAATGTGTACAATCCGGACGGCAACACCTTCCTGTTGTTCCCGAACATCGCGCTGGTGCCGCCCTGGACGAGTCAGTATTTCATGAAGCTGCAGTACATCCAGGTCATCAGCAACAACCAGCAGGATGCCTACTCCGGTGGTATTCTCAAGGGCAAGAATTTCGTCCTTGCCCAGTTCCAATGGAACTTTAACGTACTGTAGAAGTGATTGTGGAAACGCCGCCGGTCGCAAGGCCGGCGGCGTTTTTTTTCGCCTGAAAAGCACGGCGCCGCGTCCGGATGGACGCGGCGCCGTGTTGATTTGCGGTTAGTGCGGACGCGACGTTCAGGAAATCGCCGCGATCGCCTCGACCTCGAGCATGAAGTCATCCAGCGCCAGCGCCTGGACCCCGACCAGGGTGCTGGCCGGAGGCTTGTCCTTGCCAAACATCGGCCCGCGGATCTCGCGCAGGACCGCGCGATGCTCCGGCGTGTAGTTCACCACGTAGGAGTTGATCTTCACCACGTCGGCCGGCTTGGCGCCCGCCGCGGCCAGGGCCGCGACCAGGTTGTCGTGAACCTGGCGGGCCTGGGCGGCGAAATCCCCCTTACCGACGAGGGTGCCGCTCTTGTCGAGCGAGACCTGGCCCGAGATGTAGATCAGTTTGCCGCCACCCGCGATCGTCACGACATGCGTGTAGCCGGTGGGGGTGGAGAGAGTGGGCGGATTGGTAAACGTCTTGTCCATTTGCATTTCACCTGCCTTGTGTTGAGAGTTACTGCGGGTTGCAAGGGCAGATTAGACCCGGCCCGATGAAAGTCAAGGTTGCGGTGCGCGTCGCCAGGTTGCATATTCCATCTTGGCGGCGGATGGCTACGAACACACGGTCCTTATCAGCGGCTTTGGCGCGGAGGTCACGATGAGCGTTTACGTCGACTCGGATTCTCACCTGGTTGAGCCGGAAGTGTTGTGGACCGAATACGTGCCGGTGGCGTGGCGCGAACAGGTCCCGCAGATCGTGCACCGGGACGGCGTCGCGCTGATGAAGGTCGAGGGCCAGGTGTTCGAGGGTTTCCCAATCGCTGCGGCCACTATTCCGGGCGGACTGAGCGACCTCGAGCGTACGGTGCATACGCATTGGAACGACACCCCGCCGGGCGGACGCGACCCGCAGGCGCGCGTCGGGGTGCTCGATGAGGAGGGCCTTGATGCGACCGTGCTGTATCCGTCGATGGGCCTGACATACGCCGCTATCCGCGACCCCAAAGTTGCCGCGGTCGCTTCGGAAGCCTACAACAACTGGGTCGGCGATTTCTGCAAGATCAGCCCCCGGCGGCTCTATGCGGTCGCCACCGTCCCGCTGCAGGACGTCGAGCTGGCGGTGCGGGAGCTGCGGCATGCCCGCGAACTCGGGCTGTGCGCGGTTACCATTCGCCCGACGCCGTACAATCGCCGCCGTCTGAACGATCCCGCCTACGATCCGTTCTGGGCCGCGGCGCAGGAACTGGCGATGCCGGTCTCGATCCACGGCAGCTTCGCGGTTGGCTCGATTGAGAGCGTCGCCGCCGATCGTTACCCCAATCGCGATCTGTTTTTCAGCCACGTCATCTGTCATCCGCTCGAGCAGCAGATGGCCTCGATGGACATGCTATGCGGCGGGGTGCTGGAACGCTTCCCGCGGCTGCGGGTGGCTTTCCTGGAAGCCGGCGCCGGATGGATGCTCTACTGGCTCGACCGCCTTGACGGCCACTTCGAAAAGCTGGGCCGCTTCATCCCATGGCAGAAGACCCGGCCGAGCGAACTGTTCATGCGTAGCTGCTTCGTGGCCTTCGACCCCGAGGAGAGCACGCTCAAGTACCTGGTCGATCGCGGCTTGCAGGACAATCTGCTGTGGGGAGCCGACTACCCGCATTACGATTGCGCCTATCCGCGGGCGCTCGCCGAGTTGCGCGAGAAGCTTGCAGCGGTGCCAGCCGCGGTCGGCGAGAAAATGCTCGCGGGCAATCCCACGCGCTACTACGGCGTCGATTTCGCCGCATGATCTCGGCGCTGTCGCCTGCTATGCTAATCGCGATTCGTGAGGCGGTGGTAGCGGCGGCGGTTCGCCGGCCGCGCTACGGCGGGCGACGAAGAACTCGGGGTTCAGCAGAATATTACCGGCAGTGAGTCTTATCAGGCGTGCCGCCGCCAATCTGGCGCTGGTGCTCGGCGGCATCATCGTGGCGCTGTTGATTGCTGAGGTCGGGCTCAGGATCGCCAACCATTGGTACCCGTATTTCTTCCGCTTCGACCCGGCCACCGGATGGAGTCTGCGGCCGGGCGCCGCGGGCTACTATGATCGCGAAGGCGCCGCCCACGTCAGCATCAACCGCGCCGGGCAGCGCGGTCCCGACTGGCCGCTCGCCAAGCCGCCCGGCACGTTTCGGGTCGCGATGATCGGCGATTCGTATACCGAGGCGATCCAGGTCCCGTACGACGAGACTTTCAGCGCCGTCGCCGAACGCCGACTCGCCGCCTGTCCGGCGCTGGCTGGCCGGCATGTCGAGGTGCTGGATTTCGGGGTCGACGGCTTCGGCACCGCGCAGGAACTGGTGACGCTGCGCCAGCGGGCCCTGGCCTATTCGCCCGACGCCGTGGTGTTGGCGATATTTCTGGGTAACGACATCCGCAACAATTCCGTGACGCTGGAAGGCGATCAATGCCGGCCGTTCTACGCGTTGCGCGATGGGAAGCTGGTAGCGGTCGGACCGTTCCTCGACTCGCCGTCGTTCCGGCTCTGGTGCATGGCGCGGTTCGATTATCGCGACGCGGCGCTGACCGACCTGCTGGGCAACGCCTGGAGCATACTTCTCCATCCGCCGCGCGCGCCCTCGCCCGCAAACCCGGTCGAGCGCGCGATCAATTACAACATCTACAAACCGCCTGCCGACCGGGCCTGGCGCGACGCGTGGGATGTCACCGACGCGCTGATTACCAAGGTCCGCGATGTGTCGGTGGCCCATCATGCGCGGTTTCTGGCGGTCACGCTCGACACCGGGGTCCAGGTCTTCCCGGATCCTGCGGTACGCAAAAGATTTATGCACTGGCAGCATATCAGCGACCTGTTTTATCCCGACGAGCAGATCGAGGCGCTGGGCCGGCGCGAGGGCTTCGAGGTGCTGGCGCTCGCGCCGCAATTGCAGCAGTACGCCGACGCGCATCATGCCTATCTGCACGGCTTCAAGAACACGCCGATGGGTTTCGGCCATTGGAATGCCACCGGCCATCGGCTGGCCGGCGAGCTCATCGCGGCACGGTTGTGCGCGATGATAAGCAGCGGCCAGCGGCGCTGAGCGATCTGCGATGCGTGGAGTGCTTGGGCGTCTGGCGCTAATCGCCGCGGGAGTCGTGGCGGCGCTCGCGATCGCGGAAATCGCGTTGCGTATCGTGATGCCCAAGCCGGTGTTCTATATCTACGATCGCTATACCGGATGGACGCTTAATCCGGGCGCCTCCGGCTGGCAGCATCAGGAGGGCACCGCCTGGCTGGCGATCAACCGCGAGGGCATGCGCGGTCCCGAGGTCAGCGAGCGCAAGCCGCCGGGTACGATCAGGATCGCGGTGCTGGGCGACTCCTTCACCGAGGCCCAGCAGGTGGCGCAGGACGCGACCTTTTGCGCTGTGATGCAACGCCGGCTCGGCCCGTGCCTGGCTCCTGGAGCCAAGGCGGTGCAGGTGCTGAATTTCGGAGTCGACGGCTACGGCACCACGCAGGAGCTGATTACGCTGCGGCGCCGGGTCTGGCAGTTCCATCCTGACGCGGTGGTGCTGGCCTTCTTCACCGGCAATGATCTCCGCAACAACACGGTCGCGCTCGAGGGCGATCAGTGCCGGCCGTTCTTCGTGCTGCACGACGGCGGGATTGTGCTGGGCGGTCCGTTTGACGATTCGGCCTGGTTCCGCTTCCAGTGCATGGTGAGGTTCGAGTCGCGGCACTCGCGCGTTATCGCCCTGCTGAGTCACGCGCGGGTTCTGGTAAGAGATCGTGTGCGGGCGATGAGGAAAGGCTCGCATCCGCGCTTTCGAGGCCGCGAACGCGGCATCAGCGAGGCGATCTATCATGCTCCGACCGATGCCGACTGGCGCGATGCGTGGCAGGTCACCCAGGATCAGATCGAGCTGATGAATCGCGAGGTCGTCAGCCATCATGTGCCGTTCCTGCTGGTGACGCTGAGCAACGGTATCCAGGTTTACCCCAATCCGAAGATGCGGGCGGCGTATATGCGACGGCTCGGGGTGAGCGATCTCTTTTACGCCGATCGGCGTCTGCAGGCGCTTGGCGAACGCGACGGCTTTGCGGTCCTCAACCTCGCCGAGCCGATGCAGCGCTGGGCCGATCAACATCACGAATTTCTCCATGGCTTCAGGAACACGCGGGCCGGAACCGGCCACTGGGATGTCGCCGGCCACAAGCTGGGCGGCACGCTAATCGCCAATCGCCTGTGCCGGATGCTCGGCAAGAACCCGCCGCCGTCGCCTGCGCATCCCGAGACCGGCGGCGCGCCGGCGGCGAGATAAGTCCGCGTTACGGCGTGACGCTGAAAATACCGAGCGCGCCCTTGTAGGCGCCGGCGCTTCTCTGGTCGGCGAACGGATAATTACCCGCTTCGTCGACCTGGAACTCGAAGATCGCGCTGGCGCCCGGGCCAACGAAGAAGTTACCCAGGCCGTGCAGCACGTTAGCGGGATTTCCACCCGCGTAGATACGCTTGAAGATCACGCCTTCGATACTGAATTCCGAGCTCAGATTCGGTCCGGCGTTCAGAAAGAAGACCCGCACCAACTTATTCGCCTTGAGCGGTATCGTATGGTCGACGCTGTAGTTGTTGAGCTTGCCATTGAAGACCATGAAGTCGGGCAGCGCCGCCACCATCTTGGCATGATCGCCGGTGATCACGCCGGCGGCGTTGGGCAGCCCATAGAACTCGCTCTGCACGATGGTCACTTCCTGCGCGGGACCGCCCGGCCAGCCGTCGCGCGGCTCGACGATCATCATGCCGTACATGCCGCCGGCGATATGGTCGAGCACCGGGATGGCGGTGCAATGATAGGCGAACACACCCGGCACCTCGGCCTTGAAGGTGTAGTCGACGGCGGCCAGCGGATCGCCGCCGAAGTGACGAGGCGCGATCTGGGCGGCGCCGACGAAAATTCCATGCGCATTGCCGGTCGGATTTTCGAGTTTGATATGGACGGTGTCGCCCTGGCGCACCCGCAGCACCGGTCCGGGCACGGTGCCGTTGTAGGTCCAGGCCAGGTATTTCATGCCGCCGCCGATATCGACTTGATGGCGGCCGACGGTCAGCGTGAAGTTACGGGTCGCGGCGTGAGCCGGCTGGGCCAGGGCGATGGCCAGTCCCATCACCATCGCCAGGGCGGCGCAGCGGCGAATCCCGGGCTCCGCGCAACGCCGACCGTCAGAATTCCTGGTCCGCAGGACTGTCGTGAACACATCGCTGAGCTTCATCTCGACGACCACCTTTCCCGCCATCACTTCTTGCAGAAGCTGCGGACGTAATGGGCCAGCGCCTTGATCTGATCATCGCTGAGGCCCTCGCCCCACGCCGGCATGTCGGCCGGCAGACCCACCGACGAGCCGCCGCCCTTGATGGCGTTGAAGATCACCTGGTCGGTAAGCTTGCTCATCGCGGCGCAATCGGCGAAATCCTGCGGCTTGGTGCTGAGCGTCGCGCCGTCGGGCCCGTCGCCTTTCCCGTTGTCGCCGTGGCATCGCGCGCAGAAAATCTTGAAGTCCAGAGAGGCGTCCGCATGAACCGGGCGGGCGGTCGAGAGTAGCAGGCCAGCGGCTGTCCCGAACACGAGACCAAGAAGCATAATTCGGGTCGACAAAATCCGGCTCTCCTTTACTGCGGCGGCTGATGGGCTGATTGCAGATAGATCAGAACCGCCTGGATGTCGCGGGCGGGCAGTTGTGCGCGAATCTGCATGTGCCGCATGATAAGTTTCCATTGATCGGGCGAGAACTCGCTGCCGGGCCGCGCCTTGTGACAGCTCGCGCATGCCACCGGCCATACCCGCGCGCCGCGAATGAAAGCCTGGCGGCGCTCTGCCGGGGACAGCGGTCGAGCTTGCGCGCCCACCGGCCAGCTCGCCAATAATATCACGAACATCAGCAACGCAAGAATGGTCCATCGGATCGCGTGATGCATGGCCGCTTCCCCCCGCTTCATCAGAAACCCACCGCCACGCTGGTCAGCACCTGCGGATCGACGTGGTTATCGCCGGAGGACTGGATGGTGCCCTCGAGTTTGTAGACCAGCGACGGGGTTATCCAGTAATCGAACCCGGTCGCATACTCGCGCGGCTGTGTGATCGGAGAGGCGCCACCTGCCACGCAAGCCTGGTAGGGGCCACCGTACACGCTCGGGTTGACGTTGCAGTAGCGATGGTCGGCGCCGCTGTACATCCCGAACAACTCCAGGCGGTTGAAGGGCGCGGGCAGCAGATGGGCCATGCTGTAGCCCGCCAACATGTACCATCCGTCGCGCCGATCGCTGGTGGGGCCCGGCACCTGGCGATCGCCATTCATATACTCGGCCCGGATCCGGAAGACGTCGTAGACGTAGTTGGCCGCCAGTCCCCAGCTCAAGTAGTAATGGCCGTTGCCGTCCCAATTGCCGTCGAAGGTTGAAGCGCCGATGCGCAGCAACCCGTATTCGGAAGCGTCACCCAGCGGATAGAAGCGGACGCGGCCGCCATAGCCTTTGGCCCGGTTCAGATCGACCTGGTTCTCGATCAACGGGGCGCCGGGTACGAACGGTCCGACCGGCGGCTTGGGCAGGATTCCGGGTAGCGAACTGGGCTGCGGGCTGGTATCGGCGAAGCGCGGGCCGTTGACGACGTAGGCGACGCTGTCCATGAAGCCCGCGTGCCATTGACTCATGTCGTAGGTGGCGCGCAGCATCACCCCGTCGGCGGTGTCCGGCACGATCGAGTTGACGCCGGCATAGGCGATCGGGTCATCGACGGTCTGCTTTATCCAGCCGACTGCGTAGTCCTCGAAATAGTCATTGAACGGCATGTCGAAGCGGCCGAGCTCGAGATCGAGATTGAGGTTGCGCGTCGGCGTCATCAGAAAATCGCCGTAGCACGGCGCGCAATCGAAGGAGCCGCTGTTGCTGGCGTCCTCCGAGTAACCCGGCGTAAATACGAAATTGAGTTTATCGTTTACGTTGTAAAGAATGATCGCTTCAGTGTCGAAGATGAACGAGTTATTATTCGGATTGTTGTAGTCATCGGTGGTATTGGTATGTCGCCCGTTCCAGAAGTAACTCATGTCGGCGTCACCCAGCACCGTAAAGCGATGCGAGCCGAACCAGTTCTCGAACGTGCTGCTCACCACTGACGGGGCCTTGGCGACCTGCGCCTGGATGCTCTGGATCTGCTTGGCGCTCTTGAGCTGGCTGTCGCGTTGCGCCGCCTGCTGCTTGCTCAGTTGGTCGTTGATCTTCTCCAGCTCCTGGTTGCGGCCCTGGATCTCATCGACCTGATGTTCGAGCTGCTGGATGTGCTTGAGGTCGCTTTGGCGGTCGACCTGGAGCTGATTGATCTCGCGTTTGATCTGGCTCAGCGCCGCCGCTTCATCAGCGCTCGACGAGCCGGCGGCAAAGGCGCATGGGGCTGAGATTCCCAGCAGAAAGGCCGTGACTAACAAACCAGCGATCGCGCTCCGCTCCCTACCCATCTTCCGTCCTCCCCACCACCCGAGCCCGCCCTGGCGGGCGATGGCCCCGGGTTCGACTCCCCAACCATCCGAGCGTCTGCTGTTCGCCGTTGATTCTACCGGTCGTCGCTGTTTACCTCAACACCTCGTCGGCAATTTTGCTTGACTCTCTATTTCTCGCGATGTTAGTGGTCGTCGGAGTCTGCTTGGTCGGAGTCTGCTTGATCGATAGGCACGATCGATCGAAACAGGGAAGGCGTCCCGCTCGCCGGAGGATGGTGCATGCGCGCGAATGGTTTTCGGGATCTGGTCAGGGAGGACCGCAAGCGCGGACTGTTCCGGGTTCATCGCTCGGCCTTCGTCTCGCCCGAGATCCTGGAGGCTGAACGCGAGCGGGTCTTCGATCGCTCGTGGCTCTACGCGGCGCACGAATCCGAGGTCCCGCGCCCCGGCGATTTTGTGACCCGCGACGTCGGCGGGCGGCCGCTGATGATTTGCCGCGGCAGCGACGGCGCGGTGCGGGTGTTCGTCAACAGCTGCACCCATCGCGGCGCCCAGGTCTGCCGCGAGAACCAGGGCAGCGCCAAAACCTTCCAGTGCTTCTATCATGCCTGGACTTTCAACAATCAGGGCGAACTGGTGGGCGTCCCCGACGCCGCCGGTTACGGCGGCTCGTTTCGTAAGGAAGAGCTGGGACTCACGTCGCCGGCTCGCGTGGAGGACTATCGCGGCCTGATTTTCGTCAGCTTCGATCCGGAAATCGAAGACCTGGTCACCTACCTGGCGGGAGCCAAAGAGCTGCTCGATACGGTGCTTGACCAGGGCGGCGACGACGGCATGGAGATCGTTGGCGGCACGCACAAGTACTCGGTGCGCGCCAACTGGAAGCTGTTGTGCGAGAACAGTATCGACGGCTACCACGTCCGCTCCACCCACAAGACCTTTATCGACTATCTGAACTCGGTCGGCGTCCCCTCGCAGGCCGGGGTCAAGTTTCCGGGCGGCGCGCGCAGCCTCGGCAACGGCCATGGCGTGATGGAATACCAGGCGCCGTGGGGCAAGCCGGTCGCCTCGTGGGAGCCGCGCTGGGGCGAAGCGGCGCGGCTCGAGATCGAGGCGCTGCGCCGCGAACTGATCGCCCGCCACGGCGAGCAGCACGGCCTCCGCATCGCCGACTACCAGCGCAACACGCTCATCTATCCCAACCTGATCGTCAACGACATCATGTCGCTCACGCTGCGTACCTGCTATCCGATCGCGCCCGGCTACATGGAAGTTTCCGCCTGGTGCCTGGCGCGCAAGAACGAACCGGCGCGCTGGCGCTCGATACGGCTCGATGCGTTCCTGACCTTCCTTGGACCGGGCGGACTCTCGACGCCCGACGACGTCGAGGCGCTCGAATCGTGCCAGCGCGGCTTCCGTGCCTTCCGCGAGGTCGAATGGTCCGACATGTCCCGCGGCCTCACGCGCGATCCGGTGATGGAAGATGAGGAGCAGATGCGCGGGCTGTGGCGCAAATGGCAGGTGCAGATGAACGGCGGCAGCCCCAGCCGGCGCCGCGCCGTCGCCTAGGGAAACTCTGCACAAGTCAGATTGTCATTCTGCACGGAGTCTGCGCGGTGAAGAATCCCGGGATTCTTCGCTGCGCTCAGAATGACCAGCATGGGCCTGGTTCCTCCACTCGCCTTGACGATCGCCGGCAGCGATCCCGGCGGCGGCGCCGGCCTGCAGGCCGATCTCAGGACCTTCGCCGCGCTGGGCGTCTATGGTTACTCCGTGGTCACCGCCATCACGGCGCAGAACAGCACGCGCATCGACCGGGTCGAGGCGGTCGCGCCGGCGATGGTCGCGGCTCAAATCGAAACACTGGCGGCCGAGCGCCTGCCCGACGCGATCAAGACCGGCGCGCTGGTCGACGCGGGAATCGTAACCGCGGTGGCGGGCGCGATCGCGCGCCTTGGATTGCCCGCGCCGGTCGTCGACCCGGTGCTGATCGCGAGCAGCGGCGTGCGCCTGCTGAGCGTCGAGGGTGAGGCCGCGATGCGCGCCGCGCTGCTACCGCTGGCCGCCGTGGTGACGCCGAATCTTCCCGAAGCCGAGGCCCTGGCCGGAATCGCGATCCGCGATGAGGCCGCACGGCGCGAGGCGGCGCTGGCGATTCATCGGCTGGGTCCGCGCGCGGTAGTGATCAAGGGCGGTCATCCTTTCACCGGCGCCGCCCCCGGCGCAAAAGCCGACGACCTGTTTTACGATGGCAGCAGCTTCATCGTGCTCGAGGACGATCGGGTTCCGAACGCCAGCATGCACGGCAGCGGATGCGTGTTCTCGGCGGCGATCGCCGCCCATCTGGCGCGCGGCGATTCGCTCGAGGCCGCGGTCCGCGCCGCCAAGGCCGTAATCGGGCGCGCGTTGCGTAATCGGATTCGGCTCGGCAAGGGGCGCGACGTGTCGTACCGCATCGCGCCGGAGTGAGTGTCAGCGCGCGTCGAGAAACTCGGCGACCGCCGCTTTCAGATTGTGGCTGGTCTCCTTGCCGCCGCCGAGCTTCAGCAATGCGTAACGCTGATCGGAATCGAGCCGCATCCAGGCGCCGCGATCGAACGCGACTCCGATCGCGCTGAGATTCTGCACCAGCGCGGCCGGCGGCTCGCCCGGCGGGTCGGCGGCGAGACGCTCCGCCTCCGGGATGGTCTTGGGCTCCTCCCCGCTGTGGCTCTGGACCGCTTCGCGGATGAACAATTTCAGTGCCTCGGCCTCTTCGCCGGAGTCGGCCGGGAGATGACAAACCGCCAGCCGCTCGCCGCGTCCCAGGGCCTGCCATTGCTTGAGCCCGATCTTGACGCCGAGCCGGTCGAGCTTTCGCCGCACCGCCATCGGCACGCAATAGAGGCTGCTGTAAATTTCATCTTCGAATCTGAACCGGCGCATCATGGCGATCGTCTCCCAGTGGCTGTCCGTAAATCTCCGCCCAACTCGGCTCTATCATAGCATTGCTCTCGTCCTGCCGGGCCCCTTGACGGAAATGCCACTATGGGCGAGCCTTGATAGGAAGAATGATCGCCCTGAAGGGCGATCTTGGCCGCTCTTGCAGGCGCTTTTCGATGGCCGGGCGGCGTCAGGACGCTGATGGCCTCTGATCACGATTGGGATCGCGCGACGGTCGAACGTATCGCTACCTCGCTCAAGGCGACGCCGGGAGCGTTGATGCCGATTCTGCGCCAGGTGCAGGATGAACTCGGCTGGGTGCCGCCCGACAGTATCGCGTTGATCGCCGGAATCCTCAATCTTTCGCGCGCCGAAGTCCACGGCGTCGCCAGCTTCTATCACGATTTCCGCCACCATCCGCCGGGTCGCTGCGTGATTCAGGTCTGCCGCGCCGAATCCTGCCAGGCGATGGGCGCCGACGGGCTCGCCGACCATATCCGGCAGCGGCTTGGAATCGACTTCGGCGAGACCACGCGCGACCGGAGCTTCACCCTCGAACCGGTCTATTGCCTGGGCAATTGCGCCTGCTCGCCGGCGGTCGTGGTGGCGGGCGAACTTGCCGGCCGCGTCACGCCCGATCGCTTCAATCGGCTGATCGCGAAGTTCGACGGAAGCCGCCGATGAGCGTGCGCGTCTACATACCGAACGATTCGGGAGCGCTCTCGATGGGCGCGGAGGCGGTGGCCGGCGCAGTCGCTAGCGAGGCGCGCCGCCGTCATGCCGATGTGGCGATCGTCCGCAACGGCTCGCGCGGACTCTACTGGCTGGAGCCGATGGTCGAAGTCGCGACCGCATCGGGACGCGTGGCCTACGGCCCGGTTGCCCCGGCCGACGTCGGGTCGCTGTTCGAGGCCGGATTTCTCACCGGCGGAAAGCATCGCCTGGCGCTCGGCGCGACCGACGAAATCCCGTATCTCAAGCGCCAGGAGCGGCTGACCTTCCAACGGGTCGGAGTCATCGATCCGCTCTCTCTCGATGATTACCTCGAGCACGGCGGCTATCGCGGACTCGAGCGCGCTCTCAGCCTCGCCGGCGCGCAGGTCGTCGAGGAGGTCACCGCCTCCGGACTTCGCGGCCGCGGCGGGGCGGGCTTTCCGGCCGGAATCAAGTGGAAGACCACGCTTCAGACCGAGGCGAAGAGCAAGTACGTGGTATGCAACGCCGACGAAGGCGATTCGGGCACCTTCGCCGACCGCATGATCATGGAGGGCGACCCGCTCGTCCTGATCGAGGGGATGACGATCGCGGGCATCGTCGTCGGCGCGAGCCAGGGCTATATCTACCTGCGCTCGGAGTATCCGCACGCGCTGCGCACGCTGAACGCCGCGATCGCCGCCGCGACCGCTCGTGGCTACCTGGGCGAGAACGTCCGCGGCTCCGGCAAGCGCTTTGAAGTCGAGGTCCGGGTCGGCGCCGGCGCGTATATCTGCGGCGAAGAGACCGCGATGCTCGAGAGCCTCGAAGGGCGGCGCGGGATGGTGCGTTACAAGCCGCCGGTGCCGGCGGTCGCGGGGCTGTTCGGCGCGCCCACGGTGGTCAACAACGTCATCACACTTGCCTCGGTACCGCTGATAATCGAGAAGGGCGGGAGCTTCTACAAGGATTTCGGGATGGGCCGCTCGCGCGGCACCAGCCCCTTTCAGCTCGCCGGCAATCTGAAGCATCCGGGGCTGGTCGAGAAGGCCTTCGGCGTGACGCTCGGCGAACTGGTCCACGAATACGGCGGTGGCACCGCCAGCGGCCGGCCGGTGCGCGCCGTGCAGGTCGGCGGACCGTTGGGCGCGTACTTCCCGGCCTCGATGCTCGAGGTCGCGATGGATTACGAGGCGGTCGCGGCGCGGGGCGGTATCCTCGGCCACGGCGGGATCGTGGTATTCGACGATAGCGTCGACCTGGCCCGGATGGCGCGCTACGCGATGGAGTTCTGTGCGCTCGAATCGTGCGGCAAATGCACCCCGTGCCGGATCGGCTCGACCCGCGGCATAGAGCTGATCGACCATATCATCGGCAATCGCGACCGCGCCGCCAACACCGCCCTGTTGCGCGAGCTGTGCGATACGCTGACCAACGCCTCGCTGTGCGCGCTCGGCGGCCTGACGCCGCTGCCCGTGATGAGCGCGCTCAAGCATTTTCCGCAGGACTTCGGCCTCGCCGCCGAGCGGGTCTGATAGAATGTCTATACGGAGTTGAGCCGTGCAATCGATCGACGACCATGACCTCGGCACCCCGGCGAAAGCCGGACAACTGGTGACGCTCGAAATCGACGGACGCGAGGTGACGGTCCCGGCCGGCACCTCGATCATGCGCGCCGCCGCGCTCGCCGATGTGCAGATTCCCCGGCTCTGTGCCACCGAAGCGCTGTCGCCGTTCGGCTCCTGCCGTCTCTGCCTGGTTCAGATCGAGGGGCGCAACGGCTTCCCGGCCTCGTGCACCACGCCGGTCGATGCCGGGCTCAAGGTGCGCACCGGCGGCGAGCGGCTCGCGGGGCTGCGGCGCAACGTGATGGAACTCTATATGTCCGACCATCCGCTGGATCCCTTCCAATGCAAGGCCGGCGGCAAATGCGAGCTCCATCAGATGGCCGCCACGGTCGGCCTCGAACAGATGCGCTATCCGGCCGGCGGGAATCATCTCGATCTCCCGGTCGACGATTCCAATCCTTACTTCGCCTTCGATCCGACGCGCTGCATCCTGTGCTCGCGATGCGTGCGCGCCTGCGACGAGGTCCAGGGCACCTTCGCGCTCACGATCGACGGTCGCGGCTTCGGCTCGCTGATGTCACCGGGGCAGCATCAGAGCTACGCCGACTCCGAATGCGTCTCGTGCGGCGCCTGTGTGCAGGCCTGCCCGACCGACGCGCTGATGGAGAAGACCCTGCTCGAGCGCGGGCCGGCCGAGCGCGCCGTCGTCACCACCTGCGGCTACTGCGGCGTGGGATGCTCGTTCAAGGCGGAGATGCGCGGCGAGCAGGTGGTGCGGATGGTGCCGAATCGCAACGGCTTGCCGAATCACGGCCACTCGTGCGTCAAGGGACGCTTTGCCTGGGGCTACGCGACCCATCCGGATCGCGCGCTCAAGCCGATGGTCCGCAAGCGGATCAGCGACCCGTGGCGCGAGGTCTCGTGGCGCGAGGCAATCGATTACGCCGCCGGCGAATTCAAGCGCGTCCAGAAGCAATACGGCCGCGGCGCAGTCGGCGGCATCACCTCCTCGCGCTGCACCAACGAGGAGACCTACCTGGTGCAGAAGCTGGTGCGCGCGGCGTTCGGCAACAACAACGTCGATACCTGCGCCCGCGTCTGCCATTCGCCGACCGGCTACGGCCTCAAGACCGCCTTCGGCACGCCGGCCGGCACCCAGGATTTCGATTCGATCAACTCAAGCGACGTGATCGTCGTGATGGGCGCCAATCCGACCGAGGGCCATCCGGTCTTCGCCTCGCTCATGAAGCGCCGCCTCCGCGAAGGCGCCCGCCTGATCGTGATCGACCCGCGCGCCATCGAGCTGGTCCGCTTGCCGCACGTCGAGGCGGATTACCATCTGCAGCTCCAGCCCGGCACCAACGTCCCCGTCTTGAACGCGATGGCCCACGTGGCGGTTACCGAGGGGCTGGCCGACGAACGTTTCATCGCCGAGCGCTGCGAGCCGGCGGAGTACGCGGCGTGGAAGAAATTTATCGTCGAGCCGCGCAATTCTCCGGAAGCGGTCGCCGGCATGACCGGCGTGCCGGCGGAAAAGATTCGCGGCGCGGCACGGCTCTACGCCAGCGGGCCCAACTCGGCGTTCTACTACGGGCTCGGCGTCACCGAGCATAGCCAGGGCAGCACGGCGGTGCTGGCGATGGCGAATCTGGCGATGGTGACCGGCAATCTCGGCCGGCCCGGCGTCGGCGTGAATCCTCTGCGCGGCCAGAACAACGTGCAGGGCGCCAACGACGTCGGTTCGTTCCCGCACGAGCTGACCGGCTATCGGCATATCTCCGATCCCAAGCTGCGCGCCGATTTCGAGGCGGTGTGGGGCGTGACGCTCGATCCCGAGCCGGGGCTGCGTATCCCCAATATGTTCGACGCCGCGCTCGATGGCAGCTTTCGCGGGCTCTACGTCGAGGGCGAGGACGTCGCGCAATCCGATCCCAATACCCATCATGTCGCCGCGGCGCTGGGCGCGATGGAGATCGTCGTCGTCCAGGACATCTTCCTGAACGAGACTGCGAAGTACGCGCATGTCTTTCTGCCGGGATCGTCGTTTCTCGAAAAGGACGGCACCTTCACCAACGCCGAACGGCGCATCTCGCGGGTGCGCAAGGTGATGGAGCCGCTGGCGGGCTATGAGGATTGGCAGGTGACGTGTGCGTTATCGAACGCGCTCGGTTATCCGATGGAGTACTCGCATCCGTCGCAAATCATGGACGAGATCGCGCGGCTGACGCCGACTTTCTCGGGCGTCACCTACGACAAGCTCGATCGGCTGGGCAGCGTGCAATGGCCGTGCAACGCCGAGGCGCCCGACGGCACCACGGTGATGCACGTCGGCCAGTTCGTGCGCGGCCGCGGGCGGATGCTGGTGACCGAGTACATCCCGACCGACGAACGCAGCTCGGCGCGCTACCCGTTGATCCTGACCACCGGCCGGATTCTCACCCAATACAACGTCGGCACCCAGACCCGCCGCACCCGCAACGTGCTGTGGCATCTCGAGGACCGGCTCGAAATCCATCCGCATGACGCCGAGCAGCGCGGCGTTCGCGATGGCGACTGGGTCGAGGTCGCGAGCCGCGCCGGTGCGACCACGCTGCGCGCCCAGGTGACCGATCGGGTCGCGCCGGGCGTCGTCTATACGACTTTCCATCATCCGGAATCGGGCGCCAACCTGGTCACCACCGAGAATTCCGACTGGGCGACGAACTGTCCCGAGTACAAGGTCACCGCGGTGCAGGTGATGCCGACGCGGCGGATTCCCGAACGGCCGACCGCCGAGCAAATCATCCGCGCCGCCGAACAGCAGATCGGGAAGTAGCGGGGATTCGCAAGCCGCCGATGGATATTCATCACCTGGCCCGGATGGCCAACCAGATCGGCGAGTTCTTCGCGAGCGCGACCGGGCACGAGGCGGCGATAACCGACACCGCCAACCACCTGCGCAATTTCTGGGAGCCGCGGATGCGCCGCGAGATCGTCGAGTATGCGAAAAGCGGCGGCGTCGAGTTGAGCGAGGTCGCGCGCGCCGCGGTCCTGAAGCTGGCGTAGGCCGGAGCAGGGGCAGTTACCCGGTGAACGATCTGATCCACGACCATCCGGCGCTCAAATGGCGCAGCGGCGCCGCGCATCGGGAGCTCGATCATCTGGCGGTCGAGGAGCCGCTCGAAATCCGCTTGGGCGGCACGCGCTTCACGGTCACGATGCGCACGCCCGGCCATGACGAGGAGCTGGTCGCCGGCTTCCTGATGACCGAGGGGTTTATCGCCACGCGTGCCGAGCTCGCGGAAATCCGCCGGGTGCGCGATCGGCGCGGGAAAGCGGAACCGAACATCGTCGACGTAATCCTGGCGGTGCCGGCTGACGCGCTCCGCAAGCGGCTGCGCCGCAACTTCACGATCTCGTCGAGCTGCGGGCTGTGCGGCAAGACCTCGATCGAGTCGCTGCGCCGCCGCCTCGCACCGCTGAGCGACGCGACCGTCGTGCATCCCGATTTTCTGCTCGGCCTGGGTCCGCGGATGCGCACCGCGCAAGAGATTTTCGCCAGCACCGGTGGTCTGCATGCCGCGGCGCTGTTCCGCGTCGCAAGCAACGGGCGCGATGGGGCAGGGCAGCGGCCCGACGTGATTCGCGAGGATATCGGACGTCACAACGCGGTCGACAAGGTGATCGGCCACGCGCTGATGGCCGGGATGCTGCCGCTGGCCGGCACGGTGCTGATGGTCAGCGGACGGCAGAGTTTCGAGATCGTGCAGAAGGCGGCCGCCGCCGGCGTGCCGATCCTGGCCGGCGTCTCCGCGCCGTCGTCGCTGGCGGTCGAGCTCGCCGAGAGCCTCGGCATCACGCTCATCGGCTTCATGCGCGAGGGCGGCTTCAACGTCTATTGTCACGCCGGGCGCGTGGCGACCGAGTGAAGCCCCGGTTGCGGATCGCCCTACGCGCACAGTAGCCTAGTGGGGCGGAGCCAGAGGACCCAACCGGATGTTTTTGCGCCAGCGCGCGCTCGATCGGATCGTCAACGAGAAGCTGCTCTACGAGCGTCGCGGCGGCGGCGATATTGCGGTTTGCGTCGCCTACCCGAATCTCTACCGGCTCGGGATGGCGAACCTGGGCTACCAGGCGATCTTCCATATTTTCGATACCGAACCGACGGTCAGCGCCGACCGCGTCTTTCTGCCCGATCCTGCCGAGCGCGAGATGATGGGCGCACGCGGCGTGCCGCTGACCTCTTTCGAGCAGGACCGTCCGCTCGCGGATTTCGATATCCTCGCCTTCTCGATCTCTTTCGAGACCGACTATCTGAACCTGCTCGCGATGCTGCGGATGGCGGGCATCCCGCTGGAGCGGCGCGAGCGCGCCGGCCGCGGCTATCCGCTGATCATCGCCGGCGGCTCGGCGGTGTTCCTCAATCCGGAACCGATCGCCGACTTCATCGATCTGTTTCTGATCGGCGAAGGCGAGCAGATGGTGCCGGAATTCCTCGCTCGCTACGAAGCCACCCGCGGATTCGACGAGCCGCGCCGGCTCACAGAGCTGGCGACCGTCGGCGGCGCCTATCGTCCCGATTATTTCACACCGGTGCACGATACGGACGGACGTCTCGCGGCGCTTGATTACGCCGGTCCCGGCGCACCGCGCGTCAGCCGCCAGATGGTTAAGGACCTCGATAGCTTCACCACCGCCTCGCTGATCCTGTCCGAAGAATCCGTGTTCGGCGACATGTACCTGGTCGAGGCGAGCCGCGGATGCCAGTGGGGATGCCGCTTCTGCGCGGCCGGCTTCATGTACCGCCCGATTCGCTATCGCAGCCCCGAGCGGCTGATTGCCGACGCCGAGCGCGGCCTCGCCGAGCGCAAAGTGATCGGGCTGGTGGGCGCCGAGATGGCGAGCGTGCCGGGCGTCGCCGAGGTCGCCGAGCGCGTCGCGAGCCGCGGCGGGCGACTCTCGCCCTCATCGCTGAAGGCCGATTGTATCTCGCCGGCGCTGGCCGCGGCGCTGTCGCGCAACGGCAATCACAGCGTCACCATCGCGCCCGAGGCCGGCAGCGAGCGGATGCGCAAGGTGATCAACAAGAACCTGACCGAGGCCGATATCATGCGCGCCGCCGACCTGATGGTGGGGCAGGGCGTCGAGCAGCTCAAGTGTTATTTCATGATCGGCCTGCCCGAGGAGCGCGACGACGACGTGCTCGAAATCGCGCGCCTGACCGGCCGGATTCTCGCCCGGGCGCGCAGCGGCCGCCGCCGTATCGGCCACGTCACGGTCTCGCTCAACCCGTTCGTGCCCAAGCCGTGGACGCCTTTTCAATGGGATCCGATGGAAGACACGGCGGTCCTCAAGCGCAAGGTTGCGATGCTGCGGGCGGAATTCGCGCGGATGGGCGGCGGGGTCGATCTCGACGCCGAGTCGCCCCGCGAGGCCTACTTCCAGACCCTGGTTTCGCGCGGCGATCGCCGGGTGGGCGCGATCCTGCGGCGGCTCGATGCTGCCGGCTGCGATGCGCCCGGCGCAATCTGGCATGAGCTGCGCAAGATCGGCCGCGAGGTCGCAGCCGGCAACAGCCCGCTGCCCGATCCGGATTTTTATGTCACGCGCCGCTACCAGGGCGACGAGCTGCTGCCGTGGGACTTCATCGATCATCACATCCACAAGTGGTTCCTGATGTCCGAGCGCAAGAAGGCGCACTTCGAGCATCAGAGCAAGCCATGCGACGTAACGCGCTGCACCGTCTGCGGTGCATGCTGAGTATCCGTGCGGAGAAGGGAAGGATGAGAGCGAAAGTTGGGATGTGTCGCGCGTCGCGCGCCGCGATAGTCGCAAGCGCGATGACGGCGGCGATCTTCAGTTTCGGCCTGGCCTATGCGCAGCCCGAGGGCGCCGGCGCGACGGCCGCGCCGCCGGCCGCGGTTGCGCCGCCGACCACCGTCGAGCCCGAAGCCGGCGCTCCCGCAGCCGCTCCCGCTCCCCCGGCGGTGACGACCCCGAAAGCGCGACGGCATCGCACGACCGCTCATCACGCGACGGTCGGTCATTTCGATATCGAGGAGGCCAACGCCCGCCTCGCGCTCAAGCACGACACGCCGATCTATGCGAGCCCCACCACCGGCGCGCATCAGCTTCAACACGGTATTGCCGGCAAGTTCGTGCAGGTGAGCGGCGTCACGCGCCATTGGCTGCGGGTCAAGCTCAAGAGCGGCGCGACCGGCTATGTGCAACAGAAAGACGTCAACCTGTTGAAGCCGGCCGACAAGATCTTCAGGCTCACCAAGGATGCGACGGTGCGTGCCGAGCCCAACCCGTGGGCGAAGAAACTCTCAGCGGTCCATCGCGGACACAGCGTCCACGTGATCGGAATGGCGCTCAACTATATGAAGATCCGGATGCGCAGCGGGCTCCAGGGCTACATCCCGACTACCGCGCTCGAGTAACAGGGCTGCGATCACTCGGCGCGGTTGCCGTCATTTGCCGCCGGGGCCGGGACCTCGGTGATATCGGGATCGACCACCTCTCCGAAGGTGTCACCATTGCTGTTAGCGGGCTGATTCGCTCCGAAGCGAACGTTGCTGCTCGGCAGATACTGCACGCCGTCCTCGTGCGCCGAATATTGCGCGCTCCCCGGCATCCGCATCCGGGCGAAGAGAAAACCGGCCACCACCGTCGCGAACACCAGCAGGATCAGAAATTGTCCGAGACGCCGGGTCGTGCCCCATCGCCAATAGGCACGGCTGCGATCGATCGCCAGATGGACGCCATGCGGTCGCTGGCGATCGTGCCCGGCGCCGGCTTTTCGCGGCTTGCTCATACCATGATGCTCGCAGGCTAAAGCCTACCGCCGCAGCCTCATCGATGCCAAACGCTGGCGCGATCCTGAATCCACAGACCCTTGGCGAGGAGCCGGGGGCGTAACTTCTCAGTGAGCGACCGGCGCGGCGGCGGCGGTCGCGGCCGAGACCGCCTGCTGGGTTTCCGGGTTCGGCGCGGCGATCGGATGACCCGCCGCCTGGCACATCTTCACGATCGTCAACTCCTGGGGCTCCGCGGCCAGCGCCGCATGCATCATTGAGCGGGCGAGGTGCGGGTCGACCTGGGGTCGATGCCGATTCGCGTAATCGAGCGAAGCCTTCGCGACCAGCCCGGCGATCGTACCATGGCCGGCAGTGGAGTCGGTCCCGGCCGCGGCGGTGATACAGAAGGTCGAGATCAGGTCGGACCGCTCAGCCTGGCTCAGTCCGACCCGCACAGTGGCGCTGGAACGGAAGGTGAGCGGAATCAACTCATCGAGCGACACGAACAGCGCGCCCAGCAGGATCAGCGCCGAGAGCGTCGCGGCCAGTCTGACCCATCGCCGGCGACCACTGTTTGCCCCCGCCAAAGTGCTTTCCTACGGCGCCAGCTCGATCGCGATTCCGCCGATGCGGCGCGCGACCCAGTTGTAGATTGCGCACAGAAAGGCCGTGAGCACGAATCCGCCCACACCGTACAGAATCGGGACAAAGAGAAAAAACACCAGCACGCGCGGATGATGATGCAGGCCGTATCGCGACGCGAAGCGCAGCATGAAACCAATCGCGACCAGCACGCCGAGGAAAAAATCGACCACGCCCATCACCTTGGCAGTCTGCAGCACGCCGAATGATTTGATCTGTTGCACGGTCTCCTCCGATCGTTTTCCGCCGTCGTCGTGTGCCTCTCTCATAGCCCATTGCCCCGCCCGGCGGCCATCGTCTACCCGGGTCATCTGTCGCCGCCGGGGCGAACGGCGTTGCTGAAATCGGTCGAATCGGCTAGGCGTGCCACGATGACTTCCGAGCAACGGCGCGGATGGGGGATCGTCGCCAGCCTTTTCACCGAGTTGATGCTGGTGTTCGGGGCCGGCTTTTTTACCGCCGGAATCTTCTTCAATCCGCTGCTGAAGCAGTTCGGATGGAGCCGCGCGCGGCTGGCCTCGGTCACCGGCGCGCTGCAGGCGACGCTCGGCCTCAGCTCGCCGCTGTTCGGCTGGATTCTCGATCGCGTCGAGGCGCGCTGGCTGATGGCGGGGGGCGTCGCGCTGGTCGGATTCGGCTTCGTCGGGGCCAGCCGTATCCACTCCTTTACGCCGCTGTTTCTGTGCTACGTCGCGGTCGGTCTGGGGCTGGGCGCCTCCTCGCTGCTGCCCGCTTCGCTGGTGATCGCCAACTGGTTCCGCGAGCGGCGCGGAATCGCGATGGGGGTCACGATGGCGGGGACTTCGGTCGGCGGAAGCCTGATGACGCTCGCCGCCCATTGGGCGATTGGCCATGGCGGCTGGCGTTTCGGCTACCTGTTCCTGGCCGCGCCGATGTTCCTGGTCGCGATCCCGGTGCTGCTCATGAACGTCAAGAGCCACCCGCCCCAGCGGGTTGCGGTGACCGCGCCCGGCGTGTTGCCGGAGCTGCCCGGGATGGAGGTCGGCCCGGCGCTCGGCACCCGCTCATTCTGGATGATCTTCATCATCCAGTTCTGTTTCGGCTATTTCGCGGTCGCGATCGTGGTGCATCTGCCGCCCTACCTGATTGGACTCGGCTACGGCTCGGGCATCGCCGCGCTCGCGCTCAGCATGGTGCTGGTGTGCGCCTCGGCCGGCAAGCTGGTGATGGGCACGATTGCGGATCGGGTCAGCGGCCGGATCGCGGTCGCGCTGGACTTCGCGATTACGGCGGCCGGCTTCGTGATGTTTTTGGGCGCCCGCTCGCCGGCGTTCCTGGTCGCCTCGATTCCGATTTTGGGGGTCGTAATCGGCGCGCCGATCGCGCTGGTCCCGTTCCTGACCGCCGAAGCCCTGGGGCTCAAGCGCTTTGGTTCGATCGTCGGTCTGACCAATCTTGCCTATACCCTGGGCGCTGCGATCGGGCCGGTACTCTCCGGGCGAATCTACGATCTCACCCACAGCTATGCCGCAGCGCTGATGCTGTTCGCGATGTTCGCGCTGATCGGCGCCGGCGCCGCGTTGGCATGCTCAGGGCTGGAGGAGGAGCAGGCCCGGCTCCTCAAGCAGGCTGCCCGCGTAGCTGGATGAGCGGCAGCGGACCCGACGCGCTGGACGGCTACCCGCCAGCGCCGCTATCCAGGGCCTTGAGCAGCGAGCGGACCTTGGCGCCCGGATCGGATGATTTCAGGACATCGCTGATTATCGCCACCGCGTCGGCGCCCGCTTCGATAACCTCGCCGGCGGTAGCCTCGGTGATACCACCGATTGCCACGATTGGAAGCTTCACCGCCGCCCGGACCTGGCGAATCGCAGCGAGGCCCTGCCCGGCAGTTGTGCGCTTGGTTCCGCCGGCGAAAATCGGGCCGAAGCCGATATAGTCGGCGCCGCCGGCCTCCGCTTCCCGGGCCTGAGCGACGCTATGGGTCGAAATGCCAATTATCCGGCCCGGGCCGATCAGCCGGCGTGCGGCCTCCAACGGCAGGTCCTGCTGTCCCAGATGCACCCCGGCGGCGCCGACCAGCATCGCAATATCGACGCGGTCGTTGACGAACAGGGCGACGCCGGAGCGACGACATAGTTCGGCTATCGAGCGTGCCGCGGCGACCAGGTCTCGCGTCGGAAAGTCTTTGAGGCGGAGCTGCAGGGCGCGTGCTCCGGAATCGATCAAGAGATGGGCGGTTTCAACCGGGGGTAATGGGCCGGACGAATCGACCATCGCGTAGAACCGCGACGAAAACAGGGCTCCTGGGGACGCCATCGTTAACTCTCTCCGACTACACCTATTAAGACCCGGTTGATTGCAAGGGCGCAAGATGGGGTCCTAAAGCGACCAAGATTATAAATCTTCATAAATGATGATTCGTAGTGGTATAAGTTTTTTTAATCGATAGTCAACAGTTGCCATATTGCTTGTGGTGGCGTCGGCGGCTAAGGTTGCCGGCAATTATGACGCGCTTCGCTACATACCTGGGCGTCGGCTTGCTGGGCTTGACGGCATTGCTGCCGGGCCGCAGCCGGGCTCAGACCGCACCCGAGATTCGGGTAGTGGGACGAGTTGCGGTAGGCGCTTATCCCACGGACGAGGTGGTCGCCCAGCCCAGCGCTGCGCCGGCCGTCCAGCCCTCGTGGGCGGGCCCGGCGGTCTCGATGCTCGAGAATCCTGGCGTCCCGGCTATGTCGGTATCCGGCCAGGCCCGTGCGCTGGCCTTTGTTCGCAGCGAGCCGCGACCCGTCGCGCCCTTCCCGATCGTGCTGAATCGTGGCGTCCGCCAGTACGTCGATGACATCCTGGCCCATCCGAGCGGCTTGGTGGCTTCTTTCGAACGCAGCCGGCCGTACTTCTCGCAGATGGTCCGGGTGCTGGAGCAGGACGGCCTGCCGCGCGACCTGGTCTACCTCAGTTTTGCCGAAAGCGACTTCACCAGCGAGGGTGCTGGACCGTGGCAGCTCAGCAAGGCGACCGCCCGCCGTTTCGGCCTGGTGGTGAACAAGTATGTCGACGAGCGCCGCGACCCAATCAAATCGACCCGTGCCGCCGCCGAGTATCTGGCGACGCTTCACGATGAAACCAACGACTGGCACGTCGCCCTGATCGGATGGAACAAGGGCGAGGCGGTGCTGGATCGCTTCTGGTCGCTGCGCGGGGTCGATTACAATCGTCTGGCAGCCGAGCTGCCGCGCACCACCCGCGCCCTGATGACCCGCTTCATGGCGGTCGCGATTGTTGCCCATCATGCCCGCGAATACGGCCTGCAGGCGGTAACCTTCACTGCGCCGCCGACCTATCGCACGGTCAAGGTCAAGCCCGGTATGTCGCTCAGCACGCTGGCGGAGCGCTACGGCACCACGGTGGCGAGACTGCATTCGCTCAACCCCTCGTTGCTGCGCGATCGGACCCCGCTGAGGCTGGCCTCTTTCGAGCTTCGCGTCCCCAAGGCCCAGACCGAGCTCTGATTTTCGCTCTCCCGCTCCGGCAACTTTCGTATCCACGACGATACCTGCGGTCGCGTACGATTCTCATCGTGCCCCGGCCCAGCTATGCTTGGTTACACCGATGATTAGCGTCGACGAGGCACTGGCACTGGTCCTGGATAGCGTCGCGCCGCTCGGGCTTGAGCGGGTGTCGATTCTGAACGCGCGCGGGCGGGTGCTGGGCGAGGAACTTCGCTCGCCCCGCGATATCCCGGGCTTCGACAACTCCGCGATGGACGGCTACGCGGTGCGCAGCGCCGAAGTCGCCGCGGCGGCTGAGAACCGGCCGGTGCGGCTGGCGGTCATCGAAACTATCGCGGCCGGCATGATGCCTGCCAAGACCGTCGGTCCCGGACAGGCCGCGCGAATCATGACCGGGGCGCCGGTTCCGGAGGGCGCCGACGCGATCGTGCCGGTCGAGCGCACCCGCGGCGACGGCTCCGCGGTCGAAATCCTGGCGGCCGCCGAGCCGGCCGCCTTCGTCAGGCCGCGCGGCGAGGATTTGCGCCGCGGGGAGACGGTATTGAGCCCCGGGCGCATCCTGACCGCCGCCGACCTCGGCACGCTGGCCTCGCTCAACCGGGCGATGGTCTACGCCTATCGGCGGCCGCGGGTGGCGATTATCGCGACCGGCGACGAGCTGGTGGACGTCGACCAGGTGCCGACCGGCTCGCAGGTTATCAACTCGAGCGCCTACAGCCTGTTCGGCGCGATCGAGGCGGCGGGCGGCGAGCCCGTCATGCTCGGTATCGCCCCCGACGATCCCGCAGAGATTCGCGCGCGCCTCAAGCAGGCGGCCGGCTTCGATATGGCGCTCTCGACCGGCGGCGTGTCGGCCGGCGACTTCGATCATGTCAAAGGGATGCTCGACGAGCTCGGGATGCGCGAGCTGTTTCACGGCGTCGCGCAGCGGCCCGGCCGCCCGCTCAAGTACGGCCTGGTCGACGGCCGGCCGTTCTTCGGCTTGCCCGGAAATCCGGTCTCGACGATGGTCTGCTTCTTCGTCTATGCGCGCGCGGCGCTGCGCAAGATGGCCGGGGCGAGCGCGCTGGGGCTGCCGCGCCTTCAGGTGCGATGCGCAGTCGATTTTCCCAAGCCCAAAAATCTGACCGAATTCGCGCGCGTCAAGCTGGAACGCGAGGGCGAGGCCTGGATGGCGCGGCCGACCGGCAACCAGAGCTCGGGCGCGCTCAGTTCGCTCTCAAAGGCCGACGCACTGCTGATCGGACCGGCGGGCGAAAATCCGCTCAAGGCGGGAAGCGAGTTGACGGCGCTGCTGCTCGACTACGGCGCGGTGGCCGATACCGGCGCGTTCCTGGAAGCGCGTCCTCGGCGCCATATCGATTGAACCCACAGGGTCAGAATCGCGCCCGCTACCATCGCGCCGAAAATCACGGTCGAGACGTTGAATTGCAAATTAACGAACGGCAGCAGCTTGACCTGGATCGGCTCGAGCCGCGAATTGAAGTAGATTACGTAGGCGATCCATGCCACCACGATCGCGCTGATGATGAACCTGGGACTTTTCAGAAAAGCCGGCATCGACGCCTCCTCCCCCGCTCAGCGACGTGGCAAAAGCTTGGACAGTTGCGCCCGACTTGTCAACGCACAGTTGGCGTTGCCACGGACCGTGGGTCACGGTTCTCTCTCCTTGTCCAACGAGAGGGTTAGGGAGAGGTCGGAGTTGGCTGTCGCAAAGGAACCTCTCCCCGGCCCTCTCCTAGGATAAGGAGAGGGTCAGGCAGGCTATGAAATACAGAGTCGGTAACGGCTTCGATTTCCATCCGCTGCGCCCGGGCCGCAAGCTGATACTGGGCGGCGTCGAAGTTCCCCACGATACCGGACTGGCGGGCCATTCGGACGCCGACGTGCTCGCCCATGCGCTGGCCAACGCGATCCTGGGCGCGCTCGGCCTCGGCGACCTCGGCAGCCATTTCCCCGACAGCGACCCGCGTCATGCCGGCGCCGACAGTATCGGGTTGCTGACGCAGGTCTGGGCGATGGCGACCAGCCGCGGGTGGCGGCTCGAGAACGCCGACCTGACGGTCTTTGCCGAGCGCCCCAAGCTCAAGCCTCATATCGTCGCGATGCGCCAGCGGCTAGCCGCCGCGCTCGCCGCCGCGCCCGAGGATGTCAACCTCAAGGCCGCGAGTCCCGAAGGCTTGGGTGCGTTGGGGCGACGGGAGGGGATGGCCGCCGCCGCCATCGTGATGCTGTCGCGGGACTGAGCGAATGGTGCGGACCGCTCCGGCTAATCCCCTCGGCCGCGTTCGGTCTGAAAGAGATCCATGACCGAGTTCCCTCCGCGGCCCATCGGCAGGGCGTCGCCGCTCTCTCCCTGCTCGGGGGTTGAGCCGAGGTCGTAGCCCTCGTAAGCCTGTGGCAAGTAGCGCCGCCGAGTTTTCGTCTCGCGCTCCCGCTGGCAATCGCAACACAGCCGGGTGAAAGGGGTCGCCTTGAGGCGCTCCGCGGCGATCTCAAGTCCGCACGTCTCGCACAAGCCGTAGGTTCGCGAGGCGACTCGCCGCAGCGCGTCGTCGATCTGCCCGAGCTTGAGCTGCTCTCGCTCGGACAGCATATTGCTCATTTCGCGATCATTCTCTTCAGAAGCCAGATCGCAGCTGTCCAGGCAATCGTCGCGGCTGCCCTCTCGCTGGGCCCGAAGTCGGGCCGTGATACCCGCCATCAGCTGCGCCTTTGTAGCAGTGAGGTACTCGTGCGTTTCGGCAAGAAGCCGGTCGTGTTTCTCAGCTCTTCTTGGGGTCATCGACTGGTCACCTGATTAGTTCTTCTTATCGTTCGTCGTTCGCCACGCGCGTCTCGCCACATCGGCCAGGGGGCTTTTGACCTCCGCGGTGGCCTCTCGCGCAGATTCCAAATGCTACTGCGAGGCTTCACAACAAGCCAACGACCAACGGTTCTCTACGAGACATAATTTTCAGTCCGCCTGTTCCAGGCGTAAAGCGCCGGGTTGTCGGCAGCCGAGTCGGTTTTGAGCCCTTTCGGTGCTGCAGATAACACCTATCGTGGGTCCGAGAGTAAATAGTATAAGGACCGTCATGTTAGACTAATGGTATGAAGAAGAAGATAAAGACTACAGCAATGTATATCGCTTTCACTTGCTTGGCCGGCAGCCTGGGCGCCGCTGGATGCGCAATTTGGGTTCCTGACTCCACGCCGCAGGCGTCGCAGACCACAACTACTACCACCCGGGATGTGCCTGCGCCGGTGACCACCTCAAAAACCACGACGGTAAGGACGAACAACTACTAAATGCCGGCCTGAGCGGCAGCGGCTCAGAAGCCGCCCGTTAACAGGGTGCGGCTCTCATTCGGATTGACAGGGACGACAACTAACTCGCAAGGAGATCTAAAAAATGAAACGCGTTCAGGGCTTCGCGATTAGCATGATGAGTCTTGCGGTCGTGGTTCTGCTTGGCGCTTGTGGCACCACTAGCACCAGCAAGGAAACCACCACCACTTTTGTTCCGGTGCCGCCGCCGCAGGCTGCCGTACAAGCTCCGGTAGAAGTTCCTCCGCCTGCGCCAACCACTACTACCACGACTACCTCTAGTAAGCGGAGGAGCGATTCAACGAATTCCAATCCGGGCACCGGGAGTTATGGCTCCACCAGCAGCCAACATAGCGAGTCCACGACAGTTACTCCTAGTAACTAAGTAACATCAGCGCTTTGTCGCTACTGAAGAATGGGCACAATGTCTAATCGGCATTTAACAGTAAAGTGTGGAAGACTAGTGTTGGCTGCTGCCGTGGCCGGCATGTTGGCGGGGACTCAAATGTTCGCCGGCCAGGTCCTGGCCCAAGAGGGCAAACCAGTAGAATCGAGCTCGGTCGCGACGCAGAAGGACAGTGTAAGCCTCGAGGCCCATCACTATTATCGGTCGGACGCTGAGCGTGCTCACGACGCGCTCTTGATAACCGAGGTCAAGAGCGCGCTGGCCGCAGATGGAGTCGCCGAGGATTCTCCGGTGGTTGTCGCTTGCGATCACGGCACGATCTTGTTGAGCGGGGTTATGAAGTCGGCAGAAGACGCCAGGCACGCCGGAAAGGTAGCGGCCGGCGCGGCCGGTGTTGTCAAGGTAAAAAATGAGTTGACCTGGCATCAGAACACGCCGACCGAACATCGATAGGCCAGGCCCTGCATAGTGTGCCGCCGGCTCTCCCGATAATGGGTGAGGCCCCGAGGCCGAGTTGGCGGGCTGGCGATTCGCCGTCGCCCGCTGCCGGTGGTTGCCGAATGGTTGCGCAGAGCCGCGAAGCGGTTGCGCTATCTGGTCCGGGGTGCGAGACCAGCGGCCCGCGCCGCTTCAAGGTCTCGCACCGATTACTCGCCGCGGGGGAAAATCACTTTTTCCAGAACTGGAACATGCCAGTCAGATTCCCGATCGCGGGGCTGTTGGTCGGAACGTAGGGATCGGCGGCGGTGCTGATCGGGTTGGGCAGGTTGTCGCGGCTGCGCGCCGAGAGCCGCTTCTTGATCCGCCAGTTCCATTCGATGAACTTGATAATCGACGCGTGGTCCGAATAGGTGTGATCGACGTAGTCGTGCCTGGCGAACGGCGAGATCGCGATCATCACCGTGCGGGGACCGTCGCCGAAGAAATCGATCGGCTGAATGTAGCCCGAATCGTAGAGTCCGCCGCTTTCGTCGAACGTGACCAGGATGGCGGTCTTCCCCCACAGCTTGGGCTTGCTCTGCACCGTATCGACGATATTCTTGACGAACGCTTCAAACAGCGCCGGCGTCGAAGTGCCCGGATGCCCATCGTCAAGAACGCTTGGCTTGATGAATGAAACCGCAGGCAGCTGGTTGTCCTGGACGTCCTGGTAGAATGCGCTCAGGTCCTGGATGTTGTTCTTCAGCGAAGTGGTCATGATCGACGTCGCATACTGGAAGCCGTTGCAGATGGCGCAATATAGCGCGCCGCCGGGGCTCTTGGTTCCGGCCTGGGTGTAGCCGTCGCCGTAGTACTTCCATGAGACCCGCTTGCGGGCGAGTCGGTCGCCGATAGTCGGGATGGTCTGGGGGCCGATCGAGAAATGCGGGCCGGCCGGGAACTCATTGGCTGCGGTCGGCGAAGTAGCAATCGGATTGCCCAGGTGATCGTAGGCCGGATACTCATTGTTGATTTGATAGTAGATATTCGCAGCGCAACCGCCGTTATTGAACAGCGAGTAGGGCAGCGCGCTTTCGTAGTCGGCGATCGCGCTCACGCCCGGCTGGCTCGGATCCGAGCAATTGACGGCGCCGCCGAAACTGGTATTGCCCGCATCCGCATACGGCAGCGTATCCTGGGTGTAGAAGTTATTGGAGCCGGCTTGCGGATTTGGATTTGAAATCAGGTCTGCGCTGGGAGTTATCGGTGCGCCGCCACCTGACGGATCGGCGAAATAATAGACGTCGCCGGTGAAGATGAATTGTGAGTTCGGCCCGGTGCCTCCCATGACCGGCTGATGGTAGTTGTCGTTGATCGCGTAGCGTTCCGCGAACGACTGGAAGATCGGCAGGTCGCCCGCCGCCATGTTGTAGATGCCCATCGCCGCGCCACCCTGGTAAGTGCCCTCGACGTTGGTCGGCGGCGTGCACGAAGTCTGGCTCTGACTCGGCTCGCAATCCCCGGTGATGCCCCATCCCTGCGTGACCGCGACCCAGGTCACCAGGTCGTGCAGGCATCCGCTGGGATTCTCCGCGGTGGCGTTGGCGATATTGCAATCGGCCTGCTGCCACATCTGAAAGAAGCGATGGACCGGGTCGCCGGTTTGGTCGGTCACGGCGGTGGCGGTCGGCGGAGAATCCGGCGTGCCCAGCCCGTACAGCAGAGAACCGGCGCTCCCGAGCGATTGACACTTGGTTGAATCGAACGGCGGCACGCCAAAAAAAGCTGCGTACAGACCGCCCGGATTTACCAGCGGATAGGGCCCGTTGGGCAGCAGGAACGGTACGGTCTGGCCGGGGTTATTCTGGTCGGGTTGCAGGAGATCGTAGCGGCAGTCCTCGACCGGGCTGAGACCCAAGAGCGGAATGTAGAGCGGCTGATGGGTGCCGCCGAGCATCAAAAGTTGCTGGTCGTCGGGCGCCAGGCCGGTATCGCTGCAGGTCGGCGGTCCTTCCAACCCGATTGCAAACAGCAGGCTCGAAAGCAGGCAGGGCGACGCGGGAAGACCGTTGAGCCCGGTATTCGGTTGCGGCAGGTTCGCGAAGGGACCGGTCTGCGTCGGGCTCAGTTCGTAGGTCGAAGTGTCGGTCGCCTGGTTTTGCGATGGCGGGCGGGTATCGTTGCCGCTCAACGATCCCGGGGGAAAACCGGTTTCATCGACGATTTTTTCCGACAGCAGGTTCATCACCGTCTGATTCGGATCCGGCGGCGTGTAAGTTGCGAACAGGTTGTCGAAGCTGCGATTCTCGCCAATCACCACGATCAGATGTTTGATCGGGCTGCGGGTCGGAGGATTCCGCAGGGGACGCCATGTAGGAGGCGTCGCCAGAACCGGCATTGCCTGACTCAAAAGGAAACACACGACCACGAACGAACTAAGCGTACGGCGAAAGCGCTTACGCCTCATCAGACCCCTCCTATGTTCATCGAATGGAAATTTTTCTCGCGTGTGTCGGCGACGTGCCGTACGATTTCATTAGTTCCGGTGGGTAGTATGCTCTTATCAGATGGGCGGCCCGCCTCGCAATCTATCTTCCGCCACTCAATTCACGGGAGGCAGGGCTTCGTCCCGTCGCACTTGAAATAAAACGGGTGGCGGATAATCATCAGAAAAGGGAAGCTCAAAGGAGAATTACAACGATGCTGAAGCCGGTGCTTTCGGCGGATTCGCACGTGCTCGAAATACCCGAGGTCTGGTCCGAGCGGATCGACAGCCGGTACAAGGATCGCGTGCCCTACATGCAGAAGAGCGATCGCCATGGCGCGATCTATGTCATTCCGGGTATCAACTTCTCGCTGCCGATGGCGTTGCTGTCGGGCGCCGGCCGGCCGCCGGAGCGGATGGACGAGAAGGCGGAGTTCGAGCAGCTCCAGAGCGGCGGATGGGACCCCAAGCAGCGCATCCTGGACCAGGAGCGCGACGGGATCGCCGCCGAAATCCTGTATCCCAGCGTCGGCATGGTGCTCTGCAAGCATCCCGATCACGACTATCGCAAGGCCTGCTCGGATGCCTACAACATCTGGCTGGCCGAATACTGCTCGTCGAATCTCAAGCGGCTGCTCGGCATCGGACTGGTTTCGATGCGCACGCCGGAGGACGCGGTGGCCGAGGCCCACGCCATCAAGAAGCTCGGGTTGCGCGGGATCATGCTGCCGGGATGGCCGGCGATCGAGGATTACGACAGCCGGCTCTACGATCCGTTCTGGGCGGCGGCGGTCGAGCTCAAGCTGCCGGTGACGTTCCATCATCTGCCGGGCCCCAAGAACCCCAACGATCCGATCGACTCGCCGTACGCGCCGATGGGTCGCGGGGTCAACTCGAAGCTAAGCTCGTGGATGAACCTGATTCGCGGCAATCAGGACCTGCTGGCGATGTTCGTGTTTGGCGGCGTCTTCGAGCGCCATCCGAAGCTCAAGCTGGTGTGCGCCGAGGCCGACGCCGGCTGGATTCCGCACTTCATGTACCGGATGGACTACGCCTACGACCATCATCGCCATCACATGAAGACCGAGCTGCTGAGCAAGGCGCCCAGCGAGTACTTCCGCAACAACGTCTACATCTCGTTCCAGGACGATTACATCGCGTTTCAGGTGCGCCATCTGATGAACATCCGTCACCTGATGTGGGCCAACGACTTTCCGCATTTCGACTCGACCTGGCCGCACTCCGCGGAAGTTATCGCCAAGCATACCGGCGACCTTACCGAGCAGGAGAAGAACTGGATCCTGCACGACAACCTGGCCGAGTGTTACGGACTCGAGTAGGGCGCCTGAGAAGCGGGCCGGATCGATCTTGAATCAACTCGGCGGCTGCCGGCTCCGGCAGCCGCCGATCTTTAGGGGAGACTTGAAGCGTGAGAATTGACGTCCATAACCACATCTTTCCCAAAGAGCTGGTCACACGCCTCGAGAAGCGTAGCGAGTACCCGTTCGCGCGCCCCGGCAAAGACCGGATCGGCCTGCATTGCTGCGACAACCTGATGATCCAGAACTTCGAGTCGTTTGCCGACATGAGCAAGAAGCTCGAAGACATGGATCGGGTGGGCGTCGATGTCTGCATCCTCAGCGTCAATCTGCCGGGGCCCGAACTGGCGATGAACCCGGCCGAAGCCGACGAACTGGCGCGGATCGCCAACGACGGCATCGCGGAGGCGGTCGCGCTCCATCCCAAGCGCTTCTGGGGGATGGCGTCGCTCGGCTACGGCTCCATCGACGGCTCGCTCAAGGAGCTCGACCGCTGCGTTACGCAGCTCAAGTTCCGCGGCCTGCAAATCTTCTCGAACATCAAGGGCAAGGCGCTCGACGATCCCGAGCTGCGGCCGATCTTTGCGCGCATGGCCGAACTCAAGCGGCCGATCTTCATGCATCCGACCGCGCCGCTCAATCGCAACTACCTGATGCAGATGGTGCCGGTGCCGGCGCTCGGGTTCATCTACGACACTACGCTGGCGGCGGTACGGCTCACGCTGTCGGGAAGATTGGCGGAGTTCCCGGAGCTGCCGCTGATAATCCCGCACGTCGGCGGCGTGCTGCCATACCTGATGGAGCGGATCGTCGGGCTGATTCCGGGCTATGGGAACGGCAATCAGGAAAGCAATCCGACGCAAGTCTTCAAGCGGCTCTACATGGACACGGTGACCTATGAGCCGGGCCCGCTGAAGCTGTGCCTCGAAACGATGGGCGCCAGCCAGCTCCTGCTTGGCACCGACCATCCGCACGGCCCGTGGGATCGGCCGACCAAGCTGCTCGACCAGGTCGAGTGCAGCGCGGCAGATCGCGAGATGATGATGCACGGGAACGCGGAGCGCCTGTTCCGGCCGGCTTGAGCCGGCGCGCGGCTCACAGATCGTCGCCGCTATCGTCGTCGGCGCCGGGATCGCCGCCTTTCTCGATCTCCTCGACCGCTTCGTCGAATTCGGGGCCGCCGACCTCGTCGCCCATCTCGCGGCCCATCCGCTTCATCATGCGGGCGATGCTTTTGGGGTCGCTCTCGTCGACGTCGCCGAAGTTGGAGGGATCGGCGAGCGCTTCCATCCGCGATTCTTCGCTGCGCGGCATCGCAAACCGCGACATCAGGCGCCGCATCCCGGGTGCGCCGCAATGGCGGCATTTGGCGGTCACGCGCTCGCTCGCCCGCAGCGTCAGGATGCTGGTGCGCTTGCCGCATTTAGAGCATTCGTATTCGTAAATCGGCATCGCAACGATCTCCCGATTACCCCTGCTTATCCAGTTTTACCCGCGCCGTCGGATCCGGCAAGCCTGTCGCTTTGATTACTCAATGCGGGTCGGCATACTGACGCGCAATGGCCGAGCTTGTCACGATGTGGCGCAACACCCGGATGGTGGTGTTGTGCGCAATCTCGGCGGCGCTCTACGCGGCGGTGCTGGTGCCGTTCAAGGTGGTGCCGCTGATTCCGGGCGTCACCGAGCTGCGCCCCGCCAACGCGATTCCGGTGGTATGCTCGTTTTTGTTCGGGCCGGCGGCGGCGTGGGGCTCGGCGATCGGGAACATGATCGGCGACTTCTTCGGCGGCGTCGGACCGGGCGACATTTTCGGCTTTGCCGGCAATCTGCTTTACGGTTATGTGCCATACAAGGTGTGGCGGATTATCGCCGCTGGCGAAAGTCCGGTCAGCCGCTCGCCCGCGACTATCGCGAAGTATGTCTTCGCCTGTCTGATGGCGAGCATGCTGTGCGCGGATTTCGTCGGATGGGGTGACAACCTGCTCGCGCTCAGGCCGTTCGGCGTGCTCGGCAATATCATCGTATTCAACAACATGTTCGCCGCGCTGGCGCTCTCGCCGTTCATCCTGATCGCGGTCTATCCGCGAGTGCGCAAAGCCCGGATGCTGTACGAGGATGTGATGCCGGAGTTGAAACCGCCGTCGCCGGTCGCAAGCTGGTTTGGCCTCGCGATGCTGATGGCGGGTACGCTCGGGGCCTGGATTACCGGCAACCTGGTGTCGACCGGCTACTGGCTCCCGGCCTTCATCCCGGCCAGCATGGCGCAGGCGCCTTACGACCGCGCGATCGCGATCGTGGTCAGCCCGTTTATCTTCCTGGCGGTCGCCGGAATCGCCCTGATGTGATTATCAAACCGCACACCATCGCCCCCGCCGCACCGACCGTTCCCGCGGTCAGCGCCGAAGCGATCGGCTTCACTTACCATGGCGCCGAACGCCGCGCGCTGGGCGCGGTCTCGTTCGTGCAGGCCCGCGGCGAGACGATCGGAATCATCGGTGCGTCGGGCGCCGGCAAATCAACCATCGTCAAATGCCTCAACCGCATCGTCCCGGAGTTCGAGGGCGGCGAATTCCGCGGTAGCGTTTGTATCGGCGGCCGGCGGCTCGACGGGCTGCGGGTCAGCGATATCGCCGGCGCGGTCGGGATGGTGTTTCAGGATTTCGAAGCTCAGCTTTTTTCGACCAACGTCGCGCACGAAGTCGCCTTTGCGATGGAACAGGCCGGGATGAGCCGGGACGAGATGAACGCGCGAATCGGGCCGGCTCTGGAAGCGGTCGGGCTCGCCGGCTTCGAGCATCGCGACCCGACCACGCTCTCGGGCGGCGAGAAGCAGCGCCTGGCGATTGCGGCGGTGCTGGCGCTGGGGCCCGACGTGATCGTGATGGACGAGCCGACTACCGATCTCGACCCCGAGGGCAAGGCCGAGGTCTTCGCGCTGATTCGAGAGCTTCGCGCGCGCGGCCTGAGCCTGCTCGTCATCGAGCACGAGACCGATGAGCTGCGCGCCTGCGACCGGCTGATGCTGATCCGCGAGGGCGAGATCATTGCCGATGCGCCGCCCGCCGATCTGCTGACCAGGCTCGAGTTGCTCGAACAATGCGGCGTGCATCCGCCGGACCTGAACCGGGTGCTGGCCGCGCTGGGAATCGCCCAGCATGCGTCGGATGTCGACCACGCCGAGACGCTGCTGCGCAACCTCATGCCGGCGCTGCCTCACGGTTCGAGCGCACCAGCGACAAGCGCGGCGCCGCATCCGCTCATCGCGCCCGACGCGGCGGAGCAAGCCGAGCGGCCGCTGATCGAAATCGAGCACCTGAGCTTCTCCTATCCGGGCGGGCCGCGCGTGCTCGATTCGGTTCGCCTCGCTATCAGGCCCGGCGAGTTTCTCGCGATTATCGGGCAGAACGGATCCGGCAAAACCACGCTCGCCAAACAAATTGTCGGATTGCTCAAGCCCGAGTCGGGCCGGGTGCTGATCGGGGGGCGCGATCGGACGACACTGCGTCCGGCTGAGACGGCGCAGCAGGTTGGTTACGTCTTCCAGAACCCCGACCATCAGATTTTTGCCGCCACGGTCGAGGATGAAGTTGCGTTCGGGCCGCGAAATTTCGGGCTCTCCGCCGAAGAGGTCGAGCGCCGCTGCGCCGAGGTGCTGAGCGCCGTCGGCCTCGAGGGTGAACGGGATCGCGATCCGTTTCTGCTCGGCAAGGGCGAGCGCCAGCGCTTGGCGGTGGCGAGCGTGCTGGCGCTGCGTCCGCGGCTGTTGATCCTCGACGAGCCGACCACCGGTCTCGATTATCGCGAACAGCGCCGCATGATGAAGCTGGTCAGCGAGCTGAACGACGCCGGTATCGCGATCGTGATAATCGCGCATACGCCGTGGCTGGTCGCGGCCTACGCACGGCGGGTGGTGCTGATGCGCCGCGGCCGGCTGCTGTTCGACGGAGCGGTGCGCGATTTCTTCGCCGACGAAGAGCTGTTGCGCGGCTCCTCGTTTCGGGCCCCGGAGGTGACTGCGCTCGGGCGCCGCTTCGGCGTGATTGCGCTCACGGCCGCGGAGCTCGTCGCCTGGCTCCAGGAGCATCGCTGATGCCGATCTACCTTTACATCGAGCGCACCGGCGTCCTGCATCGGCTCCATCCGGCGGTCAAGGTGATGGCGCTGTTCGTGATGTTCTGGTCGGTCTACTGGGTCGATCAGCCGCTGGCGCTGCTGCCGCTTGGACTGCTGATGCTGGCGGCGGCGCAAAGCGCGGGCGCCTGGCCGAATTTCTATCGGCTCCGATGGCTGTTCATCATGGTGATAATCTTCACCACCCTGGCCTGGATGATCTTCTATCGGCGCGGTCCCGCGCTGGTGGATCTGAAAATTATCCATCTGAGCCGCGCCTCGCTCTTGTTCGGCTTCGGGCGCGGCCTCAAGCTGGCGGAGCTGCTCGCGACCTCGGTGCTGTTCCTGTCGACCACCAAGATCGAGGAGTTCACGCTCGGCTTGTCGACGCTGGGCGTGCCCTATCGGGCAGGCTTTGCGATCAGTCTCGCGTTCCGGCTGGCGCCGCTGTTCATGGATTCGGCGGTCACCGTCTACCAGGCGCAAAGCCTGCGCGGTTACGATTTCAACCGCGGCGGACCGCTGGAGCGCATCCGGCGCTACGTTCCCGTGATCATCCCGGTCTTCATGGGCGCGCTGCGCAAGGCCAACGCGACGGCGATGGCGCTGGAGGCGCGCGGCTTCGGACGTATCAGCCGCCCGACCAGCTTCATCGAGTATCCGATCGCGGCGCGCGACGTGGGCGCGGTGATCGTGCTGTTCGCAATCGGCGCGATCTACTTCATGATCTATTACACCGGCTATGGGACGATCGCCGTGCGCTAGCAGCGGTTCCACGCGTCGTGCGGTTTGGAAGCCGATCGCATGCGTGCTAAGTAACCGGCAGCACCAGTCTTCGCCTCAGGAGGAAGATAGCCATGCTGTTCGCGATCATCGCTCACGATCCGCCCGGCCGCACCGAGCTGCGCAACCGCGTGCGCCCGGCTCATCAGAAATATCTCGAACCCTTCAAGCACAGCGGCCAGATGGTTTACGGCGGCCCCTTCACCGACGAGGCCGGCAATCTGATCGTGGTCGAGATGGCGAGCCAGGCCGAGGCCGAGAAGTTCGCGCGCAACGATCCTTTTATGGCCGAGGGTGTGCACGACGGCTTCGAGGTCCATCCGTGGCGCCGCGCCTTCCCGGAAGGTTGACGTAGCGCGCTGATCGACGCTGGTGAGCGACGCGATGGCGGGTCCTCTCTCCACGGTTCGAATCATCGAAGTCGGTGAGATGGTCTCGGCGCCATACGCGGCCAAGCTGATGGCCGACCTCGGCGCCGAGGTAATCAAGGTCGAACGGCCCGCGACCGGCGATCGCGCCCGTACCCGCGGCCCGTTCGCCGGCGGCGCGGCGCATCCGGAAAAGAGCGGGCTGTTCATTTATCTGAATACCAACAAGCGCGGCGTTACGATCGATCTCGCGTCGCCGCGCGGCCTTGCGATCTTCGAGCAGCTGATAAGCGGCGCCGATGTGTTGATTCACAACCTGGCGCCGGCCGAGATGGATCGCACCGGCTTCGAGTTCGAGCGCTTCCGGCGCGTCAATCCGAAACTGGTGATGACGTCGGTGGTGCCGTACGGACTGAGCGGACCGCGCCGCGACTGGCGCACCGAGGATCTCACGCTGTGGTCCGATGGCGGCGCGTGCTACCTCAACGGCGCCCGCGACCATCCCGAGCTGCCGCCGCTGAAAGCCTACGGTTACCAGGCCGGCTACCAGGGCGGCGGGCACGCCGCGGTGGCGACCATGGGCGCGCTGTTCGGCGCGGCGCGCGGCGCCGGCGGGCAGCACGTCGAGGTCTCGGTGCAGGAATCGGTCGCGGCGATAATCGAGATGGCCAACACCTTCTGGCCGTATATGAAGATGGTCTTGACGCGCTACGGAGCCAAGCCGGTGCAGCCGCTCGATTCGTTCGAATGCCGCGACGGCTGGATCTTCGCCTGCTGTGTCGAAGAGCATCAATGGCACAGTTTCGTGGAGGTGATGGGCAGTCCGGAGTGGGCCGCCGAGGAGATCTTCGACGAGCGCTTCAAGCGCGGCGTCAACTATGACGCCCTCCGACCGCTGCTGGCCGAATGGATCGGCAAACAAACGGTGCAGGATCTTTATCAGCGGGCGCAGGCGCGCCGGGTGCCGTTCGCGCCGATCTCGAACCTCGCCGACCTGGTCAACTCGGAGCATCTGCGGGCCCGCGGCTTTTTCGTCGATCTGAGCCATCCTGTGGCGGGCCGCTTCAAGTATCCCGGCGCGCCTTCCAAGCTGAGCCGCACGCCGTGGGAAATTCGGCGTCCGGCGCCGACGCTGGGCCAGCATAACCGGGAGATCCTGGGCGGCGAGCTCGGGATCGACGCGCGCGAACTCGAGTCGCTGCGGAGCGAGGCGGTGATCTGAATCACATGAATCAAGCGCCGCTCACCGGTATTCGAGTCGCCGACTTCACCTGGGTGTGGGCCGGACCGTACTGTACGATGCAGCTCGCGCATATGGGCGCCGACGTTATCCGCGTCGAATCCGAGACCCGGCTGTGCGTATCGCGCGTGACACCGCCGTGGGCCGGCGGACAATACGGCGTGAATCGTTCCGGTTATTTCAACCAGTACAACCAGGGCAAGCGATCGATCGCGCTCAACCTGAAGCATCCGCGCGGACGCGAAGCGGCGCTGCGGCTGGCTGCCAAGTGCGACGTGGTGATCAACAATTTCGCAGCCGGCGTGATGGATCGGCTCGGTCTCGGCTATCGCGACCTGGTCCGCGTCCGTCCGGACATGATCGGCGTATCGCTTACCGGCTATGGCGACAGCGGGCCGCTGCACGATTATGTCGCCTACGGTCCGGCGCAGGTGCCGTTGTCAGGGATGTCGGCGTTGACGGGTTATCGCGGATGGCCGCCGATGCATGTCGGCTTCAGCTATGGCGATCCCAATGCCGGAACGCACGCCGCGGTCGCGATTATCGCCGCGCTCTACCATCGTGAACGCACCGGCGAGGGTCAGTATATCGACATGAGCCAGTGGGAGTGCACGATGGCGCTGATCGGCGAGGGCATCCTCGACTACACGATGAACGGGCATCAGCCCGAGCGCGACGGCAGCCGCGACCCCTCGATGGCGCCGCATGGCCTGTTTCGATGCCGCGATATGGCGGAGTTGGTGGCCGGCACGCCGGTCGATATGTGGGTCGCGATCGCGGTCGCGGACGACGCCGAATTCGCGCGGCTGGCGGCGGCCATCGAACAGCCCGGGCTGGCCGGCGATGAGCGCTTCGCCACGCTCGCGGCGCGCAAGCGCAACGAGGACGAACTCGAGGCGATCGTTACCGAGTGGAGCGCGGCGCGCTTTGCGAGCGAGGCGGCCGAGCATCTGCAGCGTGCGGGCGTCGCCGCGGCCGTATGCGCCACCAGCCGTGACCTCGCCGAAGACCCGCATCTTGCGAGCCGCGGCTATTTCGTCGAGCTCGCGCATCCGGAGATTGGGCGGGTGAAGCACGCGGGCATCCCCTGGCGGATGAGCGAAACGCCGTGCTCGATCCGCAGTCCGGCGCCGCTCCTCGGCCAGCATACCGACGAGGTGCTGACCGAATTGTTGGGCTACGGCGCGGCCGAAGTCGCGGAAATGCACGCCCAGGGTGCTCTCAAATAGAGTCCCCGTCTGCGCTATCCTGAAGCTGTGATGACTCCCGAGAAAGCCGCGATTTTTCGCCAACGCCGCAAGCGCTTCGCCGAGGCGATCGGAACGGGCGCGCTGGCGATAATCCCGGCCGCGCCGGTGGCGGTGCGCTCGCGCGATGTCGAATTTCCCTATCATCAGGATCACGACTTCTATTACCTGACGGGATTTGACGAGCCGGAGACCGTGATGTTGCTGGCGTCGGGTCATCCCGACGGCGAATTCGTGATGTTGGTGCGCGCGCGCGACAAGGAGCGCGAGGTCTGGACCGGGCGGCGCGCCGGCGTGGAAGGCGCGGTTATCGACTATGGCGCCGACCGGGCTTTTCGAATCGAACAGTTCGACGAGATCGTGCCGCGCTATGTGCGCGATTCGCAGCGGGTCTACTACGCGCTGGGCGCCAACGAACGGATGAGCGCGAAAGTGATCGAGCTGATGCGGGCTTCCGAAGCCAACCGCGAGCGGATCGGCGCCGGTCCCACCGCGCTGCTCGATCCGCGCGAGATCATTCACGAACAGCGCCTGTTCAAGCAGCCCGACGAGCTGGCGGCCATGCGCCGCGCGATCGCGATCTCGGACCAGGCGCATCGCCGTGCGATGAGCGAGGCGCGCGGCGGCGCGGGCGAATGGGAGATACAGGCGCTGCTCGAGTATGCCTTCCGATCGCAGGGCGCTTCCGGACCGGCCTACCCGTCGATCGTCGCCTCCGGCCCCAACGCCACCATCCTGCACTACATCCATAACGACCGGCGCATGGAGCAGGGCGATCTGCTGCTGATCGACGCCGGTTCCGAGTTTGACTTTTACGCCTCCGACATCACGCGCACCTTTCCGGTCGCGTCCCGCTTCAGTCCGGTCCAGCGCGGACTCTACCAGCTGGTGCTGGAGGCACAGCTCAAGGCGATCGAATCGATTCGGCCCGGGGTCCCGTTCGATACTCCGCACGACATCGCGCTGCGCATCCTGGTGGAAGGGATGCGGGAGCTGAAGATGCTGCGCGGTTCGGTGGACGAGCTAATCAGCGGCGCCGGCTACCGCCGCTTCTACATGCATCGGACCAGTCACTGGCTGGGCATGGACGTTCACGACGTCGGGGTGTATCGGACCGGCGGTGAGCCGCGCAAACTCGAGCCCGGCATGGTGTTGACGGTCGAGCCGGGGATTTACGTGGCGGCGGACGATCAGGACGCGCCGCCCGAGATGCGTGGCATCGGCATCCGCATCGAGGACGACGTGCTGGTCACGGCCGACGGTTACGAAGTCATGTCGGCGCAGATACCGAAGCGGATCGACGAGGTGGAAGCGTTAACCAGCGCCTGACCGGCGGCGCGCCGCGGCGCGCTTATTTCAGCGGCTCCCGGAGCCCCATCCGTTCGAGGCGCGGCAGCACCTCCTGGCAGAAGTAGGGCAACTCGTCGAGGAAATTCACAAACCCGATCGCGACGCCGTTGAAGCCGTAATCGGCTACCCGTTTGAACTCGGCCGCGACCTCATCGGGATCGCCCACGAACGGCACGCCACCGTAGCCGCCCGCGAAGCGCTCCTTCGCCATCCGCACCACGTCGGGCGAAATCGAACGCGATCCGCCCTTGCCCATCGCGAGTTCGATCAGCCGATCGACGGCGCCCCAGTCCGCCTGCTCGACGCCGAAGTAATTGAAGTAATCGCGCGCTTCCTTGGCGGTCGGCCGGCAGACGACGTAGCCGGCCGTGAAGACCTGGATGTCCTTGCCGTGCTGGCGCGCGAGCGTGCGGGTTTCGTTGACGCGCGCGGCGGCCTGTTCGAGAAAGAACACCTGGTCGAAATGGAAATCCGAGTGCAGCGCCGCGAAGCGGCGGCCCGGCGGCGAGGAGCCGGCGTTCATCATGATGGGTCGTTCGCCGCCCCATGGCGTCGGATGACCGATCACGCCTTCGAGCTTGAAGAACTCGCCGTGATAATCGAACGGTCCTTCGCCTGACCAGATCCGCTGGATCACTTCCCACCATTCGCGGCCGTAATCGTAGCGCCGATCGTGATCCTGCTGGCTGGCGCCGAACATGTTGAACTCGTCCTGGTTCCATCCGCACACGATGTTCAGACCGAAGCGTCCCTGGCCGGCGTGATCGGCGGTGACCGCCTGCTTGGCGGCCAGCACCGGATGGATCAGCGGGCAATGGACGGTGCCGAACACGGTGATATTGCGGGTATGCGCCAGCAATCCGCAGGCCCAGGTGATGGTCTCGAAGGTGCTGCCCTCGAAATCGGTCTCACCGCCGTATCCTTTCCAGCGCCCGACCGGCACCATGCATTCGATGCCCGCTTCATCGGCCATCCGGGCCAGCTTGACGTTGTTCTCCCAGCTCGCATCCCAGCGCTCGGGCACCTTGGTGGCGGCCTGCCCGCTGGAACAGTTCGAGGCGAAGATACCGATCTTCATCCGGTTGCGATTGAACATGGAATGATTGCGCCGGCGCGGGTTGGATCCGCTCGCGTCGCTGACTCGCTGGGCCATCGATCGGTCGCTCCTTGCGATACTGCTTTCAGAGTTCCAGGGCGGCCGCGGAGCCCACGATGATCTTGGTGCCGTCGGCCTTCTCGCACCAGACCTCGGCGTCGGCGCGGGTATGGCGGCCCTCGGCACGGCGCTCGACCACCAGCCCCTTGGGGCCGGCGGTTTCGTCGCACCACAGCACGTTGACGAGCTTCACGTCCATCCGCCCGCCGCAGATGAATCCCATCGCGAACCTGCGGGTCATCATCTCAGCGATCAGGCAGACCGACAGCATCCCCTGCACCACGATGTCCGGGAAACCCCACTCGCGCGCCGCCGCGCGGTCGGTATGGTAGTTGCGCGAGGGGCCGGAAAAAGCGATGCACATCGGCTCGGTGATGCGGCGCATCGGCGCCTCGATCGGCTCGCCGCCGCGTTCGCCGACCTTGAAGACGCGGCCCGCGGTGCGCTCGCGCGTACGATCGACGGCAAATTTATCGGTCTCGCCCGCGGGCTGTTCGATAAGGAAGCTCTGATGCACGCGCAGGCGCGTCACCAGGCGTCCGGCGGCGTTGAAGATCAACGTTTCGTTGACCACGTACTCGCGGTCGCGCTTGAGATAGCGATCGACGATCAGGCTGCGGCTCTTAAGCCGCTCGCCGACCATCACCGGGCCGAAGAACTCGCATTCCTCGCGCGCGTGCAGATTGCCGTACAGATTCGGCAGGTACCAGTCGAGCGTGCGAAACGGCGCAGAATGGAGAATCAGCGCCGGCGCGATCGGAGCGCCCAGTGGAGAGCTCTGCGTGTACCACGGATTATCGTCGCCGGTAGCGGCGATATAAGTCCTGACCAGCTCGGGCGTGAGGTCGAATTCGAAGGTTCCGAAATCGCGCCCCACGTAAATCTCGGTGGTATCGAACAGTGCAGTCTCCATGTGCGCAACTCCGGAGCGGCCGAGTCAGGGCCTCAGCTTGGCTTGCAGCCGTTGGTTGAACTTGCCGAGCTCGACAATCGCGCGCCCGTGCGTGCCGCGGCCGATCTGCTCCTGCTCGTCGAAGGCGGCGACCCGGAACTCGATCCGCCGTCCCTCGACCTTGACGACTTCGGCCTCGGCGCGAACCGTGTGACCGAGCGGCGTGGCCGCGAGATGCTCGACGTTGACCAGCGTGCCGACGGAAGTTTCACCGGGTTCCATATAATCGGTAAGCGCGCTCATCGCCGCCTGTTCCATCATCAGGATCATCATCGGCGTCGCCATCACCTGTGGCAATGCCGGATGCGCGGTGCTGGCGAGATGTTCGACGGCGAGCACCAGCGTGTAGAGGCCCCTGGTTCCGACCGGAATCTGGCGCATGTGGCGTACCGTCCTAAAGTTTGGTCGCGGCGCGGCGCCCGACATTCTCTGGATATCGCAAACCGGCCTCGCGCAAAAGCGATCGCTAGCCGCCGCCGGCGTTGCGCGTCAGATATTCGATAATCGTGCGGCGCTCGGCCTCGCTCAACGGACGGCCGGCCTCCGCCATACGCGGCTCCATGGCCTGCATCTGCACCTGCCACATCGCGGCGGTCATCGAGCGGGGATTGTAGGCGGAGTGGCAGCTGCCACAGCGCGTAGCGTAAAGCCGCGCGGCATAGCTGCCGTGCTCGGGAAGCGGGGCGGAGCGACATCCGGCGATTGCGCCGAGCATCGCCACGGCCACGGCCGCCCCGAAGCGGCGCCAGACTGACGAGCGCATCACGATCGGCGGCTTCGCGCCAGTTCGGCCCGCAACGATCCAATCAGATCGCGCCGATCCCGATCCTCAAGTGTTACTTTACGTTCTGATTCGGGTCGCGCCCATACCGGCGCCAGACGCAGCGCATCGCCAGCAAAACGCGGGAAGATATGCCAGTGCAGATGCGGTTCCTGATTGCCGAGGTTCTCATAGTTGAGCCGCAGCGGATGGACCACGCTGGCGATGGCGCCGGCGACCTGCATGACCTCGTCGAAGGCCGCGCGAGCAAGCTCCGGCGCCAGCGTGTGGAGTTCGGTCGCGTGGCGCTTGAAGAGCAGGGCGCAGTAGCCGCGGTAGAACTGGGCGTCGCCCAGAATCACGTAATGATGCTCGAGCTCGGCGATGAAGTCGGCAAAGGTGCCGGCGCGAATGCGCGCGATCAGCCCGCAGATCCCGCATCCCGGCGGCGCGGCCGCCTCGGCCTCGCTCACGGCGCTGGCTCCTCGGGTGGTACCTGCACAATGCGGACTTGCGAGTACTTGAGCAGCTCGGTCACGGTCTGCAGCTTGTACGGCTGGCCGTAGTAGATGGTGCGGATGCCGGTGTTGATCAGCACCTTGAGGCAATGGATGCAGGGGGTGTGGGTCACGTAGATGTCGGCGTCGCGAATCGCGCCGCCGTTGCGGGCGGCCTGGGTGATGGCGTTGATCTCGGCGTGAATCGTCC